>Ga0307981_1000475_pt1 | contig 39380 bp, 26 predicted proteins | sample OrgLakmetagen987_FD_201849 | JGI IMG/M metagenome (GOLD analysis project Ga0307981, IMG submission 201849) | Saline water microbial communities from Organic Lake, Antarctica - #987 | ecosystem: Environmental > Aquatic > Non-marine Saline and Alkaline > Saline | place: Antarctica: Organic Lake... | reverse complement strand
GTGAAGGACGAAATCCAAATGAAGATAATGATGAGAACTTCATTTTGGAATAGCAGGATGCGAAGCGACTGCCGACTTCAGTCGTTCTGTGTAACCCACCGATCTTCTAGTCGGTGGTAGTTTAGTTTTGTATTTATAGAGGGTTGCGAAACGAGGTGCTTTGTTGAAGTGTTTTAACAGGCTATGGGGAAATGTCACTGCCGTAGTATGCGCCTCGTCATATAGCTAATAAAGAAGTCCATAGATATTAGAGTTTATTAACGTAAATTTTGTATGCCCCTGAATCATCTTTTTCGCCAGCTCTGCATCACGTCCTCACCTTAGTAGCTAAGGCTACTAGGTTCCGGGCGCTTTCCCGCTGTTTGGCGGGACAGGTCTTGATCTGACAAAAAACCTTAATCCATGGCCTATACAAAACCTACATTCATAAACTCTATTTAGAGCAAAATTTAAAACCAATTAGATATGAGCTACGACACCAAAAATCTTCGAAATGTCGCCTTACTTGGCCACCCGGGGAGTGGCAAAACATCCTTGACTGAATGTATGCTCTTTGAAGCAGGCGATATCCAACGCATCGGCTCGGTAGAAGAAAAAAACACACAATCCGACTATACGGACCTCGAAAAAGAACGCGGAAACTCCATTTTCGCTTCCCTAACGCACGTCGAGTGGAAAGATTCCAAGATCAATATTCTGGATACGCCGGGCTTCGATGACTTCATCGGAGAGGTGGTTTCCGCTCTTAAGGTGGCTGATACCGCTCTTATGGTGCTCAACGCTCAGAATGGCGTAGAGGTAGGTACCGAACTGATTTGGGATTATGTAGCGCGTTTTGAAACGCCCTGCCTTTTTGTGATCAACCAATTGGATCACGAAAAAGCAGACTTTGAAGCGACCCTTCAGCAGGCACAAGACCGCTTTGGTGACAAAGTTACCCCGGTGCAGTACCCGGTTGAAGCCGGTGAAGGTTTTAATAAAATTGTGGATGCCCTGCGTATGGTGATGTATGTTTTCCACGATGGTGGTGGCAAACCGGAAAAACAACCTATTCCGGAATCTGAGATGAAGCGTGCCCAGGAAATGCATAACCAGCTGGTAGAAGCAGCAGCTGAAAATGACGAAACCCTGATGGAGCGTTTCTTCGATAAGGGGACACTCACCGAAGAGGAGCTGACGGAGGGACTGCGTATTGCGATCGCCCATCAGGATATTTACCCAGTGTTCATTAGTTCTGCTACCCGCAATGTGGGCAGCGGCCGTATCATGGGCTTCATCAATGATGTTTGCCCTTCACCTGCTGACCGCCCGGACGCGAAATTGTTGGATTCTGATACGAAGCTGGCTTGCGACGGCGATGCTGAAACGACCGTCTTTATCTATAAGACCATGACGGAGCCACAGGTAGGGCTCGTATCCTACTTTAAGGTATACGCAGGTACCCTGAAATCCGGTGATGAACTTATCAATCAAAAAAACCAGACTACGGAGCGCTTTGGTCAGATATTCATTACTGAAGGTAAAAACCGGGAGCAGGTAGAAGAGCTCAAGGCCGGAGATATTGGCGCTACGGTTAAGCTTAAAAATACACACACCAACAATACCCTTGATGAGAAGGGGACTGATCTGAAAATCGACCCCATCCACTTCCCTGAGCCCCGTATCCGCGAGGCTGTGCAGCCAATGAATGCCAATGATATGGAGAAGGTTTATAAGGCGTTGCATCAAATTGAGGAAGAGGACCCTACGTTCATCGTAGAACAGAACGCCACCCTTAAGCAGACGATCCTGCACGGGCAGGGGCAGCTTCACCTCGACCTGATCAAGTACCGCGTCGAGAATATCAATAATGTGGTTATGGAGTTCGTCGAGCCGCGCATTTCTTACCGGGAAACCATTACCCGAAGAGCAGACAGTATGCACCGCCATAAGAAGCAGACTGGTGGCGCCGGTCAATTTGCGGAGGTACACTTGCGGGTAGAGCCTTACACGGAAGATATGCCTGACCCGGAAGGGCTGAGCGTAAGGAAGAAAGAAATTGAAGAACTGCCCTGGGGCGGCAAACTGGCCTTTTACTGGTGCATCGTTGGCGGTTCCGTTGATGCTAAGTACGCCAATGCCATTAAGAAGGGATTATTGCAGCGTATGGAGGAGGGCCCCCTAACCGGATCTCACTGTCAGGATATCCGTGTGAGTATTTACGACGGTAAAATGCACAGCGTAGATTCCAATGATATGGCATTTATGATGGCAGCGAAGCAAGCTTACCGGACTGCTTTTAAGGATGCGGCACCTCAGTTACTGGAACCAATTTACAAGCTTGAAATTCTTTGCTCTGATGATGCCCTGGGTGATATCATGGGGGATTTGCAGACACGCCGCGCTATCATTATGGGTATGGACAGCGATGGGCACTACCAGAAAATTACGGCAAATGTACCATTGGCAGAGCTCTACGAATATTCTAACCGCCTGCGTTCCCTGTCTCAGGGGCGGGCGAAATTCCACCAGGAATTCCTGGAATACAAGGCAGTACCCCACGATCTGCAGGCTGATCTGATGAGCGCACACGACGAAGAGCTTTCAGAAGCTTAAGACCTTTAGGTCTATGATAACCTATGGCCAACAGCGTTTGTCATAGAAAACGCTTTTTAACTAAATAGTGTATGAAAGTCGGGAGCCGCAAATTCTGCGGGCTCCCGGTCTTAGTTTTACGACAGCTCGATCACTAAATCATCCTGCTCCACCAGCGTTTTTTCTGTCAGGTAGATCTTTTTGATCGTACCGGGCATTGGAGAAGTCACAGTAGACTCCATTTTCATCGCTTCGATGGTGAATAGCGGGCTGTTGGCATTCACTTCTTGTCCTTCTTCTACTAATATCTTAGAGATACTGCCCTGCAGAGGGGCACCCACCTGCTTATCGTGCTCCACTTTACGGTTGGCCACCACTTTAGACTGTACCTTTTGGTCGCGTACCGGGACTGAACGGGTTTGGCCGTTGAGTTGGAAGAAGACAAGGCGTACCCCCTGCGCATCTGGCTCTGACATATTGATATACTTGATCAGCAAGCTTTTGCCGGGGGCGAGCTCCACGATAATCTCTTCGTTGGGCTTGAGCCCAAAAAAGAAAGCAGGGCTCGGCAGTGCTCTGACCAGCGCATAGTTATCATAATGGTCCCGGTAATCTTTGTAAACTTTTGGGTACAACTTATAGGAAAGGAAATTGCGCATGTCGAGGTGGTTGCCAAAGCGTGCCTGGAAATCCGGGAACTCCTTGTCAAAGTCTACTGGCTCGAGGTGGGCATTCGGGCGGTCTGTATAAGGCTGCTCGTCTTTTAATACAATTTTTTGCATAGCGCTCGGAAAGCCACCTGGCATTTGCCCAAGGTCACCACGCATAAGGGCTTTTACGCTATCCGGAAAAGACAAGGTGTGCCCCTTTTCAAGAATATCTTCACGGGAGAGGTTGTTGGAAGTCATGAACATCGCCATGTCACCAACGACCTTGGAGGAAGGCGTTACCTTTACAATGTCCCCGAAGAGGTGATTAGCAACGCGGTAGTTCTTTTTGATGGTTTCAAACTTTTCTTCCAGGCCAAGGGCACGGGCCTGTGGGCGGAGGTTAGAATACTGGCCACCGGGAATTTCGTGTTCGTATACTTCGGCTGTACCGGACCGCAGCTCCGTCTCGAAAGGGTAGTAGTAGCGGCGCACGGCTTCCCAATAGGTAGAGAATTCATTGAGCGAATGTAAATCAATGGGGTGTTCTCGTTTGTGCCCCTTCATCGCAGCAGCTACAGCGTTGAAGTTGGGCTGAGAAGTCAGGCCGGACATAGAACTAATGGCTACGTCAACAACATCCACACCCGCTTCCACGGCAGTCATATAGGTGCTGGCCTGTATGGAGGAGGTGTCGTGGGTGTGCAGGTGGATAGGCGTGTGGACGGTTTCTTTCAATGCGCCAATGAGTTTCTGCGCAGCGAGCGGCTTCAGTAAACCTGCCATATCCTTAATGGCGATGATATGCGCGCCCTGGTCTTCCAGCTGTTTTGCCAGGTCAAGGTAATATTGTAAGGTGTATTTGGTGCGGGTAGGGTCGGTGATGTCGCCGGTATAGCAAAGGCAGGCTTCCGCTACACTATCGGTGCGCTCCCGGACCGCTTTAATACTCACCTTCATGGCTTCAATCCAGTTCAGGGAGTCAAAAATCCGGAAGATGTCAATACCAGCCTCTGCAGCTTCCTCAATAAACTTGATGATGAGGTTGTCCGGATAGGCTGTATAACCTACTGCATTGGAACCTCGGAGCAGCATTTGGAAACAGATGTTTGGAATCTCCTTTCGGAGAAATTCGAGCCGTTCCCATGGGCACTCTTTCAGAAAGCGCATGGAGACATCAAAGGTAGCGCCGCCCCATACTTCCATAGAGAAGACATCATTGCTGTGGTGCAGTGCGAAGCTCCGCGCTACCTGTTGCATATCATAGGTCCGCATGCGGGTGGCGAGCAAAGACTGATGAGCATCGCGGAAGGTCGTATCGGTGTACTGTATGGATTGTTGTTCTTTTAGCCATTGTGCGAATCCCTCCGCACCAAGTTGCTGCAGCTTTTGCCGGGTACCATCGGGCACGGCTGCCTTAGGGTCATAAGCGGGTACTACCGGATCAAGAAAGACCTTACTGTCATCCTTGTACTTTACGTCGGTGTTGTCATTGACGATGACTTCGGCCAGGTAGCGCAGGAGCTTGGTGCCCCGGTCCCTCCAGTTAGGCATTGCCATGAGTTCAGGATGGTCCTGTATAAAGTTGACAGTGGCAAAGCCCTGTTGAAACGTCTCATCGCGTAACAAATTGAGCAGGAACCCAATATTGGTACTTACGCCCCGTACCCGGAACTCCCGCAGAGCACGGTGCAGGCGCTGCGACGCACCCTTCATGGTCCGGCCCCAGGCCGTGACTTTCACCAGCATGGAGTCGAAATAGGGCGAGATCTTAGCACCGGGGAAGGCAGAGCCTGCGTCCAGCCGGATACCCATACCCGCAGCAGAGCGATAGGCAATCAGGGTGCCGTAGTCGGGCTTGAAGTTGTTGGCAGGGTCTTCCGTTGTGACCCGGCACTGAATAGCGTAGCCACTGCATTCCACATCTTCCTGGTTTCTGATGTATATGGTCTTGTGACTTAGCTCGTAGCCCATGGCAATCAGGATTTGCGAGCGTACAATGTCAATACCTGTCACTTCTTCGGTGATGGTATGCTCCACCTGAATGCGTGGGTTGACCTCAATAAAATAGATATTTTCGTCCTTGTCGACCAGGAATTCCACGGTTCCGGCGTTGCTGTAGTTTACAGCTTTGCCCAGCCGGATGGCATAGTCGTAAAGCTTTTGTTTGGTCACTTCATTGATGGAAGGGCAGGGCGCGACTTCTACCACCTTTTGAAAGCGGCGCTGTACTGAACAGTCCCGTTCAAAAAGATGAACCAGGTTGCCGTATTTGTCGCCAAGCAGCTGCACTTCAATATGCTTAGGCTGATCGATGAATTTTTCAATAAAAATGGTATCGTCTCCGAATGCGTTGCCGGCTTCGCGGCGTGCTTCTTCAAAAGAATTGATAAGGTCTTCCGCCTTGTGAACTACGCGCATGCCACGGCCACCACCGCCTGCAGCGGCCTTCACCATGACCGGGAAACCGATCCGTTTTGCTTCCTTCAGCGCTATGTCAGGGCTTGTCAGGGGTTCCTGACTGTCTTCAATCAGCGGGACCTCCTCCTGCCGGGCCAGTACCTTAGCAGCTACTTTGTCACCCAGGCGTTCCATACTTTCCGGGGCAGGTCCCACAAATTCAATACCCTCCGCGCGGCAGCGTCGGGCAAAGGTGACATTCTCAGAAAGAAAGCCGTAGCCCGGGTGGATAGCATCAACCTGATGTCGTTTGGCCACCCGGATGATCTCCTCAATATCGAGGTAGGGTTTCAATGGATCATTATCTTCGCCGACCTGATAAGCCTCATCGGCCTTGTATCTGTGCAACGAATATCGGTCTTCATACGTATAAATAGCGACGGTCCGTAAGTTGAGCTCGGATGCGGCGCGTAGTACGCGGATGGCAATCTCTCCGCGGTTGGCTACCATGAGCTTTTTAAATCGCTTGCGTTCTGGCATCATTGTATTTCGCTGTTGATTGAATAGTAGAAGGTAGGGTAGCCCGGAAGATAGTAATTGCCGGGAGGACGGCAAAATTTAGTTTCCAGATTACTATCTGGAATTCCACTGCCCACCGAGGGAATTGATGTCAATAGCGTTACCTGAAATAGATAATGACCTTGTAACTTTGCTAGCAGCCTGTCGGAGATGTGCTGATGCGGCGAGAGCGAGCAAATATTGTTCTGAACAAGGCGCGAAGAAGGAACATAGCCTGAGCTACGTGACTGACGAGCAACGAAGTACAGAATAATATTTGTTGTTCGCAGACCATTGAGCGCCTCTCCGACAGGCTGCTAGGCTAAACATTAACAAATATGATCAACAAACGCTGTTATGTGTTGTCTTTATGCTTACTGCCTCTGGCCGTTTTGGCTCAGCTTCCTTCCCTTACCCTTATTGATAGTGGTATTTATCAACAGGGTTGTACTGCCGGGCAGCAACCCTGTACGTCGGCCTCGCTACCTTCTCATGCGGTCACACTAAATAGCTTCGCAATAGGTACTTATGAAATCAGCCAGGCGGAGTATCTCGCCGTTATGGGCAATAACCCTTCTCAGAACATTAGCTGCAGTGATTGCCCGGTAGAAGGGGTAAGCTGGTATAGCGCTATCGTTTTTTGCAATACACTCAGTCAGCAGCAAGGACTGGAGCCGGCGTACTATAGCGACGCCGGGCTGTCTTCTCCCTTTTTTAGCACAGCGGGTGCCGTCTACTGGGATACAGAGTCTGATGGTTACCGCCTGCCTACTGAGGCAGAGTGGGAGTACGCAGCCCGCGGAGGAAGTATGGACAATGACTTCAGGTATGCCGGAGGTGATAACTGGACGGAGGTTGCCATAGCAGGCAGCACTACACAACCGGGAGGCACCAAGCAACCAAATGAGCTAGGCTTATATGATATGAGCGGTAATGTGTCCGAATGGATATGGGACAGGTATGGTGACTATCCGAGCTTCCCGCTTTGTGACCCCCGGGGCGTAGCAGCGGGCACCTCACGGATCATTCGCGGTGGTCATTTCCAGCAAGCTACAGGAGTAGCCGTGAGTAATCGTGACCAATTAGAGCCCGGCAGCCAGGATAACACTATCGGTTTTCGGGTAGCTCGCACTACGGGCAAAATGGTAATGGTCTCAGGTGGCACTTTTACTATGGGGTGTACAGATGAGCAGGAACCCGACTGCCAGAATGATGAATACCCGCCACACCCGGTTACAGTAAATGATTTTTTCCTTTCCCGGTTTGAGGTTACCCAGTCAGAATGGGCAGCTATAGTGCCCGAGTACACGCCCCTTTACAACCGGGGAGCTGGTCCGGAGTACCCCACCTACCGGATAAGCTGGTACGATGCAGCGACCTATTGCAATCGCCTGAGCTTTGCAGAGGGGCGAACACCGGTCTATTACTTCGACGAGGGCTTCAATACGGTATTTGATACCTTGGTAGGTGATCAGCTGGCTTATGTTGACATCTTCTGGGATACGGAAGCCGATGGCTATCGCCTGCCTACTGAAGCAGAGTGGGAATATGCTGCCCGTGGCGGCTCCCTTAGCCAGGGTACGGTGTATTCCGGCAGCAATGATCTGGATGTTATTGCCTGGCACAGCGGCAATAGCAATGTAAATAGTCAGCCGGTGGCTACACGGGCTCCCAATGAACTGGGGCTGTTTGATATGACGGGAAATATCTACGAGTGGTGCTGGGACTGGTATGATTCAGGCTACTACGAGAACAGTCCGGGGGATAATCCACTTGGGCCGGTGCCTTCTGCATTGCGTACCATTCGGGGTGGCTCCTGGAATACCACCCCTGACGGCTCGCGCCTTGCCAATCGACTCAACTTTTTACCCGGTGCACGCCGTACTACTTTTGCATTTCGGGTCGCTCGTTCTAAATAACCAACTTCTTATGAAAACAGTATATGCACTTCTTTGGGGGCTTTTATGGACCTCTACCATCTGGGCACAGTGCCTGGAGCAGCTCAATTCACCGGCGATGACCGACTGGTCAGCAGCGCAATTCCATTCTACCGATCAGGGATGGCTGATCGGGGGAGAGGGGCACCTCTTTCAAACCCTCAACGGTGGTCAAACGTGGGCGCAGTCAGACCCGCGCACTACCGTTAATCTGCGGGGCCTCACTTTTCTGGGGCAGACCACAGGCTGGTTGGTCGGCGAAGGGGGGATCATCCGTCGTACCACGGATGGCGGACTGTCCTGGCAGCAGCAATTCAGCCCACTGGGGGCAGACCTGAATGATATCGACTTTATCTTCAGCAATTTGGGGCTGATTACCGGAGATTGCGGCACCCTGCTGCGTACATTGAACGGGGGCTCGTCCTGGTCCTGGGTGGATGCGGGCACACCAAATAATCTCCATACTTCGCTTTGGGTCAATGCGCAGACTGTGATTGCTGTTGGAGAAGGCGGCGTGGTACTCAGAAGTAGTGATAGCGGACAGACCTGGAGTACAATAGGAGGTACAGGCTCAGGTGATCACTTCGCACTGGAGGGGCAGGGAGCAACGGTCTGGGTGTCTGGTGAAGGCGGCACCTATTATTCTGATAACGCTGGACTGACCTGGGAATGGCAGGACAGCCGTAGGTTCCATGCCCTGGATAGTGACGGGGCTGGTACGGTAGTGGGCGCAGGCGCAAACGGGCTGGTTGCTGTCAGTGGGGACAATGGGCAGACCTGGCAAACGTTAAATCTTGGAGTCAATGCGGATTGGTCAGAAGTCATTCTTACAGGCGACCAATCGGGCTATTTGGCGGGGAGTGATGGAAACGTAGCTGCTTTTCGATGGATCAACGCATCGGGCAGTTGGCCAAATCAGGTGTGCGCAGGCGAGCCGGTGCAATTTACAGCAGATATAGTGACAGGTGCGCCCGGTTATTCCTGGACAGGGCCAGGCGGGTTTACTGCCGCTGGACAAACGGTGAGTTTTGTGCCTCCGGGAAGCGGATGGTATATCTTAAATATAGAGGAAGCAGGTTGTGTAGCAGAAGACTCCATATTCCTGCAAATACTGCCCGTTCCTGATGTTGATCTCGGAGGGGATATTGTACTTTGTGAAGGAGAATCAGTGGTGCTTACCGGTCCCGATGGCGACTATGACTACAGCTGGAGTGAAGGCAGTAGTGCTCCTTCTTTAAATGTGGTGGCCGGAGGGGCTTACGGTCTGACCGTTACTACAGAAAATGGCTGTATCGCTTCAGACTTAGTTGCAATAGAAGTGCAGGAAAATGGAGCCTTTTTGATAGACACCCTGCTGTGCTCCGGTGAATTTCTGGAGGTAAATGGTACCTTCTATGATGAATTCAATCCGGTAGGAATAGAAGTTTTGCCTGGTGGAGCTGCCAATGGTTGTGATTCCCTGATTATGGTGCAGATTGACTATTCTATTACGGAACCGATCACCCTGGATACCACCGTATGCAGCACCGCCTTTCCGTTTGTCTACGGAGGACTGGAAGTTGATGCCCCTGGCGACTACTTTATTCAGGTGTTGAATGCTGATGGTTGTACACAAATGATTTTTCTGAACGTACAGGAGTTGGATGGCTACGATGTGACTGTTGAAGGCTCGTTTTGTCAGGGGGACTTTTATCTCTGGAATGGACAGATGCTGGCCACGGCAGGAACCTACACCGAGACGTTTTCTGCATCCGACGGCTGCGATAGTACGGTGACGCTAAATCTAACGGAATTCTCTTTTTCAGAAACAATGCTGGACCTTACTATTTGTGAAGGAGCGGCCGTCGAGGTAGGGGGTATGCTGTTCGATGAGGCAGGAGCTTATGAGGTAGAGCTGACAAATGCGAGTGGTTGTGATTCTATCGTTTATCTTGACCTGAGTGTTTTGCCAAATGATATGATTGCAGAGTCTGCTACTATTTGTCAGGGGGATATCTTTTTATGGGAAGGCATGATGCTTGTTGACCCCGGTGAGTACCAAGTGACGCTAGCCAATAGCGAAGGTTGCGACAGTATCCGTCAGCTAGAGCTAATGGTAGCACTTAATCCGGAACTCTTTATTGTGGATACACTGCCGGATAACGGTACCGGAAATGGTGCAGCAGTATTGGATGTAAGTCAGGGGGAGCCTCCCTTTGAGATAAGTTGGAGCAATGGCGGGACGGGGCTGGTCCAAACCAGTCTTACAGCAGGTACTTACCAGGTAACGATTACGGATGCGAACGATTGCTCAGGTACCCTGACGGTAACTGTACCAATGACAACAGGTATAACAGAGGCCGCACCGGACAGGGTGGAAATGTGGCCAAATCCTGCCGCCCAACAGCTCTGGGTCCGGTTGCCAGATTCCTGGAATACAGCTGAAGTGGAGCTCGTACTGTATGACCTGCTGGGGCGGCTGCACCAAAGGTGGCCGGGTGGAGCAACCCGTGAAGCGCTGGAATTATCAGTGCCCGATGGCGCCTATCTCCTCAGTGTAGCGTACGGTGGTCAGCGACAGGTAGGGAAAGTAATCGTTGCAAATTAAATTTCATATTGCAAATTCAAAAACCTTTCTTATCTTTGCAGCCGCTAAAATATGCTGGTCATGTGCGTTTTGATATTCAAAGAGCAGTATGCCAACATTTTAGCGGTACAATAACCTTCGGCAGAAGCGCCGGAGCTTTCATTATTTATTAATATGTCTGATCCAATGAAAAATTACGAAGTAACTTTCATCGTAGACCCGGTGCTGTCGAGGGAGGAAATCGAAGCGACAGCTCAGACATATGTCGATCACCTCAAGAGCGAGGGTTGTCAGATCGTACATGTGGACGAAATGGGGTTGCGCCAATTGGCTTATCCAATTAACCGCCGGACCTCCGGGATTTACTACTGCATTGAATTTGAAGCGCCAACAGGCGAATTAATTGACGTGATGGAGCTGGCCTTACGCCGCGATGAGCGCATTATGCGCTTCCTCACTGTAGCGCTGGATAAGTACGGCGTAAAGTACAATGCAGACAAACGTGCCGGAAAAATCGGCAAAGTCAAGAAAAAAGCGAAAAAGAGCGACGACCGCAAGGACAACCGCCGCGACAATCGCAAAAAGGACGAAAAGCGTAAGCCTGCTCCTAAAAAAGAGGAAGCTGCTCCTAAGAAGGAGGAAGCTGCTCCTAAGAAGGAGGAAGCTGCTCCTAAGAAGGAGGAAGCTGCTCCCAAGAAGGAGGAAGCTGCTCCCAAGAAGGAGGAAGCTGCTCCTAAGAAAGAGCAAGCTGCTCCCAAGAAGGAGGAAGCTGCTCCTAAGAAAGAGCAAGCTGCTGCTAAGAAAGAAGAAGAAGAGTAGTCGTCCACCCCATTTGTTTAATTCTAAAGTTGAAAGATCATGGCATCCAGAGACGATATTAAGTTCCTCAGTAATCCAAAAATTGGTCTGAAGCGCCAGAAATACTGCCGCTTCCGTAAGTTTGGCATCAAGTACATTGACTACAAAGATGAAGACTTCCTGACCCAATTCGTTAACGAGCAAGGCAAGATTCTGCCCCGCCGCATCACTGGCAATTCCCTGAAGTACCAGCGTAAAGTGGCTACTGCAGTAAAGCGTGCCCGCCACCTGGCGTTGCTGCCCTACGTGACGGACCTGATGAAGTAATTTTTTGGCCTCTAAATTTTTGAAAGATGGACATCATTCTGTTACAAGATCTAGATAAAGTAGGTGATAAGCATGAGCTCGTAAGCGTAAAGCCGGGGCATGCGCGCAACTACCTCATCCCTAAGGGCCTGGCCCTCGTTGCCAACGACGCTAACCGTGCTAAGCTGGACGATATCAAGCGCAAAGAGGAAGAAGAACTGGCAGCTCGTAAAGCAGAGTTTGTAGAACTGGCAGGTAAGCTGGAAGGAAAAATACTGAAAATCGGTGCGAAGGCTGGTACAAGCGGTAAGATCTTCGGTAGTGTGACCAACGTACAGTTGGCTGCAGCACTGAAGGATCAACTGAATATCGATGTGGACCGCCGCCGTGTGATCCTGCCGGAAGACGATATTAAGATACTCGGCGCTTATGTTGCTGAGTTGAAGCTCCACCCTGAAGTGGATATCAAAGTAAACTTCGAGGTTGTAGAAGAATAAGCTACACCTCAAGTGCTTGGTTAGGTGTACCGGGGTTGTCCTCAGTTCACCAGCCGAAACAATCTACATTTAGAGCCATTTGTCTTACCTCGTAGGGCAAATGGCTTTTTAATTTAGGTAAAGGTAAGGTTTTACTTTCCCCGCAAGCCCTAACCTGAACGGTAAACCTTGGATTGGACAACGCTAAAAACCCAGCTCCCCCCCATGTATCTTTAGCCACTGCTCCTTCTCCCGATAGTCCGGCATAGCATCTGACACCAGTTTCCAGAACCGGTCCGAGTGATTCATCTCGATACGATGGGCCAGCTCGTGGATGATGACGTAGTCGATGACCTCATCCGGCGCGAAGAGTAAGCGGGTGGAAAGGTTGATATTGCCTTTTGCGGAGCAGCTGCCCCAGTTGCTGTGGTTGTATTTGAGGCGGACTCCACGGATGTCCTGCCGAAAGAACCGGTCATTGAGATCATCTACACGGCGGGTGATGTCCGGGAGGAAATCCTGCGCAACAATCCGGCTCAGGAGGTGCTGTTTATGTTTTGAAAAGTTCGGACCTTGGTCATGCTGACTGAGCTTAAGCGCAATAGTGTTGTCATTCAGCAGTCGGCCTGTATGGGTCTGGCGGTCTTCGTATTGAATGGAAAGGAGATACGTTCGCTTTCCAACAGTCAGCGTATCCCCGTCCTGATAGTCCCGCTCCCCGAAATGCCGGGCAATGCTGTCGCTTTTACTTACTTGCTTATGCAGCCAGTCTTTGAACCAATTGAGGTGCTTCTCCTGTTCTGGTGCGGGTAGCCCATAAGGCATCCGCAAAAAAGCCGCTGTCTTGCCGATACTCGCCCGCACGTTATTCCGATACTCCTGATAGATGCGCACCGGTACTGCTGTACCACCTATATCGAGCGTCAGCTGTTGCTGCGTAGACTTGGGCCTGCGTTTTCTTCTCATAGCTGCTAAGTTACAGTTTTCTCCATTTGCTGGGTAAGGGTGTAGGTGGGAACACTGATTTCCGCTAATTTCCAGGAGGTCCTTCCAGCGGGGCGGGCCCAGTAAAGCAGATCAGTATCATCAGTGTGCTTTTGTCGTGTATGGAGGAGGGGAACACGGATTAGAGCTTAGAGATTTTCCTGGGAAATATAGAGCATAAGCAAGGTGGCAATTCAGTAATTCTCACTAAAGAAGTGGCAAGATATTTTATTTTGAAAATAAACCTAAATCAATGTAATATATTGAGCATAGGTATAAGGCGGTATTATTTATTTAAAAAATCAGCATTGTGTCATTGTATTGTAAGTTGACATTGTGTATATTTATGCGGCAAACTATTATTTATCTGTTTAAAAATTTAACGCTATGTTCTCACGCATCACGCATTTTATGTCTAGTGCTATCTTTTTTCTGCCTAAGTAATATTTACGGGCAATACCATCCGGTTGATACGACGGATGCATTTTTTGAAGACGCTTCTGTATTTGATGAAACCTGTTATCCTTTGGGGAGGATTGATGGTGTTCATACGCTGCACTTTGAATCTGCTACACTTGTCTATCTGGACATCTCTGCTTCTTTAGGGGTAGTGATTGATAATAGTATTAGAGTTAGAGAAGTAGGTTTGGAAGAATTCTCATGGATACCAGCCGATCAGCAAGAGGGAGGGTACGTCGTTACTCTGGAGCCCCAAAAATCCTATGCTATTTTGGGAGAAAACACTTGTGGAGAATTACATCCCGTAGCCAGAGTCAGCACTGTACGGTTACACGATGGGGACCTTATTCCCGTAAGCCAATCCTTATGGAGTATCCTGCGGCCCTGGAGGCTTGGAGAAAGCACATTAAATCTATTTGACTATTTGGATACACACCCCGAAATACCGGAAGCTGAAAAGCTATCTTTTCTACAGAATATGATGAAAGCCGGCGCGCCATTTTCCGATGGGATGCTTAATTCAGCTGATGTAATGGGAAGTGTAAAAAATAGTATGAAAGAAAACGAAAATGGGGAAAGGGAATGTTTTTGCAGGCTATTGAAAATAGATATGGGGTCTATTGTGACCCCTACATCAAGCGGGCAGTTGGATCCTATGATCCATCCGGTTGCCCTGGGGCCTCAAATTATGACAGAAACGAGTAAGATTCTTATAAAGCGTAGTGGATTGATTGAAGGTTCAGCCAAGTACAAAGCACTGTGGGAGGTACAAAGTCAGGAGGTGCTTGTGAAAACTCTCCTATTTCCGCTGACTGGGGGGATGAAGTGAATAATGAAAGTGAGGAAGAGGTATTCCTGCGCAGTGCCAGCGGCAATGCGAAAATAACGGTCGGCCAGTTTTGCACTACCACCAATGCTGAGATAGGGGACTGCTATTGTCGGCAAACACTTAGATATAGCTACCGCTATGATTCCTATGGTTTTACAGACACCAAAACAATGGCTGGATGGTGCTAAGAGAAGACTGCGGCGTTAAATCTGATGATAAGCAAATGAGGGGAACACATTTTGCAACACTGGAGAACTACGAGGAAGTCACCTTTGAACTTTTTGATGTAACAGCTATGAGGATACAGGGAAGAACCCGTTGGCGTGCCACAGCCGAAGCTGCAAGCGGTTTCCAGTTGTCCGTTGGGCTTGTAGAAAGGTATAATGGGCCGGATGGTGACGATTGCTGTACCCGGCCTGCAGGTATTTATGCCTTTTCCACGCAACACCCTGTCCATAATTCAAATACTTACACACAGGAAATAGGTAGCTTTTTAAGCTCTGGTGTAATAGGATTGGATGATTATTTCCTCACTTCGCCCTTTAATGATCAACTTATTATCGACCCAGAAATTGAGTGGAATATCCTGATTCCACCCTTTGATCCTGAGTTGAATTGTGATACTGAGATCAATGGCAGGTCTTTTAATCCTGAGGAAAACCATGAAGAGCCTTTGCTGGTGACCAAGGCAGCAGTCTACTTCGACGGTGAAAATATTATGCTCAGTGATTTATCACAGGTAAGTGACCTGAGTGGGGCTCAATTGCCCTCGGTTGATGGGAAAGTTTTGTTGAGCACCGCAATAAGCCAAAAAAGCGAAGAGGTCTTATTCAGAAGACCACGCAGTCGTATGCCCGCGGGTATATACTTTGTTCAACTTATAGATTCAAACAACAATCTCTCTACTTATAAAATCTTTTTGCCATGAAATTTAAGTACTTGATTTTCACAGGCGCTTTGGTGGCCCTTACGCTCTTTGCCTGCAAAAAAGAGGATCCCATTGCGGAGCCCACCTGCCCGGAATGCTGGGATAGGGAAATGCTCTGTATTGACTTGCAGTGTGAATGCCCGGAAGGCTCGATTGAGAACTGGTTTGAGGCATGGGCACCTTATGAAGATAGCATACCGTCCCGGAAGTTTTGCATTGAACCAGGACCCTATACTTTTATTGGGGAATTTGAGCCTATAGACTGTCTGGATACTTTCGCGATCACCTTTCCATGGGAGCCGCTGACACAAATCGACTCCTTGTCTACATCTGGTAGTGGGCCGATGCAAACCTTTTTGCTTAAATTAGAACAGCCATCAAAGCTTCTAAGAGGGTCTTCTTTCCCCTACCCGCTCCGCTATAATGAGGTTGGTGAGCTGGAGCTTGATTTAAGAGGTTTTTTTCCAAACACTGGCGGTCTCTACATGAGGGCTAAGAATTGCTTTGAATTTGATGCCGAAGGCAATCAAATTGGTAGGGCAGGAATTCATTTTGAAGGGGTATTTATCCATCCGGATACCATACGTGGTCAGTTACTAGTTGGTGCCTGGGGCACCCTTGAACATCTGAACGGTTTACAGCCACTGGACTTGATACGCACAGTACCCTACGAAGAAGACTAAAGGGACTAAATTAGCGAGTTTAAATTAGGGCAGCAGCTTCGGTTCAGGGGTTGCTGCTCTCATATTTGCGCTCTGTTTTGAGGTTTTCTCATTTTTCAGCTCCCTATGTTTGACTCCTCTGCTGATAATAGAATGCTTTGGGCTAAAAAAGAGTGCCTTAGACTAGCATTTCCTTACTGTAAATATAGAATTTTCCTGTTCTCAGCCAGGGGGCGTGGGGAAGGTCTGGTTGTGTGCATAACAAATTGCACTTTTGAATAGCCTGGCAGCATTTGCTGTTTGCTTCTATTGGATAAGCTGGAGCAGAGCGGGAAGCTCTACCCCAGCAGCCATAGCGCTTAAATGCAGAGGGTTGCCTCCGGTATTGATGGCTAGTGGTCACTTCGTATGGCGTATATAATCTACGGTATCACTTTCTGTTTTGTGCAATTTGTTATACACACGTCTGGTTTTCCAGGTCAGTGTGATCAGCGTCATCAGGGGACCTTTGTGGTGTGTGTAGTGAGTTGGAATACAGATTTTCACTGATTGCGAGCAGTGGCATGCTTGTGCGGCGGCACCGGGTTGTCAAGAGTAACGTAACAGGAAGGGGACTAAACTAAGGCTTCCCCAAAGCATCTTCAATTTCCAGCTTCAGACTATCTACTCCAGGCTTAGGCGCAGACATATCAATGACCTCACGAGACCGGCCCAACAAGGCATAGGACGGGATACTGGAAATAGAAAACAAACTGCCATAATCCGAATCCATCCCACCCTCCACGTAAACCGGGAAGATATTAGGGTAGGCTGCTTGTTTGGACAACGCACGCTTCCAGGCCTCAAAGGAACGATCAAAGGAAACCGTAAGGATGAGGAAATCCGGTTGATCCGCGTAGTGCTCAGCCAGAGCATGCAGATAGGGCAGTTGCTGCATGCAGGGGCCACACCACGACGCCCAGGTGTCGATGTAAACCACCTTGTCTTCAAAATTACTCAGGTGGATTGCATTTCCATTGGTGTCTACGGCAGTGAAGTCGGCAGCGTAGCGCAATTGCCGGGTCGTGTAGTAATGCTGCAACGCATCCCTGTAAAGCGCCCGGTGTGGATTGTGCTTTCCCAGCTTAAAATCCAGTAGCGCCACGGTACTTACGTCGACCACCGCACTGTAGGCTTCCCACCCTGTTTCCTGATTCAGGACTTGTGCGAGAAAGAGGGACTGCCAGTATTGCTGCTGCGTGCTGTCCGCCGATTGGGTAGCAATAAAGTCGAAAAAGGGCTGCAAACCGGTAGGCGCAGGTTGGTTTTTGACCCATTGCAATAGTTGCTGATCCGTGGCAGGCGTAGTCTGACTGGCACCGGAAGAAGAGGAGCAGGACCAAAGCACAACCACAGATAGCAGGATAATGATAGTACGCATGGGTAAAGATTCACAAATTTGCAGCATAGCGTTAGTGAGAAAAGTCATACAACCCCACCCAACGCTTGAATGAAATTTACCTGTCTAACTTATAAACCATCAGAATGACCCGATTCAATGCAATTACTCTAACCGTTTTAACCCTTTTGGCCTGGTCTTGTAATGACAGTCAACAAGAGGTGGTACTCAGTGCACCTGCCCCCTGGGTTGGGTACTGGGACTTTCAAAACTATCCCGGCCCGAACGAACGGGCTTACATCAGTGTCCCTGACGACAGTGGATTTGGGATAACGGAGAAAAATCAAATGCTGGAATTCCGGGAGGATGGTTTTGTGCGCGAGTTTTTCTGGAACCGCTGCGCCACAGCGCCTGCAATGCCTACAGGCTGGAAGGACGGTACGTGGACGCAGCCTGGAAGTGATCCGGTTGTGCTGGAGCTGACCATCGAAGGGCAGCCCCGGATTTATGAGATCCTTGCTCTGGACAATACCAGTTTGGTCGTCCGGTCAATACAGTAAATTCATACGAAGCAATTATACCGGGGCAGGGAAGCAATACTTCCTGCGCCCCTTTTTTTGTTTACCCAAACTTCCGCTCAAACGACTGCATCACCTGCACCAGCGCCTGCACGCTCTCGATTTCCATGGCATTGTACATAGACGCCCGGAACCCGCCCACGGAGCGGTGCCCTTTCACGCCGGAGCAGTTTGCCGCTTTGCAAAGTTTCAGGAATTCATCGTTCAGGTCTTTTTTATCATCTGCCAGTATGAAAGTGGCGTTCATAGTAGAGCGGTCGACCAGATCGGTTACGGTGCCTCTAAACAGGGGGTTTCGGTCAATCTCCCGGTAGATCAGCTCAGCTTTGGCGGCATTCTTTTGCTGCATGGCGGCAATGCCACCGTTGGCTTTGATCCAGCGCAGGGTGAGCATGCTGACGTAGATAGGGAATACCGGCGGGGTATTAAAAGCAGAGTCCTTTTTTATATGTGTACGGTAATCCAGCATGGTAGGGATGTGCCGTTTTACTTTGCTCAGTGCTTCCTCCCGGACAATGACCAGGGTAGCACCCGCCGGGCCCAGATTCTTTTGTGCCCCCGCGTAAATCAGGTCAAAACGGCTGACATCCACCGGTTTGCTGAAGATCTCCGAAGACATATCACCAACCATTGGCACCTCGGTCTCCGGCAACTCTTTAAACTGCGTACCGTAGATGGTATTGTTGGTGGTGATATGGAGATAGGAGAGGTCTGTCGGGATCGTATATTCTTTCGGGATATAGGTGAAGTGTTCCGGTTTGGAGGATGCCAGTGTCCGAACTGTACCAAAGGCCTCTGCTTCTTTGATGGCTTTAGTAGACCAGCTGCCGGTATCAATATATCCTGCCGTTGCATCCTGGTCCAGCAGGTTCATTGCAGTCATGAAAAACTGTGAACTGGCACCGCCTTGCAAAAAGAGGATGGCATAGCCCTCGGGCACCTTGAGTAAATCCCGCACCAAAACCTTGGCTTCTTCCATTACGGCGGTGAACTCCGGGGAGCGGTGGGAAATTTCCAGAATCGATAATCCCATACCATTGAAGTCCCGGACGGCTTCGGCAGCTTGCTCAAAAACGGGCAATGGCAGGATTGCAGGGCCGGAACTGAAGTTGTGCTTTTTCATGATCTCAATTTCTTTCAGCAAATGTAGGTATTCAACGAAAACCTTGTACCTCATGTTGAGTAGATTTTACGCCCTCCTGATGGCTATTCGTCTTCATAAATTCATTTTTGGAAGAAAAAATGGGCATACATGCAGCTTTTAGCTCAATTTGTCATCTGTTAAAGACAGCGTAGTAGGGGGCAGCTGCCCGTTGCTGCATCAATAAATAGAAATCAAATTTTAATAATCATGGGCCTGTATTGCCCAATTGAAATCACTCTACCATGAAAAATTTTTTAGCGATTTGTTTTTTGATGATGTCTGGCGTATTTATTACCGCTTGTGCACAGACCAACGGGAACAGCGGCAGCTCCAGCGCTGACCTCCGCAATTTTGAGGGAATTGCCCTTGGCATTTCTGCTGATGTATACGTTTCGCAGGGGGATTACAATGTGGAAGTTACCGGTCCGGCCAAAAGTACCGATCAAATAGAACTAAAGGTGGACGGCGGCACGCTGGGTATTGGCACTAAACGCAGCATCCGTAACTGGAGCAGCAAAGGTGTTAAAGTGTATGTTACTATGCCTAATATTTCTTCCATTGCTATCGGTGGGTCCGGAGACATTAAGGTGGAAGGTGCTTTCGATAATATGGACGATCTGTCTATCTCCATTGGCGGCTCTGGTGATGTTGATATTGCCGGTAAAGCAAAAAGCATTGAATTAAGCATAGCGGGCAGTGGCGATATTGATGCCTCCGGTGTAGATGCGGACAGTGCCGAAGTAAGTATCGCAGGCAGCGGTAGTGTCAGAGTAGGCAAGGTTAATACGCTGGAAGTCAGCATCGCGGGCAGTGGCGATGTCTACTACAAAGGTAGCCCAAGTGTAGAAAAGAGCGTAGTCGGTAGCGGTAATGTCCGCAAGATGTAATTTTAGATAAAGGCTGTTTTTCAGGGGCAAGCTTGGTACGCCAGGCTTGCCCCTGAGTATGTCAGGCCCAAGCGTAAAGTCCTGATGCGCATATAAATATAGCGATCAAATACGTACCTTGAGCAGTACAGCAATGCTATAACCTCATGCTCGACCGCTTTCCGTACTACCCGCAGCACGATGCCATGGACTGTGGTCCGGCCTGCCTGCGTATGATTGCACGGCACTACGGGCAGCACTATACTTTGTCAGAGCTCCGGGCCCGGGCGTATGTGGACCGGGAGGGCGTTTCCATGGCAGGCCTTGTGGAAGCAGCTCAGGCTATTGGAATGCGGCCTTTACCAGTCAAGTTGCCTCTGGAAAGCACCGAAGAGCGTCTGGGGGTCGATCAGGCTCCGCTACCGCTTGTTGCGCACTGGGAGCAGCGGCATTTCGTAGTCGTATATAAGCTATCAAGAAAGTATGTCTGGATTGCTGACCCTGCTTCGGGTAAACGGAAGATAACCCGTGCAGAATTCAACCGCCACTGGGCCAGCGACGGAGAGGAAGGGCTGGCCCTTTTGCTGGAGCCGCAGCCGGCTTTTTACGAAGAAGAGGGGATGCCCGCATCAGATGCAGCTCCCCTGCGATATCTTTTGCAATACCTGCGGCCCTATCGGCCCTACTTCGTGCAGTTGGTCTTCGGACTGCTATTGGGCAGTGTTTTTCAGTTGATATTCCCATTTCTGACCCAGGCTATTGTCGATATTGGAATTCAAAATGCCGACCTGTCTTTCATCAATCTGATCCTGATCGCCCAACTGTTGCTTTTCGCCGGTCGGCTTACCGTGAATGTTATTCAGAACCGCATTCTGCTTCATCTCGGTACCCGCATCAATGTGTCGCTTATTGCTGATTTTTTACAGCAACTCATGCGCCTGCCCATCGCTTTTTTTGATACCAAAATGACGGGCGATCTGCTTCAGCGCATCGGTGACCACCGCCGTATCGAGCAATTTCTGACCACTTCTTCCCTCAGCTTCTTGTTCTCTGCTTTTAGCCTGCTGATTTTCGGCGGGGTACTGTTGTTGTACGATGGGCTGATCTTCCTCATTTTTCTTACAGGCAGCTTACTCTACCTGGGGTGGATATTGCTGTACCTAAAAAAGCGGCAGGCGATCGACCACGCTCGCTTCCGGCAACTGTCCGACAACCAAAGCGCACTCATTGAGCTCATACAGGGCATGCCGGAGATTAAACTACAGAACAGTGGCCCCAAGCGGCGCTGGCAGTGGATGAACATCCAAACCCGGCTTTTCCGGGCTAATCTCCGTGCGCTGGATGTAGAACAGACTCAGGATGCCGGTGCCTCCGCAATCTCACAAGTCAAGGATATTCTCATCACCATTCTTGCCGCCAAGCTGGTGATTGATGGAGAAATGACGTTGGGTATGCTCCTGGCTGTTCAGTTTATCATCGGACAGGTGAATCTGCCGCTGAGCCGGTTGGCTGACTTCCTGCGCCGCTGGCAAGACGCACGGCTGAGCCTTGACCGCCTGTTGGAAATTCAAACGGAAGCGGCAGAGGAAGTACATGCGGAGGGCGCACCAATTTGGGATCAGTTACCGGAGCGCCGGGACTTCGAAATCTGTAACCTGAGTTTTCGCTATAATCCGCTCTCTGAATGGGTGTTGGAAGACATTAGTCTCGAAATTCCGGAGGGCAAGGTTACGGCTATCGTTGGCGTTAGTGGAAGCGGGAAGACTACTTTGGTGAAACTGCTGCTTGGATTTTACGAGCCAGAGCAGGGGCAAATCCGGGTAGGTGGGCAGCCGCTTAGCGGGTTGCGCAAAACCACCTGGCGTTCGGCCTGTGGGGCGGTGCTGCAGGACGGGTTCATCTTCTCAGATACCATTGCCAACAATATTGCGGAAAGTAGCCCGACCGTAGAACCGGAACGCTTATTGAAAGCGGTAGAGGTTGCCAACCTGAAGCCCTTTGTGGAAGGCCTCCCACTACGGTACAATACCAAAATCGGAGCTATGGGTAATGGTATCAGTCAGGGGCAGCGGCAGCGCCTGCTTATTGCTCGTGCCGTTTACAAAGCACCTAATTTCCTGTTCTTTGATGAGGCCACAAATGCACTGGATGCCAATAACGAACGGGAAATTGTCGATAAGCTGGACCGCTTTTTTGAAGGGCGGACCGTTGTAGTAGTAGCCCATCGCCTCAGCACGGTACGCCGGGCAGACCAAATCGTAGTATTAGATCAGGGGCGTATCGCGGAGCGCGGTACGCATCAGGAGCTGGTCGCGCAAAGAGGGGCGTATTATAAACTGATAAAGAATCAATTAGAACTCGGAAAATAATGCCTAGGCCATCTTTTTCAACGAACCATGGACAACCGGATGCTAAAAACGGTCAGGCGGCAGTGCAGGAAATGCTGGGTGCGCCACCGGGCTGGGCTTTGCGTTGGGGCATCACAGCAGTCTTGGCAGCAGTCGTACTATTGCTGATGGGCGCCTGGCTGGTCCGTTATCCGGATACAGTGACAGCGCAGGTTGTTCTATCCACGGCTCAGCCTGCCATTCGTATGGTGGCACCCCAAGCCGGGCGGCTGCAGCAGTTGCTGGTGGAGGATGGGGCTCAGGTTGAACCAGGGCAGGTGCTCGCAGTCCTGGAAAACCCCGCTCGTGTAGAAGACGTACTGGCCCTGCGCGACTGGCTGCAAAGAGATCGCCTGTTGTCTCCACCGGACGGAGCCCTGCAGCTGGGTACTTTGCAACGCCAAATGGCTAGCCTTCGGCGCGCCTGGGAGGACTACGACTATTACCTCCGTCGCTCGGATTGGGCACAGCGGATTGTTTCTTTAGAAAATCAGCAAAGTCAACTGTCAGCGCTTTCCGCTGCGCAGGGGCGTAAACTGGAAGTGCTGGAAGCAGAAAGCGCACTGGCAGAAGCCAATTTCAAGCGCAATGAAACCCTCGCGGCTTCTGGCAACGTTAGTCAGCTGGATAAAGAGCGGGCACAATCGGCTATGCTACGCCTGGACCGCGAGATCCGGGAAGCAGAAGCGCAGCGCCTGCGTAATGAGCTGGAAGCGGAACGGGCCCATGAATTGCTAATCACACTGCAACAGGAACAGCGGAATGGCGCTCAGGTACGGAAGATGGCATACGAAGAAGCCCGGGAGACACTAAGGGCACTAGTGGAAGCCTGGCAGCAAGCCTATCTGGTTCGGTCAGCCATAACTGGCAATATCGTCTACCCCGGCCCCCTTTCCGAAGGGCAGTACTTAAAAGAAGGGCAGTTGGTCATGACTGTGGTGCCAGGAGCAGGAGCAGCAGAGGTTCTGGCAAGAGGTTACCTGCCTGTACAGAATGCCGGCAGGGTGGCAGTGGGTATGGACGCCCGCCTGTTTTTGGATGCTTACCCGGAACAACAGTACGGGGCCTTACCCGCTGAAGTACGGCACTTATCCCTCTTTCCGGAGCAGCAGGCATATTACATTGAACTGACTTTAACGGATGGCATGCAGACCACCTATGGGAAGGACTTGCCCTTTTCACAGGAGCTTTCTGCACGGGCTAATATCATTACAGAGGACCGTCGTCTGCTTGTGCGGCTCTTTGATCAGCTGAGAAGTTTGTGGGATAACTATTAGAGTTTATTAACGTAAATTTTGTATGTCCCTGAATTGTCTTTTTCACCAGCTCTGCATCACGTCCTCACCTTCGTAGCTTAGGCTACGAGGTTCCGGGCGTTCTTTGGTCTGGTAAAAAATCCTAATCCATGTCCTTATACAAAACCTACATTAATAAACTCTATTAATCAACTGATCCGGCTCCAGCCCCGCAATTTCTTACCATGTTTATCCAGGTACCACTTGACAGGATGGTGCTCCGGACGCTCAAATTTGGGGTCATCGTCCAGTATACGGGCAGCAATTTCCCGGGCGGTTTGGAGAATCTGGCCATCCTGGGCAAGATCGGCAATACGGAAGTTGAGAATACCACTTTGTTGGGTACCTTCTATATTGCCTGGTCCGCGCAGTCGCAAGTCAGCCTCCGCAATATCAAAGCCGTTATTCGTGCGGACCATGGTCTGAATCCGCTCTTTACCTTCCTTACTGAGCTTAAAGCTGGACATCAGAATACAGAAGGATTGCTCAGCGCCCCGGCCCACCCGACCCCGGAGCTGATGAAGCTGAGATAAGCCGAAGCGCTCCGTATTCTCAATAACCATCACCGACGCATTGGGTACATTGACGCCCACTTCGATGACCGTAGTGGCCACCATAATCTGGGTTTTACCCTCTACAAAACGCTGCATTTCAAAGTCCTTATCAGCAGATTTCATGCGGCCGTGCACTACACTGATCTGATAATCGGGGCGCGGGAACTCCCGGTGCAGCGACTCATATCCATCCTCCAGGTTCTGTAAGTCCAGTGTTTCGGATTCTTCAATAAGGGGGAAGACCACGTAGACCTGCCGCCCTTTAGCAATCTCCTGCCGCATGAACCCGATGACCCTAAGGCGGTTGTTCTCGGTTTTATGGAGGGTTTGGATGGCTTTTCGGCCGGGTGGCAGCTCATCAATAACAGAAACGTCGAGGTCGCCATAGAGCGTCATAGCTAACGTACGCGGTATGGGCGTAGCCGTCATGACGAGAACGTGTGGCGGGTAAGGGTTGCTTTTTTTCCAGAGTTTGGCGCGCTGTGCCACGCCAAAACGGTGCTGCTCGTCGGTGATAGCGAGTCCAAGGTTTTGAAAAACGACCGGTGGTTCAAGGAGGGCATGCGTGCCAATCAGGATATTTATCTCTCCGTTTTTCAACGCTTCCAGCAGCACCTTGCGCTTTTTACCCTTCACACTGCCGGAAAGGAAGCCTACATTCAGGTTCATGCCTTCCAGATACTCACTGATGGACTTATAGTGCTGCTGGGCAAGGATTTCGGTGGGGGCCATCAGGCAGGCCTGAAAGCCATTATCGATAGCAAGCAGCATGCTCATCAGTCCTACAATGGTTTTACCACTGCCCACATCGCCCTGCAACAGGCGGTTCATTTGGATGCCCTTACCCAGGTCCCGGCGGATTTCCCTGAGGACCCGCTTTTGGGCACCAGTAAGCTGGAAAGGGAGCTTGTGGTTGAAAAAGTGCATGAACTGGTCCCCCACCTGCTCAAAGTTAAACCCTTTAATGGCATCGCGCCGCCGCCGGATTTGCAGCAGGCGGAGCTGCAGGAAGAATAGTTCTTCAAACTTCAGACGATTGCGTACCTGCTGTAGTTGTTCTTCTGATTTGGGAAAATGAATAGCCCGCATCGCTTCATATCGGGAGGGGAATTTGAATTTCTTTACGATATAAGCGGGCAGGTTCTCGGAAATATCTTCCGGCTTGATTTTTTCCAGAAGGGCAGCCATGATACGTCGGCGGTTGCGTGCATCCAGGCCTTTGGTATTGAGCTTTTCGGTACTGGGGTAAACCGGTGCAAAACTTGCCGCTTCCTTGATTTTATCCGGATTGGCCAGTTCCATTTCCGGGTGGGGTAGGCTGAGCTTGTCGCGAAATGCATTGACCCTGCCGTAGATGACGTATTCTTTCCCAACTTCCAGTTGTTTTTGCAGGAAGTTTACGCCAGAGAACCACACAAGGTCAATAGCGCCGGTATCGTCACGGAAGCGCCCGGTGAGCCTTTTTTTACGCCCTTCACCTACGGGGAGGAGCCGGCGGAGGATGCCTCGCAGTTGGACCTCACCGCTCTCTTGGTGTAAGGTGCTGACCTTATGGAACTGTGTTTTGTCAATATAGCGGTGGGGGTATTGCTGAAGCAGGTCGCCACAGGTGAAGATGCCCAGCTCTTTGTTGAGGAGCTCAGCGCGTTTCGGGCCCACGCCCTTGAGGAAGGATATGTCGGTTTCGAGCGTATTCATTGATGGAGGCACCAAAAATAGTAACTTTTAGATGTTTTTTTGCAAACAGGAATGGAACTCTGAAGAAACCGTTTTGTTGTATGACACATGCAAGTTAATATCCTGCAAGTGGGTTGAGTTGACAAGCACCGTCAATAAACCTATCTTTGCGGCCTCTTTCGAGCGACGAATATACAGGCGGGCGAACGCCTTGATTTAAAAGACAGAAGAATACAACAATATGGCGACAAAGCGCAACCTACAGGTAGCCGAAGTGATTAAGCGGCATTTTAGTGAAGTTTTGCTAAGTGAGGGTGGCTATGTTTACGGCACTGAGCCTCTGGTAACGGTTACACAGGTGATTGTTAGCCCGGATTTCAGCCAGGCTAAAATCTACTTAAGCGTCTATAATACAGAAGATAAACAGTCAGTGATTTTGCAAATGGAAGACGAGGTATCCCGTCTGAAGCAAGCCCTGGCGTACCGGGTACGCAAACATATGCGCAGAGTTCCGGATGTCGCTTTCTATCTTGATGACACCCTGGATGAGATGTACCGTCTCAATAAGCTATTTAACCGGCTGCACAATGAAGGGCACATGGGAGATGAAGAGGAGAATGAATAATGAGGCGCAGTTACTTAATCATTTTCATGAAAGTACCTACGAACCAGTTGGAGTCTGCTTTGACAAGTGTGTCGAGGGTAGAATCTGCTTTGCTGGAGAAGAGCTTGATGTCTCTGACCACCTCCGCAAATTCTCTGGATTCTTTATCCGTTTCGTCAACACTCGAGATTTCATCGAGCACGCGAAGCATAGGCTCCAGTTCCCGTTTTTTTCGTTGAGTGATGATGCATTTTACCACTTCCCACATATCTTTTTCGGCCACAAAGTATTCCCGGCGCTCTCCGGTTTTTAATTCTTTGTAGGCTAGTCCCCAGTCTATCAGGGCGCGGATATTCATATTTGCATTGCCACGGGAAATCTTTAATTCGTCCATGACTTCCTCTGCACTCATGGCTTCCGGGGAGATCAACAATAAGGCATGGATTTGAGCCATTGTGCGGTTAATGCCCCAGCTAGAGCCTAGCGCTCCCCAAGATTGGATGAATTTATCTTTTCCTTCTTCCAGTGTCATGAAATCTTGATTTCGATGGGTACAATCCCGAACGTGTATGTCTCAACAAAATAGTTGAAGGCTCATCATTCGGGTAAATAAATGCAAATACCTGTGATTTGTTGTCAATTTGGGGTTATTTTCCGGTATCCACCTTATAAAATGGGGGGCGAACCACGGTCGCAGACAAGTTTTTACGGCCAGCCTGCACAAAAATATTAGTGCCGGGCGCCTGGTGTTCAATCTGCACATAACCCATTCCTACAGGATACCCAAGTGATGGCGACAAGGTGCCGGACGTAACCGTCCCAATGGTTTCCCCTTCTTCATCAAGGATCGGATAGCCGTGGCGGGGGACGCGGCGTTCTTCCCGGAGCTCAAAGCCCACCAATTTCCGGCTGACGCCTTCCTCCCGCTGTTTGACGAAAGTATCCCGGCTGATGAATTCGCCTTTTTTGGTCTTAGTAATCCAGCCCAGTCCTGCTTCAATAGGCGAAGTGGTATCGTCAATGTCGTTACCGTAGAGACAATAGCCCATCTCAAGCCGAAGGGTATCCCGTGCCCCAAGACCAATAGGCTTGATACCGAAATGCTTTCCTGCTTCCATTATGGCATTCCAAACCTCAACGACTTTGTCTGCCCTGACATATAGCTCTAGTCCGCCGGAACCCGTGTAGCCAGTAGTGGAAATGAGAACGTTGTCGATACCAGCGAAGGTGCCTTTAGTGAAGGTGTAAAACTTAAGGCTGTTAAGGTCCGCATCGGTAAGTGGTTGCATGGACTCTAATGCTTTAGGGCCTTGTACTGCCAACAGAGCAGTTTGATCGGAGATGTTGATCAGCTGGGTATCAAAAGTGTTAGCTTGGGTAATCCATGCCCAGTCTTTCTCTATGTTGGAAGCATTGACCACCATCATGAAGGCCCTTTCTCCATCGGAGCACATTTCTTCGGTGAGCCGGTATACAAGACAGTCATCCACGATGCCCCCTTCGGCATTGGGCATACAGGTATACTGTGCATCGCCAATTTTTAATTTGGAAGCGTCGTTGGTGGTCACCTTTTGGATGAGGTCAAGCGCTTCTTTGCCCCGGATAATAAATTCTCCCATATGAGAGACATCAAACACTCCAACGCTATTACGCACCTGATGGTGCTCCGCTTTGAGGTTTGTGTAGGAAATGGGCATATTATAGCCGGCGAAAGCAGTCATTTTTGCGCCAAGCGTTTCGTGTATCTTCGTTAAGGGCGTGGTTTTCATGTTAAGGTCTTACTTCTTAAAGTTCGATGTTTTTAATACGGTCACCAATCTGGGTTTGGTGGACAATTTCGAGCCCGTCTGTGACGCGCGCAAATATAGTATATTCTCCGTCTAAGTGTGGCGCCGGGCTATGAGTGATGAAAAACTGGGTGCATTCGGTATGATTACCGGCTGAAGCCATTCCTACATAGCCAGCTTTATCGTAGTAAACCGGCGGCAGTTCGGAGCGAATACTATAGTCCAGGCTACCGTAGCCATCTCCGCGGGGGCAGCCTCCCTGTATTACAAAATTAGGCACCACCCGGTGGAAGGTCTTATCCTGATAAAAGCCCTGGCGGACCAGTGCAATGAAGTTGGCTACTGTGCCGGGGGCCAGCTCAGGCATCATCTCCAGGGTAATTTTACCCCGGTTGGTGTTAATGGTGACCAGGCGGTCTTCCGGCAGGTCGTCCAGCATGGCCCAGTCTATAGGGTGGTTGTATTCGGGGAGCTTGGGTTCGGGGAGTTCTTCTTCTTGCAGATAGGCAATAGTATGTTGTAATTGATTGTAGGTTTCGATTTCTTTGGGAAGCTCTAGTTTTTCAAGAGCCTGTCCGAGGATATCAGTATTTGACATCAACGCGCCGAAGTTGAGGTTATCGTTCCGTAAAGCCTCAGCAGCTACTGCGATCATGCCAGGGTCACCTGTTTGCATAGCTTCGAGGTACATACTTAGCAGTTCCCGGCGCACACTTCGGTACCCATTACCAAAAAAAGCCCTGAAATCGGATCGTCCACTGACCATTGCGAGGGCTTCCATGGTAGCGGTACGGATGGCCGGGGCGCTCGATGGTGCGCCCTGGGTGTAAAGGTATTTGTAATTCCAGCCGAATTCTGCGAGGGCTTTGATCAGGGCTGATTTTTCGTAAACGGAAGCACTGTTGAGATACCAGCGCCGTAACTCCGCATTGATACCATCTCTGGATTGGACAGCGTAAGCAGGCAGGTGGCGATTGGCGGCCTGGTAAAGCGGAATTTGGACTTGCCAGGGCAGGGAGTCTTTAGCCCATTGCCAGTATTGAGGAGCATCTTTTGCGATGCCATGCTCTATAAAAAACTGAGCTGCCCGGCTGGCTTCGCTGGTGTTACTGCTTTTCAGGGCTTCCCGTACGGTGGTTTTTACGCTGTCGTAGGGAAGGTTGGCAAATGCCCGTAGGAGGTTGCACCGTACCCGGTAGTCATTTTCCTGTTCATGCTGCTGTAGCAAAACTTTGAGGGCTTGTTCCCCCTTGGTTTTGCCTAAAGCGACAACCAGTGCCATTCGGATACGAGGATCTGTTGCCGTCCCCAGTGCACTGCTTAGCAAAGGTACTGTTGAAGCATCAAGCTTCAGATTGGCGGCCCGGTACAGATAGTTAGACGCGATAAGGCGCACACTGACCGGGTATCGGCTGTCGGTAGCGAGTTGTACCATGCGCTTGGTGCCTGCTTCATTGGTAATGTCCCGCAAGGCATAACGGTAGATGCCCAGGGCCTGCCCCTCAAGTAATGCGGTGTCTGTGGGCACATAGGTAGAAACTGTCGCAAGGTCAGAGAGCGTAGCTTCTGCTCCAATCTTTCCAACAGCTTCCAGGATTGCCCGGTTGGCAAGGCGGTAGTGGCCAGCCGTGTCGTTTCGTTCGAAAGCCCGGAGCAGGTAACGTTCTCCCAGCTCTGCGCCGGTTTGCCCGATGGCATAGGCAGCAACTGCCCGTACGCGGTCAACGGGGTCGTTGAGCAGCTGTGCCAGGCTGTCTACGGATGCTGCCGACCGTATGGAGGCAAAGGCGCGGGCCGCCAGGTAGCGGAGGGTGGGCTGCTCATTGTGGAAATACTTATACAAACTGTCGGTTTGCTGTTTGTCCTGGAAGTCTGAAATTTGCTGAAAGTCTGTACTCTGGGCATCCAGCGTAATATTGGTATCCACTTCGTTTGTCGGAGGCATACAGCCGGCATATAGCAGCGCCGCAATCGAAAGCAGCAGAAAAAAGGGGCGGTGGTTTCTCATAACAGTCTTGCTCTATCGGTTTTCGTTTATGGATACTAGTACACTGTCGAAACTGAACATTACTTAATTTACAGCGTGCTAGGTGCACGGTGAACTAAGTCGGCTTTTGATGGAGGGCCTAAAATTCTTCGTCCCCGAACATGTCGTCAGAGAATCCTTCATTCTCAAAATTTTCATCTTCCTCTTCAAGTGGAAACTGGTTATTTTGGTATTCGTCACAGTTCATTTCTATACCGATATCTCCGGATGGCCGGTTGAACCGGGCTTCGGTGTCAAAGTCTATTTCTTCGCTTTTTTCCAGCTCTTTGATGAAGTTGATAAAGAAAGGCTTGGCCATAGCAGCGCCCTGCCCGTAGTGTATCGACCGGAAGCGGATCCAGCGGTATTCTCCACCTACCCAGGTGCCGACCACCAGGTTGGGGGTGATGCCCATAAACCAGCCGTCAACATAGTCGTTGGTCGTTCCGGTCTTACCACCTGCCTCGGTTTTCAAAGTGCCGCCAAGCCCGGCGGCGTATTTGAGCATCTCCACCATGACGTAATTGGCATTCGGGTTGATGGCTACATTTTCTTCAGGTACGCCTTCGTACAGCGTTTTACCGTCCTTGTCTTCAATTTTAATAATACAGTAAGGTTTGGTAAACAGGCCGTTGTTGGCAAAAGAGGTGTAAGCACCGGTTAATTCCAGGTTGGTGAGGTCTGTTGCGCCCAGACAAATGGAAGGAGACTTAGGTACCCGGAACCGTCCATTGGAATAACGGGCAGAACTGTCGATACCCATTTGGTGTACCAGTCCGCGCACGGGTTCTGTATCCCCCAATTGCTTCATGAGGTGAGCTGAGATTGTGTTTTTGGATTGCTTCAACCCCTCCTTAAGGGTGAATGACCGGCCACTGTAGACATTGGAAGAATTACGGGGCGTCCAGGGTTCCAGTAAACCAAAGTTGCCGTCGCCAGGGGCGATGGTCTGCGGCAAATCGTATACCTGATAACAAGGCGAGAACCCCTGCTGCGCAATGGCGGTCGCATAAACAAAAGGTTTAAAGGTAGAGCCCACCTGTCGGGAAGTGCCATTATGGTCTACCTTAAAGCGGCGGTAGTTGATGCCCCCAATCCATACCTTGATGTGGCCAGTGATGGGGTCTACAGCCAGGATGCCCGTTTGGAGGTGCATAAGGTGGTACTTGATGGAATCGAGTGGCGTCATGACCGTATCTTTTTCCATATCCTCATTCTCGTAGGTGAATACCTGCATCTCCGTTTTTGTGCTAAAGGCACGGTCTACCTCCTCCTGCATAGCCAGCCATTGTTTGCGCAGCGCATTAAAGTGCTTACTGCGCATAATTTGCCGGTACTGTGCGGCCAGGCCTGTGCTGATCAGCTTTTTTTCCACGAGGTCGTCAATGATACCCCCTTCTTCTGCCTCGCGTACAGCCCGCTCTACTTCCCGGTCATCAGCATGGAACATGAGCTCAGTTTCGGACTGTAAACGCGATACGATATCCTCAATGTACTTTGACCGTATTTTCTGGTAACGGTCAGAAGCACGTATAAGGTCCTTTAGTTTTTTCTGCCGGCGCTCTACGGGGGTTTCGTGGTCGGAGCCGCTGGTATATTCCCAGGGGTCTTTGCGCACTACACTCCAGGTTTCCCAAAAGCGATCTTGCTGCTTAGCCATATGCTTTTTCATCACTCGCTCTGCTATGCGCTGCATTTCCGGGTCGATAGTCGTGTAAATTTTCAGCCCGTCGCGATAGATGTTATAATCACTGCCATCCGCTTTGTTGATGTTTTCACTCTTGAGCAGGCGCTTGATATCTTTTGCCAGCTCCATGCGAAAGTAAGGCGCAAGGCCATCCACGTGGGTTTGACTGGTATACTTAAGGTTCAGAGGTTGAGTGCGCAGGGTATCATAAGCAGCCTCATCAATGAGGTTGTTTTTTTGCATTTGCTTGAGCACGACCATACGCCGTTGTAAGACGGTATCGGGCCGCCCGAGAGGATTAAAAAGGGAAGGGTTTTTTAGCATCCCAACGAGCATTGCTGCTTCGTTCGCGTTGAGTTCATCCTGCTCCTTATTGAAGTAGATTTCGGAAGCTGCTTTAATACCGTAAGCCCCGTTGATGAAGTTGAACTTGTTGAAGTACATGGCGATAATCTCCTCCTTGGTATATCGCCGCTCCAGCCGGGCTGCAATGATCCATTCCTTTAGCTTTTGCAATCCCCGCTCCCAGATGTTTTTGGAGACCTGCTGTGTAAAGAGCAACTTGGCGAGCTGCTGAGTAATGGTGGACCCCCCGCCTGAGCTGCGCTGTCCGAGGATTACCGTTTTTATCGCAATACGGCCCAGGGCGGCAAAATCAATGCCGCTGTGCTCGTAGTAGCGTTCGTCTTCGGTTGCAATCAGGGCATTGACCAGGTTAGGAGAGAGCTGATCGTAATTTACAGGTACCCGGTTTTCGGTGTAGTAACGCCCAAGTAGTTCTCCATTACTGCCAAATACCTGAGAGGCTTCTTCACTCTTGGGGTTCTCCAGTTGCTCCACCGATGGGAGATCGGTAAAGGAAAGGGCAATGAATATGAGGGCAATGCCCAACAATCCTGCACCGGCGAGGTACCACATCCAGCGCATGATGTTGCGGTACGTTTGTTCTTTAGGCTTGGGTCCGGTTTGTTGTTCCATGGTCTGCTTTAAGTTCCGGGTTCAAAAGTAGTGAATTCTTCCGGGTTGTTGGGCTATAAGGAAGGAGCTTCGCCAGCACTCCGGGGGCGTTCCGCTATAGGAACGTTTGATCTTGCTGCTACAATATATGGAGTGCCGGATAAAATCGTATTACAAGGCATTGTAAAAATCAAGGGCAGCAGTGATTTGGCTGGCATCAGCAGTTTGATTGACTGACACAGCGCCGGCTTCAGAGAGCAGGCTGAAATTGATCTTTCCACCTTCGTTCTTTTTATCATTGCCCATAAGGTGCAGGTAAGCAGGGTAGTGAGGGGGCTCCAAAAGAGGTTTGCCGTAGATTTGTAAGAGGTAAGCTGCAATCTGATGAAGCGCTTCTTTAGAAAGGCCCAATTGCTGATAGCTAAGGTAGGTTTCACCAATCATTCCAATGGCTATAGCCTCCCCGTGAAGCAGAGGGGCTTCTGTTTCCAACGCATGGCCTTCAACGGCATGCCCAATAGTATGCCCAAAGTTCAGTGCTTTGCGCAGGCCCTTTTCGAAAGGGTCTGCTTCAACGATCTCTTTTTTAATTTTAAGGGAAGCTGGGATAATACTGCTCCAGTCAGCACTACGCAAGTCAGTAAGGTTTAGGAGGGTTTTCCACTGTCTGGCATTAGCAATCAGGCTATGCTTGATGACCTCAGCGTAGCCACTTCGGAGTTCCCGGTCAGGAAGTGTATCGAGAAATTCCGGGTCGACGAGTACGGCCTGTGGATTGCGGAACAACCCAATGCTGTTTTTGACCTGAAGGAAGTCAATGCCGAGCTTGCCGCCTATAGAGGCATCAACCTGAGATAAAAGAGTCGTAGGGGTTTGGATGAAGTGCATGCCCCGTTTGAACGTACTGGCTGCAAAGCCACCCATATCGCCGATAACGCCACCACCGAGGTTGAGCATCAGTGCATCGCGGCCAGCGCGGTGTGCCATGAGTTGTTGCCAGATGTGCTCGCAGGTCCGCAGGTTCTTGTGGGTTTCTCCGCTGGCGATTTCGATGATCTTTGGGGCGTGTTGCTGCACCACAGGTGCAATGCGTGGCCAGCAGTGTTTTTTGGTGTGCTCATCGACCAGTACGAACAACTGGCTGAATGGTTGTTGATTCAGTGTTTGAGCCAGAGACTCAGCGATGGGGCCGATGTGGATTTTGTAAGTGTCGAGGGCAAGGCTCTGCATAGTGATGACGGATTTAAGCACAAAGCTAAGGTTTGTAGACCATAATTTTAAAGTTCCTGGACTTGCTCCAGTAACCAGTCTTTTTCGGTCAGCGGGCTGGCTGTTAATATTTCTGACTTGAGGTCTTCTTTTTCTTTTTCATCAAAAGGATTGATTCGGACGAGCTTCCGGGTGAACCGGATGAAGTTGTGATAGTTGGACCGGTAGGCGCCCATGAGTTGTTTACGCTTAAGGTAAGCCCTCATGCTTTCAAGCAGCGACTCCAGGGCATCGTATTCATCCAATTCATAGTAGATTTTGAGCAACATACTCTTGGCGTTGAGGTTGATCAGGGTGTCATCAAAATCTGTTTGGGCCAGGAGCTGCATGGCAGAGCCATAGTCGCCTTTCTCAAAATTCAGGCGGGCCAGACTGTGCAGGAAGAAGCTATCCCGGTAATTAGCAGGGAGCGCTTTTTTATAACGATGGATAAATTGCTCTACCCAGTCGTATTCTTTGAGCCGTAGCCCGGCACCCACGGCATTTCTGAACGTAAATGGAGAAACAACGCCGTTTTCTAGCAATATTTCATTTTCAAGCCCCTGCCGGTAGAGCCGGAACGCTTCCCGGATCAGTTCGCTGTCATTGAACTTGTTGGCTTGCCGGATACAATAGTTTACGGCCATCAGGTAGATGTCTCTCAGCTCCGATTTAGGAAAGGAGGCGCGGTGCTTATGGATTTCCTGGCGCAGGTCTTCGAAGTATTGTTTGCCGGATTCGTCCGTAATGGCCTTATAGCCATAATAATACACAGCGATGGCCGGATGGTGGAGCATGAGCTTTTGCCGGTCTACATACTCAATAATATACTCCAGCAGACCAATATTGTATTGGGCTTTATAGACAGACTGATGGGCAATCATCAGGCAGCCTTGCCTCAGTTTATCCGCCACAAAGGTAAGGTCGAGCGCATCGGAAACCTCCTGCAGGTTCATTTCCGTTGTCCGTTTCTTGCCATCGTAGAAGGAGTATTTTTCCAGCTGCAGAAGGTATTCATTCCTTAGGAATTGCTCATTTCGGTAGATGGCTTTCTCTTGCTGTGTTTCTACTGCCTTTATAGCCTTTTTGAATGCGCGGTCAAGCTTTCGCTTTCTGAAAACGCTGGCCAGCGCCATACGTGCACGGACCTCATCGCTTTGTTGTTCCTGATAAATAAGAAATTCTTCAACAGATTTGAGTAGGAAGTGCATGGATTGCCGTAGCTTGGCATCGTCGTAAGCTTCCTCAGGGACAATACGCGAAAACACCCTTTCTTTTTCCAGGAACTTCTCCTCATACAAATGTTGGCCTGCCATAAGGTATTCAAACAATGTGATTACATCCTCCCGATGATTGTGCGCTGGAGAATTTAACCATTTTCGAAGCTCTCGCTCCTCTTTTTTGGAGAGGGTACGAAGGATAAGGACTAAGTGGCTATTTGTCATGAATCAGGTAAATAAAAATTAATCAACAAGCAGTAAATATATAAAAATTTGTATTGGATTGATTATGAGAAGATTAATTGATTATCGGTTGTCTTTGTAATCATAAAGCTACGGATTTTTATCAACAAATTCGCTTTTTTGTCTTTGATTTATACTAGTATTGTAAGCACTTTTGTAACGGATGAAAAAGATAAGCCATGTTTCTACATTCTGCTTTGGACAGAGATAGGTTGCAAAACAGTGTTCAGATCTAAAGCAGCAGATGCTGGTAATGCTTAAGCCCAAAGCGTTGCGCTGTACAACATTAAGAGGTTCATTCGCTTTGTTTTCACCAAACGGCCTAAAAATTTCATTAATGACGACATCAAACTTTTTTGCTTTACCGAATCGTTACCGGATGACGTTATTGTTGTCTGTGATGTTTTTCCTTTGTGTTGGTGTAAACCCCTCACATGCGCAAGGCTGGGAGCGATATTACGGTGGGAATGCCGAGGATATCGGGGAGGCAATGATTGCAACATCAGACTGGGGCTTTCTGGTAGTTGGGAATACACAGTCCTTTCCTACACCACCGGGTGATCAGGGCGTGAATGTATATGCAATTAAGGTAGATGTTGATGGGGATGTTGTTTGGCAACAGGTTTATAATACCGCTTTCTATGATCGGGCTAAAGCAATAGTGGAGTTCGAGCCACAGCGGTATATGATCGCTGCTGAAGCATCGGCTACCTCCCAGCAGGGTCCCTTCGTACTGAATTTGCTTGAAATCAATGAACGTGGCGCTTTGATTGACACGTTTGTCTATGCTATAAATGAAGTGCCTAATCTGCGTACCAATGATATGATCGGTACCTCCGATGGGGGCTTCCTGGTGGTTGGCTTTGCTGATTACTACGCTGAAAAGGATGACGATATAGTTGTCCTGAAGATCAATGCATCAATGGAGCTGGAGTGGTACCGGATTATCGATGCCGGTTCTAATGCCCGGGCGAATGCCGTTGCCTTACTGGAGGATGGTTATGTGACAACAGGGCAAGTGGACTCAGAAGTGCCGCCCCCTACTGCTTTTGGTGATGACATCATTACAATAAGGCTAGATAGTGAGGGTGAAGTTGTTTGGGAACGGAAGATTGGGTCTGATCAGAATGACGAAGGAAAAGGCATTATCGTTGATGATGATAATAATATAGTTTTAACTGGTTTTCTGGACGCGGATCTTGGTGTCTGGAAGTATGATGGAGATGGGGAGCAGCTTGATAGCTTCCTCTTCAATGATTTTGGTAACGGCAATGTTGGCGAGGCTATCAGTCAAACCGATGAAGGGTACGTCGTTGTCGGTTACACAGAGGTGGATGGATCCGATCTCAATCAGCTTATGATTGGACTGAATCCGGATTTTGATCTGCTTTGGAGTGCAGATAACGGAGACCCTAACTCTGCAGATATTGTTTTTGATGTCGTGAAAGCCAAGCCCCGTGGTTATGCAACTGCCGGCTGGAGCGGGGTAGATATTCTGTTTGATACAGAATTAAGTATCATCCGTACAGATGATCAGGGACAAGTTATTTCTAATGTTATCCGCGGGCAGGTTTTTCATGATATTGATCTGGCCTGTGATCTTGACCCCGGAGAGCCCAGGCTTTCCGGATGGCTGGTCCGTGCCACAGGTCCGGCGGGAACTTACTTCGGTATTTCAGATCAGAATGGCTCTTACGAAATGCTAGTCGACTCCGGCTCTTACCTGGTGGAAACGCTCAATCGTAATGACTACTGGGAAAGCTGTTTTCTGGGAGGTATCAACGTTGGCTTCAACCAGATTTACGATACGGTCAGCGTAAATTTCCCGTTAAAGGCAAAGTATATTGACTGTCCATTCATGGATGTAGATGTTTCAACGCCTTTCCTGTCTAACTGTACTGATATTGAGTACACGGTCAGTTATTCCAATGCGGGTACCGGCGATACCAATGGTGAAGCAAGGGTAGAGGTCGAGCTTGACCCGGCTTTGACTTTCCAGTCGGCCAGCCTGCCTTTCACTTTTACTGATGGAGTTTACAGTTTTGAGCTTGGTAATGTGCCTTATAATTCCGGGGGCGTTTTTAAGATCAATACTTCATTGGACTGTGATTCTATTGTGGTGGACCAATCGGCATTAGTAAGTGCAGTGGTTTTTCCGGATACGGTTTGTACGCCTGCCGACCCGGGTTGGAGTGGCGCTAGCGTTTCCGTTGACGGGCTCTGTGAAAATGAAGAAAATGTAACATTCCGGCTTTCCAATACGGGGAATGCGGCTATGGTGTCTGCCAAGAGTTACTTTATTGTAGAAGAAGATTTAATGTTCCTGACCGATGGATTCGACCTTGATGAGGGGCAGGACTCTACGATCGTGCTGCCGGCTACCGGCGCAACCTACCGAATCATAGCGGAACAAGTTGAGGGGCATCCGGGCAGTAATTTCCCTACAAGGGTAGTAGAAGGCTGCGGTACGGATGAAGATGGCGGCTACAGCGTAGGCTATGCGACACAGTGGCCGGAGAATGATGCAGACCGAGCAGTCTCTATTCATGTGGACGAGGTACAGGGTACCGTACCGGACGTTGCTATAACCGGTCATCCGAAAGGTTGGAAAGACTCTTTAATTACGGCTGAAACGGAACTGACTTACCGGATTTTCTTCCGTAATATTACTCAAGACAGCATCCTGAGAGTGGTTGTCAGGGATACTTTGCCTGAAGCGCTGGATTTTTCCACGATACGCTTCGGTGCAAGCAGCCACCCTGCAACCTTCGATATTTATGATAACGGGGTCATTAAAGCAACATTTGACAACCTGGAGCTGCCAATAGATGGAAGCGATCCCATGGATTATGCTTTCTTTGAATATCGGGTGGCACAAAAGCCAAATACTCCGCAAGGCACCGTTATTGAAAATAGCGCCTTGGTTATTTATGACTACAGCACACCCGTTGCCACAGGCACTACGCGGCATGTTGTTGATGCACCGACTTATTCAGACCTCCTGGAGGTCATTCCCGTCGATGTGGATGAGCCGGACTGGGCAGCGGAGGCAGAAGTTGTGGTTTTTCCCAACCCTGCAAGTGACTTTGTGACACTTGAAGTACGTGGATTAGAAGGGTCACACGAATTATCCTTCACTTTAATGAACTTGCTCGGGCAGCCGGTACGTTCTATAAAAAACAGCAATCAGCAGTGCACGTTTGACAGAAATGATCTACCTGCAGGCAGTTATATCTATTTAGTTAGGGCTGACCAGCAAAAAATCGCAGCAGGAACGCTGATTATTCGTTAATAAACGGTTAAAAGGACTATACCGCTGATACTTTGTTGAGCATCAGCGCGTTTATAAAGGTGTAAGACTTAGGTCGTCTTATTTTTATTTCATGAGATTATGATTTGTTATTAGTGAGAGGCTCTGCTGAACAGCAGAGCCTTCTTTTGTTACTCCTCCATCTTTACCGGAAAATAGGTATCTCCTCCCAGCGCCCAGCGCTCATCGTAAACACTACGGTAAATAATCTGATAGTCGAACTCGTGCTTCTCCAAAAGCCGAATAAACTGATTGGTGCTTTCCTGAGAATCATTCACCTTGAATATTTCGATGG
>Ga0307981_1000474_pt1 | contig 39453 bp, 46 predicted proteins | sample OrgLakmetagen987_FD_201849 | JGI IMG/M metagenome (GOLD analysis project Ga0307981, IMG submission 201849) | Saline water microbial communities from Organic Lake, Antarctica - #987 | ecosystem: Environmental > Aquatic > Non-marine Saline and Alkaline > Saline | place: Antarctica: Organic Lake... | reverse complement strand
CGGACCGTGCTGGCCGCGACCCACCTGCTGGCTGAGTGGGAGGGACGGGCCGATACATGTTACCTTTGTGAAAATGGTCGTATCGAAAGTGCTCTTGATCCGGCGCATTTGCGCGAGGCTCACCTGCGCCTGGAAAAACCGGCTCTGGGAACCACCCCTGCCGTATCGCCTGAGACGGCGATGCGGCTGTCCCCTCCTCATTTGAGGCGGGGAGCTGGCTCCTCAGTCGTAGTCGCTGACGTTAAAGACTACTCGCGAAATGAGACGGAGGAGGATCGTGGGAACCAGAAAGGAGCCTCGGCATGAAGGCAGCTCTCTCGGCCCTATTTATCCGTGAATGGGCGGCCTTGTCCGCCAGTCGCGTGGTCTGGATCTTCGCGGGGGCTTGTCTGCTGGCGGGATTCGGCGTCGTGCTGGGGGCGGACGAAGCCGATTCGGCGGTTTGGATGGCGTTGCCCCTGCTGCTTTATCTGGTGCCGCTGCTGGGTCTGTTGGCGGGCGTGTCCGCTGCGCTGGGTGACCTTGAAGAGGCACCGATGCTGGTCCCGCGGACACCCGGCCCGTTTGTCCGATCATGTGTCAAATGGCCGCTCTGGTCGGGCCTGATCGCTCTGGTCGCACTGGCATGGCTGGCACCGGCCGCGATTCGTTCTGGTGAAGCGGACAAGCTCTTGCAGCTCTGGGCCATGACGGCCGGAGAAGCCGCTATTTTTGTGGCAATTGGCCTAGCGCTTGGGCGCTGGGTGCCCGGCGGAGGGACTTCCGCTTATTTGACCGCGCTCTTTTTCGGCTTCCTCTTCATCGGCGGCGCAGGCGTGCTCGGCTGGGTCGCCGCTCGCTCCCCGTTCTTTCAGGAAAATCCGCAGCTCTGGACCTTCGGCCTGATGGCACACCCTGTCGAAGCCCTTCGAGTGGGATTGATGTTCTCCCTCGACACCCTGCCTGTTGATGCTGAGCGCCTGCCCGCCATCGCCCGCTGGTGGCTGGCTCACGCCGGGCTCTGGTATGCCGCGCTCGTGCTGGCCTGGAGCACCTTGGCGCTGGCCCTTGGCGCTTTCGCCCGGGAGAAGGTCTAACTGCCGGAACCGGACGCTGCAGACTAGCGCAGCGGGTTAACTGACTTGATTCCGCTAAAGCGGTCGAAATCACGGTCGTTGCTGTAGATCGTTGCTGAGTGCTCCCGAGCGTGAACGGCAATCAGCGCATCGGTGCTTAAATTACCGCCCATACGCGCGTCCTGCAGTAGATCAAAAAAAACAGGTAAGGCCTGATCCGAGACTTGAATGATACGCAAGCAAGGTGCTTGGATCCAGTCATCGATAATTTCGCGAACTTGTTCGGTGCTGAGGGGATTTCGGGTAACTTGGGGATGCGTCATAATTCGAGTGAAAGCCAAAACGACCACCCAAGGTAGTCCGATAGGCTCGCTCCCCGAAAGAGTCTCACGCCACCAAGCGTTCGCTCGCTGATGGTCTGGCGAGCGCGCATCATGTGCGTAAATGAGTAAATTCGCGTCAGGGATAATCATTCCTCTGTCACCTTTAAGGTATTTTCCGATTCCAGTTGATCGTAAAGCTGGTTCATGCTGATGCCTTGATAGGCAGGTTTGATGCCGACCTCATAAGTGCGGACTTGCGCTTGATAGGCTGGGTCAGCTATTGATCCGGCGGATAAACCCCGGCGCAAAGTCCGCTCGACCAGTTGAGTCATCGGCAAGTTCTCACTTCTTGCTTTAGATTTCAGGTCCTCTAGTAGCGCATCATTGATGTTTAAAGTAGTCCGCATATAGAGTATCATGATGCATATAAAAAGGAAAGTCAAGTGCGCCATGATGTGCCACTTGGCTTGCGGCAGGTAGTTTTTGAGCGATTGGCCGGAAAGAGCGGCGACGGCCTTGAGCCGCTTGTGCTGCTTGGAGCGCACATCGATCAAAATTCGACTTTTATGTGCAGCGCGCTAACAATGCGACTACGTCGGCGGCGGTGTAGTTCTCTTCGCCATCCTTTAGGAAATCGGCGATACGGCGGGCATCGTCGCCTGCGGTGAGAAGGATGGGCTCGGCCTCGCCCTTGCGGGTCTGGGCCATGCCGACGCCGGACATGAGGCCATTGCAAACGCACTTGCGGCCGTGGGTGTCCTCCAGCTTGCCGCCTTTGCGGAGATAGTCCTTTTGCGGCTCGCCAGCACAGCGGTAGCCGACGCTGCCGTCGTCGCGCCGATATGGGCTGCGCAGATAGCCGAGATCGCAGACGCGCTGGCGCTTTTGATAAACCGCGTCATCGGAAAGGGTGCCTTCAGCTTCCAGCACTTTGAAAGGGAAGCCGGTGGGCGAGGCGTAGGGGTCGGTAAAGACTTTGGCTTCGCCGGCCAGGCTCTGTTGGATGGCGCGGGATTTGACTGCGGGATCGAGTCCGGATTCTTGGCAGAAGGCAAAGGCGGTGCCGACCTGGATGCCTTGGGCACCAAGTGCCTGAGCTTCCGCGAGTTTGCCGGGACGGCCATAAGCACCCGCCAGCCAGAAGGGGAGGCCGAGCTCGCGAATGGTCTCAATGTCGGGCTGGTCGCGCTCAGTGAAAATGGGCTCGCCGGATTCGCTCAATTGTAAGGGGCCGCGCGGGGGGGCGTTGTGGCCGCCCGCCGTTGCGCCTTCGACGACGAATCCCTCGACTGAGCCTTCAGCGCGTTTGGCCAAGGTCTTGGCTAGCACGGTGGAGGCAATGATCCCGATAAAGGCAGGGCGCTTGAGCGACATTTTTGCAAAGCCGTAATCGACCGGGTCGAGCCGGTCGGTGAAGCTCTCGCCCTTCAGCGCGCCCTGCACGTCGATTTTCATTTCGGCAGGTTCGTTGGCGGCGTATTGATCGAGGATGCGAGGAATGGCTCGGGGAATGCCGGCACCCATCAGCACGTAGTCCACCCCGGCCAGCATGGCACCGTAGAGCGAGGCGAGCGTGGGAATCTGAATTTTTTCCAGTAGGTTGATGCCGACCACGCCATCGTGTCCCTGCTTGGCCAGATGCACTTCGAGGAAGCAGCCGAGGATAGTCAGTTCGGCATGTAGCTTCTGCGCGAGATTCGGCATGGGTGCGCTGCGGTAGGGCTGATCGGCCGCTTTCCCATCGGGTATGAAGTAGCGCTTGAGCACCCGCTCGACGACTTCCTGCAGGGGAAAGGCCTCCATGGCCTGGCGCATAAGACCGCCCGGATCGCCATCCTGTAGGCGGCGGACGAGCACGGTGCCGAGCGCGGTGCCGGAGACCACGCCTAACTGACCAGTCTACGAAACCGCGCGTGCGAGCGACCAGTTGGAGACCGCGACGCCCATGCCGCCTTGGATGATGCCGGGATGAGTGAGTGCAGTCATGACGTATGCTACGAGGCGCGCTGCAGTGCGGCGGGAAACAGGACGTTGTTTTCCAAGTGGAAGTGATGTCCGGTGTCGGCTTCGAGGTCGGCGAGTCCGGCGAAAAGTGCCCGGTAAGTGTTGCAGGCATCGGCAGGCGGCGCGTAACCGTTCGTCAACTCGCGCAATTTTGAAATCGATCCGATGATACTCTCGTGTTCTTTCATCATCTCATCGATCTGCTGCGAGCGCTTGTCTCCGCTGGCTTCGCTGGCGGGCTCGCCAAGCGAGGGGAAAAGTGTGCTCTCCTCGCGGCGGGCGTGTTCTGCCATGGTTTGCCCCATTTCAGTGAAGACTTGATAGACTTCGACCAGTGAAGGCGTGTGCTCACCGTGAACCTGAGCCACGCGCTCGGCCATGGCGTGGATGCGGGGCAGTTCGCTGCGCAGAAAACCGTGGTGCGTTTCCACAATATAGTTCGTCAACTCGCTCAGCGTCATTTCTGCGGCGTTGATCTGAGATTCCGGAGTGCGTTTGCGCTCGGCCTCCAGCGCATCGATCATCTCCTCTAGTTCGATCCCCTTGCGCTCGCAGGCCTTACCCAGAGTTAATTTGCCCTGGCAGCAAAAGCCGATATCAAAGCTCTGGAAGACCCGGCTTAAATTCGGGTTCCCAGCGACGATTTCACCGACTGTTTGGTCGGCAAGAGGTGATTCTGAAGAGTGGGTTGTCGTTGTATCTGTAGTCATAGGGCGACAGACTACCCCGAAATAGCAGAATCAGTATTGATTCAGATCAAGAAAATCTGTTATTGATATAGAGTCTCAAGAATGCCGGAGTGAACTCGTCATCACTTTCCAGTAACAATCCTCTTTTCTTTTATCCATGTCCGCTCCTTCGACCTCAAGCCTCTCGCCTGCACAGCGTATCATGATTACGCAGACACTGCGCAAGGCTCCCATGTTTTCCGGAATTTCTGAAGGTGCCTTGCAAGCGCTTGTCGAGGGGTGTCAGTTGAGCAAATATGGTCGTGGTGGATATCTCTTTCATGAAGGAGAAAAAGCCGATGGTTTCTACGTAGTGCACACCGGAGCCATCAACGTGCACCGGGTAACGGAAGACGGGCGCGAACAGGTGATCCGTGTTTTCTATCCGGGTGAAAGTCTCGGTGAGGTTGTCATTGTGGGCGATCAGAGCTATCCGGCCTCGGCCAAGGCAACGGAGAACAGTCAGGTAATCGTAGTGCCGACCGCTTTTTTTCGGCGGCAGATCCAACAGGATCCAGACCTTGCCCTGCGGATACTCGCCTCTATGAGCTTACACCTCCGCTATCTGGTCGAAACAGTAGAAAGCCTGAAGTTAAACCAAGCTGAATCGCGAGTGGTTCATTGGTTGCTATCACAACTCGAAGACAATCAAAAGCTGGACTCCAAAAATCCAGACTACACTTTGCCGCTGGCGAAGCACTTGCTGGCCAGCCAACTCGGAATAACCAGTGAAACGCTCTCGCGTGTTTTTGCGAGATTGCGTGAGAGGAAGTTGGCCGTGGTCGAGGGTCGGCACCTACGTGAAATTGATATTACCGGCTTGCGCAGTTTCCTGTTCGAAGTGGAAGGTGACATTTAAACTTCCAGGTCTTGTCGAGTGGTGTCCTGTTAAATGTGGAATTTCTAGGTGTAGGGTAGTCTCCTTGTGACTTAGTTGACTCAATTTGTGCAGATGTTGTTTCGGAGTTGCTTGAGCCAAATGACTCAATTCACAGAAAATCTGACCTGTATTGGCTCAATTGCTCCTCCTGTGAGAGCGGCGTCCACTTGCGTAAAAGCCGTTCGGGGTAGAGCCTCTTTGCCTGTTTTGGGCTTAGTTTCAGTATGGCTTTTTTTATCTCCGGGTGAAGTCGGGCAAACCTCAGGATCTGGTGGACGCGACATACGGAAAGCCCTGCGGCATCTACGACATTAACCGGCCCGCGCCTCTTTGAGGCGATCTGCTAATACATCCAGTAGTAACGGGTGCTCACCTAGCAGCGGGCAGACATGGATGGATTTAAAGTGGTCGCGCTTGATCAGGCCCTCGATGATTTCGGCCACATCGCCGCCCTCTCCTGCGTGGCGGCCCGGTAGAATGAAAAACATTCCGAGGATGAGATGGGTGTCGGAGTCGCCCTTTGCCGCCGCGAGATTCTCCAGAAGCGGATCGTTAAAGGCATACTCGGGCCCGTCACGTCGCTCCATCGAGCAGGCTTGCACCGGCACCTGAAGCTTAGCGGCCAGCTGAGCAGCCACTGCATTCCTCAGCACATTCACCGGTTTATGGGACGTGCCGTGGTCGACCTTGTCGACGGGTTGCGTCAAGGCCGGCGCAAAAGGTATACCCAAGGCTGTTAAAGTGTGCGACCGATGCTTATACTCCTTACTATTTAAAATCCGAGCTGCATTTCCGCAGCCGACTTAAGTTCACCAAGCCTCCTCTTTGGATACGGTTGGGTGATGCTTGAATTTCGGGTTTTGCCCCAGAAAGTAACAGGGGTTGTTGTAAAATAAAGTTTCGACGTCCTCTTCCCGGTGGCCGCGGATCTTCATCTCAAAGACCGCATCGTGCAGGGTTTTGGGGTCCGAGGGGCCCCAGTCGCCGGACGCATCGGCCATAATGCGCTCAAGGCCGTAGATCTCGACGGCGTCGATCACGCGGGCTGGTGAGTTTTTGGTCATGGGGTAAATCGTCATTGAGGCCCAGAAGCCCGAATCGAGCACCATTTTGAGGGTATGCTCTTCGCAGTGGTCGAAGGTGACCCGCTCCGGATCGACCCCTTTATGGCCATTGAGGTAGTCCAGCATCTTTTTGGTGCCTGCATATTTGTCCTCCAAGTGCGGTGTATGGATCCAGATCAACTGGTCGTGCTGGAGCGCCAGTTCCACCTGTTCCTCGAAGATGGCCATTTCGTTTGCGGTGTTCTTGTTCAAGCCGATTTCGCCGATGCCGAGAACGGTGGGCTTGTTTAGAAACTCCGGTATCATGGCGACGACTTCCCTGGCCAGACTGAGGTTTTCCGCCTCCTTCGGGTTCATGCAGATGTAGCAGTAATGATCGATGTTATATTTTGCGGCACGGGTGGGTTCGAACTCGGAAATATGGGTGAAATAGTCGTGAAAGGCGGCTGCCGATGTCCGGTCATACCCGGACCAGAAGGCTGGCTCGCAGCAGGCGACCGTGTGCATCCGGGCCATGCGCTCGTAGTCCTGCGTGGTGCGCGCGATCATGTGGATGTGGGGTTCGATGATCTTCATAGTGGTTTCCGGGGTGCCGCCCGTTCATCTTCAATCGACATGGGCGGAGTGCCGAAGATTATAAACTCCAGTGGGGCCTCCGAATCAGAGACCAATGAATGTGCCTTACCGGAGGGGATCAAGGCAACCGTACCGGGGTTGACCGCGAATGTTTCCCGCTCAATCGTTAATGTGCCGTTGCCGGATAGAAAATAATAAGTCTCATCATAGGCCAAATGAAAATGTTCGCCGCCCTCGGTGACGCGGACCACATGCACATTGCCGTTACCTTCGCCGCCGGTCACAATGCGCCGGACCGTGCCGTAGGGGCAGTTAATGGGAGCGACTTTGCCGATGTTTCGGACGATGGCTTCGTGTTTCATTGTGATAAGAGCATTAGCATTTTCTCCGCCCGGGCCTCTCCGCGTCGGGGCAGAAGTTCACAGGCTTTGTAGAGTACTTGTATCTTTTGCGCCTCTAGGGCTTCCCCGCCTTCTGCTGCCCGCTCAATCCGGTCTAGGATTGCAGCCGTTTCGAGCAGGTGCGAGCGAGCCTCCAGATAATACATTTCAATCAACACCTGGCCGCTCTTCTGAGGTTTCAGTCCTTTCCTTCTCTTGTTCATGAGTTTGCTCTGTGTTGCTAATCGATATCCAAAGTGAAATTAAATCCGCTACTCTTAGTCTGATGCAATAAAAGTTATTCTTATCTGCTGGGTTCGCCTTGACTATAATGGGAATATTCCCATAAGTCAAGGGCATGATGCTTCAGTTAAGGACTTTGCCGACAGTCTCTGTTACCCTCCTATGCGAAAACACAGCTCGAGGCTCAGGGATACTGGGCGAACACGGACTTTCCTGGTGGATCGAATCCGATGGGAAGCACATACTGTTCGATCTAGGGCAAGGACTAAGCCTACGCGCAAATGCTGCAGAGCTAGGCGTAGAACTCTCCGATGCGGACGCCATCGTCTTGAGCCACGGACATTACGACCATTTGGGCGGTTGGACTGTGCTTTCAAAAACAGCCAAAGCGGCGCCCGTCTTCCTGCACCCCGACGCCCTTCGGCCAAAATTTCAAAAACGTGCAGACGGACGGATTGTCACAGCAGGCAACAAACTTGTGGCTGAATTGATACCGAAAGAAGCCTCGCACGTCATCGCCGAACGCACCCCGACCGAGGTGCTCCCCGGCATCTGGATGACCGGACAAGTCCCCCGCCTGAACAACTACGAAGATACGGGCGGCCACTTTGTGCAAGACCGGGCAGGTCTCATCGAAGACTCGATACAGGACGATCAATCACTCTTTTTTCTAACGTCGGAGGGCATCGTCGTGATTCTCGGCTGCGCTCACTCCGGGGTCATCAACACACTTCACTACATACAGAGCCTAACCAGCGACCAGCGCATCCATGCGGTGCTCGGAGGCATGCACCTCTTGCACGCCAGTGCCGAGCGCATGCACCGCACGATTGAAGCGCTCAAAGAAATCGGACCCGACTGGATCGCGCCCAACCACTGCACAGGTGACGCCGCTATGGCCGAACTCTGCACGGCCTTCAGCACGCAATATTTCGAATGCCACGCTGGGCAGCAATTCAGCTTTCCTAAAACTCAACACATCTCCTAGCTAAATCAACCATGGCACGACCACGCAAAGCACGCACACTTGAAAGCCCACCTGTAGCAGCGATCTATATTCCGGCCGGCTGGACTGAAAAACAAATAGCTCCCGTCGAGATCGCCATCGAAGATTTCGAAGTCATGCGCCTGACAGATGGACATGGCTATAACATCGAAGAAGCCGCAGAAAAAGTCGGCGTCTCCCGCAGCACCGCTGGACGCATGCTCGAACGCGCCCGAAGAGCCATCGCCCTCGGCATCGAAAAACGAGCCCCCATGTATCTCGACGCCAGCGAAGATCTCGTGCTTGCCCCACCGGAAGCGTATGCCCCGCGCCCTTTCCATTTTAAAGACAAAGTGCATTCAGAGTGCATGGCGGTGGCCTGCTCTGGCATTGAATTGACCGCACCCGTCGAACGCATCTTCGGTCGTGCACCCGCTTTCGCCTTGATCTCGCCGAATAATGCCATCGTCCAGATCGAAAACCCTGGATCCAGGGCCAAACGTAAGGCCGCACAGATTGCAGTCAAAGCACTCCAAACACATAACGCGTCCCGGGTCGTCGCCGGACGCTTCGGCCCCGAAGCGATTCAAGCACTGGCCGTGGCCGGCATTCAACCACTTGTCGCCAACGGCTTCAACCTAGAGCAATCGATCGATTTATTAAAAAAAACACACCCAGTAAATACATGATGCGCATACACAATAGTTCAACCACACGAGTCGCCATGCCCGTAAGCAAAGACAGTGCGCTTTGCTCCCACGCCCATGGCACCCATAGTGATGAGGACCACGACTAGGATGAAGATTGAAGCCCCACTTAAAGGCCCCAGCGTGATCGAAATGAATCGTCTGCGCATGCGTGGGCACGACCGCTGCCTCGCCTGCACACATCCGGATCTCAAGCTTCACTTCACGCTGGACGACCCGCAAACGCTTAGAACTTCAATCGACTTCACCGATGCGATGACCAGCTTTAACGGAATGGTTCATGGCGGGCTGCAAGCCTTCGTCATCGATGAGGCCATGACCTGTGCCCTGATGGGACTCGGAATCTATGGTGCCACCAGTGAACTGAAGCTGCGTTATAGTGCGCCTGTTGAAGTCGGCCCGACCGCACACATTCGAGTCTGGACGGAACTCCAGTATCACTGCCTCTACAAAGTGAAAGCCGAACTAACACAAAGTGGAAAAATCTGCACCAAAGCCAGTGCCCGCTTCATGAAGCAAGCATTAGATCGCTAAGCAGTATTGAGTAAAACGAGGTCTCCGAGCTGCAGAGGCAGCTTCGCTTTGGCCTCAAAAGTTTTAGCGACCAGCTCGCATTTACACATAAAGAGGAGGAAAAAATCGCTTTGATCCTCAAAAGCCTCCGCGTTGGCTTGGCCCTTCGCAATCCGTAGATCCGCCGCCAACACCGACTGCCAAACGACATACCCCGAATCACACTCCATCGGTACGCCCGCATCCATGCGAACAAGCTTCACTCCAGGCAGTTCCATGATACCCGCAAACTTCGCATCCGCTTCAAGAGCATCGTTTAAAAAAGGGTTTTCCCTAACCACAAAGAGCACTTCTTCGATCTTATAGTGACAGATCAAAAATTCCAATAGCAGGCGGTCGAATATAATCTCTCCCGCATTGTCCGCCAGATAAGCCAAACTGCGACAGTTCCGCAACCGCTTCTCTAGTCCATCCACATCGCTCACCCCAAGAGAAGTAGTGAGGCAACGCTCCAATGTTTCTTCTATCCCGAAACGGGCCGACGGGCCATAGTCGATCACATTCCCTGCGATCGCTATCCGCAGATAATCCTCCAGGACGCCCGAGCCATTAAAATCCCTCTCAATCGCTTCGACCAAAGCCAAGGCCTTTTGATTACTCGACGCCTTGATCGAAAGATAGGGATCGCTCATACCCGTTATCCGCTCGACCATTCGCTGAATTTCACGGACATAAAAAACTGGTGACGCTTCACCCAACTCTCCCGCCAAATATCCAGAGATTTCACGCACGACCCTCATCTGAGTCTCCTCGTCCGCACCTGCAGATCGGGCTGCTTCCAGTCCTTGGCGGAGAAAACAACTATAACATTCAGGCATCGTTTTCATAACTTCTACAGAATAAGGGGAATGACCTGTTCCTGAAGACTGGGCTCGTGTTGGCCCAGCAAACCAACGAGCACCGCGACAACCACACCAGCCAGCATCGCGAGTGAAAGCTTGATGCGGTCGTGGGCATGAAATTGCATCTCGGGCAGGAGGCCTCCCCCGGCAATACAGAGAAAAGTTCCGGAGCAAAAAGCCAGTGCTCCACCGAGCACGTTTGGACTGTCGACCGCATACCAGCTCACTCCCATATAAAACAGCACCGCTCCAAGGGGGGTGACAAAAGCGAACAGGAAGTTGATAAAGTGACGACTAAAAATCGAGCATCTGCCCGCTGTCATAACTGTGGAAACGGCGAGCGCGTCGAATGGCTTGTGGAGAATAATGACCAGTGCCGTGCCGAGTCCCAGCCATCCGGATCGACTTTCGGCACCCGCGCTTACTGCGGCCGCCAGTGCCATACCGCCCACCAGCGAGTGCAAGGTCATGCCAGCTGTCGTTGCGAGCCAGGAAAGATGGTTGGCACTCAGTTGTGCCAGAGTGGGCTCGCCCCGATATTCCGGTGCCTCCTCCGAAACGTCGTGGTGGTGATGGGGAAGAAACCGCTGGAGTAGAAACATCATCAGAAACCCCGCGAGAACAAAGAGCATGGACTGCTCGACGGAATGGTTTAGATGGGTGGCATGCGGGATAAAGTGAAGCAAGGCCATGGCCAGCATAAGCCCAGCCACAAAGCTGCTGGCGATTTGCAGACGCAGGTGCGTGAGTCGCACGGCGAGCAGGATCCAGCCGCCAACCAGCGAGGCGCCCGCCACCAATAGGCAATAGATCGCGAGTTGCCCGGACGTTGAAACGAGAGGATTCATGTCAATTGTGGCGCATGAGTTAAAGATCCGGAAATTTCACGGATGACCCGTGCCTGAGTCTCTTGATTATCACCCGTAGATCGTGCTGCTTCCAAAACTTGGCGGATAGAACTATTGTAACATTCCGGAATCGGTTTCATGATCAGTATATATTACGGGAATATTCCCATTATTCAAATATATTTACCCACCTTTATATAAATAAGATCGGGGATAGCCGTGCGCCAGTAACATCTGGATCTCCCCCGCGAGGCTTGGTCGGCAGATAATGAGACCGCGACATAAACAGGGTTTGCATATTGTTGGCCTGCACGATGCTGGGCATGCATCAAGCCCTCTATTGAGTTCGATGTAGCTCATGCCAGGAAGGGCAGTGCGTCCCGACCTGTTATTACAAGAAGAAGTCGGAGCTTGGCATTAGGCATCAACCGGCCCGCGCCTCTTTGAGGCGATCTGCTAATACATCCAGTAGTAACGGGTGCTCACCTAGCAGCGGGCAGACATGGATGGATTTAAAGTGGTCGCGCTTGATCAGACCCTCGATGATTTCGGCCACATCGCCGCCCTCTCCTGCGTGGCGGCCCGGTAGAATGAAAAACATTCCGAGGATGAGATGGGTGTCGGAGTCGCCCTTAACCGTGGCAAGGTTCTCCAGAAGCGGATCGTTAAACGCATACTCCGGCCCGTCACGTCGCTCCATCGAGCAGGCTTGCACCGGCACCTGAAGCTTGGCGGCCAGCTGAGCAGCCACTGTATTCCTCAGCACATTCACCGGCTTATGGGGCGTGCCGTGGTCGACCATGGCGACGCTTACGCCTTCCCTTAAAGGAATTTGATTTAAAACGTGATCAACCAGAATTTGGGCGAGCCGAGGATCCGGGTTATCGACATCTGCCCCAGCCATAGACTCGGCAATTTTAACGCACAGATCCGGACACTCTTCCCTCAGCTCCTCGATCATAGTGGGAAGGTAGTCTGTAATGGCTAGACTCGGCCCTAGGAATAATGGCAGGATAAGAAACTCGCGCTGCCCCTCAGCCAGCAGTTCGCGCAAACGACGCTTCACGATGGTGGCAGGCATCCCATTTAATTTCCCGGCTGGTATTTTGTGGGAATGCAAAAGACTGACCGGCTCGATGCGCATGTTTACGCGCTGGCTAAGGGCCCCGGCAATTGTGCGGAGCGCGAAAGTAGCCGCCGGACGCAAGGATCCGTTATCGACGAGAAAGATGGTAGGAGAGTCCATTTTGTGCGCAGGAAAGAAATTTATCGTTTAACAAAGGAAAATGTTTGCGAGATACAATTCTAACGGCCAATTTTCTCCATTATGCCAAAATACGCTCGAATTCTTTTTATCCTCTTATCTGCCGTTCTTGTTTTTTCCGGGTGCACCCGCAAGCAGGCACCCACTCAGCTTGGCGGCGGAGGTGTTACTGGGAGTGACGCGGGAAATGACTTTGGTCGCGACATCGTGCCTGACAGTATTGCCAGTGACTGGGGAGACATCCCCTCAGGCCTGGAACCACGCAACCCCGGAGCGGGCTTTGGAGATGACGGGACTTACACCGATTCCAGCGGCAATACATGGAAGATGGTCGAAGGCATGTTCCCTTCGGTTTACTTCGGCTTTGATTCCTCCGCCATCTCCGCATCAGAGCGCGGCAATTTGCAGCAGGCGGCAGACTACCTGGAAGCCAACCCCTCCCATCAAATTCTGATTGAAGGACACTGTGACTGGTATGGCACCGCTGAGTATAATCTGGCGCTGGGTGATCGCCGCGCCGAAAGCGCGAGCAACTATCTCGGCACGCTCGGCATCACGCCGCTTCGCGTGGAAAAGTTATCCAAAGGCAGCCTGGAGTCGACTTCCGGAATTTCTAAGACGCAGTCCTCTCAGGATCGCCGAGCGGACCTTATCATTCTCCAGTAAGGAGCATTAGGAGCGGCACAACAGGCGAGAACTCGCATTGCGTGTTCCACATTTGTAGCGGCAGAACGATAGTGATGCTGATCTGCAGTAAGCCACCTAAATTGGGTTAATGCAGCGGATGTAGCCAGAAATAGGAACTGAATTGGTAACCACGGATGAACACCGATTCACACGGATCAGAAACCAAAAAAAGAAAGAATCCTATCCGTGTCCATCCGTGTGAATCCGTGGTTAAAAAATCCAATCCCACGCACAGAAAGCACTCGTCCAGTCGGCAGTCTTCAGCCAGATTGGGGCTAAATCCAGTCGCGGTAGTCAATGCGAGATCACGCGCTCGTGTCGAGCTAAAGCATTAGGCTCGCATCGACTGCGCTCTACGCTATCACCGCTCCGCTACGAAAATCAGTCACCCGCCGAGTCCTTCAAACATTTTAAGTGCTTGGAAAAAGCACGCATGACCCGTAAGTGCATACGCGCTTGAGTATTGGCATAAATCAACCAAGGCAGCGTCGGCGCAAACCCGTGTATAGAGGCAATCATACACGACAACTCCGGAAACAGGCGAAACTCCAGTCGGCCGAGCGGGTCCACTTTACGAGAAAGCACGCCGCCCGTGATGTAAAATGCACAGCGCCTTTGATTCCCCTGAGAGTATGGCGTCGGGCTCAACTCCAGCAGGGTGAGCCGTTGACCCAGCATTGAAAAACGGACAATTCCTGCGCTGTCTGCTGCCGCTGTAATCAATCCACGAAAGCGAATGGTTAGCCAAGCCGCATACTCGTTCGCGACATCTTTCGCCGACCAACCTACGGGGTAATGCATGCGCTGCACAGAACGCACGCGCCTTGCCTGCTTAATGAGAGCGTTGTCGGCTGCTTTTGTAGTGCTTCGGGGATTGGGCTTCGGGTTACCCTGGGAATCGACGCTCTTTTCGAATGACTCCGCAAATGGGATTAATCTCCCCTCCAGTCGTGCTTGTAGGGGGTTGGGCTTCGCGACCAAATCATACTGCAAACTTTCCTGGAGTGGCCCGACGAGCGCTTGCGGCACACTTCCAAAGAGCGCGACCCAATGCTTCGAGAGACCGAATGCGTTATAAGGGAAATTAACAAAGCTCGCTTTTTTGCCGAGCATTTCCGCCGTCTTGGCAATCATTTCGCGATAAGTCATGGGCTCGTGTCCGCCGAGATCGTAGGTGCCACCAGCAATGCCCCCGCCCTCCATACATTCAGTAATGGCCTGGCATATATTCGAAATATCGATGGAGTGCGTCTTCGAGCGAACCCAAGCTGGCAAGAGCATGATGGGCAGCCGGCGCACCAGATTAATAAGCAGCGAAAACGACGAACCGCCAGGCCCGAAAATCAGCCCCGCGCGCAATACGGTGACCGTCACGCTGCGCGAGCGCATGACTTTCTCAACCTCAAGGCGGCTACGTAAATGAGGAGAAAGATTTTTTACATCATCCGGCATTAATCCGCTTAAATAGACCACGTGTTTAAGCCCGGCAGCCTCAGCGCTTCGTATGAAGTTGTCCGCGAGCAAGAGGTCGGTATCTTCGAAACTGCTTTGAACGAGCCGGCTGGATGGAGCCATTGAATGGACGAGGTAGATCCCAACATCGCATCCCTCCAAGGCCTCGGTCACCTTGGGCAAGGAGTATAGGTCGCACTCACGCCACTCGATATCTTCTTCAGGAGTCTGCGCAGCGAAAACGTTTGAGCTCCGCGTCAGCCCGCGAATGCGGCAACTGCTACGCAAGTGCTCTATTAAATGCGTGCCGACAAAGCCGCTGGCTCCGGCCAGCCCGACAGTGGGCCGCTTATCAGTGCCGGATTCGGCCATCTCCCTCAGGGCCTAAGCCGCTAAAAAACTTTCGAGCATCCAGATCGTTTTTTCGTGCACCTGGGTGCGCGCAATCATCAGGTCTTCAGTCTCAGCGTCGCCAGTTGAAGCTGCTTCGTCGCGGGCTTTCGCCAAACTACCGAGCAACTTTTTGTTTACCTGCACAAGGTGGGCCACCATATCTTTCGCCGAGGTATCCTCGGCAATTTCTTTGATGCCTGCCATCTTGGCCAGGTTGCCAAGGCCACCTGGAGCTAGCGCACCAAGGGCGCGCACTCGTTCGGCAATATCGTCGACCGCGGTGAAAAGTTCCGTGTATTGCTCCTCAAATGCATTGTGCAGCGAGAAGAAGCTGGGGCCGCGCACATTCCAGTGGCAAATATGTGTTTGACCTAGAACTGCGTATGAATCGGCCACCACCTGACGCAACGCGCTGACGACAGACTTGGAGGATTGAACTGTTTTTTTCTTTTTAGGCATAGTTGATACATAATCCGACCTGTCCGGTTTGCAACCGGACAATACAATAAAGGCACCTTATTCGCTGACCTAATCACATCCATTCCACTGCTTGACTTCGCAAGGCAGTCATCCGAATTTATACGCTTTAAATTACTGCCATGGCAACCGCGACGCTCAACTACGAACCTATGGTCTTCAGACCCCGCAAGGGAGATGAAGCACCACTCACTGCGATACAAAAGGAAGTGCTCGCGCTTAAAGAAGAGCGCAATGCCGTGATCCTGGCGCATAACTACCAAGTCGATGAGATTCAACGCGTCGCCGACTATGTGGGAGACTCGCTCGGACTCGCATACCGGGCAGAGGAGGCAGAGGCGGACTGCATCGTCTTCTGCGGTGTGCATTTTATGGCCGAAACGGCCAAGATCGTAAATCCGAACAAGCCCGTGCTTCTTCCCGACATGGATGCCGGTTGCTCGCTCTCGGACTCCTGCCCTGCGGAAAAACTGGCGGCCTACAAAGAAGCCCACCCTGACGTTTATGTGGTCGCCTACATTAACTGTTCGGCGGCTGTAAAAGCCCTCTCCGATGTGATCTGCACCAGCGGCAACGCCATGAAGATCGTCGAGAAGGTGCCGAAGGACCGCCCTATCCTTTTTGTGCCCGATCAAAACCTCGGTCAGTGGGTGGCGAAACAAACCGGCCGCGAGATGCAACTCTGGCCGGGCTCCTGTTACGCTCACGTGCTCTTTACCCAGCAGGCTATTGAGAACATCAAACTGCAATATCCCGACGCACTCGTGGTGGCGCACCCGGAATGCGTCGAAACAGTTCGCGACAATGCAGATGAAGTCTGCAGCACCGAAAAAATGATCGGCTTCTGCCGGGACTCACCTGCTCAGCAATTTGTCGTCGTCACTGAGACCGGCATGATCCACCGGCTGCAAAGAGAGGTACCGGAAAAGACCTTCATCGCCGGCCCGACCGACACCTGCGCCTGTAATGAATGCCGCTTCATGAAAATGAATACCATCGAGAAGCTGCGTGATTGCCTGCGCGATATGTCGCCGCAAATCGAGATGCCGGAAGACGTTCGCCTCAAGGCCTACGAGCCCATCAAGCGCATGCTTGAGTGGAGCAAGTAGCGGGCAGGAACGTTGGACGTTCAACATCGATCATTGAACGTTTAATGGCAAAAATTGCTCAGCCTGTATACCGGGACTTTATTCAGTATTCGATGATGGACGTTCGATGTGGTCCGGTTCCTCGCGATGCTCGGTCCGGTCTTGTCATCGTTCCACTCCTCGGAACAAAGTTCGCATGAGCAAAGCGAGAGCCACTTACCGCTACGACCTGATCAAAGCACCCTTCCACGGTGTTTTGGAAGCAGGCTGGAGCACCTTTGCGCTGATCATCGCAATCCGCTACTTCGAGGCGAACGAAACGGCAAAAGCTTTTATCGCGGGTTCTGGCCCCATCGGGTTTCTCATCACACCACTCACTCTCTTTCTCGCTGCCAGGCTGAATGCCCGGCCGAGCATGGCTTGTGCTTTTGTATTCGGAGCTGCCGGCTTGCTGTTACTGGGGGCCAGTATAGCCCAATCGTTACTCTTCTTTAGTATCTTTGTCGCTTTCAGCCAGGTGGCTGCCGTCCAGCAGGGCCCCCTCATGCTACAAATCTACACGGAGAATTATACCTCAAAGGAACGGGGTGGCCGCATGACCGTGCCCTTCGTGCTTATCGCGCTATTCTCGATCGGCTTCTCAATCGTGGGCGGAAAGTTGTTGGACTGGCAGATCGAGTCGTATCACATCATTTTTATGATTATGCTGCTGGCCTGCGTGGCCTCCAGCTGGTCCTGCGCGCGGATGCCGAGTGCTCCACTATCCCGCGAACATGTTGGTAATCCGTGGCAGAATTTTAGCCTGATCTGGAAAGACAGGTTCTTCGGCTATCTGCTCGGCACCTGGATGCTGCTTGGCCTGGGAAACCTCATCGCGCTTCCGATCCGCATCGAATACCTCGCCGATCCAAAATATGGCATCAATGCTAATAACACGACAATTGCTATCCTCATGATGGTGATTCCGGCCACCACCCGTATTCTGAGCACGAAGATGTGGGGCCACTTCTTCGACCGCCTCCACTTCGTGACAACCCGCAATCTGCTCAATGTTTTCTTCCTTTTAAGTGTCGGCCTGTTCTTCTTTACCAGTAATCTATATCTACTCGGTCTAGCCATGGCCTTTCAGGGCCTAGCCATGGGCGGGGGGAAGATATTCTGGAGCTTGTGGGTCACGAAGATTGCTCCGGCAGAAAAAGCATCTTCTTACATGAGTATCCACATGGCGCTCACCGGCCTGCGGGGCACCGTCGCGCCATTCCTCGGCTACTGGATTTTAAGCCAATCCAGCCCGTCTGCGGTCGCCATCATCGGCGTGACACTGATCGCGATTTCCATCGTCCTCTTTGAGTTAATGCGGGGGCACGAACGGCTGCGCACCCGAAACCTGTAACAGGCGCGAGCATAACGCAGGGGTGATGCTCGTCGCCACCCGCCCTTCATTCAGAATCGTAAACTTTCACCTTCACATTCGCATTCACTCTGCCATTCATTGGAAAAATGTCAGAACAACCGCTTATTATCTCCGTCGGCACCGACCATGCCGGCTACCCCTTAAAAGCACCCATCGTTGCGCTGCTCGAGTCGCGAGGACACGAAGTGCTCGACTGTGGCTGCTACAGCGATGAGTCCTGCGACTACCCCGACTTCATCCGCCCGGCAGCGGAAGCGGTCGCTAGCGGCAAAGCAGACCTCGGTATCGTTCTGGGCGGCAGCGGCAATGGCGAGGCCATCGTCGCCAATAAGGTCAAGGGTGTGCGTTGCGGACTTTGCTGGGATGAATGGTCGGCCCAACTGACCAAAGAACACAACAATGCCAATTGTATCGCGATCGGCGCGCGTCCGGTTACCGAGGAGCGGGCCCTAAAAATCGTCAGTAAATGGCTGGATTCCGAATTCGAAGGTGGCCGCCATGCACGGCGTGTGGATAAAATAGAGGTGGACTAACGCAGTCGCTGCTTGAAAGTTCCGAAAGCTGTGCTCTGCTCTATGTATAAACCAAATTTAAAAAACTGTAATGGCTGAAAAAGATAAATCCAAAGACGACAAGAACGAATCGATTAAAATCCAGGAGACTTTCCTGAAAGAGCGAAAGGTATTTTTGTGGGGCGAAGTGAGCGATAAATCAGCGCGCGACGTCACCGAAAAGCTGCTCTACCTCGAAACTAAAGATCCTGGCAAAGAGATTACGTTCTATGTCAATACTCCAGGTGGTTCGATCACTGCTGGCATGGCGGTCTATGACACCATGAAGTTGATCAGCTCGCCAATCAAGGTCGTCGTGACTGGAATGGCCGCCAGCATGGGCTCTATCCTCCTCTGCGGTGCGGATAAAGGGAAGCGCTTCCTCTATCCGCACTCTCGTGTGCTGATTCACCAGCCGCTTATCTCCGGCCAAATGGTGGCTGTCGCCGTAGACATCCATATACAAGCGAAAGAAATGGAGCGCCTACGCGACGAACTGAACGCGATTCTTGCAGAGAGTTCAGGTCAGCCGCTGGAAAAGATCGAAAAAGATACGGACCGCGACTTTTACATGACCGCCAGCGAAGCCATCGCATACGGCCTCGCTGATGGTGTCATCGACAAGATTTAATCTTTTTCATTTTAGCCGAAGCCCTTAGGCTTTGGAAAACGTAGCCTAAATGTCGATCGGCCAAAAGGCGAAGGCGAAGGCCTTCGGCTACATCATAGGAACTTTCGTCGCAAATCGTCATGACCACAGAAGAACGACTCGCAAAATTTCTCGACCAATCCCCCGAGATTCGGGAGTCCGCCTACGTCGCCTCCGGGGCCGTCGTGATCGGGGCCGTGAGTCTCGCGGAAAATTCCAGCGTTTGGCACAACAGCGTGCTGCGGGGCGACATCAACCGCATCGAAATCGGCGAGGCGGCCAACATTCAAGATGGCACTATCGTGCACCTCGCCGATGACTATGGCGTCAAGATCGGCCGCTACGTGACTGTCGGCCACGCCGCCATGATACACGCCTGCGAGATTGGTGACGAATGCCTGATCGGCATGCAGGCCACCATTCTGGACGGGGCTGTGATCGGCGCCCAATCCATCGTCGGAGCCGGGGCTCTCGTGACTAAAGGCACACAGATCCCGAAAGGCTCACTCGTCCTCGGTAGCCCGGCAAAAGTGGTACGACCACTGACTATGGATGAACGTTCAAAAATTAAGGCAATGGCTGAGAAATACGTTGTTGTCGCCCGGGAACATAAAAAACGCTTCCGCTAGTTCGCAAAGTGCTTGCAATGTAGAGATTTTCTCATCTGCTGGAAGCTGCAAATGAGACTTAATCTCACACCATCATGCAGCTGAGTAAAATTAAACGGGACGGCCAGTTCCGGGTCACAAAGATGAATTCGGACAACGAGAGCGTTGCGCGGTTGATGTCGCTCGGCCTACTGCCGGGTCAAGAGGTGCGCCTGACCCACCAAGCCCCTCTGGGTGACCCCATCGCGGTGACTTTTGAGGGTTGCCACATGAGCCTGCGCCTGTCGGATGCAGCCGAAGTCGAAGTTGAAGCACTCTAATGCGCAAGGATGCTGACATATTACGCATTGCCCTAATCGGCAATCCAAACACGGGCAAGAGCTCGCTCTTCAATGCGCTGACTGGCTTGAAGCAACGGGTGGGCAACTACTCCGGGGTGACGGTAGAGAAAAAAACCGGGGAATGGAACCTTGGCGACGGAAACGCCATCGAGCTGATTGATCTACCCGGCACCTACAGCCTCAGCGCGAAATCGATCGATGAGCGCATCGCGGTCGATGTCTTATGCGGTCACGCCGAAGGCCAGCCCGCACCCGATCTAGTCGTGGTGGTCGTGGATGTAGAGAATCTGCAGCGAAACCTGTTTTTGGCCTCACAGGCAGCGGAACTGAATGTGCCAATGGTGATCGCATTGAATTGCTGGGATGTGGCCGAGCGCAAGGGACTGAAAATCGACTGTAAGCTTTTGGAGCAACGGCTCGGCGTGCCGGTGGTGCCGACAGTGGCCAACCGCCGCCGCGGAGTGGATGAACTGCGCACGGCTGTTTTGGGTGCACTCAAGACCCGCCCCGTGATGATACGCCCCTCTTGGCCGGATGCAGTCAAAGAAAGCCTCGGGCTCCTGCGCAGCGCATTCATTGAAAAAAACGGCGAGAACCTGAAAGATGGTGAACTGACGCGACTGCTTTTCGACCAGAAGAGCGCAGTGATCAGCAGACTGAAAACGCCCAAGCCTGACGCCGAGGCGATCGTGAAGTCCGCGCGTGAGCATTTGCGAAAAGGTGGCTACAATCCCGATGCCGCTGAATCGCTCCTGCGCTTCCGCTTTCTGAATCCTCTGCTTTTGGATATCATCGAACGGCAGGCGATCCTCAAGCAGCGCAGCCGATCAGAAGGGATTGACCAACTGTTGCTGCACAGGTTCTGGGGCCTATGCGTCTTTGTTGGCATGATGTATGTCGTCTTCCAATCCGTTTATACCTGGGCTGGACCATTTATGGATCTTATCGAGGGCGTGACGGGCTGGTTCCAGGGTCTGGCAGCCGGAGCACTGGAGAGCACGCCCACGCTGCAAAGCCTGGTGGTGGACGGTATCATCGGCGGCGTAGGCGCCTTCGTTGTTTTTCTCCCCCAGATACTGATCCTGTTTCTTTTCATCGCGCTTCTGGAGGAAACAGGCTACATGGCCCGGGCCGCCTTCCTCATGGATAAACTTTTCCAGTGGTGCGGTTTAAACGGCAAGAGCTTTGTGCCGCTACTCTCCAGTTATGCCTGTGCCATACCCGGCATCATGGCGACTCGCACGATCAGCGACCCGAAGACCCGCATGATCACCATCCTGATCGCCCCGCTGATGAGCTGCTCAGCACGGCTGCCAGTCTACCTCCTGCTTATCGGAGCTTTCGTCGAACCGCTCTATGGACCGGCTGTGGCGGGCGCGACTCTTTTTGCCATGCACTTTGTTGGCGCACTGGTCGCCGCACCTCTGGCCTACCTGCTGAACCAAACTTTAAATAAAGGGCGCCCCGCGCAGCCCTTCATCATGGAACTCCCCCACTACCGGGTTCCAAGGATCGGCAGTATTTTTTGGCGTATTTACGAGAGCGGTAAGGACTTTGTGGTTCGCGCCGGCACCGTCATCTTTGCCATGACGATCATTATCTGGGCACTGCTCTATTTTCCGCGACCGGCAGACGTCCCCTTCGAAGTTGCCAGAGAGAATGGAGTAGAGATCACAGAAAGTTCCACCTCCAAAGAAGCAGTCATGCAGCAGTTTTCCCGGGAAATCGATGCCGCATATCTGGAGCAGAGCTACATGGGCCGCTTTGGTCAACTCGCTCAACCTATCTTCGACCCCGCCGGTTACGATTGGAAAATCACAGTCGGAGTGCTGGCCAGTTTCCCTGCGCGCGAGGTCATTATTTCCACACTCGGCATCACGTATGCACTGGGCGGCGAGGTCGATGAAGAATCCAAAGACCTGCGCGATACCTTCAAAAGTGCAACGTGGGAAAGCGGGCCACGGGAGGGAGAGCCTGTTTATAATTTAGCCGTTGCTCTCTCCATCATGGTCTTTTTTGCCCTCTGTATGCAGTGCGGCGCCACCGTAGCAGTCATCGCCAGAGAACTGAATTGGTCCTGGGCGCTGGCCAGTTTCTTTGGCCTCACCGGCATCGCCTGGGTGGCCGCCGTTGCCGTCTATCAAATAACCATACGGATAATATGATCATTCTGGAATATCTCCTTGTTGGCCTGATCGTCGGCTTAGCTTTGGTCTATTTGGCGAAAGCTTTTTGGCCTAAATCCAAAAAGACTGGCTGCGGATGCAGCAACGCACATTGCAAGGTGCCAAAGCCCGATCTAAAAATCAGGGCTTAGCTGTTCCGTTGTATCGTAGTGACAAGCTTCCAGCTTGTCTCGTTGAGGTTGGTAATCGGCTGGAAGTTGTCGTATCTGAGAGGTAAGGTGTGGGCCGAAGTGGTAACAAGCTGGAAGCTTGTCACTACGTAGTTGCTGCGAACCAGGCAGCTCCCAGAAGGGCGAGTGCCGCCAGGCCAAGCCACTTACCATACTTGGCGGCACGCACAAAGACTGTTTGCCTCATGGCGCAGATGAAACCAACCATCCCGCCAACAGCAAAACCACTGAGATGCGCAGCCACATCAATTCGCGCATCCAAACCATCCCCAATTCCGAGCAGGCCCAGTAGTGTTAAGCCGCCAAAGGCCGGCATCAACCACCGAGGCATCGTCCAGCGCTCAACCGGCTGCATTAGCGCGACCCACAAGCCCGCTCCGGTAATGATGCCCAGCGCAGCAAAAACGGCCGTCGAGGCCCCAATCGAAAGATGCGCTTCCGGATAGTGCACCCACGCGTTGAGCGCATTGCCCACTGCACCGGTGATGAGAACGAGGAGCCATGCCGCACCCGCCCCAAAGAAACGGGACGACAAAAAAACAAAGCCCACACCAGCGACAAGATTGGATGCCAGATGCACCACATCCCCGTGCAAAGTAAGCGCAGTCAAGGCACGCCACCACTCCCCGCCTTCGATCATCAAGGCAGCGTCGACTCGCCCCGCGGCCTGCATCGGCCAAACTCCCTGTGCGACGAAACAACCGACTAGCACTAGGGCATAAACTATAAAACTCCAGAGGGTGGTCTCGAACTCAGCGAAGGCGATCTGCTTGTGAGACGGCCGGCGGCGTCCCCCTTGTGCCTGCACCGCATCCAACTCTTTTTGAACCGGAACGAGCAACTCTGTGGTCACACAGATAATGTAGTGATCTTCGTATGGCAGAAGCCAGTAGGCGTGCCCCATGGCTAAAATCGCCAGCCCCGCCTCATGCGCCGGCCGGGTCGAATCATACACAGCCACAGGACTCCAGCCTTCCGGCGGGTCAAAATCGACAGGTGTCGACAGGTCAGAATCAGTATTTTTCTCACTCGCCACAATGAAAACCTATGCTATGCATGATACTGTATTCAAACTTTAACCCATCTATCTCATGATTAAAAAAATACTTATCGGCTTAGTCGTATTAGCACTTATCGCAGGTGCAGCAGTTTATTTCCTTGGCTCCATGGCGCTAAACAAAGGCATCAAAACAGGAGTCGAAAGCGTTGGCCCCAAGGTCACCCAGACGCCTGTCACCCTGGATGCTGTTAATATTTCCTTTCTCTCCGGCAGCGGTTCCCTCAAAGGTCTGAAAGTTGGGAATACAGAGGGGTTCAAAAGTGAGAACATTTTCGCGCTCGGCCAAATCGATATCAAAGTGGACACGGGAAGCGTCTTCAGCGACAAAATCATCATCGATGAAATCATCATCAATGCACCGGAGATCAGCTACGAAAAGACGCTCACCAGCTCGAATATAAAAGAGCTCCTTAAAAACATCGAGGCATTCACCGGGCCCGCCGACGAGACTGGAGCGGGAACTGAAGTCGCTGCCGAAGAATCCGGCGCGAAAAAACAAGTCGTCATCAGGAAGCTCGTCATTGAAGAAGGCACCATCTATGTCGGCGCACTGGGCGTGGGCCAAACAGTGAAGCTCCCTCGCATTGAAATGAATGACATTGGCGAGGGTGGTGATCGAATGACCATGGCCGAGGCAATCGACATGGTTCTGAAGAAAGTCCTGTCAAATATCGGGCCGGCCATCGCTGGTGCGGCCGATCTCGGCAAGGAAGCTGCCAACGCCATCAAGACACAAGGCTTGGAAAAAGTTGACCAGGCGACCGAAAAAGCAGGCGAAGCCGTCAAGGATGGCCTGAACAAACTATTTGGAAAATAAGTAGATTCACCTCTAATTTTAGGCGTGGTTCCTAATGGAGCCACGCTTTTCTATGTCCATTTTTATTAAATACTCCGCCTTTCGGTGGGCCTTATTTCTACTAGTGGCCTCCACCTTTTGCTACGAATCTGCGGCAAGAGCCCCCGCATGGAAACCTGAACGCGAGCTTGGCGCCGCACGCCTCTCGGCTCATTCTCTGCAGTGGGTCGTCGTGCCGGATGAATATAAGGCGAAGCTCTCCAAGAGCCTCGACGACTTGACGACTGTGATCGAAAAAAAAGGCGGTGCGGCAACACTCTGGGAAAACACCAATGCCCCGACCCCGAAACGAGCCATCATCTTTGAAATTGATGCAGAGCGAACCAGCGGCTTCGCGATTCGGGTGGACCGGACAAGAGCTTACGTCTACGCGAATTCAGCCAAAGGATTTCAAAGTGCAATCTACGAAATCTGCAGAAAGCTGGGTGCGCGCTGGTATTGGGGTGGCGACATAGGACTGGCATTTCTTGAGTCCGGAAATTCGTGGCTGCCCCGACGCCTCAAGGGCCCGAAAGCTGCTTTTGTGCAGCGAACATTATACCCAGTAGGTTCAGATTTTGGACGCCGCAACGGATTGACAGGAAAGTATTCGTTTAACCATAACTTATCACGTATTTTCGACCGCTCAGCCTTTGAGAAGTATCCGGAAGTTTTTGCAGAAATCGGCGGTCGAGTGCGCCCCCCGACCGGAAGTCCGAAATACGATGCGCAGCCTGACTTCACTGAACCCAAATCCGTGGAACTGGCAGCCGAGGCCGTTCGGCAACATTTCTTAGAAAATCCAAAGGCCAACAGCTTCTCACTCTCGATCAACGACAACTCGCTTTATGATGAGAGCCCTGCGACCGAACGGGTGATCGCAAAAGACGGATTGGTCGAGTTTTTCCGGGCACGGCCAAACTACACGGACCTGGTTTTTAGGTTTACGAATGCGGTCGCCGAACAAGTTTTTAGAAATCCTGACATGCTGAAAACATCGCAGGGCGAAGACCGCTACGTGACTGCACTCGCCTACTACACGACTGAGCAATCGCCCTCCTTCGGCTTACACCCGCGGGTCATGCCGGTCTTGACCTCCGACCGTGCGCAGTGGCACAACCCGGACTACCGCGCTGAGGATAAAGCATTGATCAAGCGATGGGCAGATTCAGGCGCGGAACGCATCGCGACATGGGATTACTATTTCGGGGCACCTTACCCCTACCCACGGCAGTTCAGCCAGTGGATTGGGGAGAGCATCCCCTACCTGCATGAATCCGGCGTCGATGTATTCTTTTCCCAGTTGCCTTCGGTATGGGGGCTGGATGGCCCCAAGGCATGGCTTACGGCAAACCTGCTCCGTGACCCCACGCAGAACGCTGAGGTCTTATTGAACGAATTCTACACGAACTTCTTCGGCCCTGCCGCCGGACCAATACGCAGCTTCTACGAGCTGGCGGAACTTACACGTAATGAAAGAGAAGGCGCTGCGAGTTGGATCAAATTTTATAAAGACGAAGCCGGCATAGAGCTATTCGACTTGGAAACGATTCGGCAGATGCGAAGCTTACTATCAAAAGCAGAGCATCTTCAGCAAAAGGACGGGGCGAGTGACTGCCCATACATGCAGCGGGTCGAAGTCGTATCTGAAGCATTTTCCTATACTGAAGCCTATGCCCGTTTTCACCGGAGCCGCAATGCGCTGACCGATCTCGCTTTGGCAGTCCTGCGCCATGATCAGCCAGAGCAGGATGGAATGGCTCTTATTTCCGCGCTTGGAGATTACCAAACAGCCAAAGCAGCTTTTGTTGAATTATCTAAGATTATTACTGAAAAGCCGATGCATCGCGCCCTTTCCCAATTCAATAAGGTGATGCAATCGGACCCACTTCCACTCGCGCTTGGGGCTTTAGCCAAAACAAATTATGGTTCAGCGGATATCGTATCGGAGAACCGTGAACATATCTCCGCGCTACTGACCGCGCTGAAGTCAAGCGGCACACGCCGTTGCAACCTGGTGAAAAACCCTGAATTGGCTGCGGGGGCTCGGGAGAAGCGAAATTTCCTGGGGCCGGAGATTCCGGAATTCAAGAGCTGGAAGATACAGTATCGCCCAAGTCAACACCTACGGCTCACGACAGCTGCCGAATCGCGACACTCTGGGATCAGGGCATCCGGAGCAGATATCGTGGCCCTATCCCAAAGGATTCCCGTATCATCAGAGCAACACTATGTTTTGGAAATCGAGGCGGAATGGCAGGTCAGCCCGGATAATCGCACAAGAGTTCAGCTGAATTGGAAAAGCGCCGACGGCTCATCACTAGGCAAAGACATCATCATGCGCCTGCCGAATGGCGCAACTAACAGTATGCAACTGTTACGATTCGCACTAACTGCTCCTCAAGATGCGCATGAACTCAACCTGGGAGTGATCGCCAACCGCCAGGCCGAAAATGATTTTATCGAAATTACCCGCATTGACTTGTGCGAGCTGACGCCAGCGCGCTAGCGCTCGGAATTTGAAAAACCGATACCATAAAGCGAAGCCCGTGGCGAGGGGACTCGGTCACTATTGAACCCCGATGCGCAATAGGGTGAGAAAAAGGCACCCTAAGAAAGACTAAGCGTCGATAACAAGGTCGGCATCGCCCTTTGGCTGGCAGCAGCAGAGTAGCGCGTTGCCTTCATCCGGCTCACCGGTGTGTCCATTCGGGTATTCGACTTCCCCTGAAACAATGGTTTGCTGGCAGGCCGTGCAATTTCCCATCCGGCAGCCATAGTCCAAGTCCAAATCGTTGGCCTCGCCTAATTCTAAAATGCTTTCTTCGCTCCCTGTCCAATCAACAACAAGGTCGGATTTTTGAAATGTAATTTTTGACATTCAGCTTAGATAGTCTGCTATCGGATAATTGCAACTCCGATAAAAACTTCCCAGTTAACTATGCCACCGATTAGACAGATTGATTACAGCACGAGCCGTGTTCTGGTTTCTTACAACGGCAAGCGCCATGTGCGCTTATCCGGCGACGACAGCCGGTATAAATTCACAGGCGTTCTAATCGACGGGGAAGAGGATGTCTTTGCTAAAATCGGCGATGAACGCAAAGACTGGCAGAAAAGCGCCTTCCCCTTGCCTTGGACGGATTCTCCCGAGGTCGTTTTACCCGATGAGAAATAGCTTCGCTACGCGCTTGACAGATTCCCGCGAAAAGCCTTTCGTCCTCGCCTTTCTCTAATTTCTGCGCTTCGTCGCATTCAATTCATTCTACTTTCAGATATGGCACTTAAAATCCGTCTCCAACGTCATGGCGCAAGTCATCGTCCTTTTTACCGTATGGTTGTTACCGAAGCAGCTGCCCGCCGCGATGGCCGCTTCGTCGAGGTGCTTGGCACCTACGAGCCACAGGCTAAGCGCTCTGAGGATGAGCTCAAGCTGAAGCTTGAGCGCATTGACTACTGGAAATCTGTGGGCGCGAAGGCTACCGACACCGCCGCCAGCCTCATCCGTAAGGCTCATCGCGATGGCCCTTCTGAGGTAGCCCCTGCTGAGGCGACTAAGGCGACTGAGGCAGCGACTGCTGAAGCCTAAACGCAGGTGCCCTAGGCACTGAACACAAGCGCTCGAAAGGGGCAGTGATGCACATCGAGTTTGATATTTTAACCCTCTTCCCTGAAATGGTGGAGGGTTTTTTTACGTCCAGCATGATCGGGCGGGGCCGGAAGAACGGCCTACTTGAGGTCCGTGCTCACCAGCTGCGTGACTGGGCGACTGATAAGCATAGTAAAACAGATGAGATGCCCTACGGTGGTGGCGCAGGGATGGTTTTAATGCCGGAACCGATTTTCTCCGCAGTTGAAGAGTTACGCCGCCCGAAAACCAAAGTTATCTATATGGCGCCGGATGGCGAGCCCCTGACAAGCCAAATGGCCCGCGAACTAGTCAAAGAAGAGCACCTGCTCATCCTTAGTGGACACTACGAGGGCATGGATCAACGCGTCCGCGACGAGCTGGTTGACCAGGAAATCAGCATCGGAGACTACGTCTTAACCAATGGCACCCTGGCTGCCGCAGTCATGATTGATTCCATAAGCCGATTTATACCGGGATTCTTAGGTGATGAAAAATCCTTGACGGAGGAATCTTTCATGAACAGCTTGCTCGGCTTCCCTCAATACACACGTCCCGCTGACTTCCGCGGAATGCGTGTGCCAGAGGTCTTACTTTCAGGCAACCATGCCGCTATTGAGAAATGGCGGTATGACCAACAACTCGCAAAAACCAGACGCTTGCGTCCGGATCTTTTAGACAACGAAAAATAAATTTCACCAGACATATTTCATCATGAGCCAAGCAATCCTAGAAGAAATCACTAAAGATCAATTAGTTGACGACCGCGCCGACTTCAAAGTCGGCGACGGCGTTCGCGTTCACCTAAAGGTTAAAGAAGGTGAAAAGACACGTATCCAGATTTTTGCCGGCATCGTCATTGCCCGTAAGGGTGGTGGTGTCGCCGAAGCATTCACGGTGCGTCGTATCGCATCCGGTGTTGGCGTGGAGAAGGTATTCCCCGTGCACAGCCCGACAATTGAAAAAGTCGAGATTGACCGCGAATCTGTAACGATGCGTGCCCGCATGTATTACATGCGCGATCGTATCGGTAAGGCGGCTAACCAAGTTAAGGAAAAGCGCCTCGTCGAAGCAGGTCGCTAAACGCACTCCACACGTTTTCCAGTTTTCAGTTTTTAGTAAAGGTCGTCCCCAGATTTGGGGGCGGCCTTTTTGTTGGAGCAGCTACTCCGGCCAATCGTCATGAACCTAGATTCGGCAGTTGAAAGTGTGTAAATTTTCTAACCACGGATGAACACTGATCCCGCTCAGCGGGACGGATGAAAGTGACTCGCCAAAATGGCGAACGAAAAACAATCAGACCCAGCGGAACCGCTTCGACGTCAACACTCTAATTGTCAATGTTTTGCAGGAGTAAAATCCGTGTCTATCTGTGTTCATCCGTGGTTTAACTCAACTTTTTAGAATGAAGCGGAATCGCCTCGCTCCTTCTGCAGTTGAGCTTTGATCCGGCGAATTGCCTGCAGCCTTTCCTCTGTGGCAGCTTCGGCACCCGACTTTTTCGGTTCGTAGAAGCGCTCGGGCGTAAGCATGTAGTCTTGCCCGGATATGGCGTGCGGGAAATCGTGGCTATAGAGGTAATCCTTCCCGTGCCCCAGAGCCTTGTTCGTCTTCGTGTGCGAATCGCGAAGCCAGACTGGCACCGATTGGGCAGGCTTGTCGCGCAGGGATTTTTTAACTGCCATCATCGCAATTGTCGTCGAATTGCTTTTAGGTGAGGTGGCCAGGTAAAGAACTGCATGCGATAGGTTGAACTCGCACTCAGGCATTCCAACCCGCTCACACGCATCAAAAGCCGCTATGGCTACGGTCAGGGCATGAGAGTTCGCCAGGCCGATGTCCTCAGACGCCAGTATGATAAGGCGACGAGCGAGAAAACGCGGTTCTTCCCCGCCCTGTAACATCTTGAATGTCCAGTAGAGCGCCGCATCGGGATCGGAGCCGCGAATACTCTTTATCATGGCAGAAGCGTGGTCGTAATGCTCATCTTCATTCCGGTCATAACGGATTTGCCGCTCGCGGGCAAACACCTCCACGGCCGAGGCATCAATATGAGCGCCAATCGGCTGGCTCAGCACAAGCGTCTCCAGTGCGTTAAGCGCGCGCCTCAAGTCACCTCCGGAGAAATCAGCGATTGCACAATATACGTCCTCTTCAGCGGTGCAACGGTGGCGCCCCAGACCGCGCTTAACGTCACCCAGTGCTTCCTTCAGAACAGAGGCCATCGCCCCCAAGTCGACGGGCTCTAAGCGAAAGAGGTGGCTGCGGCTCAGGAGTGGCGCATTAACGTAGAATCCAGGATTATGGGTCGTCGCCCCAATTAAGCGGATGTGCCCCGCTTCCACGTCGGGCAGAAGCAGGTCCTGCTGCGACTTATTGAAGCGGTGAATCTCATCAATAAACAAGGTCGTGCGCTTGTCCTGCTCGTAGCGGGCGAGTCGCAGGATCTCGCGCAGCTCAGCTACATTTGAAAGCACGGCGTTGATACGCACAAATTTACTTTTTGTCTGCTCGGCGATCACCTCCGCAAGCGAAGTTTTGCCGCAGCCAGGCGGGCCATAAAAAATAAGACTCCCGAAATTATCCGCTTCAATGAGACGCGGCAGCAAGCACCCCTTGCCTACGATATGCTCCTGACCGATAATATCACCTAAGTTTTTCGGCCGCATTCGCACAGCTAACGGTTGATTTTGCTGCTTAGCCTCGGCCGCCGCGGGCACATCAAAGATATCGGCCTGATCTGGGTCTGTAGGCATGAGTGAAGACTCCTACGAGACCAAATATCTTGCAAGAACGAAGCCACGAGAGCTACGATGCTGCGGAGCTCTCGTCGGTGGATTTAAAAAACCAATTCTCTCAGCGGTCCCCCGCGCTATTTATTCTTCCGGGAATGATCAGCGGGCTTTTATTCGCCGGCATTGTTCCCGCAGAGCCTACGGCAGCCATCAGTGCTCTAATGCTTGCACTACTCTCTTATACGCTGGCTAAGCATGGGAAAGCGGTGCTTTGGCTCGTCGCATTCACCGGGAGCTGCATACTTGGATTTTGGTGTTATGGCACCCTCCGCTTACCCTCACCGCCAGACTCTGCGGCCCTCTCCTATCCGCCGCGCGAGGCTCGACTCGCGCTGACGGTAGATCGAATCATGCAGGCAGAGGATCAATTTGGACAAGCCACCGGGATTGCGCGCGTGATCGACGCACCTGCGACAAGCCACCGAAACGTAAACAACCAGGTCTTTTTTAGGCTATCCAAGAAGGACGCTTCGAACTTGAATCTGATGCGTGGGCTTACGATCGAGGTCACCGGCATCCTCCATCCCATAGGCGAAGATGCCAAAGCGGACTCGTTTGAGGGCTACCTTCAAAGAACGGGGATACACTATACATTCACGCGAACAAGTAAGGCACGACTCCTGAGCGAAGCGCCTTTCTTCAAAAGACTATGCCACGAGACCAATAATCGTTTCCAGGGCTTCCTCCGACTCGGGGAATCCGGGAATAAACAATTGAGCCAAATTTACATCGCTATGTTGCTTGGGAAAAAATCGGAACTCAGCCGCGACCAAACCAAGCGCTTTATGGAGACTGGGACAATGCACCTTTTTGCCATCAGCGGGCTTCATATCGGCGTGATCGCAACAGTCATCTGGCAGATGCTTTTAGTCTGCCGTCTACCGGCAAAATTTACGCCCTTCATCGGGTTGCCCCTACTCTACTTCTATGTGGAGGTGACCGGGGCAGCCCCTTCAGCTGTGCGTGCGTTTTTAATGGTCGCGTTTTTCTGGGCTAGCATAGCAATGCGACGCCAGCGCTCACCGCTCTCGGCACTGGCCGGCTCCGCTATACTGGTGCTGATCCTTCAACCACTGCAGCTCTGGCAGATGGGCTTTCAACTGTCCTACCTGGTCGTGATCAGCATCCTGTTGTTCGGGCTGCCTCTCCGCGCGCAGCTTTGGTCATCGTTAAAGCCAAACAAATATATCCCCTCCACGGATTGGACCCACTACCAAAAGGCGAAATACTGGGCCGCAGATAAAATCCTCCTGCTACTAGCCATCAGCTTCTCCGCATGGCTGGCAAGTGCACCACTGAGCGCAGGCTTCTTTGGCTTCATTGCCCCCTACGCCGTCCTCATCAATATTATGCTGGTTAATCTGGCTGCTCTGATTATCAGCGGAGGAGTCATCTCAATCACCCTGGCAAGCCTCGGCATGGAAGGGCTTGCTGCATTTCTGAATCACTCCGCATGGCTTGGTATAAGCGCCATGGACCTCACCGTCCGACTGAATACAAAGCTCCCTGGCGCAACGATAGAGTGCTCAAACTTCTCCAGCACACTTAGTTACCTTGGCGTGCTGGCATATATCTCCTCTCTGTTTACCTTGAGGGTCATGAAGCATCCAGCCATCCGCTTCGCCGTGCCGGCCCTCATCGTGGGCCTCACCTTAATAATAGGCCTGCTGACTAGTGGATAATAAAAAGGCCCACTCTAATGAGTGGGCCTTAGCAAATATTTGTTCGCTAGTTAATAGCGGTGACTTCGAAACCTAGCGACGTCGACGGAACTTGGACTGGAACTTCTCGACGCGGCCGGCAGTATCGACGAAGCGCTTTTCACCCGTGTACGCAGGATGGGAATCAGCAGTGATGTCGCAGATCACGACTTGGTGCTCTACACCGTCGATCTCTTCGGTCTTGTTACCACGCATCGTAGAGCGTGTGATAAATTTGTGCCCTGTAGAAACGTCGACAAATACGACTGGATTGAGCGTGGGATGTATTTCAGCTTTCACGGTGATACCTATTCCTATTGGTTAATTAGCCCTGACGCGCCTTGAAGCGCGGGTTGGACTTGCAAATTACGTAAACACGACCCTTCCGGCGCACAACTTGGCAATCCGAATGACGGTCTTTGAGAGATTTGAGTGATGAAACAACTTTCATAGCGGGAATTAAAAAGGATTGGAGAAAAAAGGGGGCTCTTGATGTCCTGTCAATCGCAAAGCCCGAAATATTCACCCTCCCCCTAAATCTCTTTCCCCTAGTTCAAAGAGGGATCTTCCGGGACGTCCAGTAACAAAAGCATTTCCGGCTGTTCATGCAGCAGCAGATTACGCCAGACTTCTTCACGCCCACAGCACATAAGCTCCGGTAAAGATCGCGAAAGCAACCATGCATTCTGCTCTAACTCGAGATCGAGTTGCCCCTCGGTCCAACCCGCATGCCCCATAAAGCCCGCCACCTGAAAACTGGGATCCTGCCCCAGACTCGCAGCCCGCTCGCCATCAATACCGAAGTAGAGTTGAAAAGTGCCCGTATCCTCAAGCCATCGCCAGGCCGCTAAAATCAATTTTTCGGCGGCGACCGGGCCGCCATGGTAAAGTGGCAAATCAGCGAGTGCTGAAGATGCATACCCAGGGTCGGATTCGCTCAAGGTTTGATCCATCGGTCGGTTCATCACGAGCCCCAGCGACCCATTCACCTGATCATGAGCCGCGAGAAAAACGACAGTGCGATGGAAATTCGGGTCCTTCATCGACGGGTGCGCGACCAGTAGTGTTCCAACAACGGGAGAACTGGTATCAACACTAGAATGTCGGCGGGGATCATACATAACAGTATTTACAGCTTCTCTACCTGAACGTGACACTCATCCAAGATCTCTTTGACCAGCTCGTCATTCCTGTAATCACGATGATACTTGATGCAAGACACTCCGGCGGCAGCGAGTATCTTAGCGCAATTGATACACGGGAAATGCGTTATATAGATCGTGCTATTATCAAGAGATACACCACGTCGAGCCGCATCACTAATCGCATTTTGCTCCGCATGAACGGTCGCTTGCTCATGACCTTCGCGAACCCGTGACACATGTGGCACTCCCGGCAAGAAACCATTATACCCGGCTGCCACGATCCTGTTCTTCTGCTTGCCTCCCGAAACGATGACACACCCTACATGCAGTCGTTCGCAACTGGATCGTGTCGCCATGAGCATGGCCGTCGCCATGAAATAAACATCCCAAGAGGGGCGCTCCGGCCAAGACTGAGTTAATTCCTCTAGGTGATCTAATGCAGAACCCCAGCAACTATCTTCCATATCCATATTCTGCTAATTTTAAAGATCGGCACGTCTACCGCAATACCGAACGTAATTAAGGAAATACACGAAGCTCTAAAAAACCCGCAGGTAATCTGGCCAAGGTTGAAGGACGGGCCAGCCATTCCAGCACCTGTTTATCAACCTCGTCTGAGCCAGAAGAACTGTCGAGAATAGGTGCCCCTGCAGGCAAGCTCGGTGCAGCCATGCTCAGGTAAATAACTACAGGCCGCGGCATAATTGACAGACCCGAAGGGTCTACCTCTAGAGCTAATTCTGTATCGGCCCCATTTTGGCCGTTCTCCCGAAGAACTTTCACTACGGCCACTGACTGCCAGGCCGGAGATTTTGCAGGTGGTCTTTCTGTTTGCCCTAAATAGCTGAAAAGATCCCAAAACCGGAAATCCAGCAAATCGATCGGCTCATTCACACGATCAACGAGTGGAAGCGAAAGCCGCACAGGTCGCACGTCACTCGCAAGATCGATACGGGGTTCAAAGTCCGGGAAGACTTGCCAATCCTGTTCGTATCGAAAGTTGTAGACTTTTGAGACACTCGTCCACTCGGTAGGAATGAACAATGGCGCCGAGTCAAACAAGCTGGCCTGCCCGATGAGATCGACTTCATCTCCAGTCTTATCAGCGGAGACGTATGCAATAAATGCATTTTTCTCGTCGCTTACCGGCAATGGGCTGGAAACAACGCGGAAAATAAAAAATCCGGCTAAATGCACAAGTATTCCGAGAAGCAGCGCCACCCTCAGCAAGGGAGAAATACGACCTGAATCCAGGCTGGAAACTGCGCGCTCGGATGCATTATTCATAAAATCGGCCTGGACGAATCTTTTCTTCACTCTTGAACCGGAGCCGGCAGCAATTCCGCTTCGACTTCTTTTTGTTTCCCCGCCAGTTGTATTTGCACAAAACCAGCCCCTTTTGCCATCTCACAAAGATGAAGAAAATCCTGCATCTCCATTTTGAATTCTGCCTTTACCAGTAGTACCGGACTCATTGAACTGACTCGAGTGATATAGCTACTGAATCCTCGCTGAATAGTGGCCGGTTCAAAGACTGCACCATCAAAAAACAACATCCCGTTATTACCGATAGTTAGGACAGCGACTGACTGCTGGGAATGCTGAATCCGCATCTCAGTGATGGGCAAGTCGACACGGACGCCGGGCATAGCCACAAATCTTGTGAACAGCAGGCTCAGCAACATCGCAATGACGATCATGTCGAGCACCGGAATAAAATCGACCCGAGTGTCAGGCTTTCGAATTCGCTCACGAAACGCAAAAGGCTCTGCCAGTGACGCGCACTGCAAGTCGAGTGCTTGTTGCTTAAGTTTCATCGGATCCGTCAATTAATTTATCTTCGTGGGAATTGGCCTGCAACTCGCGGTCAGTCGTGAGGAATTCGTAGATTTCGTGCCCAACAAGCTCAAAGTCATGTACCAGTGCCCGCACACGCCCCATAAGGAAATGGTGCGCAAGCACAGCCATTACACCAATCGCCAAACCGCTGGCAGAAGTGATAAGCGCTTCCGCAAGTAAACGGCTGAATTCTCCACTATCTGCATTGGCCGCCTCCAGAAAGTAAAGCGCCTGGAGCACCGAAATCAAGGTACCGAGAAAACCTAACAACGGGGCCACGCGGGCAAGCGTTGCAAGTGTGCCAATTCTCCTTTCCAGCTCTGGAATTTCAACGATAGCAGCACCTTGTATGGAAGAGCGTATCGCATCTTTAGACTCTCCAAAATGCAACAGGGCTGACTTAACTATTCTAGCCAGAGGGCCCGGCGTATCCTCGCATAATGTGAGGGCCTCGACCAAGCGCTTCTTTCGAACCAAGTTTTTTATACCACCCAGAAAGTCTTCAGTCCCGATCTGCCCCTTATGCAAAAAGAGTGTGCGTTCTATAAAAATCACAAAACCCAGCAAGCTGATAAACAATAAGGGATACATGAGGGGGCCGCCCTGCAGTAGAAAATTGTGTTCGATTACATACATAAATTTTAGTCACTATAACATTAAGGACTTTCGGCGAGTTGCAACTGAGTGATCCTCGAGAGTGCTAAGCTTCGCCCCGGCAAATTATAGGCGATAAGCTTCCGATACAGCTTAATCGCCTCAGCCGTAGCGCCGTCACCTTCCAGCAGGCTACACAGCGTAAAGAGAGTTCTTGAAAGCCAGTATCGCCCAACCTGAGTTAGCTCTGCAGCGTTCTGCGGGTCGAGTAGATAGCGACCAGCCACCAAGCTGTAGGCCGTTCTAGCCGCAGCACTATCATCACTTTTGGATAAAATGTTACCCCACTTGTAACCTGCTTCAATTCGAACTTCCTTGGGGACGTCCGGGCGATCAACCAAGCGCTCTAATATAGCCGCGGCCTCTAGCAACTGACCCGGGCTGTCCTGCGACAGTGCGGCAATACTATCGGCCAGCGATAACTCAGCGGCATATCGCAGCTCATGCGTGGGAAAGCGATTTATCAGGTTTTCATAAATGAGTTGCGCGCCGGCAAAGTCATTCATCAGCCGGAGCAAATCTCCTTGCTTTAAGCCAGAATGGTAAGCCAACCCACTGGCTGGATACTCTTTGACCAGCTTATCCAGCAAGACAACGGCCTCTGCATAGTGAGCCGAGCCCTGGCGCTGGCAATGCAACGCGGCTTCAAACAATGCCTGAGGGACCAAAGAACTACCCGGATAATCCTTCACAAATAAGATCAATACCTCTTTTGCTTTATCGAATTCAGCCACCTCAGCATGATAGGCCGCTCCGGTAAAATAACTGCGCTGGGCTGCGATGCTGTCAGGGAATTCTGCCCTGATCTTCGCAATAATTCCAAAGGCCGCTTCTTTGTCTCCGCTCGAAATTAAGGACTTTGACTTTAAGAGCATGAGCTCTGACTTTAGGCGCACACTTTCTTCCGCCACCAGCGCTTCCTCAGGCATAGAATCGATACGGACAAGTAGGGCCTCTAGATTGTCGAAAACTCCGTCCGCTGAGCCCAATTGCAGGCTTATATGCGCCTCCAACCATCGTAAGCGTAGATCCAGTGATGCCGGCAACGAAACGGTAGCCTCGCTTATCAATGAGCGGAGTCGCTCCAGCGCACGCGGAGCTTGTTCATCTTCCAATAGAGCCAGAGCAATCGTCCATTCTGCACGCCACCGATCCGCATGACTAATCTGACGGGCAAAACCAGCCTCGTCGACTTTAGCCAGCGCAGCTTCATACTTGCCCGATCTCACTTGAGAAATCACCAATCTCAAAAGCATACCCGCACTAGCTGAATCCATATCAGCCGCCGTGATTCCAGAATCGTAGAAATCGACTGCGTTCTCGTAATCACGATTCAGAAAATAACAATCTCCAATCAAGCGATTCAACAGAGCCACTTCACCCGTTTCGGATGCTTTATCCCGCAGCTCCAAGAGGTAATCTGCAGCCACGCGAAATCTCGGGGGCTCTCGCTGAATTGCAGCATAGGCAAGTAATCTGTAAACGCTGGTAATTTCTGAAAGGCCTGGAAACTGCTCCAGCAGATATCTTGCATCCGCCTCCGCAAGTGCAGTCGTGGTAGGATCAGCTAGAGCCAACTGGCACCGCATATAATAGAGCTGTGCTATCAGAGGATGGGGCTCGGAACGCGAGATAATCTCGCTCAGGAGCACCATAAAATCACCTTCACGCTCTTCAATTGAACCCAACAACTGGAGAGCAATCATGGTCGCATCAGAATCAATTCCGGTCCGGACAAGTTCCTTTAAAGATGACCAACCCGCATCGCTACCGGGCCCGAGAATAAGCCCTTTTAAAAGCAGTAAGGTCGCCCGCATACTTATTGAGTATTCAGAGCCTGCAAGCTCCAGTTCATCTTCAAGCACACGAATGGCTTCCGCATCTCGACCACGCCCGTGAAGAATCACCACGTATTCCCGCAAATAAGAAAATGCAGCAGCTTGGCCGGACAGTGCCTCAAACTTGGCTCGGATCTCAACCAACAGCCCTTCATCAGTTGGGGAATCCAACAACTTCTGCCTCAGTATCAAGCTGGAGAACAATGCCGCCTGCTGGGGACTCGCCGCAGAGGACTCAGCAGACTTAAAGAAATCCGCCGACTCATCGTCCTTGCCTTGAGAGGCAGCCAATACCCCGGAGAGCAGATAATACCAAGGAAGATCAATCGGGCTAAGCTTGGCCTTATCTACCTTGGATAATTTTGTGCGGACGACTGTGGGATCTGGCCCTTCTGCCCGCTTGTAAGCAATACAAGCCGCATACAACTTGCCCCTTTCAGTAACCTCGACCCCGGATGTCCTATTTAAGACCTTGGCGGCTTCGTCATAGTTCGACTGTGTAATTAAGGCAGCAACATAATCGAGAGTCACCCTATCGCGGTTCAGGCCGTCCAAGGTCTGGCCATTGAGTAGCGATCTGTAAATACGAACCGCCGTCCCACTCAGCCCTGACTCAAGTGCCATACGCGCTGCACGCACCTTCCACTCTTCCTCAACCCCGGCCTCTGCATTTGTGAGGTAAGGAACTTCGCTCCCCGCCAGAGCTTGGGATGCAGACAAAGAATTGCCGGCGAATCCACACAGGTGGATTAGACATAAAAAAAAAGGAACTAAGTGTGAACGAGCCACGCTAAACATAATAAAATTAAAAGTTTATAAGAATCCTAAGACAGCCCGGATGCAACGGCTTATTAATCAGACGCCGGAGAAAGATCATCTACTTCATGGTGCCCGGCATGCGTCATTTCCGGCATAGCCGATAGCGATAGGCCTAGCCGGAAGCTCCCGGACCGAGGTATGGTGCCCCCACTGGGAATCGAACCCAGATTAACTGTTTAGGAAACAGCGGTTCTATCCATTGAACTATGGGGACGTCACCATAACAACACTGGCTAATGCGAAGTTGCCCTCATTCAAGTTTAGAATTCAGGAATGAAGAAAAATCTATATTTGGGATTAAAATGTATAAAATTAAGACTTGCAGGCGGTAAATCACTCCATAATTTCCATCGACTCATGACTTCAGAAAACAAAACACTTAACCGTTCGCGCAACCCGATGGACTTCACATTTAACGATGTGGAGCAACTCTCTCGATTTGTCACGGAAACAGGCAAGATCTTGCCTCGCAAGGATACAGGACTTTCAGCAAAACACCAGCGTCGCATCACTAACCGCATTAAACAAGCGCGTAACATGCTGACGATGCAGTAAGGGGTGTAATTGCGAAGTGTAGCAGAAAAAGTTGTACGCGAGCTCAAACGTAGTCTTTAAGACTAAGTATGAGCGATACAAAGCGGACTGAAACAAC
>Ga0307981_1000471_pt1 | contig 39678 bp, 32 predicted proteins | sample OrgLakmetagen987_FD_201849 | JGI IMG/M metagenome (GOLD analysis project Ga0307981, IMG submission 201849) | Saline water microbial communities from Organic Lake, Antarctica - #987 | ecosystem: Environmental > Aquatic > Non-marine Saline and Alkaline > Saline | place: Antarctica: Organic Lake... | reverse complement strand
TGGTGATACTCGAAACTGGAAAGTCACCGGAGCCGTCTCGCTCAACCCTGGAAAATTGCAGGAAATTGAGCGCAATAAACAGGCTGCCTAAGTGCAGCTATTTGGACAACTGGGTTGCAAATCACCGAAACCAACTTGTGGCAACGGGTTGTCAGATACTTTTTTGCGATCGTAATATTCGCACAGGGCTTGCAGAATCATCCGCGCACCTCCGGGCTGTGTCGAGCAGGCACATCTAGGCTGCCGTTTTCAATGTGGGCTCGAAAGAACAGAGGCGTCGGCGACGCCGGGTTTGAGTAGTCCAGATCGTAGAGCATAAACCCCAAATCGCGGGTGTCATTAATTGGATCAGGGCTAGCAGTGTTGCCACATACTAATGCGAAATCACAGGTAAACTCACGGCACCCCAGATACGGTTGATTAAAACATTGACCTTTCTCCGCGCGTCGTCGAAACATATCCGCAAATTTTGCCGCTGAGTCTTGCGGACCCGCTTTTTCCGTCATAGTGAATTCGCCATGTAGCCTGTAGCGGACATCTTTTAAGAGCAGGCTGGCTCTTTGTTGTCGCTCTTCATCGACATAAATGCCGAGATGCCCAGAGCCATTTTTCATCGCTGTCTGCGCGGTACGAGCGGAAATGATCGACTCAACCTCGTTGCGTCTGAGGTTCATCCACTTGATAGGGTTAAGCACTTCAATCCGAGTGATATGCCATTGGATTGCAGGTTTCCAGAGGATGGCTTCAAAGATCGCTCGGGCAGCAGAGGGCGTAATCACGTCGTAACTGACCCGCTCAACTTTCATTTCGGGCCGTGTAAAACACGCGAACTCACCACTGATTTCCAGACAAAACCCCATATTTTCTCCTAAATCACACTACCCGCCGCAGACAGTAGATTGCCAGGTGGCTGCATGCCCCAAACCGGGTGGTAATTGCTAGTTTCAATAAAAAATTTACCAGCACGTTCGTATAAAGCGCCGGCAGAATGAAGTTGCTTAGCGAGTCTTTCTGGCAGAGTGACGCTGTAGCGCTGGAGTTTTCGATGGGCCCATTTTTGTGAAAAGTCTTTCTCCAGTGCGGCCAACCAAATATGTACCGGACTTTCTTCATGCCCTTCCGGGCAGAAAGGCACTACAACGCCGATACCGGCGTCGTCAATCAGTCGGAATTTTTTGGCGGCCTCCCTGAATTGAATCTCTAAAGGCGCGTCCGGCGAAGTCTTTGCGTGCAGTAACTCGCAAATTCCGTGAGCATCCCGGTTGCCCAGGTGATTCAATTTGGTAAAAAATGCCTTCGTAGCCACAGGGCTGAAGGGGTCGTCAAGTTGGCCGCTCTTGAGCAGTTCCAGAGTCGTTTGGGCTGCCTGGCGCAGAAAGCCTGGCGGCGGTAAGGTTTCAGGCTGAAACACAACCACCCTGCCGGGTTGGGGCATTTTGTCCTCGCGGTTACAGCGCCCGGCAGCTTGGGCTATCGAATCCAGGCCAGCCATGGCGCGAAAGACAACTGGAAAATCAACATCGACACCCGCCTCAATCAGCTGGGTGCTAATCACCCGAAGAGGCGTTGTATCACCATTGCGCCTTGCTATCAGTTTCTGACGAATCGCCTTGAGCACCACGGAGCGATGTTCCGCACACATATTGGCCGATAGATGATAGGCATCCCCGTCATCCGGCAAAAGTTCGTAGACTGTTTTGGCATCTTGGCGTTTGTTAACAATAACCAGGGCACAGGCTTCATTGGCGACCTGCTCTGCAAGGCTCTCCCACGTTGTAGGTTGGTCAACATTTTGCGGAAGTTTAATCTCGACTCGCTTTAGATTCTGAGCCAAGCCAATTGGGTCAGGAATAATTTCGCTTATGTTGCTCAAACCTTCGTGGATGGTTCGGTCAAAGGCATCCGTTTGTTGGCCCAGTTCAGGTTGAGTCGCGGTGCAGAGAACCCAGGTCACGCCGAAATGATCGCTCATCTGTTGCATGGCTTGCGTAATCGGTGCGTGAAAACCCCGGGGAACCTGTTGCGCTTCATCCAGAATGATGATGCTGTTAACCAGGTTATGAAGCTTTCGACAACGGCTTGTGCGGGATGCAAACAGTGACTCAAACAGCTGAACATTGGTTGTCACAATAAGAGGCGCATCCCAGTTTTCAGCTGCCAGTCTGGAGCCGGCGTTTTCAGAACGCTGATCAACATCCAGGCTGCTATGGTGTTCCAACACCGCGGTGTCCCCAAAAAACCCCCGGAATACGTCTGCGTTTTGTTCGATGATACTCGTAAAGGGAATGGCATAGACGATTCGGGACTTGCCATGCTGCTTTGCATGCTCAAGGGCAAACCCCAAACTAGCCAGCGTTTTACCGCCGCCTGTTGGCACGGTGAGGCTAAAAATACCGGGGGATTCATAGGCTTCACGGTGGCATGCTTCAAAAATCGATTTCCGAATGACGTTCAGAGGCGTTTGCTCGGCGTTTTTCTGAAGCGTGCTCATTTTTTCGAAAAACAAACTATGAAGTTCATTTAACTGCGGGTATTGGTTTCTTTTGCCAACATTTTCAGGACACATATAACTTTCTGTATCCAGAAAGTCGGCATCAACAAGGCTTGAAAACAGGATGCGCATCCAGAGAGCAATAGATTTCAGGCTGCGCGCCACGTCTGGTACAGCAGGCTGCGCTGCCGTTAACAGTTGTTCTGGAACCCCAGCGGCAAAAGACTCCTGGTATTCTTTTGTTGCTTCAGCAAGCCGGTGCTCCAAAGACCCCCGACCTCCAGACCAGTCAGGTAGTCCGGAGTGATGTCCACTAATGAGATAAGCCAGAATGTAACCTGGAATAGACGGCCACTGATTAATTGCGTGAACGGCGCCAGCTGTGGAATGCGTAACCCTGGGAGAGTGCACTCCTTGTTCAACGTGTGCGTTCTCACGTTCAAAGCCGGATGCATCACGGATGTACATTTGAAAGCCGGATCGGTACTTGCCCAGATCGTGCCAAAGCCCTGCAGCAAAACCCCAACCTTCTGACTGGCACTTTTCGGCGAAGCGCGCACTTAATTCCGCCACTTTTTCGAGGTGTTCATGAAGCAGGTGGGGCTCGGACCAGCTCCCTTTAAAATCTTGTTTAACGTGAGCGACATGGCTAACTTGTTCAGTCACAAGCTTCCCTTCTCATGCTTTCCGAGTGTCGGCACTCTTATCTCTGCTCCAGCCTAGACGAAAACCAGCGAAATCCCCCTATCGCGCTCTAAGTCCAAGATATGGTCTGTAACAAGACAGTCAGAAATACCAGCTAATGCAGTCGACAACTATGACACTGAATAAGTTACAACCTTCTGACTTGGAAACCAACCATCACACTCTTTTAATACATCTCCGTTGTAAAAAAAGGTGCAGCTACCAAACCGGCAAGACATCAACACGAAGCTCGGCTCAGCGCTAAACTTTGCTCTATCGCCCCACTACCCGCTCCGTCTCTTCCATCGGCGTGTGGCGTACATCCTCACCCTTCACCATGAAAATCACGTTTTCGGCGATGTTACAGGCGTGGTCTCCTACCCGTTCCAAGGCCCGCAGTACCCACATGATCGACATGCAGCGGGATATGTTGCGGGTATCTTCCATCATATGGGTCAGAAGGGTGCGGGCGGCAGCCTGATACTCTTCGTCCACCCGTTTGTCTTCTTTCATCACTCGCAGCGCCTGTTCGGCGTCCAGCCGCGCAAAGGCGTCCAGGGAGTCGTGCAGCATGGCGTGCACGTGGCGACCAATGTTGCGGACTTCGACGTAGCCAAGTGACATTTGGCCCTCTTTTTCAAGCTTCAACGCCAGTTTGGCGATTTTTTTAGCCTCGTCGCCCACTCGCTCCAGATCAACCACCATTTTGATAACCGCGATCACCAGTCTCAAATCCCGCGCCGCGGGCTGACGCCGGGCGATGATAAGTATGGCCTCTTCATCGATGCCGATTTCCATCTGGTCAACGCCACGGTCTCCCGCGCGTACTTGTTCCGCCAGAACGCTGTCATTGGCGGTCAGCGCCTGCACGGCACTGCCAGTCTGCGCTTCCACCAGCCCGCCCATTTCCAGAAAACGAGTTTTCAGCTCCAACAGTTCGTTGTTGAAGCGCTCGGAGATATGACCGCCATACACCTGATCTTTGTTGTTCGGCATTGTGTTGCTCCACGAATAGTCTGGCCCTACCGGCGCAGGTAAGTTTAGCCGAAGCGGCCGGTAATGTAGGATTCGGTTAACGGGTGCTGGGGAGAGGTAAACACCGTGTCGGTTTTGTTCACTTCCACAAGGTGACCCATGTGGAAATAAGCGGTGCGGTTGGACACCCGGGCCGCCTGTTGCATGGAGTGGGTCACAATAACGATGGTGTAGCTTTCGGACATCTCGGCGATCAGTTCTTCCACCCGTGCAGTTGCAATCGGGTCAAGGGCCGAGCAGGGCTCATCCATCAGGATCACTTCCGGACTGACGGCAACAGCGCGGGCAATGCACAGGCGCTGCTGCTGGCCGCCGGACATGCTGGTTGCCATGGCGTCCAGACGGTCTTTCGCCTCGCTCCACAAGCCTGCTTTGCGAAGGCTGTTTTCGACAATGTCGTCAAGCTCGGACTTGCGATTTGCCAGCCCGTGAATTCGAGGCCCATAGGCCACATTGTCGTAGATTGATTTCGGGAACGGGTTCGGCTTTTGGAACACCATGCCAACCCTGGCCCTCAGTTCAACCACGTCCCGCTTGGATTCATAGATGTTTTGATCGTCCAACTCAAGCGAGCCTTTAACGCGGCAAATATCAATGCTGTCATTCATCCGATTCAGGCATCGCAAAAAAGTTGATTTGCCGCAACCAGAAGGTCCGATGAAGGCAATAACCTCGTTTCGGCCAATATCCAGGCTGATATTCTTGATCGCCCGGTCTGCGCCGTAGGAAACGTCCACGTTACGCAGCTTGAATTTAGGGTCGGCGGTAAATGGCTGTCCAACCGTCTTACCTTCTTCAATCACGGTGTCTTCGGGTTTGTTTTCCATCACGGTATCTTTGCGCTGGCCGTCAGGCACAGGCGTCGCTGCTCCTTTGCTTCGCGTGTAGGCTGCTGCGGAAATGCTCGAACTCATCGTGTTCATACCCTTCTCCTTACCAGCGACGTTCAAGCCGCTTGCGCAGCCAGATCGCCAATGCGTTCATAATGATCATGAAGGTAAGCAGCACCATGATGGCGGCGGATGCCAGCTCCACAAAACCTTGCTCGGAGCTGCTCGCCCAGAGGTAAATCTGTACCGGCAGCACGGTGGCTGAACTGAAAAGCCCGTCTGGTACGTCCACGATAAACGCCACCATGCCAATCAGCAGCAGCGGTGCGGTTTCACCCAGAGCCTGAGCCATACCAATGATGGAACCGGTCAACATACCGGGCATCGCCAGGGGCACCACGTGGTGAAGCACCACCTGCATCTTGGAAGCGCCAATACCCTCGGCCGCCTCCCGTATCGAAGGCGGGACACTTTTGATGGCGGCGCGGCTGGAAATAATGATGGTTGGAAGCGTCATTAATGCAAGCACCAAACCACCCACGACAGGAACCGACCGGGGCATTCCGAACAGGTTTATGAATACCGCCAGGCCCAGCAAACCAAAGATGATGGACGGTACCGCGGCCAGGTTATTGATATTCACTTCGATAAAATCGGTCAGCTTGTTCTGGGGCGCGAACTCTTCCAGATACACAGCCGCCGCAATTCCCACGGGGAATGAAATGGCCAGGGTCACCAGCATGGTCAACAGGGAACCGACAATTGCACCAAGAACACCGGCGTTGGCAGGCTCTCTGGAGTCGCCTCGGTTGAACAGCACGTCGTTGAAGCCGGTGTCGATAACGCCTTGTACCAATAGTTCGTCAACCCAGCGCTGCTGCTGCTCGGAAAGCTTGATGCTGTATCGCGGGTTGTCCGCGTGCTTGACGTAGACCGACACCCGATCGTGGGTGGGGAATTCAATGGTTTGGGTGGTGTTCAAAAACTCCGGATGTTTTGTCAGTAAATTGCGGGTTTCGCTGTCTGCGAAAGTGCCCAGAAAACGTCTCAGCTCACGCTTCTCAGACGCACTGGCGGCCTCAGGAACTTGCGCCTGCAGGGCGGCGATAATCGGCGCCTTAAAATCCGCGTTGGACCATTGAATTTCGTCCGTTGGATCATCCAGGTACATCATTTCCGAATCGAGGGTCACGTTCAGGGTGATGGTGGTTTTTATGAACCCTGTATGCCCCTTGCTGATAATGTCGGCGAACAAGATAAACAGGGACGCGAGTGCGATGAAAATCGCCAGAATTCCGTACAGCCGGAATCGGCGCTCGGTACGATACCGGCGTTTCAGCGAATGGCGGACGATCTCCGCCTGAGAACGTTGATCAGTCATACTGTTCTCTATATTTGCGCACGATTTTCAGTGCAAGTACGTTAAGCAGCAGCGTGACGATGAACAGCAGCATGCCGAGGGCGAAAGCCGAAAGCGTCTTGGCGCTGTCGAATTCCTGATCACCCACCAGCAGTGTCGCAATCTGCACGGTTACCGTGGTGACCGAGTTCAGCGGATTGGCCGTCAGGTTGGCCGCAAGGCCTGCCGCCATAACCACAATCATGGTTTCGCCGATGGCACGGGACGCCGCCAGCAGAATGCCGCCAATAATGCCTGGCAGAGCCGCCGGAAAAATCACCTTCTTCATGGTTTCCGACTGCGTCGCACCCAAGGCCAACGAGCCATCGCGCATGGTCTGAGGAACCGCACTGATCACATCGTCTGACAGCGATGACACGAACGGCACAATCATGATTCCCATCACCAGACCAGCGGCCAGAGCACTCTGGGAAGAGGCTTCAAGGCCCACTGTTTCGGCAAGGTCACGAATAAACGGGGCAACGGTCAACGCAGCGAAAAAGCCGTAAACAACGGTAGGAATGCCCGCCAACATCTCCAGCACAGGCTTTATCGTCGACCGCATACGCTTGCTTGCATATTCTGCAAGATAAATAGCAGACAGCAAGCCGACAGGCACCGCAACCAACAAAGCAATGGCAGAGATAAGCAGGGTGCCGGTAAACAGGGGAATAACACCAAAAGCGCCCTCGGAACCTATCTGATCAATCCGTATAGCGGTTTGAGGACTCCAGCTGGTTCCAAACAAGAATTCAGTAATCGGCACCCTGTCGAAGAAGCGCAGGGTTTCAAGAAAGACTGAAAATACGATGCCTGCGGTGGTCAACACGGCCAAGGCAGCACACGCAAAAAAGATTCGACGCAGAGTGGTCTCTACGTTTTTTCTGGCGTTTATGTGGGGCGCTACGCGGGTCCAGGCAAAGGTTGCTCCCAACACGGCAATCAACACCACCAGAATGGCCTTAAAGTTCCCGCTCTTGTTTTGCATGGCTTCCAGCACTGAAGCCGCCCCGGTAATATGCTCCGGCAAAAACTCAGAGTTGAGGCTGCCAGCCGCCACGTTGCTGATTTGAGAAAGAATCAGGCTTGCCTGTCCGGCCGACTCGGGCCAGGTATCCGGGGGCAGCGATGCGATCACAATGCCCTGAATAACCTTGTCTTCAAAGCCGGCCCAGACCGCCAGCACAATCAATGCCGGGATAGCGCACCAAAGTGCTGCTCGCGCCGCGTAGTAAAAAGGAAGAGCCTTGAGATTCCGGATGCCGCCCAGAGGCGCCGCTACCGCTCGGGATCGCATATAAGCGAGGCCATAGGCAACCACGGCGAGAACCAGAATCAGGGGCAGAAGATTGGCCGTCTGCATAACAGTCTCTGTATAGATGGCTTTGAGTTCGTTGAGCGTCTATTTTGCCAGTTTGCCGCACAAAAATATTCATACAACTGCAACAAAACAACGCGGACCTGATAGCCCGCGTTGTTTTGTTGTCATCCTTGGCGTTGTCTGACCGGTCTTACAACTCGTTGCCCGTCATCGGCGTCAGTTCTCTCACTGCGTTGGCAATTCTCATGCGCTCGCTGCGCGGGCTGGGTATCAGACCTACGTCAACCAGATAGCCGTTATCGCCCCAGGTGCCTTCACTGGTGAACTCGGAAATGTATTCCTGAATACCAGGAACAACACCCACGTGTGCTTTTTTGACGTAAAACCACAGTGAACGCGCTATTGGGTATTGGTCGCTGGAAATCGCTTCGGGAGTCGGTTCGACGCCGCTCACGGTCGCGGCCTGGATCTGACCGGTGTTTTCCATCAAAAAGCTGTAGCCAAAGATACCGAGCGTTTCCGGATCTTGGGACAAACGCTGAACAATCAGGTTATCGTTTTCACCGGCTTCAACGAACGGGCCGTCGTCACGCATGCTGTGACAGACGGTTTTGAACGCGTCTTCGTCCTCGTCTTCCATCTGCGCGATCATATCGAACTGCTTGCACCCGCTTTCCATCGCCAGCTCAACAAACGCGTCACGAGTGCCTGACGTCGGAGGCGGGCCCATCACGCTGATGCCCATGTTCGGAAGGCCGGCGTCGATCTCGCTCCAGTTCATGTAAGGGTTGGCAACCAGTTCGTTACTGCCGTCCGGGTTAGGGACTTCTTTGGCCAGCGCCAGGAAAACTTGCTTCAGGGACAAGTCGAGTTTTTCCGCGTCTTTGGAGTTCGCCATAACGATACCGTCCGCGCCGATGCGCACCTCGGTGATCTCAGTGACGCCGTTGGCCTGGCACATGTCGAATTCGCTCTTCTTCATGCGCCGGGAAGCATTGGTGATGTCTGGGTGCTGGGTGCCGACCCCTTGACAGAACAGCTTCAGACCGCCACCGGAACCGGTCGACTCGATCTTGGGCGTCGCAAAATCGGTATTACGACCAAAGCGCTCGGCAACCACGGTTGCAAAAGGATAGACCGTTGACGAACCGACAATGCTGACGGTGTCGCGCGCCATGGCCGGAGCTGAAAGTGCCGCAATTGCACCCGCAAGGGTTACTGTTGTCAGAGCTTTATAGAGTTTAGTCACCGTGTTTCTCCTGGGTTGCATCACTTTTTATATCGACGTTTGCTGTTTTGATGGCCCAAGACTAGGCATTCTCTGTGACAGGTTTGTGACAAAGGCGAAAATTGTCTAAATTCACCGTCAGAACCGCAAACACACCTGACAAATGGCAGACGCGGCATTACCATGCAGCCAAACAATTAGGGAATCTGTCAACCTGGCAATCCGCCACTCTTCTTAGAGGCCTGTGTGATGAGCACTTTGAACGACGACAACCCAATGCCCCTCGGCGAGTTAATCCTGCGAATCATTCCTTTCCCCGGCGATACCAACGCCAACGGCGATGTGTTCGCGGGCTGGCTGGTAAAGCAGATGGACATTGCTGCGGCTACTATGGCGGCCAAAATATCCCAGGGCCGTAGTGCCACTGTGGCGATGGATCGGATGGAGTTTTTATCGCCGGTGCGCGTAGGCTCGCAGGTTGGCTGTTATTGCGAGCTGATCGAAATTGGCCGTAGCTCAATGAATATTAAAGTAGAAGTGTGGACCATGGACCGCTACTCCGAAGATCGCCGCAAGGTAACCGAAGGCCGCTTCGTTTACGTGGCGATTGATGAAGTAGGCCGTATCCGCGAAGTGCCAAATCAGTCCTGACCCTTGCTGTGCCTGGCACCTTGGCCTGCTCTAGCGCCCCGGATTGTTGTGAAACCTTGGATTGATACGATATGGACTTTTTTCAGGCAATTTTTCTTGGCCTGCTGCAGGGGCTGACAGAATTTTTGCCTATCTCCAGTTCTGCCCATCTTATTCTTACCCCGGCCCTGCTGGGCTGGCAGGACCAAGGCGTAGGCTTTGACCTGGCCGTTCACGTGGGCACTTTGCTGGCGGTGGTGCTCTACTTCCGCCGCGATGTCTTCGGCATTGCCCGCGACGGCCTGGTCTCCATGGCCCGGCGCCGGATTGTGGGCCACGGCGCCATGGCTTTTTATCTGGTGATAGGCACCGTTCCCGCAGGCCTGGCAGGATTGGCGCTGCTGGATATGATTGACAACGAGCTGCGCTCACCTGCGATCATTTTCACCACCACCCTGGTGTTCGGCTTGCTGTTGGGCGTGGCCGACTGGATCCCCAAACGCGACCGCCCGCTGGACGCCGTTCGCTGGAAAGACGCATTAATAGTTGGCCTTGCCCAGGCCGTGTCCCTGGTCCCCGGCACTTCACGCTCGGGCATTACCATCACCGCCGGCCTGTTTCTGGGCCTCAGCCGCGAAGCGGCGTCCCGCTTTTCATTCCTGCTGGCCATTCCGATCACGGCGTTGGCGGCGGGTGTGAAAATCTTGGACGTGGCAATGATGGACATCGCGGTCGACTGGACGGGCTTTCTGGTCGGCGGCGTTACGTCATTCGTTATGGCCATTACCGCCATCCACTTCTTCCTGAAGTGGCTGAACAAAGTGGGCATGTGGCCGTACGTGGTTTACCGGGTGATTCTGGCCGGGGTGATTTTTGCGGTTCTGATGTAGGTTCGGGTGTTGGTCGCGGCTTTTACACCGTGCAAACAGCCAAAGCTTTAACAAGCCTCCAGCGGCGCGTACGCCAACACCAGCCACTTGGCACCGTCACCAAAGTTAACCTGAATGCGGGTGTGATGGCCGCTGCCTTCGCTGTTCATCACCGTGCCTTCGCCGAACTTCGGGTGCATCACCCGCTGCCCCAGGTTGAAACCGGACTGCTTGGCGGATTCCTGGCTGAACATATTTTCGTTGGGCCGCGCCACCATGGCCGGGCGGGTCACCGTATTGCGCAGCCGCACTTCCTGAATACAATCAGCGGGGATTTCCCGCACGAACCGCGACAGCGCATTGAACTTTTCCTGGCCGTACAAACGGCGGGATTCGGCGTAGGTGATGATCAGCTTCTTCATCGCGCGGGTGATGCCCACATACGCAAGGCGGCGCTCTTCCTCCATACGCCCCGGTTCCTCCAACGACATGCTGTGGGGGAACAGACCTTCTTCAACGCCGGCCATAAACACCAGCGGAAACTCCAACCCTTTTGCAGAGTGCAGAGTCATTAACTGCACGCTGTCTTCGTGGTCATCCGCCTGGGCTTCACCGGCATCTAAAGCAGCCTGGGCGATGAATTCAGACAGCGGATCAACGCCCTCCTCCACGTCGTAAGTCGTCAACGCATTCACCAGTTCTTCCAGGTTTTCTACCCGCCCCTGGCCTTTTTCACCTTTTTCACTGGCGTGGTACTCCTTCAAACCGCTGTCGTCGATGGTCTGCTGCATCAGGCCGTGCAGATTGCCTTGCAGAGCGCCGTGCTCCGTCAGCGCGGACAGACCTTCGATGATCGACAGAAATGTCTGCAATCCGGTTTTTGCGCGGCCTTTCATCTGGCCGGCATCCAGCATGCGCTGGGCGGATTCCCACATTGAAATGCTTTGCTCGCCGGCGTATTGGCGCAAATCAGCCAGGCTTTTTGCCCCTATGCCCCGCGGTGGCAGGTTAACTACCCGCTCAAACGCAGCGTCATCGCGGCGGTAATGCACCAGGCGCAGATAAGCCAGCGCGTTGCGGATTTCCTGGCGGTCGTAGAAACGCAGGCCACCGTACACCCGGTACGGAATGCCCTGGCGCATCAACGACTCTTCCAGTACGCGGGACTGGGCGTTGGAGCGGTAAAGGATGGCCGATTCGCTGCGCAGGTTGCCGTCCTGGACCCAGCTGGTGATGGTGTCGGCAATGTAGTTGGCTTCGTCTTGCTCGTTGAACGCGGCGTAAAGGCTGACCGGTTCACCGTCAACCCCGTCGCTCCACAGTTCTTTACCCAAACGGCCCTGGTTGTTGTCAATCACCGAGTTGGCGGCTTTCAGGATCAGCTTGGTCGAGCGGTAGTTCTGCTCCAGCTTTACCAAACGGGCGCTGGGGAAATCGCGCTGGTACTGCTGAATGTTTTCAACTTTGGCGCCGCGCCAGCCGTAGATGGACTGGTCATCGTCGCCCACCACGGTTAATGGCACGCGGTTGCTGGCCAGCACTTGCAGCCAGGCGTATTGAATGGCGTTGGTGTCCTGAAACTCGTCCACCAGAATGTGCTGAAAGCGCTGTTGGTAGTGGGCCAGCAACTGCGGGCGGTGCAGCCAGAGTTCGTGAGAGCGCAGCAACAATTCGCCAAAATCCACCAGGCCGCTTAGCTGGCACAGTTTTTCGTATTGGCGGTACACCCGCACCATGGTGCTGGTGAAGTGGTCACCGGGATTTTCCTGAATATTGTCAGCGCGCAGACCTTCGTCTTTCTGGCTGCTGATCCACCACTGGGCCTGCTTGGGCGGAAACTGGGTTTCATCGATTTGGGCTTCGCGCATGACCCGCTTCACCATGCGCAGCTGGTCGTCGCTGTCCAGCACCTGAAAGTTTTCCGGCAGGTTTGCGTCTTTCCAGTGGGCGCGCAGCAGGCGATGGGCAATGCCGTGAAAAGTGCCAATCCACAGGCCGCGAGAGGGTATGTTCATCATCTGTTCAATGCGGTGGCGCATTTCCTTGGCGGCCTTGTTGGTAAAGGTCACCGCCAGAAGGCCGGTTGCCGGTACCCGGTTCACCTGCATCTGCCACGCCATGCGGTGTACCAGCACCCGGGTTTTGCCGCTGCCGGCGCCGGCCAGAACCAGCAAGTGATCGCTTTGTTCCGTTACCGCCTCGCGCTGGGCGTCGTTCAGGCCGTCGATAATGTAGGAAACGTCCATAAAATGTCGCTACTGGTTAAATAAACAGGTCAAAAGTATACCAGCCTTGAATCGCCCTTGCCGAATACCGGTGCATAGGGCCAAATTCCACGGGCTTTAGCCAAAAAACGGTGAGCCGCGGCCCACCGTTCTGGTTCACTTTTCACACGTTCACTGACAAGCGCTGACGTTTGTTTGGCTAGCCGGCGCGATTAAAACCCGCGCGGTACGGTTTGCGCTTCGGTGAATTCAAACAGCCCTTCTTCGCCGCCTTCACGGCCAGTGCCAGACATTTTCATGCCACCAAACGGCGCTTCCGGCGTGGGGCCGGTGCCGGTGTTCCAGCCCACGTGACCAAAACGCAGCCCGGCCGCTACGCGCTGGGCGCGTTTGACATCCGCAGTGAACACGTAAGAGGCCAAGCCAAACTCGGTGTCGTTGCCGGCCGCGATGACTTCGTTTTCATCGCTAAAGCTGGCGATGGGCACCAACGGGCCAAAGGTCTCTTCCCGCGAGCAAGCCATTTGCGGGGTTACGCCGGTAATCACCGTGGGCGGAAAAAACAAATCGTCATCGTTCAGCTCTGACGGCTTTTTACCGGCGACCAAGGTGGCGCCCTGCTCTAGCGCGTCGTTCAGGTGGCGTTTTACCTTGTTGAAACCGGCACGGTTGATCAGCGGGCCAAGGTCTACATCGCCGTTGATGCCGTCGCCTACGGTCATTTTATTGACTCGTTCGGCCAGTTTCTGGCTGAAAATTTCGACAATGTTTTCATGGGCAAAAATACGGTTAGCGCACACGCAGGTCTGGCCGCTGCCGCGGAATTTGTTGGTCACCAGGTTATCAACCGCGGCGTCCAGGTCGGCGTCGTCAAACACGATAAACGGCGCGTTGCCACCCAGCTCCAGAGCCAGCTTTTTCACCGAGTCAGCGCTGTCTTTGATCAGCTGGCGCCCCACTTCGGTAGACCCGGTGAAGCTAAGCATGGGCACATCCGGGCTGTCGCTCAGTGCTTTGCCAATCATGCCGGCTTTACCCATCACCAGGTTCACCATTCCTGCGGGCAGATCAACGTATTTATCCATCAAAGTGAACAGCGCAACCATGGTCAGCGGGGTAGCGCTGGCGGGCTTGATCACCGACGGGCAACCGGCTGCCAGGGCCGCCGACAGCTTTTTAGCAATCATGCCAATGGGAAAGTTCCAGGGCGTAATCAAGCCCACCACGCCGACCGGGCGAAAATGCACGGTCCAGCTGCAGCCTTTGGGCTTTTCGTCCAGGTTACGCGGGCTCAACGCCTCAATATTTTTGGCGCAGTAATCGAAGAAACCAGCGGCGTAGTCCACTTCGCCTTGGGCTTCGTTTAACGGCTTGCCGTGTTCAAGGCACAGAATACGGCCCATCTCTGCGCGATTGGCGGTCAGGGCGTCACCAATGTCTTCCAGCCACTTACGGCGAGTTTCCAGCGGGTAAGGCGCAGTCAGCTTTTCGGCTTTTTTTGCCGCGGCTATGGCCTCGTGCACCTGTTGCTCGGTTACAAACGGCACTTTCGCAATAGCGGCACCGGTGGCCGGGTTATCCACCTCAAACGTTTCAGCAGCGGCGTGTTGCCACTGGCCACCGGCGTATCCGGTTATGTTCTGCAATAACGGTGATTCAATCATTCAAACTCCCTTACATGATAAATAATCAGGCTGTGCATAATAAATAGCCGGGCTGCGCATGGTAGCCAGGCTGTTGCAATACCGCTCAAGCTATTGCAATGCTGCTCAAGCGGCTGCGATACGATCTGAACGCTTGACTGCAAAACGCACATTTTTACTGATTTTTTCGCTCGTCATAGTGGATGCTGTCCGGCAACCTGTAAAGCCGACAGCGCTTTGTCTGAATCAGGTTTTTTTGACCCACGCCAGTCAGTGCTTATACTCAGGTGAGTATGCCCTACCGCTCTCTAAAAAGGCCGCCGAAGTATGAAAGCATTTTTTCACCCCGCACAAGATCAGCACAGCCCGCAATCGTACTTTACCCGCGGCCAGATGCGTCAACCGCAAGAAGTGGCAGACCGTACCCGGGAAATGTTGGCGGGCCTGAAGGCCAGCGGTATTCCGGTGCTGCATCCAGCTGACCAGGGCGCGGGCCCCATTGGCAAGGTGCACGATCTGAGTTATCTACGCTTTCTGGAGTCTGCTCACAGGCGCTGGAAAGCAATGGGCGATGACTGGGGCGATGAGGTCATGTCCAATGTTTTTGTGCACAGCCCCAACGCGTTGAAAGGCGTTCTGGCCGAGGCCGCACGTTACCAGGCCGACGGCAGCAGCCCCATTGGTGAGCACACCTGGGACGCCGCCTACTGGTCGGCACAGACCGCCCTGGGCGCGGCCGACGCCTTGATGGCTGGGGAGAACACCACCTATGCGGTATGTCGCCCGCCGGGCCATCACGCTCGCCGCGCAGCGGCCGGTGGCTTCTGCTATTTGAATAACGCAGCCATCGCTGCCGAGCGCCTGCGCAGCCGATATCAGCGCGTAGCCATACTCGACACCGACATGCATCACGGCCAGGGTATTCAAGAGATTTTCTACCACCGCAGCGACGTGCTTTACGTTTCGGTGCACGGCGACCCCACCAACTTCTACCCGGTGGTGGCCGGTTACGAAGAAGAACGCGGCGAAGGCGAAGGCTACGGTTACAACATCAACCTGCCCATGCCCCACGGTTCTGATGAAGAGTATTTTTTCAGCAAAGTGGAAGAAGCCCTGACCGCGCTGAAACTGTACCAGCCGGATGTTATTGTACTGGCTTTGGGCTTCGATATTTACAAGGACGACCCGCAAGCCAAAGTGTCAGTGTCCAGCGAAGGCTTCAGTCGTTTGGGCAACCGCATTCGCCAACTGGGCCTGCCGACAGTGACGGTGCAGGAAGGCGGCTATGATCTGGACACCCTGAGTCACAACGTGCAGCAATTTTTTAGCGGCCTGGCTGGCTGAGCCCCGTTACGGCAAAGCACGCTGAAGACGGGCGCGCTGGATTCCAGCCCGATCTGGAATCCGGCGTTATTGGGTAGCACATCGGCAAAAAAACACTTAGTGTAGCGCCTCAGCCGCCGGCAATCGGACGGGCACCCGTGTGGTGGAGAATGCCGGCCGCATACCCAGGAGTTTTACGACCGATGAACGAACCCACCATCAACGCGTTGGTGTCGCCCGAAGGCAGCCTCGAAATTCTGTCTAACCATGAAGTAAACCGCCTGAAAGACCGCAGCGAAGGCGGCCTTTACCGCTTGTTCCGCCAGTGCGCACTGGCCGTACTGAACACCGGTGTAGTTACCGACGATTGCCAGGATCTAATGACGGCCCACAGCGATTTTGAAGTGCACCTGGTGCCCCAACCCCGCGGCCTGAAGCTGGAACTGATCAACGCACCCCACCATGCCTTTGTCGACAATGAAATGCTGCGCGCCAATCGCGAACATTTGTTTTCGGTGCTGCGCGACATTGTATACACCCATTCCAGCCCGCTGTTCATCGAAGCCCAGCGGCATCCGCGGCCGGAAGATCTGACCAATACAGTGTTCCACATTCTGCGCAACGCACGGGTGCTGCAACCGGGGCGACAGCCAGACATGGTGGTGTGTTGGGGCGGCCATTCCATCAGCCATGAAGAATACCAATACAGCAAGGAAGTGGGCCACCAGTTGGGCCTGCGTGAACTGAGCATTTGCACCGGCTGCGGCCCTGGCGCCATGAAAGGCCCGATGAAAGGCGCCACCATAGGCCACGCCAAGCAGCGAGTAAAAAACGGTCGTTACATTGGCATTACCGAACCCGGCATCATCGGCGCCGAGGCACCCAATCCGATTGTGAACGAACTGGTGATCATGCCGGATATAGAAAAACGCCTGGAAGCTTTCGTACGCCTTGGCCACGGCGTGGTCGTATTCCCAGGTGGTGTAGGCACAGCGGAAGAAATTCTTTACCTGTTGGGTATTTTATTGCACCCAGACAACGCCGATATTCCCTACCCGGTGGTGTTTACCGGCAGGCGCGAGAACGCTGATTATTTTGAAATGATCGACAAGTTTATCCGCAACGCCCTCGGTGACGACGCCGCAAAGCGTTATGACATTATTATTGACGATCCGGTGCGGGTAGCACGCACCATGAAAAATGGCATGCAAGAGGTCGAAACCTTCCGCCGCGCCAAGCAAGACGCCTATTACTTTAACTGGACGTTAAAAATAGACCCTGTGTTTCAGCTGCCATTTGAGCCGGACCACGCCAACATGCGCGCCCTGGAACTGCATCGGGATCAGCCAGTGCACTTGATTGCGGCGAATCTGCGCAAAGCCTTCAGCGGTATTGTTGCGGGTAACGTAAAAGAAGAAGGCATTCGAAAGGTACAGGCCCATGGCCCGTTCGAAATTGCGGGCGACCCCAGCCTGATTAAGCCTTTGGAAGCCATGTTGGAGCAGTTTGTGGCTCAAAACCGGATGAAACTGCCCGGTACCTCGGCTTACCGGCCAAGTTACCGGATTATCAGCAAGGCTTAGCCTATCGTCTGATTAAGAACAGGCGCCTTAGCCAAACGCAACAACACGTCGCTATTTTGCAACAACTGACTGCGGGATCGCTTATTTGCCATCCGCAGGCAGGCTGGCAAAGTACGCCGACAGGTTGGCAATGTCGTCATCACTCAGTGCCTTTGCCTGAACGTGCATAATGGCCGCCATACCGCCCTTACGTTCCTTGCTTCTGTAAGCCTTCAGGGACGACACCAAATACAACTCATGCTGGCCCGCCAGATTCGGATACATCGGGATTAACGCAATGCCGTTCTTGCCATGGCAGGCGGCACACACGGCCGCTTTTGCCTTGCCAGCGACCGCATCTCCGGCACTGGCCATCATCGGCAGCGCGGCACTCATTGCAAAAAAGCCTGCAACTGCAAAGTGCTTTAGTTTCATTAAGGCAACTCCCTCATCTTTTCAAATCAGATGTTCACAATGTCCTCCACGCGAGTAACCGCGAACAACGCATTTTATTAGTATAATGACTTGTCGTTATAACACGCGCCAAACCCTGCTCCAATGCGATACATCAAGACGCAATTTTTTTGTCGCGAACGACAGCAGCACCCGCCTGCGACACCACGAAGATTTTTATGTCGGCCAATAGCCAAAAACTGACCTGCTATTTTGAGCGTCTGATGGCGGCGGACATCAACAATGAGTGGTGGTGTCCGCGTGTGGCCCATTAATCCCGCGCTAGCCAGCCGGCAACCATAAGCCTCAGTTGTTGTTCGGCATCGCGCTGGCCGCTGCACAGACTCTCGCGCTGAAGCTCGGCCCCACTGCGGCCTTGCACCACAGAACGGCACCAGAGCGCGCACTGCATGGGCTGTAACGCACTCAGCCAGTCTGCGGCGCCAGCGCAGCGGCTAAGAGTTTGTAGCGCCGGCAGGGTCAGCTCAAAGCCGCGATGGCCAGCGGCGAAATACTGTAGGTCGCGAATGTCCTCGACGTCCGGTTGCGGGCCGGCTGGCAGACTGCGCATGACGCCAACCATCAGTTCCGGCTGACATTGAAGCCATTGGCGCCCGGCCAGCACCGACCAGTGCCGGCCCAGGCGCTGCTGTAAATCCTGTACCAAACGCTCGCCCGCTGCACTGAGCCCGCACGCAGCCTGTAACGAATATTCACCGCTGCTGGCTTCCTGGCTAAAGCCCAAACGCACCGGCTGCAACCCCTGGCGCTGCCAAAAGGCCAAGAGCGCAGGCGTGCCTCCAAAGCTGCTGCCAATGTAATCAAAACCTTGCGCTGTGGCGTAGGCCCGGGCGGCCGCTACTAATCGCTGGCCAATACCGCTGCGCCGCTGCGAGGCCGCCACCGCAATTCTCGTTATCCGTAAACTGCGCTGCCGGGCCGCTTGCGGCAGGCCCGCGTGCAACGCCAGCGACTGTGCCAGCAGGTGCCCGCGCAGCCGTCGCTGCCCAAGGCTGACCTGCTGCGCTAAAGGCGCTGAGAATTCGCCTTCACCCTGAGCCCACAACAAGCCCACCGTGCGCCCATTCATGCGAGCGCGCCAGCTGACAGCGGCGGGGTCGTCCAACCACTGGCGCAGATCCGCCGGCGTCGTGCGGTAATGAGCGTTCACCAACAGCCCGAAAGCTTCCGCCAAGTCGTTTTCCGTTGCCTGAGCCGGTCGCCAGCGCTCCACCTCTAACACCGACAAGGGCTCAGGCGTCTGCTGCTGTGTATTACTTGGGCTCTGCGCCGCCAACAAGAACAAGCGAAAAACCAGCGCTTCCAGTGGATCACTGGCGGCCCATCGCACCGGCTGCGACAGAGTACGCTCTTGCCAGTGCGGCGTGTGTTGGTCCAGTTGTTCGCGGAAACGCACCGCAAACCCCCGCCCGGCGCCTTCGTAACCGTGCACGGTGGTGGCAAAAGCCACCCTGGGCCAGCCCAGCAAAATACGCTGCAACAGCGGCGCGGCTATGGCGGCGGCTTCGTCTACCATCACCACTTCGGCGGCAGGTTTGTCCGCCAACAGCTGCTGCGGCAATAAAAAGGTCAGGCTGGCGCCGCTGACGGTGGTCAATTGAGTCGTCGATTGGCTTTTCAGTTGGGCTCCCAGACGCTCACGGGCGTGAGCCATAACGCTGGCCACTTGTTCGGCCGAAGGCGCCGTCAACAATACTCGCTGGCGGCTCCGCAACAGCAATTCCGCCGCCGCCAGGCCCAAGGCTGCCGATTTGCCGCGGCCGCGATCGGCGGTAATCACCAGCGGACGGCGCCTGCGCCCCAAGCCAAAACGCACCAGCGCTTGCACCAGTTGGTCCTGCTCGGGCCCACCGCCAACACAGAAAGCCGTTGCGGGTCGGCGGCGACTTAATTCATCCCGCACACGGCCCAGTTCTGACTTTATGGTGACGCTTGTGCTCTCACCCTCTTTCACATTCAGCCGAATGACGTCCGGCGCATCACCCAGTAACGTTGCCAAGCGCTCAGCAAAGGGGTGTTCGCTTTCCTGATCAAGGCCGGTGCGGGCGTAGTCCGGGTCAGCAAAGGTACCCCATTGCACCAGCGGCGGCATCAACCAGAACCACAAGCCGCCAGCCGTTAATGTCCCAGCCAGCGCCGCCAGTCCGTCGGGCGGGTTGCCGCTGAAGCCGTCCCACACCAGCAGGTCTAGCTCACGCCCCAGCCAAGTTCTTGCTTGCGCCGGTGTCGCTAGGTGCAAGGCCGGCAGCGGGCTGTCAGCCTTGGTGCTCACCCACAAGCCCTGATCTGCATACAGAAATGGCAGTTCTGCCGCCAACCAGCTCAATGCTGCATTGCGATCGCCCTCCATCAGCACCAGCCTACGTTCACCGGCGTGCCGCAATTCAACCCGCAGCGGCTGCAATGCGCGGGTACTGGGTGAGTCCGGTGTAGACGTCATTAAAGAGTGCTCTTGAACTGCTGAATATGAAAAATAAAGACGCCATTATGGAACAAGCCTGTGCCCGCGGCCAGTTGCCGATTACAATGGCGCCATGCCACAGCAACCTTCCGCTACCGATGACCAGCATCAACCCCGCGCTGCCGCCACGGCCTTGGCGAACCCAGCGGCGCAGCTGGCCCTGCCCGAGTTTCTGACCGACGAGCAACGGAACATTATCAGCGCCGGCTTTGAACACGCGGTGATCACCGCGGTCGCCGGCAGTGGCAAAACCACAACCCTGGCCTGGCGTATTCGCTATTTGCTGCACCAGGGACACGATCCCGCCCGCATGCTGGTGCTGATGTTCAACCGCAGCGCCAAGCTGGATTTCGGACGCAAACTGCAAGCGGTGTGTGGCAACAGCGGCCTGGCGCTGCCGGAAATACGCACCTATCACGCCATGGGCCTGCGGCTTTACCGGCGCTTTGTGCGCGAGGGCTACCTGCCCAATTTTTCCGCTGACATTCTCAGCGATCAGGAAATCAGCTATCAGGTGTTTCAGCTCAGTCGCCGGCTGGTGCCGGAAGAACTGGCAGAGGAGCTGCGGCGGAACAAAAAAGAATTTATAGAAACCGCCATCGGCTTTATTGACCGGGTGAAAACCAGCCTTTCGCCGGCTGAAATCGTGTTTGAAGACATGGAGTTCGCTGAACGCCAGCGCTACCTGATTGACCTGTTCCACAGTTTCGAGCAGTGGCGCAAAAGTCAAAGCCGTATCAGTTTTGCCGACATGCTGTACGAGCCGGTCATGGCCATTCACCAGAACCCGCCCCTGCAGAGGCTGGTGGCCAATAAAATGGACTTGATTCTGGTTGATGAGTATCAGGACACCAACGAAATTCAGCACTTGCTGCTGCGCTATGTAGCCGGCAGTAGGGCCCGGGTGACAGTAGTGGGCGATCCAGACCAAACCATTTACGAGTTTCGGGGTGCCAAACCGGAGTTTATTCTGCGCCGCTTCAGCGACGAGTTTGAACGCCCGCTGGAACAAACACTAAGCTACAGCTTCCGCTATGGCCACCGGGTGGCGTTGCTGGCTAACCATCTGATTCACAACAACAGTGACCGTAAAGACTTTCAATTGTGCCATGCACACCCGTCTACGCCTGCCACCGTCATCACCCTGCACCGCCACGACAATGACGCTGACACCGTGTTGCAGCTGCTGCAAGTCATGACAGCAGAACAATTGACCGATACCGCCATTCTGTTCCGGGTATGGAGCCAGAGCGTGGCCATCGAGCTGAAACTGCTGGCGCACCAAGTACCCTACCGCATTGATGCCGGCAAAGGTGCGCTGTTCAGCCGCGAAGTACAGGCCATTATGGCGCTGCTGCAGGTTGTGACCGGACAGCTCAAGCAACTGCCCGACAGCGACCGCCTGGAGCTGGCGCGGCAGCTGCTGCGGTTTCCCCACGTTGGCCTGAAAGAGCCGGAGCTGGACCAGCTTGCACGCTTTTTGGCCGGCTTTGGCGAAGACTGGGCACAACGCATACTGGCGATGGACTTTAACGCCCTGGCTCCCATGGCCGCCCGCAAGCTGCGCAAACTGGCAGAAACACTGAACCGGCTCAGTGGCTATCGCGGCCCGGTGGCCGGGCTGATCAGCGTGTACGCTGACGGCACCGACCTGTACGACGGCATTCGCAGTCTGGCCCTGACCCACGACAACGCGGAGGAGCGAATCAACACCGTTCACGGCTTTCGCCAATACCTGAAAAGCCTGGACATTAACGCCGAAAAAGCTCTGGCCCACCTGCACACGCTGAAGCAACAAGCCGGCGCCCGTCACAACGACGGGCAAAACACCAAGCTCGTCGGCGTTCTGCTGTCGACCATTCACCGCACCAAGGGTCTGGAGTGGCCGACGGTGATCGTGCCCGGTCTGCAGGAAAAGTACCTGCCTTATAGCCCCCGCGCCGAAGACAATCTACGCGCCCACCTGGAAAGCGAACGGCGCTTGTTGTACGTGGCTATTACTCGCAGCAGGCAGCAGTTGCACTTAATGACGCGCCCTGTAAGCGGCCACCCTCACCTCGACGGCGAACAGGGGCCCAGCCGCTTTGTGGCAGAGTGTTGTTTTGAGCTGTCCGATGAACTGGGCGGCGCTTTGCACCAATTGGACGGCAGCAACGCTATCACGCTGAACGCCCCGCTAACGGCAATCGGCGAGCGTTACGGTCGCCGCGAAGGCGTCACTCTGAGCGGCGAAACAAGCCAGAAAGACAATGACCGGCCCCTATGGCAGCGGGTACGGCTGCAACACGCCATATTTGGCGCTGGAACCGTGGTCAGTGAGGATGAAAGAGCTTTTGAGGTTCGATTTGATAACGGCGATACCCTCAACTTCAGCAAGCAAAGCGCCCACCTCTATTTCAGCGCATTGAGTTAACACTGGTTTAGGTGCAGAGATTACTTTTAATCAATAGCTTAGAATAAAATTCTACATTTTTACCCGTATAACTTGTAAGGTGACATTACGTAATCTTGTTTTGAGTTTTGCCTGCCAATAGCCTAATTTGAAGATGGGATTTGGCCTCAATCACACATCCGCAAATTTCCTAAAACTTAAGAATCGACGTGGAGAACGTTTATGACATTGTTGCGTTCGATAGTTGTTGCAGCCCTTGCTTCGTCTTTTGCAGTTTCTGCATTGGCTGAGCGCCAAGAAACCATTTACCTGAACCCGTTTGCCGGTTTCCAGTATTTTGATGACAAGCGCGACCTGGATGAGTCTGGTACCTACGGTGTCGGCATTGAGTATCGCTTTTTGCCGAACTGGGCCGTAGAGACTGTTTACTCGCGCGCTGATGCAAATCGCAAATACGACAGTGGCGCCGCCGATTTTGACGAAGTACGCGTGGACGGTACCTACTACTTTGCCGGCCCGGACCACACCTGGAACCCATACGTATCGGTGGGTGCCGGTCGTGCCCGCTTCGATGGCACTGCCCCGGGCATTAACAGCGACGAAACGCGCGTAAACTTTGGCGCCGGCGTACGTTACAACATCAGCGATCGCGTCTCCCTGCGTGGCGATCTGCGTGAATTCCACGGTATTGATGACAGCACGTTCGACACCATGGCGTCGTTGGGCATCAGCGTTGCTTTCACCCGCACCGTTGGCCAGGCAGCCCCCGTTGCACCAGCGCCCCAGCCGCCGGCGGATGCTGACAACGACGGCGTGCCCGATGCCCGCGACCAGTGCCCTAACACCCCCCGCGGCGCCAGAGTTGACGCCAAAGGTTGTGAACTGGACAGCGACAAAGACGGCGTTGTGGACAGCAAAGATAAGTGCCCGAACACCGCCGCTGGCATGAAAGTCGACAAAGACGGCTGTGAAGGCAAGGTTAAAACCGTCGACACCTTTGAGATTGACGTTCAGTTCCCTCTGAACAGCGCCGAAATCGGTGCCGCCTATGACAGCCAGATTCGGCGTGTTGCCGATGCACTGCGCGCAAACGGTGTTACTTACGTTGAAATTGCCGGTCACACCGACAGTACCGGTACCGCAGCGTACAACCAAGAGTTGTCGGAACGCCGCGCCGCGGCCGTTGCCAATCGCCTGACAGGCACGCTGGGCGTTAACCCGGATCGCGTAGCCAGCAAAGGCTACGGTGAAGCCGAGCCCGTTGCCAGCAACAGCACAGACGCTGGCCGTGCGGCCAACCGTCGGGTTGAAGCTCGCATTCAGGTGCGTCGCTAAGGCCTTAAGCGGGTAACGTGAAGTAGAGAAAAGGCACCTTCGAAGGTGCCTTTTTTTGTTTCTACATAATCATGAGCTCCCTACTCACTGAAGCGCTCCGGGCGGAATGCGTCCAGGCACACCGCCGGTTCCTGATCATCGATCACACTGGCGATCGCATCCGCGCTTCCTGCGGCAAGCGTCCAGCCGAACACACCGTGGCCGGTGTTCAAATACAGATTTTCGCGGTTGCCACGGCCAATGATCGCAGGGCCGTCTGGCGTCACCGGACGGAACCCGGTCCAGGGTTCTGCGCTTTCGATGTCGATGCAACCCGGGAAACGACTGCGCACCGCCTTTTTAATGGTTTCAAGACGTGCCTGCGGAATGCTCCAGTCAAAATCGCTCAATTCCACAAACCCCGTTGCCCGCACGCGGTCGCCCAGGCGGGTCATAACCACTTTGTATTGGTCATCATTTATGGTGGACGTTGGCGCTCTGTGTTCGTCGGTAATGGTTGCCGTCAGGCTGTAACCTTTTACCGGATAAATCGGCAGTGGCTGGCCCAGCGGCCGGGTCAGCTTGTCGGACCAGCAACCGGCGCTGACAACAACCGCATCGGCGTTCATATTTTCCCGCTGCCCGTCTTTGCTGCGCACCAGAACGCTGTTGACACGCCGGTCGTCTGCCAGCAGTTGTTCTACGTCTACGTCATAGCGAAACACCACGCCTTTTTCTTCACAGGCCCGCGCCAGTTCGCGGCTGAACAGGTGGCAGTCGCCGGTGCCGTCAGTGTCATAGCTAAGCGCGCCATAAAGTGGCCCGTTGCCGCTCAGGCCAGGCTCTAACTGTTCTACCTCGGCGGCGTTCAAAATACGGGCGGGAATGTCCATACTCTGCAGCAAGCGTTGAGTTCTGCGATAGCCGTCCAACGCCTCCGGCGTACTGGCTAAATGCAGCAGACCTTTATGGGCACCGTCAAAGTTTAGCTCGAGCTCGTTCTCCAGAACCAGAAAACGCTCGCGGCTGTGCTTGGCCAGACGCAGCATGGCGCGCCGGTTAAAACCGAAGAGCCCCGGCGACCAGGCGTAGCGCAACGTCGAAAACATGAAACGAAGGGTTGCCAGTGACGGCGGCATTCCCATTTTTAGTGGCCCGTCCTGTTTTACCAGCCAAGGCAGTGCTTTGAGCACCATAGCCGGGTCGGCCCAAGGATACACAACGCCGTAGGAACGCTGCGCGGCATTCGCCTTACTGGTTTCATTGCCTGCCAGGCTGTGACGTTCCAGAACGGTCACTTGATGGCCGCGGCGACAAAGTTCCCAGGCTGTGGTTACACCCACCACACCACCACCGATCACCACAACGTGCATACAACTCTCCTTTGGCTGGGTCAACAAAGCGTAAAACTGTTAATATTGCAACATTCATTGCCGACAACGTACTGCGAGTGACTCATGAGTAAGAAGCGTCGTGAAATTCCCCGGTTTGACCACCCTATAATAGAAACTCACTGCCATCTGGACTACCTCAAAGAGCGCCCTCTTGAGGATATCCTACTGCAAAGTGAGCAGCTGAACATTGAGCGCATCATCACCATTGCGGTCGCACCGGATAATCTTGAGCGTGTGCGGCAACTGAGCCGGATGGCACCCTGGATTTATGGCACCCAGGGGATTCATCCCCACGAAGCCGGAGCCTTTAGCGATGAAGTAGACGCTGAAATCCGCGCCCATGCCGGCGATACAAAAATCGTCGCGGTGGGCGAAATCGGGCTGGATTATTACTACGATCACGCTGACCGCGAGGTGCAGCGCACCGTGTTTCGCCGCCAGCTGCAAATTGCCTGCGACTGCAACAAGCCGGTGGTGATTCACAGCCGCGACGCCGATGACGACATGGTTGAGATTTTACGCGAATTCGAAGCAAGCCTGACCCTGCGCGGCGTGATTCACAGCTTTACCTCCGGCCCTGGGCTGGCGCGCTATGCCCTGGACCAAGGCTGGTGCCTGGGCTTTAACGGCATCACAACCTTCAACAAAGCCGAAAACGTACGGGACATTGTGCGCATGTCGCCCATCGAACAAATTCTGCTGGAAACCGACGCGCCGTTTTTGACTCCGGTGCCCTATCGCGGGCGTGAGAACGCGCCTTGTTACCTGCCCTTTGTGGCCGAAAAAATTGCCGAAATAAAAGAGCTGCCGCTGCAGCAGGTGATCGAACAGACCTACCGCAACAGCTTGCGCACGTTTTTTCCGGCGGGCTAAGGCCGCAAGCAGGTCAGACGTGCCTAGCCCAATGACAAAAACAGCCCCATGAACACCGGGGCGAAAAACGACAGCACCAACCCGGACGCGATAGCCACCGGCACGCAGGCCAAGCCACCGCTGCTGCGAATCACCGGCAGGGTGAAATCCATAGCGGTGGCGCCGCCATAACCAATGGCCATTGCTGGCCGGCGGGCGATCACCAGCGGAATAATGGCCAAAGCAATAATTTCACGTAGCATGTCGTTCATAAACGCCACCCCGCCCCAGGCCGGGCCCATGGCGTCACCAATAACAATTCCCGACAACGAATAAAAGCCGAAGCCGGACGTCAGTGCCAGTGCCTGATGCCATGGCAAGCCTAGCACCGGTATTAGCAGCACGCCCGCCAGCATCGAACTGGCCATCAACACCAGCGCAATGCCCAGGCCCTGCACGTTCATCAGCAACTTGCGCAGAGACAAACCGGCGTTGCGAAGCTGCAGGCCAATCAGCAACAACAACAGCATGAGCAGGCCGGTGGTGGTCTGATCGATAAACGGTACAGCCGGCAACAGGTAATAGCCCAATAACAAGCCAGCAAACGCCGCGAGCAAAGGTTTCAACGCCGCCATAAACAGCCGCCGGTAGCCCGGACTGGCCGACTCCTCCGTGCGGTTCACCGTCAGTGGGCGCCAATGGTGAAACAGCCACAAGCCACCCATATTGCACAGCAACAACAGTGCCACCAGAGCCAGCACCTGGCTTGCCATGGTGCTGAGATGACTGCCCAAGCCTTCCATTTGCCCGAGCCCCAAACCCAGCATACCCACAATAAGATACACCAGAGTTTCTACCAGATAGTGAATAACCGTCATCGCTCGACGGTTGGCAATAGACATGGCAAAACCCAGAAACAACGGCGCCAGTATCAGCAGCACTCCGGTCAGCATTCGTGCGACTTGCCGTCGGCACGGTTTTGCACCAGCACCCAGGGCGCGATCACCACGGCCCACAACTCGGCGTTGTTTTGGTGCCAGGTGCGGGCCAGATCCGGCGTAACCTCACCCACCTTGCCGCTGGCCAGCCAATGTTCAAACTGCGTTTTGTTGTCAGCGACCAGCTCGCACGCCACGTCTAACAAATCGGTGTCGGCGGCCACGCGCACAACCTGCCCGCGGGCATAATACGTTTGCAGGTCACGCCAGTGAATGCAAGAGGTTTCAAGATTCAGTCGAGCTTTGATTTCATTCACAGATTCAAAAGAAGACATAACGGCCTTGATGAATGTTTGTTAAAAATGCGTGGCAAATATTAATCGATTGCCCGAATAGCAACCACCGTCAGGAGCCAAGGCGTGCTTTAACCTAAACCCTCCAGCCCAAGCCGACGCATCAGCCACTTACCATCATCACTGTCTATCAGACCACTCTCGTACAACCCAGCAGCCCGCATAATCAATTTGGACTGGCTCACCGTTTCCCGCGGTAGAAAATGTACCGCACCGATCAGCTCCCGCAGCGGCAGCGGCAAGCGCCAGTGCACTTTAATCTGATTGCCCAAGTGTTGCGACCAGTCGGCCAGGCCTTGATCTATCGCCTCAGCGCTCAAGGTTTTGCCGCCTGAGTCGCAGTACTGTTGCATCAGTTTTAACGCCGCTAAGTCTCCGGTCCGGCTCAACAATCCGGCGGTATGGCAGGGTATGGCAGGTTCACTGAGCTTCAGTGCCAGCCGGTGCGCACCATCGGCCACGACCACGGCCTGCGCCAGCAATTCTTTTGCTTTTTCGGCCAGTAACGGATGCGCCAACTGGCCACAAATATCCAACGACAGCGCCAGCGCGTGATTCAGTGCCATAGGCACACCCAAAGCCAGAATGGCGTCTTTCAGTGTTGTCACCGGCAGCCCGGAGCGGCGAAAAGAAATACTGCCCGCAACCGCCAGCAAACGCGCCGTTACTGCCACTTCGTTACGCCATGATCGCACCAGCTCTGCCGCGCTGACGTCCTCACCGCGGTGAAGCAGCTCAATTATTCCAGCGGCGCTCGGAGCTCCGGGCAGCTGCACCATGGTGCTAACAGCTGCTGCAATGTGCTCGTTCAGGTTCATACTGACACCCACCTGTTCCTGAGGAAGCAAACTGCGCAGCCACTGGTGCAATGATTCAACGCTGAACGGTTTACTGACAAAGCCACTGATGCCCAGGCGGGCCGCCTTCAATATGGATTCACGATCGGCCGTTTGACTGATTATTAACACGGACACCTCGCTTTTCGAGAGGCGCACACGGCGAATCAGCTCCAGGCTGCTGCCATCAGGAAGGTGCAAATCCGCCAGAATCAAATCCGCTCCGTGGACGTCCCAGTGGTCCAAAGCGTTCTGCACAAAGCCAAATCCGTTCACACGCACCCTTGGGTCCACACCGGTACAAATACTGGTCAGCAAAGCAACCATGTTGTCGTCGCTGTCAACAATCAACACATTCATGTTGCGCTTTTCCCTTAATGACATTTACCAAGACGACGCATCTGCCAGAAACTTTCAGACAAGGTATTGAATAGATGATCGTAAACTGAACACACAACATTACAGGCTTTGATGTTCGCACCGCCACATAAACAAAAAGCCAGCTTCCTTTGGCCAGCTGGCTTTTTTGATCATAACGACTTTTAGTAACAAAAATCAGGCATTACGCAGCATTTCTCGAACCACGTAGTGAAGAATCCCGCCGTTGCGGAAGTACACCGCTTCGTTCGCTGTGTCTATGCGCGACAGTAGGTCACAACTTGCGGTTGTGCCATCCTTATAAGTAACCGTCATGCTCAGAATCTGCCCGGTCGTGATGTCGCCAGACAGACCGCTAATGGCGATGGTTTCGTCGCCGGTCAGTTTCAGGGTCTTGCGGTCAATGCCACTTTGGAACTGCAGCGGTATTACGCCCATGCCAATCAGGTTGGAGCGGTGAATACGCTCGTAAGATTCGGCGACCACCGCACGCACGCCCAGCAGGCAAGTGCCTTTGGCGGCCCAATCACGGCTAGAGCCGGTACCGTATTCCTTACCGGCAATCACCACCAGCGGCGTGCCCTGCTGCTGGTATTTCATTGCGGCGTCGTAGATCGGCATTTGCTTGCCATCAGGCACGTAACGAGTGAAGCCGCCCTCTACGCCTTCCAACATTTCATTGCGAATGCGTACGTTGGCAAAGGTGCCGCGCATCATCACCTGGTGGTTGCCGCGACGTGAACCGTAAGAGTTGAAGTTTTTCGGTTCTACACCGTGCTCCTGCAGGTATTGACCGGCGGGGCTATCGGCCTTGAACGAACCGGCGGGGGATATGTGATCGGTGGTGACCGAATCCCCCAGCAGCGCAAGAATGCGCGCTTCGCGAATGTCGTCCACCGGCTCAGGCTCCGGGCCTATGCTGTCGAAGAACGGCGGATGCTGGATGTAGGTGGACTCGTCTGACCACGTGTACACCTTGGTTTTTGGCACTTCTATGGCCTGCCAGGTGGCATCGCCGTCAAACACGGCGGCGTATTCAGTGCGAAACATGTCCGTTTTGACTTTTTCCACCGCCTCTGCCACTTCCTGCTGGCTGGGCCATAAGTCTTTCAGGTACACCGGATTGCCGTCTTTGTCGTCACCCAGCGAATCTTCCAGCACATTCACCCGCACGTTGCCCGCCAGCGCGTAAGCCACTACTAAGGGCGGCGACGCCAACCAATTGGTTTTCACCAGCGGATGCACCCGGCCTTCAAAGTTGCGATTGCCAGACAATACAGAAGCCACGGTAATGTCACCTTCGGCAATGGCTTTTTCCACCGCCTCGGGCAGCGGGCCGGAGTTGCCGATACACGTGGTGCAACCGTAGCCCACCAGATCGAAACCGAGTTTGTCCAGGTCGCCCTGGAAACCGCCTGCGCGCAGATACTCGGTGACCACTTTCGAGCCTGGTGCCAACGATGTTTTCACCCAAGGCTTGGCCTTCAAGCCTCGAGCAACCGCTTTTTGTGCCACCAGACCCGCGGCCATCATAACGCTGGGGTTAGACGTGTTGGTGCACGAGGTAATCGCCGCAATCACCACTGCGCCCGGGTCCAGTCGGGTTTTCTGGCCATTCATAGCCAACATCTGACTGGAGTGATGATGATAACTGTTGTCGACATCGACGGCGGTCTGCCCGCCCTCAGATTCAAGTACGTTGTCGAGTTTGTCATTCGTTTTGGGTGCGCCTTCGCCGGTTTCCATCACCAGTTCAAACGCGGCTTTCATGTTCTTCAGCGCCACCCTGTCTTGCGGGCGCTTGGGGCCGGCCATGCTGGCTTCGACCTCATCCATATTCAGTTCGAGGGTAGCGCTGTACGCCGGCTCGTGGCCAGGTTTACGCCACAGGCCCTGCGCTTTGGCGTAGGCTTCTACCAGCTCGACCTGCTGCTCCTCACGGCCGGTCAGGCGCAGATACTTCAGAGTCTGTTCGTCTACCGGAAAGAAGCCGCAGGTAGCACCGTATTCAGGCGCCATGTTGGCAATGGTAGCGCGATCGGCCACCGGCATGTCTTTCAGGCCGTCACCGTAAAACTCGACGAATTTACCCACAACTCCGTAGCCGCGCAGCATCTCGGTAACGGTCAGCACCAGATCGGTGGCGGTAATGCCTTCGCGCAGTACGCCGCTGATTTTAAAACCAACCACTTCGGGAATTAGCATAGATACCGGTTGGCCCAGCATGGCGGCTTCGGCTTCAATGCCGCCCACGCCCCAACCCAGTATGCCCAGGCCGTTGATCATGGTGGTGTGGGAATCGGTGCCCACCAGGGTGTCCGGGTAGACCAGGATTTTGTCGCCCAGCTGTCTGTGCCATACGGTTTTGCCCAGGTATTCCAGGTTCACCTGGTGGCAAATACCGGTTCCAGGTGGCACCACGCGGAAATTATCAAAGGCCTGCTGGCCCCAGCGCAAGAACTCGTAGCGCTCCTGGTTGCGCTCCATTTCCATCGCAACGTTGTCTTTGAACGCCGAGGCGTCGCCAAAACGATCAACCATAACGGAGTGGTCTATCACCAGATCCACCGGCGTCAGCGGGTTGATCATGGCCGGGTCTTTGCCGGCTTTCTGAACGGCTTGGCGCATAGCGGCAAGGTCCACCACACCGGGCACGCCGGTAAAGTCCTGCATCAGTACCCGCGCCGGGCGAAACTGAATTTCGGTGGCGGAACTGCGGTCTTCGAGCCACTGCACCATGGCATCAATATGGCTGCGGTCTACCGTGGTGCCATCTTCATTGCGCAACAGGTTTTCTAACAGCACTTTCAGCGAAAATGGCAGGCGGTCAAGGTCACCCAGCTCAACCGCCGCCTTCGGCAGGCTGTAATAATGGTAGGTGGTGTTTCCAGCCTTCAGGCTGCTAAGGGTGTTCAGGTTATCTTGGCTGTGAAGTTCACTAGACATAGCGTACCTCCTACGGTGAATGCAACTCCGGCCACTATCGCACCGTTTCAGTAGACTGCAACTCCATAACAAAGATCTTCACTATTCAGCGGCTGAATAGTGAAGCGTTAACGTCGATGCCGACGTATTCTTTAGGGTTCTCTTTTGCGATTATGACCACTGAACCCAAGCCCGTCAGGACTGAAACACATTTTGAAACACGATTGCCACTATCATCCCGGCGACCCGGCCAAATGGCATTGCGATGAATGCCAGCTGCACTCCTGCGCCCGCTGCATGCCAGACGCCAGCGCCAAAAAACGTCGTGGGCTCTGCCCCCGGTGCAACAAGGCGATGCGCTATTTGGGCGCTGCCACCGAGGTGGTGCCGTTCTGGCATCGGCTGGGCGCGTTTTTCCGCTATCCCTTCCACACTGACCCACTGCTGGTTATCGCCATCTGCACACTGGTGCCGGCCCTGGTGCCTCGAAACCTACTGGGCATGCTGGTATGGCTGTTACTGGCGCTGGCGCTGATGAAATACACCTACGCCGTTATCAATCACACCGCAGAAGGCCACCTGAAGCCACCACCGCTGGCCGAGGCCTTTAGCGGCAGCGGCTTTAACATTGTGATTCTGCAGATTCTGGTGTTTGCACTGATGGGCGGACTGGTAGCAGCCGCAGGCGTGTTGGGCGGATCTTTGCTACTGCTGCTGACGCTGGCGTTTGTGGTGTTAGCCCTGCCCGCCAGCATTATGGTGTTGGCTATGGAACGCAGCGTGGGTGCGGCGGTAAACCCCCTGAATCTGGCCACGTTGATCGCCCGCATCGGCAGCCCTTACTTCCTGCTTTACGGTTACCTGATTCTTCTGGTGCTGGCGTCTGGCGCGGCCCAGGATTTTGCCCTGACGCACTTTTCAGGGTGGGTGTCGCGGCCGCTGGCGGGTTTTCTTAACAGCACCTTTACCCTGATGCTATTTCACATGCTGGGTTATCTGCTGTTTCAGTATCAGGAGGAGCTGGGCTTTGCTGCGGACTACCAGGACGCCGTCGAACCCGAAAATCAGCACCACCGCGATCGCAGCCAGCGCTTTGATGCCGACTTGGACATGAGTCTAAAAGATGGCCACTACGATCGCGCGCAGACTCTGCTGCTAGAGCAGCTCAAGCGCGAACCAGACAGCTCGCTGCGAATCGGCCAACTTTACAGGCTGCTGGCGGCGCGCAATGACATCCGCAGCTTGCACGCTAACCATCCACGCATCTTGGCCTGGCTGGCAGCGCGCCACGATGGCAAGGCCCTGGCAAACTTGCTGCTGCAGCTGCAGCAGGCGGACCCACAGTTCTGTCTGCAAAACGCCGAGCTTTCGGTAACGGTAGCCGGCGCGCTTTATCGCAGCGGTCACTATCGTTTGGCATTGCAACTGTTGCAGGATTTTCACAAGCGCTTTGCCGACAGCCAGGCGTTGGTGCCAGCCTACCTGCTGGCCGCGCAAACCCTGGCCAACGGCTTGGGCCAGTGGGAAAAGGCCACGGCGTTTTTGGATTTTATTCAACGCCAGTGCCCGCAACACCCCCAGCACTCAGAGATTCGGCACTTCCTGGTGCAGGCGCAAGAACGCCAACCACTACGCGGCCTCAAGGCCAGCTTCAACGTCGCGAACTAACGTTCTGCCTGGCACCTGTTGAGCGCCCGGTAGCGTTACCACCCCTGCCGGTAGTGTTGGGCTTTGGGCGCCATTTGGCGTTTTTCAAACTCTGCCACCAGCAGCCGACGGGCCTCGTTGACCATCAGCTCGCTGCCCGCGCCTCGCAGGCGCTCAAAGGCTTGTTCTGCGGTGCTCAGATCCTGCTGTTTCAGGCTGGCAAACAGCACACGGTTGTGGTCTTCCGCCGCCAACGGCCGATGCACTTCACCTTTGGCCAGATATTCCCGCCATACCGCAATCACTTGATCAAATTGCTGCCGGCTGAGGGCATCGTTCATCCGCTCGCAGCTAAAGTGACGATACTCGGGTAGGTCCGGGCGCAGTTGTGCCAGCTGTTGCTGATGCTGCAGCACCAACGCGCGCTGGGGATAAGCTTCGCGCAAAGCCTCAAAGCGCGTGCTGGCCAGCTCAAAATCCAAGGCAGATAGCGCCGCCATAGCCTGCCCATAGGCTTCGGTAAAAATGGCATCTTCCACTTCGGGTTCAGGCTCGAAAAACGTGTCTTTCACCTGCAGCCAGCTTTTACCCAGCGCGCCCACTAGAACCGCACCTGCCAGCAGGCCGCCAGCGTGGGCCATGTAGGCGACACCGGTAGCGCCGGCGTACCAGTAATCGTAAATCTCTTTGCCCAGCCACACCGGCAGAATGGCAATAGCCGGCGCTCGGAAATAGTTGAAGTAGACACCCAGAAAAATGAAAAAGCGGATTTTTTGCAAACCGTAAATCGCCACGTACATGCCCATCAGCCCGGAAATGGCGCCAGACGCACCAATCAGCGGCACCAGGCTGCCCGCAGAGAACCCAGTGAACACCAAGCCAGAGAGCGCCCCACACAGCAGATAGGCCAGCACAAAGCGCGCAGCGCCCAGGGCTTTCTCCACGGTAAATCCCAGCAAAAACAGAAACACCAGGTTGCCCAGCAAGTGGCCCCAGCCACCGTGCAAAAACTGATAGCTGATAAGGCTGCGCAGAGACAACTGCGCGGGTATCAGCCCAAAACGCTGGGAGCTGAGCCGGCCAATAAAGTTGTCCTCAATGAAGCCCCGCTGCTGTTGCCAGCGTTCGCGCTCTGCGCTGGCCCATATCAAATTGCGGTTATCGAGCAAATACTGATAAAAGTCGCGATCCATCAGCAGGGTAACCGCCAGCCAGCCACTTTTCTGGTTGGCCTGTAGATTGCGCATTCGCTGCAGCTGGTAAACCGACTCGCTGTCGCCCTGCTGGCGTATCTGACGCAGCAGGTAATTTTCGTAAACCGGCGCCTCCAGAGTCTGCAGATTATTTTTTAAATAGTGATTAACAGCCACCTGAAGCTTGCGCTGGTCAGCGCCCTGATAAAACGTGAACACCAGCACGCAGGCCAACATCAACCCCAAGGTAATCCAGGGCGGGCGTTTCCAGTTAACAGCGTTTTCAGCGGGAATAATCAGCATAGGTCGTCACATTTGATCACAGTTGGCCACCTGTATGTACGCGTGCGTGGGCATTCCGACGCTTTTGGCCGCAACAACTGTGGTCCTTTTCTGTCGCGCATGCGGGCCAGCGCCCTGAGTTTTTTAGCCTAGCCGTGTGCCTGGAACACATTCAGCAGCAGCAACACCGCAATGATCAGAATCGAAGCCCAGGTTAACAAAATACCCACCATGCGGGCCGTGTGGGGCCCACCCTGGCCCTGAAACATGCCCCAAGCATGCAGTATGCGACCCACCACAAAAGCCAAACCGACCCAGTAAATAAACCCGTTAGAAACGCCATTCAGCTCGGCAACGCCGAGCATCAGCAGGGTCAGCGGTGCGTATTCCACCAGATTGCCGTGGGCGCGCACGGCGGCCTCGAAATCGAGATCTTCCGTAGTGCCCATATCTTTGCCGTATTTGATCCGGTACTTAACCACCACGGCGGACAAAACCAGCAGCAAAATTCCAATAACAGCTGCGAAAACACCGGTTATAGGTAAAATCATATTCAATCCTGTTGATCAATGAAGTGCCCGCGCAGGCCATACCTGCGTCGCAGACAGGGGGCGGAAGCTAACTCACTGTGCCTTACTCTCACCCAGCTCGGCAATTGCCTTGGCCATAGCACTGTGGCAGCGCACAATCAGTTCGGGTATGTCTTTGTTGGTCATGCCGGTGGTTTCAATGGCCGGTAAAATCCTGAGCGGAACCGGTTTGCGGCGGCCCAGCCAGCCCAAAGAGTCATCCTGATACTGGCCAACACACACCATCACCAGCGGTGCTCCGGAGGCAATGGCCGCGTAAAATGCACCCTTTTTAAAACTCTGCAGCCCTTTACCACGGCTGCGCGTGCCCTCTGGGAAGACCCACAGGCTTTTACGTTCGTGAACGATGGTGTCGCCTACCGCCTGCATGCTGGCAACGGATTTGCGCGAGCGCGAACGGTTCAGAATCACGTTGCCACCAAGCCAGAACACCTGTCCGAAAAACGGCACCCACAGCAGCCCCAACTTGCCCACCGCCACCAAACGCCGCGGCACAACGTCCCCCACAATCAGAAAATCGTCGTTATGCTGATGATTGGCAATAACCACCATGGAACGGTCTTTGGGCATATTCTCGGCGCCGTACAGTGGCCGCTGCATGCCAAGAACTGCGCGCCCGAAACGGGCACACACCCCTGCCAGAATACGGTTATTGTCCGGATTAAAGGGCCGCGCCAAATACAGCGCCATTGACAGCAAACAAAGCAGCAGCACACCTGTCCACGCCAATATTTTTCTTAGTAGGGCCATAAAAAAGCAACTCTGTGTCCAATATTTTGGCGCATCAGTGTACGCCAGGTTTACGGTCCAGAGACAGTACCTATTTGTTCAAACACCCACATCGCAGAATCCAGAGCGTCGCCGGCTTTGCCAAACAGCGGGTGCACAAACAGAATCAACACCACAGCGGCACCGATGACTGGCCAAGCTACGATTCACCCGAGCCATGTTACCGGTGATCAACCGTCGGCGAGCGCGGGCCGTGCTGACGAAAGAACTGCTGCGCGGTGCGGCCATTGCGCGCACCGCGAGCGGTTGCGAAACGAATGGCTTGCTGATGTAGGGCCTTGCGATCGCCAACTTCAACAAACAGGGCATCAATGGCCTGTAAATACAGCTCTTGGGAAAACGCATAGAACGAGAGCTGCACGCCAAAGCGATCCGCCAGAGAAATCTGCTCCTCTATGGCTTCAGCCGGATGAATTTCACCCCCACGACTGTGGCTGCCCATGTTGTCTGCCATGTACTCGGGCATCAGGTGGCGGCGATTCGAGGTGGCGTACACCCGCACATTCTCCGGTGGCAGTTCCAGCGACCCTTCCAGAACGCTTTTCAGCGCCTTGTAGCGGGTTTCACCGGCTTCAAATGACAGGTCATCACAAAAAATAACGAAGTGGTAAGGCAAGTCCCACAAATCATCCACAATCTCAGGTAGGTGCACCAGATCGTCTTTGTCCACTTCAATCATCCGCAGGCCCTGTGCCTGATAGTGGTTCAGCAGCGCTTTGATCAAAGACGACTTGCCAGTCCCACGGGCACCCCACAGCAGTACGTTATTAGACGGTTGCCCCTGCAAAAAACGTTCGGTGTTCAGCGCCAGCGCCTGTTGCTGTTGGTCTATGCCGGTCAGCGCCCCCCAGGTAACCGGATCCAGGCGGCGAATAGCACGCAGGCCGGAACAGTGCCGGCGCCACACGGCGGCCAGCGTGGTGCGCCAGTCGATAGATTTGGTAACCGTCATAAGCTTCTCCCTGTAACCAGTCTGAAAGCAGGCACTGTAGCGCAAAGCGGTTTGCTGTAAACAAAAAAAGCCGTTTCAAAATTGCGGTTAGCAGCCGCGACCTATGGCACAGCTGCCGCCTTTGGCGCATCATTTCGCACTCGCACAAAGCTGGCAAATCGTGGCAGGCCGGTGGCGGTGTGGCCGGAATATTTGAAAGTAATAACGCTGCCCGGTGGCGGTGGGTCTGCGCGCTCGGCGTCGCTGAAGCCGCTGCCGATGCGAAACTCACGGTTGTCGGCCAGCCGCACCCGCAGTGCGCCCATCATCTCCTGATATTTGCCCTTGCCCGGCAGAATGCCCACAACGATCGCCTCGGCGTCGTCAAAGCGCTTCACTTTTAACAGGTCATCCGAACGGCCGGCCTTATAAACGCTGGCGCCACGGCGCAGCATCAGCCCCTCACCGCCGACAGCAATCATTTTGTCCCGGCGAGCCATCAACTGCTGATGGTTTCCGGGCCGTTGTTGCTCAACCACCGCCAGATAAGGTGAACCCGCTTGACTGACCAACTCACGCAAACGGGGAAGACGTTGATCGAATGTCTGGTCCGCCAGCGGCAAATCGAACACCATAAAACGCACAGAACGCCAAGCCGCATCAACAGGGCGAACGGTGCGCACAATGCCGGAAAGTTGTGCAAAACGGCCGCGCCCCAGCCACAGCTCGCCGTCTAACGGCTGTGGCGGAAAATCGCTGACAAACCAGCCAGGCGCTTGAAACGGATTGCCACGGCGGGACCACAGGCGCTCACCGTCCCAATAAGCCCGCACTCCGTCCAGTTTTTCGCTCACCCAATAATCCGCAAGCGGCGTGCCTTGTTGATACACGTTGGCCAGCGGAACCTTCGCTGGCGCGGCAAGTGCCACGGCGGACATTAGCACCATGCTTGCTAATAAGCCTGAACCCAGGCGCTTCATCCATGACATAACAAACATCAACAACTCCCTTAAATTTAGGTCGAGCTCCATCCTGGTGCTCAACATTTGCCACTCTACTTTGAAGCACGTTTAAAATGCGATCAGCGTTTGCGAGCATGTCAGCACATTTACACCCACAATCAAATGCGTGTCACACCTGGCCCAAAGTGCAGAGACTGCACGCCAGCGGATATCCACAAAGCCATGCTGAAGCGCCTGAACGATCAAGAACTGATTCGCTTGGTGGCGTCGCGGCGATCTGAACGTGGTGAAGTTTTCAGCCGGGCGCACCGGCGACTCTGACCACTGATTTACCACAACCGCGATTATGCGCAGTTATGAATTGATTTCTCTCAGTTCAATTGAGCAAAACTGAGAATACTAGCGGGACGATTGGACCGCTACAGTTAGCAGTGCCAGCCAAGATTTAAACATTTAAATCCGAAAACTGACCAACGCAGGCTGCGAGGTCATTCAGTCCGAGACGGTTTCTGATGCTTCGCGTGATGGGCGCACCGAGCTAAAAACTGTGCTTGAGTTCTTGCGTCGTGATGATGAGCTTGTCGTTCATCGCCTCGACCGTCTGGGTCGTTCTACCCGTGACATACTAAATTTAGTCCATGAGCTGGATCCTCGGGGTGCTTCATTGCGAATTCTTGAACCAGATATCACGACGAAAGGTGCAATGGGCCGAATGATGGTCACGGCCCTGGGCATGGTCGCGGACATGGAACTGACGTTTGTAAAAGAGAGGCAACTTGCCGGCATTGAGGCCGCGAAAGGCAAAGACGTTTACAGAGGCCGGCGAAAAACTGTCGATGAAACCGAAATCCACACGCGAATCGCAAGTGGTAGCACAAAGGCCCAGGTTGCCAGAGACATGGGCGTATCACGAATGACAGTTTACCGCGCCTTAAAAACGTTGCCGTCTACTGAGGGTTAATCTGCCATGGGCGAGGATTATGTGTATTCTCGACACTGAAACGACTGACCTAGACAGCACTTATCATGGGGACATCATACTCTGAGACGAATGGAGCGACTTCCAATTCAGCCCGACGTATTGCTCGAAAGCTATTTTCCTTTTTTTTCACCTCAAATGAGGTAAGATAATCGGAAGTCATAACAGAGCTCCCAGCGATGCCCCAAACCAGTGATGGAAATTCAGCCTTACAAACACAAGTTATTGATAATCCTAACGAGGTTGGAAATCAGCTTCAGCAATTAGGCAAATTTACTCAAGAGGATTTTCAACAGGCAATTTCTGCTGCAAACCTATCAAGAGCCGATGAAACAGCTCACAGCACAAAAGGCTACGCAGGATCGACATTCTACTCAAATTTGATAAAACAACTACGTGACATATTAGTAGTAAAAGGCTTTAAGCCGCACACACATCAAAACATCGAGCTTGTTCTCAATGACACGGTGGCCATTGCCGTGTGTAAGGGCGATGAAAATACTGGTAAAACTACCCAGGATCCTCACTCTGCACGAAAAAAAGGAGGTGTGACACTAGCACTTTTCGGATTGTCACAAAATGAACTTCCACAGAACGGGGAGCTCTTTGAGGAGTCAGACAGGGCGGTCTCCAACTCCAAGTGCAACACTCGGTTTAATGAACGCCAGATGGCGCTTCCTGGGTATGGTTGATCAGATCCATAAACACTTCCAGCGGTGGTTTGAAGCCTAACCGCTTTCGAGGCCGA
>Ga0307981_1000468_pt1 | contig 39836 bp, 38 predicted proteins | sample OrgLakmetagen987_FD_201849 | JGI IMG/M metagenome (GOLD analysis project Ga0307981, IMG submission 201849) | Saline water microbial communities from Organic Lake, Antarctica - #987 | ecosystem: Environmental > Aquatic > Non-marine Saline and Alkaline > Saline | place: Antarctica: Organic Lake... | reverse complement strand
AGGCGGAAAGGAAGATGTCCATGGCGGCAGCGGGCTCCAAAAGATGAATCCCACATCCAGAATCGATCACGCCCTCAGTCGCAAGAGGTTCAGATCACGCCGTCAGTGCCAAATGCGATTCCGCTGCTTCTCGGCGTATGGCTATGGCGCTGGATCAGGCGAGGTGGCATATCTGTCCCGCATCGGTCCTATTGAAGAGCGCGAGGACCTACCTCAGGTGAGTGTTCAGATCGTTGGAGCAACGACTGGATATATTGGCCCTTTGGAAGCCGGCTGGGAAACCTTAAATATGCGTGTCCTCGGGTCCGACGGGTTCGGACAAAATAGAAACTGGTTCTGGTCAAGACCGAATCGCGGCAGGCTTGGGCGATGACATGGTGAGTGCCGGTGACGGCAATGATACGCTCAACGGTGGCGACGGCGACGACTTCATATTCGGCGGCGACACCGAGGCCGATCTGCGCGACGTCATTTTCGCGGGCGCGGGCGATGACAGCGTCGACGGCGGTCATGGCAACGACCAGATCTATGGTCAAGACGGAAACGACACCCTCTCAGGCGGCTTTGGCGCGGATGAGCTGATCGGGCAGACCGGCGACGATGTAATCACCGGCGGGGCGTTCAGCGACCTGGTGTTCGGCAATGCGGGCGCGGACAGGTTCTATTATCTGGGCATCGAGGGGCATGGCAGCGACTGGGTGCAGGATTACAGCGCCGCAGAGGGCGACCGGCTGGTCTACGGCGGCACGGGGGCCAGTGCGGCGGATTTCCAGATCAATTATGCGCAGACCTCCAATGCGGGCGGTGCCGCGCAAGAGGCGTTCGTCATTTACGGGCCCACGGATCAGATTCTCTGGGCGCTGGTCGACGGGGCTGCGCAGGACGAGATCAATTTGCAGATCGGTGGGCAGGTGGTCGATTTGATGGGGTGACCGATGCCCCGGCCCGGGCGTCTGGTCCGCGCGGCATGTCCCTCGGGGCCGCGCGGGGCAGGCGTTTCCCGGTCGCTGTTTGCCCATCGCGGATCTTTGCGCATTGCTGCGCTATGATGCGCCGCACCATTGCGCAAACGCGGTGCCCGCTCTAGGCTTGCTCCAGACAAAATACGGAGGCCAATGTGCCGGGCAGATCGTTAACACTCATCCTTGCCACCGTGATGGCGCTGGGCAGCTTTGCTCCGGCGCAGGCGGCGGGCGTATCCGGGTCCTATCTGGCAGCGCGGCAGGCGTCGTTTCTGGGCGATTACACGCAGGCTGCAGAATATTATTCGCGCGCCTTGCAGCATGACCCGGAAAACGGGCAATTGCTGGAGCGGGGCGTGCTGGCTTTTCTGTCACTGGGCGACGTGGCCCGCGCGCAGGCACTGGCGGATCAGATCGAACAGGCGGGGCTTTCGAGCCAGCTGGCGTTCATGGCGCAACTGGTCGCGGCGGCGCGGGATGAACAATACGCCAGCATTATCGAACGAATCGAGGCCGACAAGGGCATCGGCCCGCTGGTCGACGGTCTGATGCTGGCCTGGTCGCGGCTTGGCGACGGCGACATGAGCGGTGCTCTGGTCGGTTTTGACGAGGTGGCGAAAGAGCCGGGCCTGTCGGGTTTTGCGATGTATCACAAGGCGTTGGCGCTGGCATCGGTGGGCGATTTCGAGAGCGCTGAAGCGCTCTTCGCCGCCGAGGCCGCAGGCGCCATGCAGATGACCCGCCGGGGCGTCGTGGCCCGGTCCGAGATCATGGCGCAGCTGGGTCAGCGCGAAGAGGCGGTGCAGCTGATCGACAGCTCGTTCGGCTCTGATCTGGACCCTGAATTGACGCAATTGCGCTCGGCCCTGCTGCTGGACGGCGATCTGCCTTATCGCCACGTGCGCAGCGCGCGCGACGGCGTGGCAGAGGTGTTTTTCACCCTCGCAGGCGCGCTGAGCAACGAGGCGGATGACGATTACACGCTGCTTTATGCGCGCATGGCGGTATTCATCCGTCCGGATCACATCGACGCGGTGCTGATGTCCGCAGATCTGCTCGACCAGCTGGGGCAATACGATCTGGCGGTGAAAACCTACAAACTGGTGCCGCGCGACCATCCGTCGTTTCATGCCGCCGAACTGGGTCGCGCCGATGCGCTGCGCGGCGACGACAAGGTCGAGGCCGCGGTCGAGGTGCTGGAATCGCTGGCGCAGACCCACGGAGATCTGGCGGTTGTGCAATCGACGCTGGGCGACGTCATGCGCATCCTCAAACGGTTCGATGAGGCGACGCAGGCCTATGACCGCGCGCTGGCCACATTCGACAGCCCCAGCCGGGCGCAATGGTTTCTCTATTATGCCCGTGCGATCAGCCATGAACGACAAGGGTCGTGGGATGCGGCAGAGGCTGATTTCCGCGCCGCACTGGATCTGAACCCGGATCAGCCGCAGGTTCTCAACTACCTTGGATATTCGCTGGTAGAGCGTCAGGAAAAGCTCGACGAGGCGCTCGACATGATCCAGCGCGCGGCCGCCGCTCAGCCGCAATCGGGCTATATCGTGGATTCGCTGGGCTGGGTTCTCTACCGCCTTGGCCGCTACGATGAGGCCGTCGTGCATATGGAGCGTGCGGCCGAGCTGATGCCCGTCGATCCGGTGGTCAACGACCATCTGGGCGACGTCTATTGGGCCGTGGGCCGAGAGCTTGAGGCGCAGTTTCAGTGGAAACGCGCGCTGTCCTTCGTCGACGAGGAGGACGAGAGCGGCGACGCGGATCCGGTGCGCATCCGCGGCAAACTGGCCCGTGGGCTCGATGCCGTGCTGGCCGAAGAGGGCGCGCCGCCTCTGGTGCGCGTGGCAAATGACGACGGCTGAGGCGTCCGCCCCCATTTCCGCCCCCGTTTTCGCTCCCGTTTTCGCCCCAGCCAAGATCAACCTGACGCTGCATGTGACCGGGCAACGCGCCGACGGCTATCACCTGCTGGAGTCTCTGGTGGTGTTCGCGGATGTCGGTGACCGGCTGTGGATCGCACCTGCCGACACAATGTCGGTCGAGGTCAGTGGCCCGTTTGCGGACGGCGTGCCGGTGGATGCGCGCAATCTGGTCTGGCAGGCGGCGGAACTGGCCAGGTCGCCCTGTCATATCCATCTGCAAAAAAACCTGCCCCACGGCGCGGGGATCGGTGGCGGATCGTCGGATGCGGCGGCGGTTCTGCGGCATTTCGGAATAATGCGCGATGCCGTGCGTCTGGGCGCGGATGTTCCGGTGTGCCTGTCGATGCAGCCGCAGCGGATGCAGGGCATCGGCGAGGTCGTGTCGCCTGTTGCGGGCATGCCGTGCTGCGATATCCTCTTGGTCAATCCGCGCGTGACATTGTCCACGCCTGCGGTGTTCAGCGCTTTGGCTGTGCGCGATAACCCCGCCATGCCACAGGATTTTCCGGGCTGGCCGGATGCGGCAGCGCTGGCGCACTGGCTGGCGACGCAGCGCAACGATCTGCTGATCCCCGCGATGGGTCTGGCGCCGGCGATTGGAGATGTGTTGCAGGCAATCCGGGGTAGTGATGCGCTTTATGCAGGCATGTCGGGGTCAGGGTCCACGTGTTTCGGGGTTTTTGCGTCTGGCGAAAAGGCGTCGGTGGCCAAGGCGTCCATTGCGCTGAAACAACCGGATTGGTGGATTGCGCAAGCCCGGTTTTTGGCAGGCGACCGGTGAAACGACCCGTCCTGCAGGGCGCTCAGTTCACCCGCGCCACCACATAATCCGCCAGATCGACCAGCATGTCGCGCAAATCGTTCTGTGGCATGAGGGCCATCGCGGTCTTGGCCCTGGCGACCCAGTCAAGCGCCTCGATGCGCGTCGCCTCGAGCGTGCCATGTTTTGTCAGCAGGGCTATCGCATGCTCCAGATCGCCGTCCCGCTGGTCGCCCTTTTCAATGACGCGCTGCCAGAAAGCCCGCTCTTTATCGTCCGCCAAGGCCACCGCCTTGATCACCGGCAGCGTCAGCTTGCGTTCGCGGAAATCGTCGCCGACGTTCTTGCCTGTCGCGTCCGATCCCCAGTAATCCAGCAGATCGTCGACGATCTGAAACGCGATCCCCAGCGCGTCGCCATAGGCAAAAAGCGCGTCGACCTCACCCTCGGGCCGGTCAGCGATCACCGCGCCCACCTGCGTGGCTGCGGAAAAAAGCGCCGCCGTCTTGCCGCGCACCACCTGCAAATAGACGCCTGCGGTCGTCGCCAGATCCTGCGCTGCGGTCATTTGCAGCACCTCGCCTTCGGCAATGGTCGCCGCCGCGTCTGACAGGATGCTCAGCACCCGCATGTTGCCGGTTTCCGTCATCAGCTGGAACGACCGCGCAAAGAGGTAATCGCCGACCAGAACTGACGATTTGTTGTCCCAAAGCAGGTTGGCCGTGGGCCGCCCGCGCCGCTTGGCGCTCTCGTCGACCACGTCGTCATGCAGCAATGTGGCGGTGTGAATGAACTCCACCGTGGCGGCCAGATGCACATGATAGGGCCCGTCGTAGCCGCACATCCGCGCCGCGGCCAGCGTCAGCAAGGGCCGCAACCGCTTGCCGCCCGCCTCGACCAGATGCGCCGTCACCTCGGGAATACGCGGCGCATGACGTGACGCCATCCGGTCGCGGATCAGCGCGTTCACGGCGTCCATATCCGTGGCCAATGCTCTGGCCAGACGGTCATGCGGTTTCAGAACGGGGCTGTCCACGTCGTCACACTCCTGTCAGCAAGGCTCGACATTCCGCCGCGTCTGCCATTAGATCGTTGCCATGAAAGAGCTTTTACGCACAAACGACATCACCATCATTCCGCTGGCGCGCAGCATTCTGGATGGGGCCGGTATAGCCAGCTTTGAATTGGACGTAAACATGAGCGTCCTCGAAGGCAGCATCGGCATTTTGCCGCGCCGCCTGATGGTGCGCGAATCCGAACACGCTCAGGCGACGCGCATCCTCACCGAATATGGCGTGCCGCTTGCAGGCTGATCCGTTCGACGACAGTGACCTGAGCCGCGACACGTTACTGGGCGGTCGGGTGACGCTGTGGCAGCCTCGGGATGGCTACCGGGCGGGGGTCGATCCGGTGCTTCTGGCGGCGGCGGTGCCTGCGCGGGCGGGCCAGACGGTGCTTGATCTTGGCTGCGGCGGCGGGGTGGTGCTTTGGTGTCTGGCGGCCCGGGTTGCCGGATTGCGCCTGACCGGTGTCGAATGGCAGCCCGGCTACGGCGATCTGGCGCGGCGCAATGCGGTTCTGAACGGGGTCCGCGCCGAGATCGTGGTGAGCGATCTGCGCGCCCTGCCGCATGCGACCACAGCGCGGCAATTCGATCATGTCGTCTGCAATCCACCGTATTTTCAACGCGGCCAGAGCCTGAGTTCTGATAATCCGGGGCGTGATCTGGGGCTTCGGTCGGACGTGCCGATGGAAGACTGGCTGGCTGTGGCGGCGCGGCGCTGTGCGCCAAAGGGCAGCGTTACCTTCATCCAGCGCGCGGACCGGTTGCCCGAGCTTTTGGCGGGTATGCCGCCCGCGTTGGGGTCGGTGGTGGCGCTGCCGATAGCACCCCGCGACGGCCGGGATGCAGGGCTTGTCATTGTGCAGGCGCGGGCCGGCGGGCGGGCGGCGTTTCGGCTGCGCGCGCCGCTGATATTGCACGATCAGCCGCAGCATACCCGCGATGCGCCTGATTACCGGGCGCTTGCACATGCGGTTTTGCACGATGCCGCAGCCCTGGACATCGGTGCAAACCCGCGCATGGAATAGTGGCAAGTTGACCAAACGCTAACCAAATGCTGCGAGGGGGGCGTGACAGGTCAGGCAAAATGTGATGCACTCGACCTGCACAACAGTAACGGAGGATACTATGAGCTTGAGTTCGCATTTGCAGGAACTGAAGAAGAAACACAAATCCCTCTCTGATGCCGTCGAAGAAGCCCAACGCCTGCCGGGCAGCGACGATTTGCAGATCGCCGGAATGAAAAAGAAAAAACTGCGCCTCAAGGAAGAGATCACGCGCATTTCATCCCAGCCGGCGCGGTAGCCCTGAATTTTGGGCCTGACAGGCCGCGTATCGCCTGTCAGGGCCAGATTGTTCAATGGCCGTCAGGGGATGGGGCAATCCCCGACTTGCCAGATGATCCATTCCCCGAAGCCTGCAAGCTGCGGACGGCTTTGCGTGCTGACCAGACATATCCGACCAGACATATCCGTCCAGACAGGGCCGGTCGCGATGAGCGGCCCTTTCGCTGGGTCAGCCCGTGATCCCACATTGGTTCCACACAGGATCAGACAAAGAACTGCGCACCATTGGCCGAAATGGTCGAGCCGTTGATGAACCCCGAATCGTCGGAGGCGAGGAATTTAACGCAGCGCGCAATCTCTTCGGGCTCGCCCAGACGGCCCGCGGGAATCTGCCCGATGATCGCCTCGCGAACCTTTTCCGGCACGGCCATGACCATTTCGGTCGCGATATAGCCGGGGCAGATCGCGTTAGTCGTGATGCCTGCGCGCGCGCCTTCCAGGGCCAGTGATTTCACGATGCCCAGATCGCCCGCCTTGGTCGCGGCATAATTCACCTGAGCGAACTGGCCCTTCTGGCCGTTGATCGAAGAGATCACGATGACGCGGCCGAACTTGCGTTCGCGCATGCCGGGCCAGACCGGATGGACGGTGTTGAACACGCCGGTGAGGTTGGTGTCGATCACTTCTTTCCACTGCTGGGGCGTCATCTTGTGGAACGGCGCGTCGCGGGTGATGCCCGCGTTTGCGACGACGACCTCGATGGGGCCAAGGTCCGCCTCGACCTGCGCGATGCCCGCCTTTGAGGCGTCGTAATCGGCGACGTTCCATTTGTAGGTCTTGATGCCGGTGGCGTCGCTGAATGCGGCGGCGGCCTCGTCATTGCCTGCATATGTCGCGGCGACGCTGTAACCCGCGTCCTTGAGCGTTTTCGAGATGGCTTCGCCGATACCGCGGCTGCCGCCTGTGACCAGTGCTGTGCGTCCCATAATCCGTTCCTTTGTCTGAATAATGCTGGGGCGATGGGTGACGCGCACCCATCCCGTGCCGGTTTTGAAACCTTAGCGTTCGACGCAGAGCGCGACGCCCATGCCGCCACCGATGCAAAGCGTGGCGAGGCCTTTTTTGGCGCCGCGCCGCTGCATTTCAAAGAGCAGCGTGTTGAGGACGCGGGCACCGGATGCGCCAATGGGGTGGCCGATGGCGATGGCGCCGCCGTTCACGTTGACGATGGCCGGATCCCAGCCCATTTCCTTGTTCACGGCGCAGGCCTGTGCGGCGAATGCCTCGTTCGCTTCGACCAGATCGAGGTCATCGACGCTCCAACCGGCTTTTTCCAATGCCTTGCGGCTGGCGCTGACGGGGCCGACGCCCATGATGGCCGGGTCAACACCGGCGGTGGCGTAACCTGCGATGCGGCCCATCGGGGTGATGCCGCGTTTTTCGGCCTCGTCCGCGGACATCAGCAGCACACCTGCGGCCCCGTCGTTGAGGCCGGATGCGTTGGCGGCGGTGACCGATCCATCCTTGGCGAAGGCGGGGCGGAGTTTCTGCATCGCTTCCATCGTCGCGCCGTGGCGGATGTATTCATCCTTGTCGACGACGGTGTCGCCCCTGCGGCCCTTGACGGTAAAGGCGATGATTTCGTCGTCGAATTTGCCGGCCTTTTGTGCGGCTTCGGCCTTGTTCTGCGATGCGACGGCGAATTCATCCTGTTGATCGCGCGAGATCTGCCATTTCTGGGCGACGTTTTCCGCTGTCTGCCCCATGTGGTAGCCGTTGAACGCATCCCACAGACCGTCGCGGATCATGGTGTCGATCATTTGCAGATCGCCCATTTTCTGACCCGCACGCAGGTTTTGTGCATGTGGGCTGAGGGTCATGTTTTCCTGACCGCCTGCGCAGACGATGCTCGCATCGCCAAGCTGGATGTGCTGCGCGGCCAGTGCGACGGCGCGCAGGCCGGAGCCGCAGACCTGATTGATGCTCCACGCGGCGGACTCGACGGGCAGGCCCGCGTTGACATGCGCCTGACGGGCGGGGTTCTGGCCCTGGGCTGCGGTCAGCACCTGACCCAAAATGGTCTCGGAGACGTCCGCCTTGTCGATGCCCGCGCGGGCGACAAGCGCCTCGAGCACGGTAGAACCCAGATCGTGGGCGGGCGTGGCGGCAAAGCTGCCTCCGAACGATCCGACAGCGGTGCGCGCTGCGGATGCGATTACGACGTTTGTCATGCGGAATCCTCCATCAAATTGCTTGAGCGGAGGAGAGGATGAATTGCTGCGCTCCACCGCAATCTTCGCTGCGTGCGTAGAGCATCTGGCACGGCGCGACAATGGGCAGGGTGCGATCAGCGACACCTGGGATCAAGTGTTTCATGGGATCAAGTGTTTCGTGGGCCTCGTGGCCGGACAAGGCAGGCTGTCGGCCTTGGGTCAGGCGGTTTTGCGCGTCTCATCCTCTTGTCGCCACGGCGGAGAGACCGTGGGCGCGCCGTAGTAATAGCCTTGCAGGCAATCGAGGCCGATCTGGCTCAGATAGGCGGCATCGGCGGCGTTTTCGACCATTTCCGCCACGGTGAACATGTCGAATTGCTGGCCGATGGCGACCAGCGCCCGGGTCAGCACCTGATTGTCCGGATCCTGCGCAATGCCACGAATGAACTGGCCGTCGATCTTTAGGATATCGAACTGGAATTGCTTGAAATACCGGAACGCCGTGAACCCTGCGCCGAAATCATCGAGCGCAAAGGCGATCCCCTTGCTTTGCAACTCTTTCATGAAGCCGACCACCAGCTCGGGCACCAGCATAGCCGAGCCTTCGGTAATCTCGAGAATCAGCCGCTCGCCTACGGTGGGGTCGCGCGACAGGCCGCGGTTGAGCATCTGCATCCAGCGTCTATATCCGATGGAGCGGGCCGACATATTGATCGACAACCGCAGGTCGGGTTGCTGGGCTAGGGCGCGCAGGCCCTTTTCCAGCGACAGACAATCGAGCACGCGACCGGTTTCCATCTCTTCGACCGCAGACATGAATTCGCGGGCGGGAATAATGCGACCGGTATCGTCGAGCACGCGAATCAACCCCTCGTAGAACGCGGTGCGTCCGGGGTTGCGAGCCTGCACAACGGGTTGATAGGCGAGCATGACCTGCTTGTGCTTGACCGCGGCCTGCACCATTTCAAGAATGTTGCGGTCCCGCGTGTTGACGGCCATATCCAGCGCGTTGCCCTTGTCCTGCGCGATGCGCTTGTTGCGTTGAAACCCCATTGTCCCCTCCATCTGATGCCGGACGTGTTGTGCTGTCACACTGGCACCACAAGTCTTAACCGCTGCTTAAGCTGCCAATTTGACTGGCTTTGATCCGGTCTTTGGTTTGATCGAAGCCTTCGGTTGACACCGCGCGCCCGCCCCGTATAAGCGCGCCACTGGTGTTGGTGGCCCCCGCAAGGGGATGCCTGTCGTCCGCAAGGAAGAGGACAACGCCCTTCAACGGCCAGAACTTGCCCCGGCACGGTGACACGGAACGGTTGGATTGCAGAAGCGATTTCAACCCGAAAGTGGGAACCGGTTTTCGGATCAGGTTGAAATGCCACCACAATGAAGGAGATCAGACGGTGACAAAACGCACCTCTGCCAAATACAAGATCGACCGCCGCATGGGCGAAAACATCTGGGGCCGCCCCAAATCCCCCGTCAACCGCCGCGAATACGGCCCAGGCCAGCACGGTCAGCGCCGCAAGGGCAAGGTCTCTGACTTTGGTTTGCAGCTGCGCGCCAAGCAAAAGCTCAAGGGCTATTACGGCGACCTGACCGAAAAGCAGTTCCGCCGCATTTTCAAGGAAGCCGAGCGTCAGCGCGGCGATACCGGCGAGCTGCTGGTGGGTCTGCTCGAGCGTCGTCTCGACGCCGTCGTCTACCGGGCCAAGTTCGTCGCGACTGTTTTCGCCGCGCGCCAGTTCGTGAACCACGGCCATGTCACCGTGAACGGCCAGCGCGTCAACATCCCCTCCTACCGTGTCAAGGAAGGCGACGTGGTCGAGGTCCGCGAGAAATCCAAGCAGATCGCGGTATTGCTCGAGGCCGTTAACCTGGCAGAGCGCGATGTGCCCGATTACATCGATGCCGACCACAACAAGATGAAGGCCACATTCGTGCGCACCCCCGGATTGGGCGACGTGCCCTACGCAGTGGTGATGGAGCCCAATCTGGTCATCGAATATTACGCCCAGAACTAGGTTTGGGGCGCTGAAGATCGTCGGGTCGCGTCCCTTGCCGGGGGCGCGGCCCGATTGCGTTTCAGGGCATGGCGTCGGGGCTGGTAACGGTTGCCTGGCGCTTGTATGGACAGGACATGTTTGATCGGTCCTTTGGGGGGATGACATGAGCAAGATGATTGCGCCGCAGCCGGGTATCCTCGACATTTTGCCCTATGTCGGTGGTGCGAGCCATGTCGAAGGCGTGGCGAACGTGGTCAAGCTGTCGTCCAACGAAAACCCCTTCGGCCCTGCCGAACCCGCGATCGAGGCGGTGCGTCGCGCCGCGCACAACCTGCACCGCTATCCGTCGTCGGACCACGCCGCCCTGCGACAGGCCATCGGCGAGGTTCACGGTCTGAAAGCCGAACAGATCATCTGCGGCAATGGCAGCGACGAGATCATCACCATGCTCTGCCAGGCCTATGCCGGCCCCGGCGACGAGGTGATCCACACCGAACATGGCTTTGCGATGTATCGCATCAACGCGCTGGCCAGCGGCGCGACCCCCATCGAGGTGCCCGAGCGGGAGCGCGTGACGGACGTCGACGCCATCCTCGCCGCCTGCACCGACGCGACCCGGCTGGTGTTCATCGCCAACCCCAACAACCCCACCGGCACCATGATCGGCCTGGCCGAGGTGACGCGACTGGCCGACACGCTGCCACCGCAGGTTCTGCTGGTGCTCGACGGGGCCTATGCCGATTACGTCGAGGGCTATGACGGTGGCGCCGCGCTTGTCGAAACCCATGGCAACGTGGTGATGACGCGGACGTTCTCCAAACTTTATGGGCTGGGGGGGATGCGCGTGGGCTGGGGCTATGCGCCGCTGGCTGTGATCGACGTGCTCAACCGGATCCGCGGGCCGTTCAATCTTTCAGGGCCTGCGCTGGCGGCGGCAGAGGCTTCGGTGCGCGACACCGGCCATGTCGCCAAATGCCGGGCCGAAAATGCCCGGATGCGCACATGGCTGGCCGAGGCGCTGGCCGAACACGGCGTGCAATCGGACGCATCTTTGGGCAATTTCCTGCTGGCGCGCTTTGGTTCGCAATCCGAGGCCGAAGCCTGCGACGACCACCTGCGCCGCGAAGGCCTGATCGTGCGCCGCGTCACCGGCTACAAATTGCCCAACGCCCTGCGCATCACCATCGGCGACGAGGCCGCCTGCCGCCGCGTCGCGCATACCGTGGGCCAGTTCAAGGCCCGCCACGGATGAGCGTGATCTACGACCGGGTGGCGCTGATCGGTCTGGGTCTGATCGCAAGTTCGATGTTCTGGGCGATCCGTCGGGGCGATCTGGCAGGCGAGGTGACAGGCTATGCCCGCACGGCCGAAACGCGCGACACTGCCCGCAGGATCGGCCTGTGCGACCGGGTCTGCGATACCCTGGCCGAGGCGGTCAAGGACGCCGATCTGGTGGTTCTGGCCGTGCCCGTGGGCGTTATGGGGGCCGTGGCGGCTGAGATTGCACCCTATCTCAAACCCGGTGCGACCGTGACGGATGTGGGCAGCGTCAAACGCGAGGTGATCGCCGCCGTCGCACCGCATCTGCCTGAAAACGTGCATTTTGTGCCCGGTCATCCGCTTGCGGGTACCGAACATTCGGGGCCTGAATCGGGCTTTGCCACGCTTTTCGACAACCGCTGGTGCCTGATCGTGCCGCCAGAGGGAACGGACCGCCAAGCCGTCGCTCGGTTGCGCGTGTTCTGGGAGGCGCTCGGCTCGAGCGTCGAGGAAATGGACCCCGATCATCACGATCTGGTCCTCGCCGTGACCAGCCACGCACCGCATCTCATCGCCTATACGATGGTCGGCGTGGCCGACGATCTGCGCCGCGTGACCGACAGCGAGGTGATCAAGTATTCGGCGGCGGGTTTCCGCGATTTCACGCGTATCGCGGCCAGCGATCCGACGATGTGGCGCGACGTGTTCCTCAACAATCGCGAGGCGACATTGGAGATTCTGGGCCGTTTCACCGAAGAATTGTTTGCGCTGCAACGTGCGATCCGCACCGGCGACGGCGACCATCTGCACGCCTATTTTACCCGGACACGCGCCATTCGGCGTGGTATCATCGAGGCTGGACAGGATACCGATGCCCCCGATTTCGGACGTGGCGGACCCGCAAGAGATCGTATCAAAGATTAAGACAGAGACAGGTTCGGAGGCGCATGAGACGACTGAGTTTGGTAGGTGGTTTTCTGGGTGTGGTGCTGTTTGTGGCGGCACCTGTCCGGGCCGAGGCGCCCGATACATCCCCGCGCCCGGTGGCGCGCAGCGTGGCCACCGACGGCGGTGCGCCTATTGTGGGCGAAGGCGATGCGGTGCTGGCCGTTTCGACAGCAGCTGTGGTGGCACCGGTTGTGTCCACCGCCGCCCGTGCGCCCGCGTCACGCTTGCCCGCCGCGCCTGTGCCCAAGGTCCGGCCCGCCGCGCGGCCTTATGTGCTCAGCAAGCCGGTTGATCCAGTGGCGCAGGCCCTGACCTCGGACGATCTCGCCGACAATACGGGCGGCGCTGTGCTGTCGCCCGCCAGCCTCGCGCAAAGCTGGTCGCCGCGCCCCTCGGCCCGGCCCGGCAACATGGTGCAAAAGGCGATGGCGCGGCAGCGTGAAACCGCGCGGGGCTCAATCTGTGGCGATCCCGAATTGCAGGGCACCGCAATCGGCTATGTTCCGGGGCGCATCAGGGGATGCGGCGTGCAGGATGCGGTCAAGGTCAGGTCGGTGGCGGGCGTGGCGCTCAGCACCCAGGCGACGATGGATTGCGAAACCGCCAAGGCGCTGAAACGCTGGGTGAATTCGGGGATGAAACCTGCGGTCGGCAATCGTGGCGGCGGTGTGCGCGAAATTCATGTGGTGGCGCATTATGTCTGCCGGACCCGCAACAACCAGCGCGGCGGGCGGATATCGGAGCACGGCAAGGGGCGCGCGATCGATATCGCAGGGTTCCGGCTGCGCGACGGGTCCGAGATCACGTTGCTGCGCGGCTGGAATGAACGCAGCACGTCGGGGATCCTGCGGCGCATGCACACTGCGGCCTGCGGGCCGTTCGGAACCGTGCTTGGCCCCAATGCCAACAAGTTTCACCGCGACCATTTCCACTTCGATACGGCGCAATATCGCAGCGGGCCTTACTGCCGCTAGGGCGCTCAGCCCGACGGCAAGAGCGCCCGCAACAGCGCCTTGGCGCTGTCGCTGGACCAATCCGCATCGCCGCGCAGCCTTGCAATCTCGCGCCCTTCGGTGTCGAGGATGACGGTGATCGGCAGACCGAATATGCCCATAGTCCGGGCCAACGCCTGTTTGGGGTCGCGGTGCAGCGGCAGGTTGTCCACGCCGATCTCCTCAAAGAACGCCTGCATCGCGGGGGGCGGGTTGCGGCCCGTGGCGATGGTCACGACCTCGAACGCGTCGCCGCCCAGTTCGGTCTGAAGATCAGACAGCATCGGCATTTCCTTGCGGCAAGGCGCGCACCAGGTGGCCCAGAAATTCAGCACCACCAGCTTGCCTTGGTATTCGTCCAGCGACATCTCTTTGCCGGTGAAACTGACGAACCCGGTGTTCGACAGCACCTTGGCCTCGGAGTGGAAATTGAGTTTCTTCATGTCGCCGATCCGAAGCGCCTGCGCCGCCTCGACATCGGCAAAACCCGGATTTGCAACCAGCGCGAAGGCCGTATAGACCGCTGCGGCAATCATCTGTCTCATAGTCCCTCCGAAGGGTATCTGTATGTCCGACGCAACCTCGAACAAGATGTGGGGCGGCCGTTTCGCCGCCGGTCCAGACGCGATCATGGAGGCGATAAACGCCTCGATCGGGTTTGACCAGCGGTTGGCCGCACAGGATATCGCCGGATCGCGTGCCCATGCCGCGATGCTGGGCGCCACGGGCATAGTCAAGGGTAGCGACGTCGAGGCCATTCGGAAAGGTCTGCTCACGATCTTGTCAGAGATCGAGGCGGGCGAATTCGCGTTTTCCGCAGCCCTCGAGGACATCCACATGAATGTGGAGGCGCGTCTGACCGATCTGATCGGCCCTGCTGCGGGCCGCTTGCATACGGGCCGCAGCCGCAACGATCAGGTGGCGCTGGATTTCCGGCTTTGGGTGCGGGACCAACTAGATGCGTGTGACGCAGGCCTCCTCGCGCTCTTGCGTGCGCTCGTCGGCCAGGCTGAGGCGGGGGCGGATTGGGTGATGCCGGGCTTTACCCATCTGCAAACCGCGCAGCCGGTGACCTGGGGCCATCACATGCTGGCCTATGTCGAGATGTTTTCGCGCGATCTGTCCCGTGTCCGCGATGCGCGGGCCCGAATGAACGAATCGCCCTTGGGGGCTGCGGCGCTGGCCGGGACCAGCTTTCCCATCGACCGCGAGATGACGGCGCAGGCGCTGGGTTTCGAGCGGCCCTGCGCCAATTCGCTGGACGCGGTGAGCGACCGGGATTTCGCGCTCGAATTCCTGAGCGTCGCCAGCATCTGCGCCATGCACCTGAGCCGCTTTGCCGAAGAGCTGGTGATCTGGTCCTCGGCGCAGTTCCGGTTCGTGACCCTGTCGGATCGGTTCTCGACCGGCTCGTCGATCATGCCGCAAAAGAAGAACCCCGATGCGGCCGAGCTGATCCGGGCCAAGATCGGGCGCATTTTCGGGGCGAATGTGGCGCTGATGATGGTGATGAAGGGCCTGCCGCTGGCCTATTCCAAGGACATGCAGGAAGACAAGGAACAGGTGTTCGACGCCGCCGACAACCTGATGCTGGCGCTGGCCGCAATGGAGGGGATGGTGCGCGATATGTCCGCCAATCGCGATGCGCTGGCGGCGGCGGCGGGGTCGGGGTTTTCCACGGCCACCGATCTGGCCGACTGGCTGGTGCGGGTGCTGGGCCTGCCGTTCCGCGAGGCGCATCATATCACCGGCGCGCTGGTGGCGATGGCGGAATCGCAGGGTTGCGATCTGCCCGATCTGACGCTGGAGCAGATGCAATCGGTCCATGCCGGGATCGAAGCGCCGGTTTTCGGCGTGCTCGGGGTGGACAATTCGGTCGCGTCGCGCATGTCTTACGGAGGCACGGCACCTGTGCGCGTGCGCGAACAGGTGGCCCGCTGGCAGGAGATATTGCGATGAGATACGCGCTTTTGGCGATGATCGTTCTGGCCGGTTGCGGCGCGGACGGAGATCCTGTGCGGCCTGAACTGGGGAGCACGATGTCCATTGGCTCAGACGGTGTCAGCATGTCATCGTCTTTACTTGTCCGGCAGGGGCCTGTGGCCATCGGGCTGGGCTTTTAGATGTCGCCGCTGCGGATGATCTTTCTGGCGCTGGCGATCTGGGGGGCGATCCACCCGATGTATTATTTCGTCAGCTGGTTCCTGGAAAACGGCTGGTCGATCATGGCGATGGTGGACGCCTGGCACGTGAATGCGGCGACCAGCGGGCTGGTCTGGGATTTGACGATCGCAGCGGTGACGCTGACGGTCTGGATCGTGGCCGAGGTGGCGGCGCGGCGCAATTGGGTCGCTTTGCTGGCGATTCCGGCGACATTCTGTATCGGGGTGAGCTGCGGTTTGCCGCTGTATCTGTTCCTGCGCAGCCGTCCGGAGCGGTGATTGGGTGCCGGACTGGGGCGCTGCCCCAGACCCCGAGGTTTATTTGGCAAGATGAAACAGGGGACCGTTGGTGGACCATTTTCTCTATCGTGACGGTGTGCTCTTTGCCGAGGATGTGCCGGTGGCCGAGATTGCGGCCGCCGTGGGCACGCCATTCTATCTGTATTCAACGGCGACACTGGAGCGGCATTTTCGGCTGTTCGACGATGCGCTGAGCTGGGGCGAGCATCTGGTGTGCTATGCCATGAAGGCGGCGAGCAATCAGGCGATCTTGCGGATTCTGGCGGACCTTGGCGCGGGGATGGATGTGGTGTCGGGCGGTGAATATGCGCGGGCGCGGGCGGCGGGCGTTCCGGGGAACCGGATCGTATTTTCGGGCGTCGGAAAGACGCGCGAAGAGATCGTTCAGGCGCTGACCGGGGGCGTGCGCCAGATCAATGTCGAGAGCGAGCCGGAGATGGCGGTGATCTCGGATGTGGCGGTGTCGCTGGGCGTTGAGGTTCCGATCACCATTCGGGTCAATCCGGATGTCGACGCCAAAACCCACGCCAAGATCGCCACCGGCAAGTCCGAGAACAAGTTCGGGATTCCGATTGCGCGGGCGCGCGAGGTCTATGCTCTGGCGGCGTCGCTGCCGGGGCTGAAGGTGATCGGGATTGACGTCCACATAGGCTCGCAGTTGACTGTTCTGGCGCCGTTTGAGCAGGCTTTCGCCAAGGTAGCGGAATTGACGCAGATGCTGCGGGCCGAGGGCCATGAGATTTCGCGGCTGGACCTTGGGGGGGGGCTTGGTATTCCCTATCAGCGCAGTAACGAGGCGCCGCCTTTGCCATCGGATTTCGGGGCGCTGATCCAGCGGACCCTGGGCCATCTGGGCTGCGAAATCGAGATCGAGCCGGGGCGGTTGATTGCGGGCAATGCGGGTATTCTGGTCAGCCGGGTGATTTATGTGAAATCCGGTGAAGATCGCGATTTTCTTATACTGGACAGTGCGATGAACGATCTGATCAGGCCTGCGATGTATGACGCCTGGCACGATGTCGTGCCTGCGATCGAGCCTGCTGCGGGCACTCCGATGCAGCCGTATGACATTGTCGGGCCGGTTTGCGAATCGGGGGATACTTTTGCGCGGGCGCGCATGATGCCGCCGCTGAACGCAGGTGATCTGGTGGCGTTCCGGTCTGCCGGTGCCTACGGCGCGGTGATGGCCAGCGAATACAACACGCGGCCTCTGGTGCCGGAGGTTCTGGTGCACGGGGATCAATTCGCTGTCATTCGCCCGCGTCCCACCTTTGACGAAATGATAAATCGAGATACCATCCCAGAATGGCTGTAGATCGTTTACGGTCCGATCGAAAAGCCACAGGAGCTGCCCGTGTCTGAACCCGATATCCTCAAGCCGATTCGCCGACCCTTGGCGCTGACCCGTCTGGGTATGGGTGCCGAACAGGTGGTGCGCGGCTTCTGGCCGGTCTGGTCGGTTGGGTTTGTCGTTTTGGCGGCCCTGATGCTGGGGCTGCACGATGCGGTCGCTGTGGAATGGGTCTGGGCTGCGGGTGTTTTGGCTGCCTTGTCCGCACTTTGGTTCGCCGTGCAGGGTCTGCGCCGGTTTCGCTGGCCTTCTCGGGCCGATGCGATGGCCCGGCTCGATGCGACGCTGCCCGGGCGGCCCATTCAGTCCTTGCTCGATGACCCTGCGATCGGCGCAGACGATGCGGGGTCTTTGGGCGTCTGGCAGGCGCATCAGGCGCGGATGGCGCAGCGGCTCGCGCAGGCCCGCGCGCAGCAGCCCGACCTGCGGGTGTCGCGCCGCGATCCCTATGCGCTGCGGTATGTGGCGGTGCTGGCGTTACTCACCGCGCTTGTGTTCGGGGCTTTCGGTCGGGTCGGATCGGTCGCCGATATGGGGCCGGGCGCGGGGGCGGCCATGGCCTCTGGTCCGGCGTGGGAAGGCTGGGTCGAGCCGCCGGTCTATACCGGCATGCCGACGCTTTATCTCAACGATCAGATGGGCGATATGTCCGTGGCCGAGGGCAGTCTGGTTACGCTGCAGCTGTATGGCACACCCGGCGCGCTGAGCGTCGCCGAGAGCATTTCCGGCAAGCCGCTGGTGGAAGAACCGGTGACGGAGCCGTCGCAAAACATCGCCGTGGCGCAATCTGGCGCGTTGACCATTGATGGCTCGGGCGGGCGCGCGTGGCAGATCGCGATGATCCCCGATGCGGCGCCGTCCGTGCGTCGTGACGGCGAGGTCGAGGCCAATGCCGAAGGTCAGATGCAATTGCCCTTTTCCGGAGCCGACGATCACGGGATTGTCGCTGGCACAGCCGTGATCACGCTGGCGCTGGACGAGGTCGACCGCCGCTACGGTCTGACCATCGCGCCCGAAGCGCGGCCCGCCATCGAAGTGCCTTTGCCGATGCCGATTTCCGGCGACCGATCCGAGTTTACCGAGACGCTGATCGAGGATTTCTCGCAGCACCCCTGGGCGAATATGCCGGTGACCATCTCGCTGCGGGTGACGGACGACCGCGATCAGGTCGGTATTGCGCCGGACGAGGTGATCACGCTGCGCGGGCGGCGGTTCTTTGACCCGATGGCGGCGGCGGTGATCGAGATGCGGCGCGATCTGCTGTGGTCGCGCGAAAACGGCCCGCGTATCGCGAAGATCCTGCGCGCGGTGAGCCATTTGCCGCAGGATGTGTTCCGTTCCGAGATCGCAGGGCTGAGGTTGCGGCAAGTGATCAAGCGGCTGGAAACACTGGCCAGCTACGGGCTGACCGACGAGCAGCAGAATGATATGGCGCAGGACCTTTGGGATCTGGCGATCACGCTGGAGGAAGGCGATCTGGCCGATGCGCTGGAACGTCTGCGCCGCGCGCAGGACCGGCTGGAAGAGGCGATGAAGAACGGCGCCTCGGATCAGGAAATCGCCGAGTTGATGCAGGAATTGCGCGAGGCGACCGACGATTACCTGCGCCAACTGGCCCAGCAGCAAGGGCAGGACGGCGAAGAAGGCCAGCCGCAAATGTCCGAGAATTCCATGCAGATGACGCAGGACGATCTGCAAGCGATGATGGACCGCATCCAGGAGTTGATGGAGCAGGGCCGCATGGCCGAGGCCGAGCAGGCGCTGCGCGAGCTTCAGGAAATGATGGAGAACATGCAGGTCACCCAGGGTCAGGGGCAGGGTCAACAATCGCCCGGTCAGCAGGCGATGGACGATCTGGCCGAGACGTTGCGCGAACAGCAGGGCCTGTCGGACGAGGCGTTCCGCGATTTGCAGGAACAGTTCAACCCCGATGGCCAGCAGGGTCAGAACGAGGGTGAGCAGCAAGGCCAGGGTCAGCAACCGGGCCAGCAGCCCGGCCAAGGTCAACAGCAAGGGCAGGGTCAACAAGGTCAGGGTCAGCAGCCCGGCCAAGGTCAACAGCAGGGTCAGGGTCAGCAACAGGGCCAAAGTCAGGGTCAAGGTCAGGGTCAGGGCGACCAGCAGGGCGCAGGCGATCTAGGGGATTCCCTCGCCGAACGTCAGGACCAGCTGCGCCGCGAACTTGGTCGCCAGCAAGGCAATCTGCCCGGGCAGGGCACCGAGGCGGGCGAGGCCGCGCGCGATGCGCTGCGCCGTGCCGAAGAGGCCATGGAAGGCGCCGAACAGGCGCTGCGCGGCGACGATCTGGCCGAGGCGATCGACCGTCAGTCCGAAGCGATGGAGGCCCTGCGAGAGAGCATGCGAAATCTGGGCGAGGCGATGGCCGAAGCGCAGCAGGAACAGCAAGGTCAGCAAGGCTCCGCAGAAGGCCAGCAACCCGGCGAACAGCGCGATCCTTTGGGCCGCAATGCCGGATCGAACGGCCAGATCGGGTCGGACGAGAACCTGTTGCAGGGCGAAGACGTCTACCGCCGTGCCCGGGAATTGCTCGACGAGATCCGGCGCCGCACCGCCGAAGGCCAGCGCACCGACGAGGAACGCGACTACCTTGAGCGGTTGCTGGAGCGCTTCTGAGCCGGGAGAAACCGCGCATCTTGCCCTTTTCCTGTCGCATTTCAGCGATAAACCAAGCCTGAAACGGGCATCACGGGCAAAGGCATATGACTCAAGATCGCGCTATCACTCCGGTCATTCTGTGCGGTGGATCGGGCACCCGGCTGTGGCCGCTGTCGCGCCGCAGCTATCCCAAGCAATTTTCGGCGCTGACGGGGGAAACCTCGCTGTTTCAGGCCTCCGCGCAGCGGTTGTCCGGCCCCGGATATGCGCCACCGATGGTGCTGACCAACGCCGATTTCCGTTTTATCGTGACGCAGCAATTAAGCGCCGTGGGCATCGACCCCGGAGCAGTTCTGATCGAACCCGAGGGCCGCAACACCGGGCCCGCGCTTTTGGCGGCGGCGCTTTATCTGGCAGCAGGCGATCCGCAGGCGCTGATGCTGGCGGCCCCGTCCGATCATCTGATCCCCGATGGTGCGGCGTTCCGGGCTGCGGTGGATGCGGCCCTGCCTGCCGCGCGTGACGGTCAGCTTGTCACCTTTGGCATCCGTCCCGACCGGGCGGAAACCGGCTATGGATACCTGCAACTGACCAACGGCGCGGATGCCGCCATCTGTGCGCCGACCTCGCTCGAACGCTTTGTCGAAAAACCAGACCTCGCGCAGGCCACGCAGATGGTCGCCGATCCCGCATATCTCTGGAATGCCGGCATATTCCTCTTTACCGCGCAGGCCTTGATCACCGCCTTTCAGCAGCACGCCCCCGACGCTTTGCATCCTGTGCGCCGCGCGGTCGAGGATGCGCAGCCCGATCTGGGTTTTGTCCGCCTCGCGCCCGGGCCGTGGTCTCAGGCCCCCGACATATCCATAGACTATGCCATCATGGAGCGCGCCCCGAACCTGAGCGTCGTGCCCTTTGCCGGTGGCTGGACCGATCTGGGCGATTGGGAAGCCGTCTGGCGCATGGGCGATCAAAGCGTCGTCACGCAAGGCGAGGCGACGGCCATCGACTGCGAGAACACGCTGCTGCGGTCCGAAGGCGACGGGCAGGCCATCGTCGGTCTGGGCCTTGACAACATCATCGCGGTGGCCATGCCCGACGCGGTGCTTGTCGCCTCAAAGGACCGCGCGCAGGACGTCAAACGCGTCGTGACCGCGTTGCGTGCAACGCAGGCCAAGCAGGCTGACCAGTTTCCCAAGGATCATCGCCCTTGGGGTCATTTCGAGACGCTGGCGCTGGCCGACCGCTTTCAGGTCAAGCGCATCGTCGTGAACCCCGGTGCGCAGCTGAGCCTGCAAAGCCATATGCACCGTTCCGAGCATTGGATCGTCGTGGCGGGCACTGCCCGCGTGACTGTGGATGACAACGTGTGTCTGATCGCAGAAAATCAGTCGATCTATGTGCCTTTGGGGGCCAAACACCGGATGGAGAACCCCGGCAAGGTGCCGATGGTCCTGATCGAGGTGCAGACCGGCACCTATCTGGGCGAAGACGACATCATCCGCTTTGAGGACCTCTATGCCCGTGTTGGCGAAGGCGGGAGCGGTGAAGGTGGGGGCACCGATGGGTCGCGCTGAAAGCTGGCCGCAAAGCTGGCCCTTGCACCTGTGCCACGATGCGGGCATCAGCAGACGCATGGCGCAGAATGACGACAAGATCACCGCGACCGCCCGCCGCGTGCTGGGTATCGAGGCGCAGGCGCTGACGCGGCTGGCCGATGAATTGCCGCCAGATTTCGCCGCTGTCGTGGCCCTGATGCTGGGTGCGCGGGGGCGGGTCGTGGTCTCGGGCATCGGCAAATCGGGCCACGTCGGCACCAAGATCGCCGCCACGCTGGCCTCTACCGGGACGCCCGCGCAATTCGTCCATGCCTCCGAGGCGAGCCACGGCGATCTGGGCATGCTGACCCGCGACGACGTCTGCGTGCTGATTTCGAATTCGGGCGAAACGCCGGAGCTGGGCGATATTCTGGCCCACACCCGCCGTTTCGGGATCCCCTTGGTCGGCATTTCAAAGAACCCGGGCAGCACGCTGATGAAGGCCGCCGATCTGCGGCTGACCCTGCCCGACGCGCCCGAGGCCTGTGCCATCGGCATGGCGCCCACCACCTCGACCACGCTGACGCTGGCACTGGGCGACGCGCTGGCGGTGGCACTGATGGAAGAGCGTGGCTTTAGGCCCGAACATTTCGCCACCTTCCACCCCGGCGGCAAGCTGGGCGCGCAGATGGCGCGGGTGTCGTCGCTGATGCATACGGATTTGCCGCTGGTGCAGGCCGCGACCCCGATGGCCGATACGCTGCTGGTGATGACCTCCAAGGGCTTCGGGATCGCAGCGGTTGTTGCGGATGGCAAGCTCACGGGCGTGATCTCCGACGGTGATCTGCGGCGCAACATGGGTGATCTGATGACGCGCCAGGCAGGCGAGGTGGCCAACCCCGACCCCGTCACGATCACCCCTGACATGCTGGCCGCCGAGGCGCTGCGCATCTTGAACGAACGCAAGATCAGCGCGCTGGTCGTGGTCGAGGATGGCGCGCCTGTGGGCCTCGTCCATATTCACGATCTGCTGCGCGCGGGCGTCGCATGAGCGTCACGATCCTGATCCCGGCGCGCTATGCCTCCACGCGCTATCCGGGCAAGCCCCTCGTCGAGATGGAGCAATCCGACGGCAGCCGCAAATCCCTGATCCGCATGACGTGGGAGGCGGCGCAGGATGTGCCCGGCATCGACGCGGTGCATGTGGCCACCGACGACGACCGGATCGCGGACCATTCAAAGGCCTTCGGCGCGTCGGTCATCATGACCTCCGAGGCGTGTCGCAACGGCACAGAGCGCTGCGCGGATGCGCTGGCACGCGCAGGGCTGGACACCGACATCATCGTCAACCTGCAAGGCGACGCTCCGCTGACCCCGCCGTGGTTCATCACCGCATTGATCGAGGCGATGCGAACAGGCGCGGGGATGGCCACGCCCGTGCTGCGCGTGGACCCGCAAACCTATGCGCATTTCGTCGAGGACCGCCGCAACGGCCGCGTCGGCGGCACCACGGCGGTGTTCGACCGTAGCCGCGATGCGCTCTATTTCTCCAAAGAGATCCTGCCGTGGCTCGACATTGCAAAACTGCCCGAAGGCCCGTTGCCGGTGTGGCATCATGTCGGCGTCTACGCCTACACGCCCGCCGCGCTGACGGCCTATGGGGCCTGGCCCGAAGGCATTCTGGAGCGCCTCGAAGGGCTTGAGCAATTGCGCTTTCTCGAAAACGGCCACAAGGTGCGCTGTGTCGAGGTCGAGGCGGGGGGGCGCGTGTTCTGGGAATTGAACAACCCCGCCGACGTCGCCCGAATCGAGGCTGTTCTGAAAGGCGCTTAGATGTCCAAAATCGTGACCATCGGCGATATTGCAGTGGGGGGTGACAACCCGTTCATGCTGATCACCGGCCCTTGCCAGCTGGAATCGCTGGACCACGCCCGCATGATGGCCGAACGCATATCCGAGGCCTGCGCGGCCACCGGCACAAGGTTCGTGTTCAAGGCCAGCTATGACAAGGCGAACCGGTCGTCGCTGGGCACCGAGCGGGGACTGGGGATGGAGAGGGGTCTGGACATACTTGGCCGGATCCGCGATGAATTCGGCTGCCCCGTGCTGACGGATGTCCACGAGCCGGGCCATTGCGCGCCTGCCGCTGCCGTCTGCGATGTGTTGCAGATCCCTGCGTTTCTGTGCCGTCAGACCGATCTTTTGCTGGCCGCAGGGGAAACCGGTGCGGCGATCAACATCAAGAAGGGTCAGTTTCTGGCCCCGTGGGATATGGCCAATGTGGCGGCCAAGGTGGAAAGCACCGGCAACACCCGCATCATGCTCTGCGAACGCGGCACGTCGTTTGGCTACAATACCTTGGTGACGGATTTTCGAGGATTGCCGACGATGGCCGAGACAGGCTGGCCTGTGGTGTTCGACGCCACCCATTCCGTGCAACAACCCGGCGGGCGCGGTGGCATGTCGGGTGGGCAGCGCGAATTCGCACCTGTGCTGGCGCGGGCGGCCTGTGCGGTGGGGGTGTCCGCGCTTTTCATTGAGACGCATGAGGACCCGGACAATGCGCCCAGCGACGGGCCCAACATGATCCCTGTGGATCAGATGCCGGACCTCATCGCGGATTTGCGGCGCTATGATGCGCTGCGGAAGGGGCGCTAGCGCAAACCGAAAAGTGGAAACCGGTTTTCGGGTTGTTTTGCGCGCTCAAGCCAAGCGCAAACCGAAAAGTGAGAACCAGTTTTCGGGTTAATTTGCGCGCTCGAGCCAAGCGCAAACCGAAAAGTGAGAACCAGTTTTCGGTTTGTTTTGCGCTTCGAAGCAACTCTTAAAGATACATCTGGTCGCGGAACACGTGGCGGACGATGTCTTCGCGGCGTATGCCACGTTCGGTCAGTTGATCGTTGCTCAGGTTTTGCAGAGCCTGAATTTTGTGCACGCGGCTGTTGGTCTCGGCGACGTTGACCAGCGCGGTGCCGATGGCGCGCAGACCGGCCATCAGAATGTTCTCGCGTTTGGTCTCGAATGGGGTGGTCTGATTGGCTGTATGGGCCATGGAATGTCCTGACTGCTCGGGTTTTATGTGATGATCAGCATTTAAGGATGCAGGTGCAGCATCACCACCCACGTTATCGCATAGCCGCTATCGGTTTGCCGCATGGACGGGCTAGGGCGTTGTTTTCAAACCGCCTAAATTTTACCAGTTGATAAAAAAACGGACCTGTGAGAGCCTTTCTCTCAACAGTCATCTGGACAGGGCCCGCGAACATGGATGCCAAGACACTCTCCCCCGGAATCGTTGCAGGTCGTTTGACAGCCGATCAGATCGCCGCAGGGTTCGACGATCTGCACCCGCCGCTCGATCCGCACGAGGCGATGGTGGCAGCCGACAGGTGTTACTTCTGCCATGACGCACCCTGCATCACGGCCTGCCCGACAGAGATCGACATACCTCTGTTCATTCGCCAGATCGCAACAGGCACGCCCGAAGCGGCGGCCCGGACAATATTCGAGCAAAACATCCTGGGCGGCATGTGCGCCCGGGTCTGCCCGACAGAGACGCTCTGCGAAGAGGCCTGCGTGCGCGAGGCGGCTGAGGGCAAGCCGGTCAAGATCGGCCAGTTGCAGCGCTATGCGACCGACAAACTGATGGCGCAGCCCGCGCATCCGTTTCAGCGTGCTGAACCGACAGGCAAACGCGTGGCGGTTGTGGGCGCGGGGCCTGCGGGTCTGGCCTGCGCGCATCGGCTGGCGATGCTGGGGCACGATGTGGCCGTGCTAGATGCGCGACCCAAGCCCGGAGGCCTCAATGAATACGGCATCGCGGCTTACAAGACCCCGCATGATTTTGCCCATGCAGAGGTCGACTGGCTTCTGGGTATCGGCGGCATCGTGATCGAGACCGACATGGCGCTGGGCCGTGACGTGTCATTGGCAGCATTGCGCGACCAGTTCGATGCGGTGTTTCTGGGCATGGGCCTTTCGGGCGTGAACGGGTTGGGCGTCGAGGGCGACGACCGGGACGGCGTCACGGATGCGGTCGATTTCATTGCTGATCTGCGCCAATCGTCCGATCTGACGACGCTGCCCGTGGGCCGCGACGTGGTGGTTATCGGTGGCGGTATGACGGCGGTGGACGCGGCGGTGCAGTCCAAGCTGTTGGGGGCGCTGAACGTGACGATCGTCTACCGCCGGTCGCGGTCGCGGATGAACGCAAGCGTCTACGAGCAGGATCTGGCGGCCTCCAAAGGCGTGCGGATCGTGACCAATGCGCAGCCTGTTGCGGTGCATGGCAACGGGGCCGTGCGCGAGGTCGAGTTCGAATATGTCGACGATGATCTGACAGCGACGGGCGAGATGTTTCGTCTGGCTGCGGATCAGGTGTTCCGGGCCATCGGCCAAAGCCTCGAAGGCGATGATTTGCCCACCCTTGAGGGTCGCAAGATCGCCGTGACAGGGACCGGGCGAACGTCGGTCGACGGTGTCTGGGCAGGCGGCGATTGTGCGTCGGGCGGTGACGATCTGACCGTGACGGCGGTGGCCGAAGGGAGGGATGCGGCGATGGACATTCATGCGACCCTTGGGACACGTTGAAAGCGGCCCTCCGGGGGAGGTTTATTTGGCAAGATGAAATGGGGGTCCTGAGATATGGCCGATCTGACAAGCAATTTCGTGGGCATCAAATCGCCCAATCCGTTCTGGCTGGCCTCTGCGCCGCCGACGGACAAGGAATACAACGTCCGCCGCGCGTTCGAGGCGGGATGGGGCGGTGTGGTGTGGAAGACACTTGGGCTGGATCCGCATGTGGTGAACGTCAACGGGCCGCGGTACGGGGCTGTCTATGGTGCCGATCGGCGGCTTTTGGGGCTGAATAATATCGAGCTGATTACGGACCGTCCTTTGGAAACCAACCTGCAAGAGATCAAGGCGGTCAAGCGGGATTACCCGGACCGGGCCATGGTCGTGTCGCTGATGGTGCCGTGCGAGGAAGAGCCGTGGAAGTTCATCCTGCCGCTGGTCGAAGAGACCGGCGCGGACGGGGTGGAGCTGAATTTCGGTTGCCCGCACGGGATGAGCGAACGCGGCATGGGCAGCGCCGTGGGGCAGGTGCCGGAATATATCGAGATGGTGACGCGCTGGGCCAAGGCCAACACGCGGATGCCGGTGATCGTCAAGCTGACGCCCAATATCACCGACATCCGCCAGCCTGCGGCGGCGGCGATGCGCGGCGGGGCGGATGCGGTTTCGCTGATCAACACGATCAATTCGATCACCTCGGTCGATCTGGACCTGATGGCGCCCGAGCCGACAATCGATGGCAAGGGCGCGCATGGTGGCTATTGCGGGCCTGCGGTGAAACCGATTGCGCTCAACATGGTGGCGGAGATTGCCCGCTCGCCCGAGATGGCGGGTTTGCCGATTTCGGGCATTGGTGGCGTGACCACATGGCGCGATGCGGCGGAGTTTCTGTCGCTGGGCGCGGGCAATGTGCAGGTCTGCACGGCGGCGATGACTTATGGTTTCAAGATCGTCGAAGAGATGATTTCGGGGCTGAGCCAATGGATGGATGAGAAGGGGTATGTGTCGGTCGATCAGGTGGTGGGGCGCGCGGTACCCAATGTGACCGATTGGCAGCATCTGAACCTCAATTACATCAGCAAGGCGGTGATCAACCAGGACCTCTGCATCAAATGCGGGCGCTGCTATGCGGCCTGCGAGGACACCTCGCATCAGGCGATTTCGATGTCGCCCGAGCGGGTGTTCGAGGTGATCGACGCGGAATGTGTGGCGTGTAACCTCTGTGTGAACGTCTGCCCCGTGGCAGATTGTATCACGATGGAGCAGATGGCACCGGGCAGTGTCGATCCGCGCACGGGCCGCGTGGTCGAGGAAGAATATGCCAACTGGACCATGCATCCCAACAATCCGGGCGCGACCGCGGCGGAATAAGCGATCACGGCGTCAGCAGCTTGCGGAACATCGTCTCGACAAAACCCTCCGCGCCGTCGCCACCCGGCACCAGAACCTGCACCTGCGCGTCGAAATCGGCGTAATGCTGCGTGATGGCCCAGATCGAAAAGATCAGGTGGCGCGGGTCCGTCCGCGCCAATCGCCCCGCGTCCATCCAGCCTTGGATCAGCGCGCATTTCTCGTCGAAGAGCGGCTTCAGCCCACTCACCAGATGCGGCTCCATGCGCGGCGCGCCCTGGATGATCTCGCCTGCGAACAGCCTGCTTTCGCGGGGGTATTTGCGGCTCATCTCCATCTTGCGGGCGATGTAGCCCAGCATTTCGGCCAGCGGATCGCCGTTCGCGTGCATGTGTCGCAAGGGATCCAGCCATTCGGTCATCAGCCCGTTCAGCAGCGCGACGTGGATCGCCTCCTTGCCGTCGAAATAATACAGGATGTTGGGTTTGCTCAGCCCGGCCGTCTCTGCAATCTGGTCCAGGGTCGCGCCGCGATATCCGTGCTGGGAAAATACGTCGAGGGCGGCATCCAGGATCAGGTGGCGGTTGCGCTCCTGTATGCGGGTCCGCGGGGTCGGGGCTGTGGCGTCCATGATCGGCTCCGGTCTGCTATGTGGTTGGGCAGGGGCACCTGCGGTCCGGCGCGCGGCCCCATCTGTTCTTGACAGGGCCAGAGCGCATTGCAATCGTGGCTTGACCAAATGGTAAAAAAGCAAAGGCGGGCGCGCAAGCCCCAGGATCCGGGAGACAGCGTTATGGCAGCGGACGGTGCAGGCGGCAAGAACCTGAGGATCGACGGCGAAAGGCTGTGGGACTCTCTGATGGAGATGGCGCAGATCGGCCCCGGTGTCGCGGGCGGCAACAACCGCCAGACCCTGACCGATGCGGATGCCGAGGGGCGCGCGCTGTTCCAACGGTGGTGCGAGGCGGCGGGATGCACAATGGGCCTTGATCAGATGGGCAACATGTTCGCGCATCGGGCCGGTTCTGACCCCAACGCTCTGCCGGTCTATGTCGGATCTCATCTGGATACCCAGCCGACGGGTGGCAAATACGACGGCGTGTTGGGCGTGTTGGGCGGGCTCGAGATCATCCGCACGTTGAATGACCTCGATATCCGCACCAAACATCCCATCGTGGTGACCAATTTCACCAACGAGGAAGGCACGCGCTACGCCCCCGCGATGCTGTCGTCGGGCGTTTTCGCGGGCATCCATACGCAGGATTGGGCCTACGGGCGCGTCGATGCCGAGGGCAAGGCGTTCGGCGACGAGCTGGCGCGCATCGGCTGGAAAGGTGAAGAAGAGGTCGGCGCGCGCAAGATGCATGCTTTCTTTGAGCTGCACATCGAACAGGGGCCGATTCTGGAGGCCGAGGGCAAGGATATCGGCGTTGTCACCCACGGGCAGGGCCTGTCTTGGACGCAAATCACAATTATCGGCAAGGATGCGCATACCGGATCAACCCCGATGCCGATGCGGCGCAATGCAGGGCTGAGTATGGCGCGGGTGCTTGAGGCGGTGGATGCCATTGCCATGTCGCATGCGCCCCACGCGGTGGGGGCTGCGGGTCATATCGACGTCTTTCCCAATTCGCGCAACGTTATCCCGGGTCGTGTGGTCTTTACCGTCGACCTGCGCTCGCCCGATCTCAAGGTGATCGAGGATATGGAGGCGCGGCTGCGGGTCGAGGCGCAGAAGATCTGCGATGACATGGGGTTGTCGGTGGAGTTCGAAAAGGTCGGTGGGTTCGATCCTGTGGCCTTTGATGAGGGTTGCGTGTCTGCGGTGCGCTCGGCGGCGGAACGGTTGGGATATTCCCACATGGACCTGATTTCCGGCGCGGGGCATGACGCCTGCTGGATTAACCGAGTGGCTCCGACGGCGATGGTGATGTGCCCTTGTGTGGACGGGTTGTCGCACAACGAGGCCGAGGAGATTACGAAGAAGTGGGCGATGGCGGGGGCGGATGTGCTGATGCATGCGGTGGTGGTGACGGCGGAGATTGTGGGGTGAGATATTTGTTGATTGCTCTAATTATAGCAGTCTCCCTGCAAGGGTATGCATCCGCTCAATTGCTTGAATGGGACGAAGGTGCCGTTAAGCAGCTTTGTGAAAGCGAATGGCAGGACGATTTTTCAATGCAAGAATACTGCGTAAACACTAACAAAGAGGGTCACGCCGATTTCATGCGATTTGCGACCACCGCTGATATGGTACGCTTCGACCAACCATTTTCGAATTGTATCAGAGAATGGGGCATACAATGGGAGATGGTGGCCTATTGTGCAGAACGACAATTGGAAAGTTTTGAATCTCTCCCAGAGAAGCTCTCCGGTCTACCGTCAGAAATCGCAGAGGCCATTATGAGCAAGTGCAGCCAAGAATGGCGCGACGACTACAGCATGATCGCCTATTGCGCTGAAACCCAGTCAAAAGCCTGGAAACAGCTTAACAATTAGGAGGACACCACAATGACCACCAAAGTCATCAAAAACGGCACCGTCTGCACGGCGGACCGCAGCTACAAGGCCGACATCCTGATCGAGGGCGAGACGATCAAGCAGATCGGCGAGGACATCAAGGGCGACGAATATATCGACGCCGAAGGCGCATATGTGATCCCCGGCGGCATCGACCCGCATACGCATCTGGAGATGCCTTTCATGGGCACCACCGCCGCCGAGACGTTCGAGACGGGCACGTGGGCCGCGGCCTGCGGGGGCACCACGATGATCGTGGATTTTTGTCTGCCGGGGGCGGACGGCTCCATCAAGAACGCGATCAATGAGTGGCATCGCAAATCGGCACCGCAGATATGCTCGGACGTGGGCTATCACATGGCGATCACCGGCTGGAACGAGAATGTGTTCAACGAAATGAAGGATGCCGTCGATATGGGCGTCAATTCCTTCAAGCATTTCATGGCCTACAAGGGCGCGTTGATGATCGAGGACGACGAGATGTTCGCGTCCTTCACGCGCTGTGCAGAGCTGGGCGCGCTGCCGATGGTCCATGCCGAGAACGGCGATCTGGTGGCCGAGATGCAACAGAAATACTTCGATCAGGGCATCACCGGCCCTGAAGGGCATGCCTATTCGCGGCCGCCTGAATTCGAGGGCGAGGCGGCCAACCGCGCCATCACGATTGCCGATGCGGCGGGCGTGCCGCTCTATATCGTGCATGTGTCCTGCGAACAATCGCACGAGGCGATCCGGCGGGCGCGCCAAAAGGGCATGCGCGTCTACGGAGAGCCGCTCATTCAGTTCCTGACGCTGGACGAGTCCGAGTATTTCAACAAAGATTGGGACCACGCCGCGCGTCGCGTGATGTCGCCGCCGTTCCGGTCCAAGGATCATCAGGATTCGCTCTGGGCCGGGTTGCAATCGGGGTCCTTGCAGGTCGTGGCGACAGATCACGCGGCGTTTTCCACCGAGCAGAAACGCGCGGGCCGCGACGATTTCCGCATCATTCCCAATGGCTCGAACGGGCTGGAGGAGCGTCTGGCGGTTCTGTGGACCCATGGAGTCGAGACGGGTCGTCTGACGCCCAACGAATTTGTCGCCGCAACCTCGACCAACGTGGCCAAGATCCTGAATATATACCCAAAAAAGGGCGCGATCGTCGAAGGCGCGGATGCCGATATCGTGGTCTGGGATCCGAAGATCACCAAGACCATCTCGGCCTCCAACCACCATTCGATCCTCGATTACAACGTGTTCGAAGGGTTCGAGGTCAAGGCGCAATCGCGCTACACCCTGTCGCGCGGCGAGGTCATCTGGGCCTGGGGCCAGAATTCCCAGCCGTCGCCGGGACGGGGAAAATTCGTGCCCCGGCCTGCGTTTGGCTCGGCGTCTCTGGCGTTGTCGAAATGGAAAGAACTGACGTCGCCGAAGATGATCAAACGCGATCCGTTGAATATACCGGCGGGGATTTGAGGCAAGTGACTTGTTGGGAGACCCTTTGGAACAATGCGGATAAGATAGCAGCAGTGACCATTATCACTGCCTCAGTTGGAGTGATCGCAACCGTTATTTTTACTTGGCGACAAGTAAAATTCCAGTCGGCCTCCCTGAAAAACGATGATGCAAGAATTTCACGTGAAACGGCTCTCTTTCTCATCGAAATGCTCAATTCAGAAGAGTTTCGAGTTAATCGACACCTCGTGGCACCCAAGTTTCAGAAGGCCCCGCAAAACCTTGATGATGGTGAGAAAGCTGCTTTTCGTGCATTATTGCACGCATATGGAAAAATTGCGCTCGCTTACTTGCACGGTGGCGTGAGGCTTGAAAGTCTTCAAGACTATTGGAGCGGACCACTGAACACAGACTGGGAACGCCTCGCCTCTTTCGCCTCCGCGGAAAGGGTGAAACACCGAAATCGTTTTCGAAACACGGAAACCCTCGCAAGAGATGTCGGAAAGGCAATCAGTGGATAAGATCATCTCCGCAGATAACCTCTCGCTGACTTTCCAAACCAACGATGGCCCAGTCCATGCCCTCAAAGACGTGTCGCTGGACATCGAAAAGGGCGAATTCGTCAGCTTCATCGGGCCGTCGGGCTGCGGCAAGACGACGTTCCTGCGGGTCATGGCGGATCTGGAGAAGCCGACGGGGGGCAGCATCACCGTCAATGGGGTGTCGCCGGAAGAGGCGCGGCGGGCGCGGGGCTATGGTTATGTGTTTCAGGCGGCGGGGCTTTATCCGTGGCGGACGATTGGCGGCAATGTCCGGTTACCGCTCGAGATCATGGGGTATTCCAAGGCGGATATGGCCAGCCGCGTCGCGCGGGTGCTGGAACTGGTCGAACTGGACGGGTTCGAGAAGAAATTCCCGTGGCAATTGTCTGGCGGGATGCAGCAGCGCGCCAGCATCGCCCGGGCGCTGGCGTTCGATGCCGATATTCTGCTGATGGACGAGCCGTTCGGGGCGCTGGACGAGATCGTGCGCGACCATCTGAACGAGCAATTGCTGAAACTCTGGGCGCGGACCGAGAAAACCATCGCCTTCGTCACCCATTCGATCCCCGAGGCGGTCTACCTGAGCACCAGGATCGTCGTCATGTCGCCCCGCCCCGGACGGATCGCGGATGTGATCGACAGCCCGCTGCCGCGGAATCGGCCTTTGGATATTCGTGACAGCCCTGAGTTTCTGGAGGTCGCGCACCGGGTGCGTGAGGGGCTTCGGGCGGGGCATGCGTATGATTGAGCGACGGGATCGTGGACAGCGGCCCTCCGGGGGAGGTTTATTCAGCAAGATGAAGCCGGGGGTGCCGCGTTGTTTGCTGCTTGAGGGCGGCTTGGTCAATCAGCCCTCCGGGGGGAGTTTTTCCGGCGAAATGAAGCTGGGGGGGCGCGCGTGATGCGGAGTGTCGTGCCAGTGCTGACGGTTGTGACAGCGCTTTTTGTGTTTTGGTATGGGGCGGCGGTCTGGCTGAATGCGGCCTGGGCCCATGACAAGGCGGGGCGGGCGGAGGTGTCATTGAGCTTTCCGGCACTGGTTGCGGATACCTGGAGCCAGGACAAGCCCAAGTTGCCCGCGCCGCATCAGGTGGTGGTGGAGATTTGGGAGACGACCGCCCTGAAGAAGATCACGTCGAAGCGGTCGCTTATCTGGCATTCCTGGGTGACGTTGTCGGCGACGCTTTTGGGGTTTGCGTTGGGCACGGCGCTGGGCTTCGCACTCGCGATCGGGATCGTGCACAACCGGGTGATGAATATGAGCGTGATGCCCTGGGTGATCGCATCGCAGACGGTGCCCATTCTGGCGATTGCGCCGATGATCATCGTGGTGCTGAATTCGGTGGGGATCTCTGGCTTGCTGCCCAAGGCGATGATTTCGATGTATCTGTCGTTCTTTCCGGTGGTTGTCGGCATGGTCAAGGGGTTGCGGAGTCCGGATGCGATGCAGCTCGATCAGATGCGGACCTGGGCTGCGAGCGGCGGGCAGACGTTCTGGAAACTGAGACTGCCGGCGTCGATGCCGTATCTCTTTACCTCGATGAAGATCGGCGTGGCGGCGAGCCTTGTGGGGGCCATCGTGGGGGAATTGCCCACGGGGGCGGTGGCGGGTCTGGGGGCGCGGCTTTTGGCGGGGTCGTATTACGGGCAGACCATTCAGATCTGGTCGGCGTTGATCATGGCGGCGGTATTGGCGGCGACGTTGGTGGCGCTGATCGGGCTTGTTCAGCGGATCGTGTTGCGGCGTATGGGGATGGCGGATGGCATCTGACGCGATGACATACGGGCGCCTGGGCGGCGGGAAGGTTGTTCTGGCGGCTGGCGCAATCGTCGGGCTGGGATTTCTGGTGCATCCCATACTGGCGGGACTTTTGGCGCTGTGGCTGGGTGCCTGGATATTCAACGTCTGGCTTGCGGGATTTGGCGGGCGGGTCGCGTCGATTGCCGTGCCCGTGGTGTTCGGGATTACGCTGCTGCTGCTTTGGGAAGGGGCTGTGCGGGGGTTCGGGATCAACCCGGTGCTGCTGCCTGCGCCCTCGGCGATTGCAGTGCGGTTTGCGGCCTCGACCGATATCCTGTGGGTGGATTTCAAGCAGACGGTTCTTAAAGGCGCACTCTCGGGCTATGTGATCGGCTGCGGGGCGGCCTTTGCGCTAGCCATCGCCATCGACCGCTATCCGTTCCTGCAGCGCGGCCTGCTGCCTGTGGGCAATTTTGTGGCGGCCCTGCCGGTCATCGGGATGGCGCCGATTCTGGTGATGTGGTTCGGGTTCGACTGGCAGTCCAAGGCGGCGGTCGTCGTGGTCATGGTGTTCTTTCCGATGCTGGTGAACACCGTGCAGGGGCTGGCCGCGAGCGAGGCCATGCAGCGCGATCTGATGCGCACCTATGCGGCGGGCTATTGGCAGTCGTTGTTGAAGTTGCGGCTGCCCGCGGCGATGCCGTTTGTGTTCAACGGGCTCAAGATCGGGACCACTCTGGCGCTGATCGGGGCGATTGTCGCCGAATTTTTCGGCTCACCCACGCGTGGCATGGGGTTTCGCATCTCGACATCGGTGGGACAGCTTGCGCTGGATCTCGTCTGGGCCGAGATTGTGGTGGCGGCGCTGGCCGGTTCGGCGTTTTATGGCGGCGTGACATTGATCGAGCGGATGGTGACGTTCTGGCATCCGTCACAAAGGTCCTGACAAAAAGGGCTGACCAAGGGAACCGACAACAAGGAGAGTAATATGACGAAGATGACGAAACTTGCCGCAGGTGCTGCGCTGGGCCTTTGGGCCGGAATGGCGCAGGCCGCCGACGAGGTGACGCTACAGCTCAAATGGGTGACGCAGGCGCAGTTTGCGGGTTATTATGTGGCGCTCGACAAGGGGTTCTACGGCGAAGAAGATCTCGACGTGACGATCAAACCCGGCGGGCCGGACATTGCGCCGACGCAGGTGATCGCGGGCGGTGGCGCGGATGTGACCGTCGAATGGATGCCGGCTGCCCTGGCCGCGCGTGAAAAAGGCCTGCCGCTGGTCAATATCGCACAGCCCTTCAAATCGAGCGGCATGATGCTGACCTGCCGCAAGGATGCAGGCATTTCCGGCACCGACGATTTTGCGGGCAAGACGCTGGGCGTCTGGTTCTTCGGCAACGAGTTTCCGTTCCTGTCGTGGATGAGCCAGCTGGGCCTGTCGACCGATGGCGGCGACGACGGTGTCACCGTGCTCAAACAGGGGTTCAACGTCGATCCGCTGTTGCAGAATCAGGCGGCTTGCGTGTCGACCATGACCTACAATGAATATTGGCAGGTCATCGACGCAGGGCTGACGCCGGACGATCTTCAGGTCTTCAAATACGAGGAACAGGGCGTCGCGACGCTCGAAGACGGGCTCTATGTGCTTGAGGAAAACCTCGAGGATCCGACCTTCGTCGACAAGATGGAGCGGTTCGTGCGGGCCTCGATGCGGGGCTGGAAATACGCTGAGGAAAACCCCGATGAGGCAGCCGAGATCGTGCTCGACAACGACGCGTCGGGTGCGCAGACCGAAAAGCATCAAAAGCGGATGATGGGTGAGGTGGCCAAGCTGACCGCAGGCAGCAATGGCGCGCTGGACCCGGCGGATTACGAGCGCACGGTGCAATCGCTGCTGTCGGGTGGATCCGATCCGGTGATTTCCGAGGCGCCCGTGGGTGCCTGGACGCATATGATCACGGATGCGGCGTTGCAGTGACCCGGTAGTATGGGTGATTGCCAAGGATGATGATTGAAAGGCGTCCGGTCCCACTCAGGGTCCGGGCGTTTTCATTTGCTCGCGGCAGACACCCGCAACGATGCAGGACGCGCAAATAGTCTACGCACCGGGTCACGAGTCTGAATTTTGAAAAACAGCGCCTATTTGGGCGGATCATACCTGTCCTGCGCGGCCCAGGCCGCCAAAAGACGGTACGCCAAAAACAGAACAATCCCGAGGCCCAAAGCCAAAACTATCGTATCACTCATTACACCCCCCAAGGGTAACCGCAGATTCGATGACGCAGTGAAGCGCTATCAGGAGAAGATGTAAGAATGCCTACCTTGCGCCCCTGAATGCGCCCGATGTTGTGGCAAACGTTGCACAATAGCATCGCCTGACGTCATTTCAGCCACAGTGTGTGCCGCGACCCCGCAGGGACCTTGTGGGAACCGCGTCAGCCCGTAGCAAAACTGCCAGCCAACCCTGAGTCAGGCGCCTCTAATGTGGACCAGACGATTCTGTCGAGGTCCGCAAAACGGGCAAGGCGGACAAGTTCCGCGTCCAGCCGCGCCTGACGACCTCTGCCCCAGCGGATGCCAGCCTCTGGCCAGAGGTTCGTGACGTCGAGGATGCGCGCTTTGCGGTTGGCCTTCATGTCGATGCGGCCCACCATCTGCGCGCCTTCGAGCAAGGGGAAGACGTAATAGCCATAGCGGCGTTTGGTGGCGGGGATGAAAATCTCGATCCGGTAATGAAACCCGAAAAGCCGTTCCGCGCGTTTGCGGTCGCGCAGGGCGGGGTCGAACGGGCTGAGCACCCGCAGGCGGTTCGGCGGCTCGGGCGGGGTTTCATCCGCCAGACCGGGGCGGCAGAGGTGGCGGCGCACAGAGCCATCGGCATTTTGCACGTCTACCTGGGTGATCTTTCCCCGAGCCAGGACATGTTCGGCCCAGTCGCGGGCCTCTGCCGGGGTGACATGGGCCCAAAAGGCGGCGATTTCGCCCGGGGTGGCAAAGCCCAGCCGGTCCAGCGCCGCGTTGCAGAACCAGTCGATGCTGTGGGTCGTCTCGGGTGTTTCTATGCGGAATTCAGCCGGAATGACCCGGTCCGTCAGGTCGTAATGCTTGCGAAACGCGACGCGTCGGGTGACGCTGAGCGCGCCGGAGCGCCAGAGGTATTCCAGCGCGGTCTTTGACGGATGCCAGTCCCACCATCCCCCCGATCCGCGCGCCTCGCCTTGGCCGACATCCGCTGAACAGGCGGGACCGTGGTCAGTGATCTGGTCGAGAACCGGCACGCAAAGCCGCTCGAACCCGTCGCGCCGCCATTCCTTCCAGCGGTTGCGCAGGGTTTCGGCGTCACGGGCAAAGCGCAGATGCCAATGCGGATAAAACTCGGTCGGGATGACGGCGGCGTCATGCGTCCAATGTTCGAACAAGGTCCGATCCCGCTCCAGCAGCCGCGCCAGATTGGCGGGTCGGTAGCATTGACGCCGCGCAAAGAGGATCATGTGATGCGCGCGTTCCAGCGTGTTGACGCTGTCGAGCTGAACGAACCCCAGCCGCGTGATCGGCGCCAACAGGTCGTCGCCGGTGGCGTTTCCGGTGGGCGGTTCGGCCAGCGCATGCCGGTCGGGAAAAATCCGCCGGGCTTTTGCGTTGTCCAGAAACGGGATGCTCACCTGCGGCGCAGGGTGTCGCCCAGCGAAAGCGTCGGGCTCAGCTCCACGATGCGCTCGACCTTGGCCTGATCGTCGGCCACCAGCGCGGTGATGATCTGCGCCGCCTTGGTGCCGATCTCTTCGCGGCAAGAATCCATTGTGGCCAGCTTGCGCGGCAGGCCTTGCAACAGCTCAACCCCGTTGAACCCCGCGAGCCCGATCTGACCGGGCACGTCGATGCCCTTTTCCAGCAGATAAAGCAATCCGCCCGCGCCAATCATGTCGTTGGAATAATAAAGAAAATCCAGATCCGGCGTGCGTTCAAGCATGGCTTGCGTCATCTCGCGGCCCTTGGCCAATGCCGACCCGCCGGAATAAAACTCCTGATCGGCCACCTCGACGCCGCCTTTGGCCAACGCCTCCGTGAACCCCTCGAACCGTTTGCGCGCCCGGTGGTCCAGCGGCATCTTGGTGCCCATGAACCCGATCCGCCGGTAGCCCGCGCGCAGGATTTCCTGCGCCATCTGGCGGCCCGCACGGCGGTGCGAAATGCCGACCATCGCATCAATCGGCCGCCCGTCCACATCCATGATCTCGACCACCGGAATGCCACTGGCCTTGAGCATGGCGCTGCTGGCCTCGGAATGCTCAAGCCCCGCGATGATCACACCCGAAGGCCGCCACGACAGCATCTCATAGAGCACGCGCTCTTCTTTTTCGGGCAGATAATCCGTGACGCCAACGACGGGCTGCAATTCGGTTTGCTCGAGCACCGCGCTGATGCCCGACAGGACCTCGGGAAACACCATGTTGCGCAAGCTGGGGATGATCACGGCGATCAGATTGACGCGGGACGAGGCCAGCGCGCCGGCGATCTTGTTGGGCACGTAGCCCAGCCGCTTGGCCGCCTCCAGCACCTTTTCGCGGGTCGCATCCGACACGTCGCCGCGGTTGCGCAGCACGCGGCTGACGGTCATTTCACTGACGCCCGACGCCTCAGAGACATCGCGCAGGGTCAGTGGGCGGGTCGGCGCGGTGGTCTGGTCTGGCTTTGGATCTGTCACGCGCCGGTCCTTTTTTGAGGTTTCCACAGGTTAGCGCAGGCAAATTGCCCGGTTCAAGCGGATAGCGCCTCAAGCTGGCATAAAGCGCGGTTCGGATGGTGACATTCTCCGCCAGCCGCGCCAAAGACGAGAACGTGGTCCCGTGGCTCAACTGGATAGAGCAGCCCCCTCCTAAGGGGCAGGTTACTGGTTCGAATCCAGTCGGGGTCACCAAAAACACCTATAAAATATGGCTTATTTACTGGGCTTTGTGCAGGAGCTTGCAGAAAGTCCCGTGAGCTTTTGCACCGAATTCTGCTGAAAGGGCGGAAATCTCGTACAAAACCTGTACAAATTTCGCACGTCTTTGCGCCTTTAGGGGTATTCCAATGAGCTGGCGGGTTGCGAATACATGCGCGGAACGAAAGTTCGGCAGCGCAACGCGCAAGCAGATCATCATGTTTCTGGCCGACAAGGCGAGCGATGATGGCTCAGGCATCTGGTGTTCCAAGGGTACGATTCAACGGCACACCGAGCTGGGGGAGACCACAGTCAAGCGAGCCGTGCGCGCGTTCCTGAAGGAAGGTATCCTTGTCGAGACCGGCGCACGGACCTGCAAGAACGGTTTCACCGTCGTTTACCGGATCGATCTTGCCAAGGTCGAGGCGCTGGACCCGACTCTGGAACCCGAGATTGAGACGGGGTCCACAGCGGCCCCCGTCCAGTCTGGCCCCGGTACGGGGGCCACTGTGGCCGGGGTACCGGGGCCACCACGGCCCCCAAACCATCCTAAAACCATCCATAAACCACCTACGCGCAGGCGCGAGGCGGCGGCGGATGAAGAAGCTGAGAAGATTTTAGCAGCATATCCACCGGACCGATTGCGGGGCAAAGCGGCCTGCCTTGCCCAAATCGAAGAGGCCATGAAGGAGGGGATCGCACCGGAGGACTTGCTGCGAGCGGTCCAGGCCTACGCCACCGACAGCGCAGGCTTCACCCGCTCTAAGGTCTGCTTTTCCGACAACTGGTTCCAGTCGCGGCGCTGGCAAGGATACATCAAAGATATCCGCGCCAAGCGAGAGGAAGCTCAAGCTGCGTGTGCAGATCACCATGTGCGGCTGGCCTGCTGGATCAGTGATCGCAGCCCGATGTGCAAACACATCACGGGCACCCAAGTCACGGCTTTGCTCGCCTCAAAACTGGTGACGGAGGCCCAAATCCAAGCCGCAGGGCTCAGTTCATGACCGCCACCGATCCCACCGAAGAGCAAACAGCAAGGCGACCCATGTCATACGCTGGCGCTGCTGACACGGGACCCTGCGAGGGGCGGTACGCCTCCCCTTCGAACCCCACCGGCGCAGGCTATGCCCGCACCAAAGAACCGCTGACCGAGACATTCGTCTTTCGGTGCACAGCGGCAGAGAAGGCCCATTTGCGCGCCAAGGCGGAGGCTGCTGGACTGCCTGCTGCGACCCTGCTGCGCGAGGCGCTTGGTCTCACCGAAGCGCGCCGTCGCAAGTCCATCCCTCGCGTTGATCCAGCTCTGGTGCTGGCTGTCGGGCGCATTGGCGGCAACCTCAACCAGATCGCCCGTTGGCTGAA
>Ga0307981_1000466_pt1 | contig 39850 bp, 37 predicted proteins | sample OrgLakmetagen987_FD_201849 | JGI IMG/M metagenome (GOLD analysis project Ga0307981, IMG submission 201849) | Saline water microbial communities from Organic Lake, Antarctica - #987 | ecosystem: Environmental > Aquatic > Non-marine Saline and Alkaline > Saline | place: Antarctica: Organic Lake... | reverse complement strand
TTAAATTTTAAATTTAAATAAACAAAAACTAGTGATTTTTTATTTAATATATTTATAAAATATATTTTTAATAAGAGTGTGGGTTTGATCCTGGCTCAGAATTAACACTAAAAATATACTTAACACATGCAAGTTTAACGCAATTTAATTATTGAGTAGCGTACGGGTGAGTAACGTATTGTATTAAAATGTTTTAAAGTTTAAGTAAAAAAAAAATTAAATCTTAAATAATAATATAAACTTTTAGGAGTTTATTAAAAAAGAAAATTTTTGCTTTAAATTTTAACAATATAGGATTAGGTTGTTGGTAAGGTAAAAGCTTACCAAGCCCAAGATCCTTAGTTGGTTTGAGAGAACGTACAACCACATTGGGACTGAGACAAGGCCCTAACTTTTATAAGGCAGCAGTGAGGAATATTGGACAATGAGAGAAATCTTGATCCAGTAATATTTTTTGGGTGATTATGACAGCTTTTAAAAACAATAAGTTGTAAAACTCTAAGTTGAGAAAGAAAATGACTTTATCAAGTTAAGTCCCGGCAAACTTCGTGCCAGCAGCCGCGGTAATACGAAGGGGGCAAGTGTTATTCAATCGAACTGGGCGTAAAGGGTTTTTAGGCGGTTTTATGAATGTGTAAATCTTAAAATTAAAACAAAAATTTTAATGGATTATAAACTATAAAACTATGAGTTCAAAAGGTATCAATAGTATTTCTTATGTATAGGTGACATTTAAATATAAAAGAAGGAGTACCAAGGGTGAAAACAATTGATTATTTTAGAACTGACGCTAATAAAACAAAAGTACGGGGAGCAAACAGGATTTGATACCCTGGTAGTCTGTACTGTGACTAATGAATGTTAAATATTAAATTTAAAATTTAGTATTAAAGCTAACGCGTTAAACATTCCGCCTGGGGACTACGGTCGCAAGATTAAAACTCAAAGGAATTGACGGGGGCTTTTTACAAACGGTGGAGCATGTGGTTTAATCCGATAATCCGCGTAGAATCTTACCAGTTTATTTAATAGGTGTTGCATGGCTGTCGTCAGCCCGTGTCGTGAGATGTGGTTCATACAGAACAGAACGGGCGTAACCCTTTGTTTTAGTTTTAAAAGTTCATTATATATGAATTTTTATCTAAAACAATTTTCATTTTTTGAAAAAATGAGGCCGACTTCAAGTCGTCATGGCCCTTTTAAACTGGGCTACACATGTGCTACAATGGCATAAACAAAAAGAAGCAAGTTTGTGAAAACAAGCAAATCTTTAAAAATTGTCTTAGTTCGAATTAGAGATTGGAACTCATCTCTATAAAGACGGAATCGTTAGTAATCGTGGATCAGCATGCCACGGTGAATAGTTTTGAAGTCTTGTACACACCGCCCGTCACGTCAAGGAAATTTTTTTGGTCAGAAGACTTTATTGTTCACGAACAGAAATTTAACCCTGACGAAGTCGTAACAAGGTAACTATAAGGGAACTTGTAGTTGGAAAAATTTTTTAATTAAATTTAAAATTATAAAATACTTAAAATAATATAAGAAAAATGATTATTTGATTAAATAATATTCAATATAATTTATGAAAAAATAGTTTAGGAGTTATTATACAAGTTGTAGACTTTTTTAATTACAACTTACCTCGTTTTTGTTATAACGAATTTTTAAACATAGCGGGAAATTGTAGAATGTGTTTTGTTGAAGTTTTTAAAGCTCCAAAACCTTTAGTTTCTTGTTCCACACCTTTAATGAACAAGTCCTCTATTTTTTTGAATACACCTTTAGTTCAAAAAGCAAGAGAAAATAATTTAGAATTTTTGCTTGTAAATCATCCTCTAGACTGTCCTATTTGTGACCAAGGAGGTGTATGTGATTTACAAGATTATACAAGAGATTTTGGTTCTGATAAAAGCAGAAACTTCAATTTAAATAAAAGAAAAGTAGAAGACAAAAATTTAGGTTTCGTAGTTAAAACTACAATGACAAGATGTATTCATTGTACACGTTGCGTACGTTTTTTAGAGAAATTCGGAGATAATGAAACTTTAAAAGCGTTTGGTAGAGGAGGTTCTATGGAAATAGGTTCTTATATAAATAAATTTATTACAAGTGAATTTTCAGGGAATTTAATAGATTTGTGTCCCGTAGGTGCACTTACCTGTAATATCAATAAGTTTCGTACACGTCATTGAGAGTTGAAAAAAAGTAAAGTTATAGATTTTACAAACACAAGTGGTACTTTATTAGAAGCTCATATTCGTCATAAAAGTATTACTAATAATTACAAAAAAAATATATCTAAAAAAAAAGGTGGTAAAAGTATTTTTAAATTAACTCCTCTTTATGATATAGAAAATAATTTCAGTTTTATTTCTGATAAAAGTCGTTATTACTACGATTTTTAAAATAAAAACAAAACAGCTCGTTTGGTGGAAATGGTAGACACAGTAGACTTAAAATCTATACCTTATCGGTTCAAGTCCGGTAACGAGTAAAAAATTACACATATAATGTTATCAACTGTTGGTATTTATAATTTTGTAACTCGTTGATTTATGTCTTGTAATCACAAAGATATTGGTACTTTATATATCTTTTTAGGAGCATTTGCAGGTGTTATTGGAACCGTAGTTTCTGTAATGATACGTACAGAATTAGGTGGAATTGGTGATCAAATTTTACAAGGAAATTATCAATTTTATAACGTTCTAATTACTGCTCACGCTTTCTTAATGATATTTTTCATGGTTATGCCTATTTTAATGGGAGGTTTCGGTAACTGATTCGTACCTATAATGATAGGTGCTCCAGATATGGCTTTTCCAAGATTAAATAATATTAGTTTTTGATTATTACCACCAGCTCTTTTACTATTATTAAGTTCTTCTTTTGTAGAAACTGGTGCAGGTACTGGTTGAACTGTTTATCCACCTTTAAGTAGTATTCAAGCACACTCTGGTCCATCTGTAGACTTAGCTATATTTAGTTTACATTTATCTGGTTTATCTTCTATTTTAGGTTCTGTAAATTTCATTGTAACTATTTTTAATATGAGAGCTCCAGGTTTTTTTATGCATAAAATAGAATTATTTGTTTGATCTGTACTAATTACAGCGTTTTTATTATTAATTTCTTTACCAGTTTTAGCAGGTGCAATTACCATGTTATTAACTGATAGAAACTTTAACACTACTTTCTTTGACCCAGCAGGAGGTGGTGATCCTGTTTTATATCAACATTTATTTTGATTTTTTGGACACCCTGAAGTATATATTTTAATTTTACCAGCATTTGGTATAATTAGTCATATCGTACGTAGAAATGCTAATAAACCTATTTTTGGACATTTAGGTATGGTTTACGCAATGCTATCTATTGGTATTTTAGGTTTTATAGTTTGAGCTCACCACATGTATACCGTAGGTTTAGACGTAGATACTAGAGCTTATTTTACCGCAGCAACAATGATTATCGCAGTACCTACTGGTATTAAAATTTTTAGTTGAATTGCTACTTTATGAGGAGGTACTATTGATTTAAATAAAACTAGTAGTTTATTTGCAGTAGGTTTTATTTTTTTATTTACTGTAGGTGGTTTAACTGGTATAGTTTTAGCTAATGCAGGTTTAGATATTGCGTTACACGATACTTATTATGTTGTAGCGCACTTCCATTATGTTTTATCTATGGGTGCAGTTTTTGGAATTTTTGCAGGGTTTTATTATTGATTTCATTTAATGAGCGGTGCTCAAATCCCTGAAGTTTTAGGTAAAATACACTTCTGAATTACTTTCGTAGGTGTAAACGTAACTTTTTTTCCAATGCACTTCTTAGGTTTAGCAGGTATGCCTAGACGTATTCCTGATTATCCAGATGTATATGAAGGTTGAAATAAAATAGCAACTTTCGGAAGTACCATTACTTTTGTAGGTCTAATTTATTTTTTCGTTATGGTATTCTTTTCTTTAATGAATACTAAACGTGTAAATGCAGAAAATTTATAATATAATTATAATTAAAATATAAAAATAACTCAGTGATTAGAGTGTAACCTTGCCAAGGTTGAAGTCGAGGGTTTGAATCCCTTTTTTTATATATGTTTAATTTATTGATTTTAGAATCAGCAACTAATTGACAATTTGGTTTTCAAGTAGCAGCCACACCAGTAATGGAAGGTATCGTTAATTTTCACCATGATCTATTTTTTTTTTTAGTAGTAATATGTATATTTGTAATGTATATGTTAGCTAAATGTATAATGTTATTTAATAGCGAAACTAATAAACAACCTATCGTAGTAACTCACGCACCGGTTCTAGAAATTATTTGAACTATTATCCCAGCATTAATTTTAATTGCTATTGCAATACCATCTTTCTCTTTATTATATTCTATTGATGAAGTAGTACAATCTATTTTTTCTATTAAAGTTATAGGGCATCAATGATATTGATCTTATGAAATATTAGATCCAGTACATTTATTAAACGAACGTTTTAATGATCAAGGTGATAAATCTTATATTAAAGATGTTTTTGAAGAAATAGATAATAAAATTTTTAGTTATGATAGTTATATGTTACCAGATGATGCAGTTAAATTCAAACATGAACGTTTATTAAAAGTAGATAATAGTTTATATTTACCTGTAAAAACAAAAGTACGTTTTTTAATTACTTCTGCAGATGTTTTACATAGTTGAGCAATCCCTGCCTTAGGTATAAAATTAGACGCTTGCCCTGGTAGACTAAATCAAACTTCAACTTATATCAAACGTCCAGGTAATTTCTACGGACAATGTAGTGAAATTTGTGGTGTAAATCACGGTTTTATGCCTATAAGTATAGTAGCTTTAGATTTATTTGGTGAATATGTACCAAATATTGATGATGAAAATTTATTATTATTATTCAATTATTTCGTAAAACAAAAAATTAACTAATTTTATTTTAAAAATACAATGCCTCAAATGGATAAAGAAATTTTTATCGAATATTTTTTTTGTACATTTTTAATTTTATTACAATTATTTGCAAATGAGTCTGTAAGTGAAAACTTTTTAAAAATAAACGCACGTTTTTTTTTATTCAATTATTTTAAAATGATTAAAAATATTTTAAATTTTGAAGTATCATTAATTAAAAATATAAAAATATTTAATTAATTTTATGGTAACTATTAATCAATTAATAAGAAAAAAACGAAAACAAAAATATAGAACAAATAAATTTGGAGCTTTAAAGGGTAACCCTCAAAAAAAAGGTACAGTTTTAAAACTTGTTACACGTAATCCTAAAAAACCGAATTCTGCCGTACGTAAATTAGCTTTAATGAGATTAACAAATCAAAAACGTATTTACGCTTACATTGTGGGTATGGGACATAATTTGCAAGAACACTCTATAAGTTTAGTTAGGGCTGGTAGAGTTAAAGATTTACCAGGTATTAAATATAAATTAATACGTGGTCCTTATGATTTTTCAGGTTTAGATTCTCGTAAAACTGCAAGATCAAAATATGGTACCAAAAAAATATAATAATTGAATATTTAGCAATGATAAAATTATTTAATAATATTTTAAATAAAGAAAAAAAAATTGTTTATGAATTAACTAAAATTTATGGTATTAATAAATTTCAAAGTTTAGAAATTTGTAAAAATTTGAATATAAACCCAAAATTAAAATTGAAACAACTAAATATTAATATTTTTCATAAAATAAGTAATTATATGGAAAAAAATTTTGAAATCGAAAAAAATTTAAAGTGAACTATAAAAACACAAATAGAAGAAAAAAAAAAGTTACGTTCTTATAAAGGACTTAGACATAGTTTAAAACTTCCTTTAAACGGACAACGTACTCATTCAAATGCTAAAACTTTTAAGCGTGTAAAATCTCTATAGTTAAACTAAAATCTAAATTACATATTATTTATAAAAATTTTTAAAAGGTTTTGAATGTTAAATTTTTTTTTTAACAATGTTAGTAACAGCAGCAAAATTAATCGGAGCAGGTGTAGCAACCATCGGTTTAGCAGGTGCAGGTGTAGGTATTGGTTCAGTATTTGGATCTTTATTATTAGCAGTTTCTCGTAATCCAAGTGAAAAAGATGAATTATTCAGATTCGCTATCTTAGGTTTCGCATTAACTGAATCTATTGCATTATTCGCTTTAATGATCGTATTCTTAATTTTATTTACTTTTTAATTTATAAAATTAAATAATAATTAATTATAAAAATATTATAATTTAAAATTATAATATTAATAGGCCTATAACTCAGTGGCTTAGAGTGTACGCTTGATAAGCGTAAAGTGAGTAGTTCGAATCTACTTAGGCTTAAAGAACAAAGAGTAATTAACTCAATTGGTAGAGTGTTTCGCTTACAACGAAAAAGTCATTGGTTCAAGTCCAATATTACTTAATAAAATTTATAGATGCTTATTTTAACTAATTATTCTTTATTATTAACTTTTGGATTCTTAAGTATTTTTTCCATAAATCCTATACATTGTATTTTAAATCTTATAGGATTATTCTTTTCTTCAACAATTTTCATAGTAATACTTAAATTATTATATATTGGTTTAATTTTTTTAGCTGTTTATTTAGGAGCTATAGCAATTCTGTTTTTATTTATAGTAATGATGATAGATGTAAAATTATCCAATGATGTTAATAACTATGTACAAAATTGAAAATTTTTTGATTTCTTTTTTATAGTTTTTTTATTAGTATTATTTTTTGTTGATAATACTTCTTTAGAAAATTTATCTATTATAAAAAACTATATAAGCACTTTAACAGCGTCCGGAGAACTTTTAACTTCTTCTAGTTATATACATTATAATGATTTTTCAAATTTAATCTCACCTCAAACTTTTTTACAAGGATTTAGTCGTGATTTATTTGAAAATCAACTGATTTCTTTTTTAGAATGTGGCTTTATTTTATTTATAGGTATGGTAGGTGCAATAGTTTTAACTGTAGAACCAATTAACCAAAAATTCCTATTTAATCAAGACCCAGGTTTACAATCCAATTATAAACGTTCTATAAACTTAATAAATTAGAAAATTCATTATCTGAATAAAATATATTTTTATTTAGATTTTTAGCACTCTTAGCTCAGTCGGCCAGAGCACCAACCTTCTAAGTTGAGGGTCAAAGGTTCGAATCCTTTAGAGTGTACTTTTAAATATTTAATAACTTAAAACGAAGAAATGGCTGAGCGGCTAAAAGCGGTAGACTGTAAATCTATTGATAAATTCTACGTTGGTTCGAATCCAACTTTCTTCATTTTACATATTTTAACACAATGATTCAAAATCAAACAAAATTACATATTAGCGATAATTCTGGAGCAAAAATAGGAGGTTGTATTAGAGTTTTAAAAGGTTCATCAGCTTTGAGTACTGGTAAGGTAGGAGACTATGTAGTAGTTTCTATTAAAAAATTAAAAATGAAACGTAAAGTAAAAAAAAAAGATATTTTTTTTGGTTTAATTATTCGTACAGCAAAAGAATCTATTAATGAAGATGGTTCTTATTCTAAATTTAAAAAAAATGGTATAACATTATTAAATAAAAAAAAAAGACTTTTTACAACCAAAATAATAGGTCCTGTATCAAAAAAATTACGTGCTAACGAATATAAGAAAATTTATTTTCAATTAAAATCCTTTTTAATTTAAAATAAAAAATAAAAAACAATGACTTTAAATAATTTTAAAAATTTAAATCGAATAAAAAAAAAAAAAAATGATTTTGGGGACTTATTTTTAATTACTAAATTTATCAAACTTAAAAAATTTAAACATTCAGAAAATATAACAAAAATTGTATTAAATACTACTTTCGAGCGAATAAACTTTAATAAAAAACGAATATCTCTTTTTTTATTAGTTATGGAAATATTAACCTTACAAAAAATATATAAGCAAATTTCTCGTAAAATTTACGTTTATTTAAATATTCGAAAAAATACTTTTGTTGGTTGTAAAATAACTTTACGAAATAATAACTTATATAATTTTATTGATTCTTTAATATTAACTTTACCTCTAATGAAAAATAGATTAAGTAGTAAAATATTTCAAAAAAATGATTTTTCTTTTAATTTTGTTTTAACACAATTAATGAATTATTATCAAATGTTCAATATTAAACAGAATATTATTAATAGAATAAATGTTAGCTTTATTTTTTCATCTTGACTTTTAGAAGAAAAGCTATTTTTATTATCAAGTTATAATATTCCGGTAAAAAATGGAATATAGCCAAGAGGTAAGGCAACAGTTTTTGATACTGCTACGCAAAGGTTCGAATCCTTTTATTCCAAATAAGAAAAGAGTTTCAAATAAAATACTCTATTTTTTGCCTAAAAGTGGGTTTGAACCACTGACACAAAGATTTTCAGTCTTTTGCTCTACCACTGAGCTATTTAAGCTTAAATTATAAAAAATTTTTGTATATACAATTATTAAATATAAATGTATTTAATAGTTTAAACTTAGTTTATTTTTAATGACCTACGAAAATATCACTTAAATATAAATAAATCAATATTACGAAAATATAAGTTTGAATAAAAGCAACTGCAGTTTCTAATATAGTAAAAATAAATAAGAAAATAAATGGTACATAATGTACTAAAATATACATATCACCCATTAATAAACTAGATCAACCAAAACCAGCAACAACTTTCATTAAAGTATGTCCAGCCATCATATTAGCAAATAGACGAGTAGATAAACTAGCAACTCTAAAAGAATAAGAAATAAATTCAATAGGACTTAGTACTAATACTAAGACTAATGGACAACCTGGTGGATAAAATAAACTAAAGAAGTACAGTACACCCTTTTCAGTAATAATTGTTAATATAATATTAATAAAAACAGCTAAACCTACATAAAAAGTATTTACGAAGCTTGCAGTAATGGTTGTAGAATAAGGTACCATACCTTGTACATTTGCTATTAGAATAAATAATAATAGCCCATGTGTTTTAATAAAAAATTCTTGATATTGTTTTACTTCATGATTGTTTTTTAAATCTAAAACGTCAGAAAATAAATTTAAATTTGCTTTATAAATATACTCATCTAAGATTTCTATAACAGTTTTTGGAATTAATAAAGTATCAGTTAAATTTCAGTTTGATAATAATCAAACTAATAAAAACAAAGATATAAAACTAACACTTTCTTTAATAAAAAAAATATTAATAAAACCGCTTTGAAAAGATACTGCATCAAAATTTAAAATACCGTTAATGTTTTTAGAAATTTCGTAATAATAAAAACTTTGTATACCAAATACATGAAATACTAATTGAACTATTATTACAAAAACAAATACGCTAAAAAAAGTGTATAAACCCTCTTTAGTTTTTTGAAAATCTAACACAGAAAAATAAAAGTATAGTAAAGCTAAAAAAAATAAATAAGAAACAAAAAAATGACTTTGAGATCAAAAAATAGGTATTAAGAAAAAGTCACTATTGTTTAAGTTGTTAAAAAAACCTCCCCCTAAATTGAAGTTCTCACCGGAAGAGTTAATATTTGTAAAAGTATAATCGTATGCAAAACTTTTAAAACCTTCTAATGGACTAAATAAAGACATTATAAAAGAATTAAAACTTTAAATTAATTAAAATTTAACATAACTACGAATATCTAAAATGTCACGACAAACTAGATATTTGAAAGTATTATCAATTACACCACTTTCTTGTAAATATTGACTACTTTTAATTTTATTTTCTTCTTTAGTTTTTAAATGTTCATTAACAATAGTTTTTAAATTTTGAATTTGATCTAATTCTAATAAATCTAAAATACCTGAAACACCTAAATAAACAAAAATTATTTGGGTAGAAACATCTAATGGAACATATTGTCCTTGTTTCAATAATTCAATTAAACGAGCACCTCTGTTTAATTGTCTTTTAGTTTCAGCATCTAAACTTGCACCGAATTTGGAAAATTCAACAACTTCTCTATACTGAGCTAATTCTAATTTTAAAGTACCCGCGATTTGTTTCATTGGTTTATATTGAGCTGCGGAACCAACACGACTAACAGATAAACCTACATTAATTGCTGGACGAATACCTTGATTGAATAAATCAGATTCTAAGAAAATTTGTCCATCAGTAATAGAAATTACGTTAGTAGGAATATAAGCAGAAACGTCATTTGCCATAGTTTCAATAATTGGTAACGCGGTTAGAGAACCTCCACCTACGTTATCAGATAATTGTGCTGCACGTTCTAATAAACGAGAGTGTAAATAGAAAACATCACCTGGGTATGCTTCACGGCCTGGTGGACGACGTAAAAGTAAAGACATTTGACGATAAGCAACTGCTTGTTTAGATAAATCATCGTAAATAATTACAGCATTTTCGCTATTGTCTCTAAAAAATTCACCAATAGTACAACCAGAATATGGAGCTAAAAATTGGATAGGCGCAGTATCAGAAGAAATAGAACTAATGATAATACTATAATTTAATGGTCTAAAAAAAATAGTACGTTCTTTTTCAACAAAACGTTCAAATAAATTACGTGGTTTAGCTAAAATTTTAGATAAACGTGCAATAGTAGATTGTTTTTGACCAATACCTACGTAAATAGAATAACAAGGTTTATTAGATAATAACTTATTGTTATGTTTTTTTTTACTTAAAGTAATATTACGTAATAATTCATTAATAAAAGATTGATTAATAATTAAATCAACTGCAATAGCGGTTTTACCGGTTTGACGATCACCAATAATAAGCTCACGTTGACCTAAACCTACTGGAATCATACTATCAATAGCATTTAAACCACTTAATAAAGGTTTATTAACAGTTTTTCTAACAATAATACCAGGAGCAATTAATTCAACTGGTCTTCTGTAACCTGCCATTTTTGGTCCTAAAAAATAACTACGTAATTTAGAATCTACTGGACTTTCGTCAACAGCTATAGGTTTAGTTGGGTTATCAATAGGTTGTCCTAATGGGTTAATAATTCTACCTAATAAACCAATAGAAACGTATAGACTAACAACGTTTCCTCTACCGATTAAACGATCGTTTACTTTAACTAAACGTTCGCTACCTAAAACAACGATTGAAGTATAGTTAGAACTTACACCAACAACCATACCGTCAACAAAATTTCATGGTTTATCGTTATTTTGTTTATATTTTTTTAAACGACGTACAGAAGGTATAAATAATACTAATTCACCGAAAGTAATATTACGTAAATTTATAACAAAAGCAACACCATCTTTAACTTTTATAACTTTACCAAAATGTTTTGCATTAAAAATTAATTTTTTAATTTCAGGTTGTGTACAAAAATTATTACTAGATAAGTTTTTTTGAGTTTTTAATTTTTTGAATAACATAAAAGTTTTTTTTTAATAAAGGTAGGAATCGAACCTACAGATAGTGGATCATGAGCCCATATTAACACCTGTCGCTTTACTTTAATAAAAATATTTTAAAATTTTTATCAAATTTTAATTTGTACCGTATCCTCATCAATATATGAATAAATAAACAAAAATTCATACAACATCAACGAAATGTCAGTATCATATAGCATTCTCTAAACCTATATGATGCTTTTTAGTAAAATGGTGTTGAACTAATCTAACTAAACATACTAATAAAAAAATAGTACCAATCAAAACGTGGGAACCGTGTAAACCTGTAGTCATATAAAATACGGAACCATATACACTATCAGAAATATTAAAAGAAGCTTGTGTATATTCTACAGCTTGTAAACAAGTAAAAAATAATGCAAGGATTATAGTAAATAATAAACTGTTTATAGTTTGTTTTCTATAACCTGCTAATAAACTATAGTGAGCTCAGGTAACGAAAGCTCCAGAATTTAATAATACAAAAGTATTTAATAAAGGTACATGAAATGGGTTTAAAGCTTCAATTCCTTTAGGAGGTCAAACAGCACCTAATTCAGGAGTCGGATTTAAACTAGAATGAAAGAATGCTCAGAAAAAAGCAAAAAACAACATAGCTTCGGATACAATAAATAAAATCATACCCATTCTTAAACCTTGACGTACATAAAAAGTATGTTGTCCTTCGAAAGTACTTTCGCGAATAACATCTCTTCATCAAAATATAGAACATAATAATAAAAATAAAAATCCTAATTTCATTAATAAAGAACCTTTATCATAAAAATGCGCGGTCATTACAAAACCTACTACAGTACTAAATGCTCCAAATGAACTAAAAAAAGGTCATGGACTTGGATCTACGATATGAAACGGGTGTTTTAAATAACGTTTACTAATTGAGAATTTTTCCATAATTAAATTATATTTATATAAATACAAGTAATTCTTATATGGTATATAAAAAGATCAAGAGGAGACTTGAACTCCTATTTAAAGATTTGCAATCTCACACATTAGCCAATTATGTTACTTGATCGTTTTAAATTATTTGGTTTCAATAATTTGTTTATTAAATTTTTTTGTGTATTTCTTAATTTTTCAATTTAAGTTAAAGTTATAATTATTTAATAGAAAAAAGCTTTTCTTTTTTATTTTTCAATTTTTATAATAAGTAGATCCATCTTTTTGTATTATTAAAGTTTTTTGATATTTCATATAAAAATTAAAAAGGAATGTTATGTCTATTCTTCAATAAACTTAATAAAAGCATATTATAAGAATTTTTGCATAATGCATCATTTAAATAGTAATTTTTTATACTGTTAGTATAATTATAAAAAAATATTTTATTATTTGTTAATATATTATTCATAAATCATCAAAAAGTAAAGTATTTTTTATTTAAATTTTTTACGAAAAAATTATTTAATGTATTTTGAGTAAAAATATTATTAATATAGTTTTTTTTATCATTAAATAATTTAGAAAATCAAAGATTATTTAACTTTTTTTTTTCTAAATTTATATTATATTTATACAAAGAATTAAACTCATTAAAAAAAATTTGATTTAAAGTTTTTTTTAAAAAAATTTTTTTATATAAATAAAATAAATTATTTTTATTTAAGTCTTGATTCTGCACAATTTTATTACTTTTTAATAATAATCCTGAAAAATTTATAACAAAGTTTTTTTTTTGGAAGTTATTATATACATATTTAGTGTTTCTTTTTTTTATTTTGTTTTTAAAAGAAACATTATTCAATTTACTAGAACAAAAGTTGTATAAAGTTGATATATCATTATCTAAATTATCAATATTGTTAGTTTGAAATAAAATTAAATTATTATTTTTTTTTAATTTATCTTTTATATCAAAGTTAATTAAATTTTTAGAACTTGTAAACTTATTAAATTCATTATTAGCTAATAAAGTTAAATTATTAGATAAATCTAAAAATTGATTTTTATCGTTAGTAAAATTATATAACTTTAAATTTAAAAATTGTTTTTGAAAAATATTACAATTTTTTTTTTTTAAATTTGTACTATTATAACCATTTATAAACAAATTTTTAGAGTTTTTAAAAAAATTTAATAAAAATTTTTCTTTGCCTTCAAAAACGTTAATAAAGAAGTTATTGCTTGTACCTATTAATTTATTTCTAAATGTAAGTCTATTGTAATTATTTAAAATAAAAATATTTGTAGTATTTTCATTTGTCATATTTCTTAAGTATAATTGAACAGCACTATTTTCAAATCTAGGATTAGAACCTAAAATAAAAATATTATTAAAATTTTTGTTTTTATTTATTGAAAAGTTTGATCTGTAGAAACATGGAAAATCTATAAAAGATGAAGATGTATTATCGTCATATATTAGATTTAAAGAATTATTATCGATATTAAATAATTTATTTAATGAAAATAAATCAATAATATCACCATTTGAGCCTATAACGCAAGATATATTTTTTTGTTTTTGAATTAAATGAAAGTTATTTTTTAAAGTCATTTTTTATTTAATGAACACGCCGGGAATCGAACCCGGGACCAACGGATTAAAAGTCCGGTGCTCTACCGACTGAGCTACATATTCTTATTGTATAATTATAAAAATTTTGTACTAAACTATTTGTAATTTAATATGTTCTATAATGTTTAAACACTCAAAATGTAAATTTTCAAAAATTATAGATGGTTGTAAACCTAATAAAAATAAAAAATATAATAATACTGAGAAAATATAAATCTCGTTTTTATTTAAATCAGTGTGGTTACGTAAAGTTAAATTGCGTAAATTACCAAAACTTAACCTGTTAAAGGTTCATAAACTGTATATAGCACCTAAAACCATACTGGTAGCCGCTATAAATACCAAAGTGCTTGTATAATTAAACATTCCCATAAACAAAACGAATTCACCTACAAAACTACTTGTACCTGGAAAACTTATATTACCCATAAAAAAAATTAAAAACATAACACAAAGTAAAGGGTTAGTTTGCATCAACCCTCCAAAGTATTTTAAAGATCTTACTTTATATCTTTTATATAAAGCTCCTACACAAAAAAATAGTGCGCCGGAAACTACTCCATGGCTTAACATTTGGAAAATAGCTCCTTCTAAATTATCTACGTTTATTAAAATAATACCTAATAAAACAACATTCATATGTCCTACTGAAGAATAGGCAATAATTTTTTTTAAATCTATTTGTCGTATGGCAATCATACTTGTATAAACTATACTAATCATCGCTAATAAACTTACAAAAGCACTAAAATTTATTGTACCATAAGGAAATAAAAATATACCAAAACGTATTAAACCATATGTACCCAATTTTAATAATAAAGCAGCTAATAGTACTGAACCTATTGTGGGTGCTTCAACATGAGCTTCAGGTAATCAAATATGTAATGGAAATGTAGGTATTTTTGCTGCAAAAGCTAAAAAGAAGAATAATCAAAGTCAGTATTGATCTGTTAAAGAAAAGTCTATTGTGCTTAATACTAAATAAGAACTTGTACCTATTTTATTGTATAAATACAATATAGTAAAAAGCATAAAAATAGATCCAAATAAGGTATAAATAGAAATTAAGTAACTTGCTCTAATTCTACGTTCACGTGAACCTAGTAATAAAACTATAAAAAAAATAGGAATTAATGTACTTTCAAAAAATATAAAAAATCCTAAAATATCTACAGTAATGAAAGCTAATAATAAACCTCATTGTAAAAATATTAAAAAAAATAATGTTTCTTTAAAAAATTCTTGTTCTTTAGAAATACTTATTAAACATAAATATATAAATAAGTTTGTTAGTATAAAAAAAAAGAAAGAAATTCAATCTATTTTAAAAGAAATCAAAATAGGATTGTCAGCAGATAAAATAGGAAAAAAAAAGTACATATTATAAAAATAGTATTGTTTATTACTTATATCTAAATTTAAAGAATCGTATAAACACAAACCAAAAATAATAGATAATATAAACTGACATTGACTTATATCAGTAATGTATTTATGTAATAAGTTATAATTATTTTTTTTATTATAAAAAAAAAATAAAAGCAATTGGCAAAAAAGTAAGACAATAAATAAATTAAACAAATTAAAATATGTATTAGATATAAAAAAATAAAAATATAAAATTAAAAAGAATCCTATGTATATGAAAAATTCTTTTAAAAATTTGGTTAAATCAAAATGAGTTATCAAAATGTGTTAATTAAAACTTAAATCAAGGATATTTTCTATAAATTTAGAAAATATATGTTAAAATTACTGCATATACACTTTTATACAGTTCAAAATTTTATATAAACATTAGTACTTTAAAACAAAAAAATTAATTTTAAATATTTAAAGCCTATTTACGTACTGGTCTTATACGTTTAAAAAAATAAATATTGAGGAAGATTTCTTATTTATATGCTTTCAGTAATTATTCTTTCCTAACGTAGCTTATCAACAATGCCTTTTTAAAACAATTGATACACCATAGGTTAGTCCAACTTGGTCCTCTCGTACTAAAGTCAGAGCCTCTCAATTTTAATAAGATGGTAGATAGGGACCAAACTGTCTCACGACGTTCTGAACCCAGCTCGCGTACCATTTTAATAGGCGAACAGCCTAACCCTTGGAACCTTCTACAGCTCCAGGAAATGATGAGCCGACATCGAGGTGCCAAACGATTCCGTCGATTTGAACTCTTAAGAATCATTAGCCTGTTATCCCCGGCGTACCTTTTATCCGTTGAGCGATGATTTATCCACGAAAAATCACCGGATCACTATGATAAACTTTCGTTCCTACTCGATTTGTAGATCTTGTAGTTAAGCAAACTTATGCCATTACACTCTGCAATTTAATTTTATTAAAATTTGAGTCTACCTTTTATACTCCCCCGTTACTTTTTAGGAGGAGACCGCCCCAGTCAAACTACCAATAATACACTGTCTTTCGTCAATTAGTTAAAAAAAAAATTAAAAGTGGTATTTCACTGTCGCTTAAATTTTTAAAATTAATTAAAAAAAATAATAAGCTCCCACCTATTCTACATATAATTTTTCTTTTAACAATGTAATAATGTAGTGAAGGTGCACGGGGTCTTTCCGTCTAGCCATCTTACGTTCGCATCTTCACGAACAATTTAATTTCACTGAATTTATGTTAGAGACAGCGGGGAAGTCGTTACACCTTTCATGCAGGTCGGAACTTACCCGACAAGGAATTTCGCTACCTTAGGACCGTCAGAGTTACAGCCGCCGTTTACTGGGGATTAGATTCAATGCGTAAACATATTCTCTTAACCTTACAGCACTGGGCAGGTGTCAGACCCTATACATCATTTTGCAATTTAGCAGAGTCTTGTGTTTTTGTTAAACAGTCGCTACCCCTTCTTTACTGAAATCTCTAATTTATATTTTATAACATAAATGAGATACCCCTTATTCCGAAGTTACAGAGCCAATTTGCCGAGTTCCTTTAACATAATTATTTCAAGCGCCTTAGTATATTCTACCTATTCACCTGTGTCGGTTTAAGTACGTTTTATTCGAAAAACTAAAACAAAATATTTTTCCAGCAAAATATTTCGAGACTAAAATTTATTTAATTTTTTCTCAAAATTTATTTTGAAATTTGTAAAATTTGAATAAAAACCCATTAGTTTAAACTTTCGTATAAAACCTTAGGGAACGTTTAACTTACAGGAAGTTTATCTTTAACCTTAAAAACCTAGAATTTTCGGCGACAATGTTTTTTGACATTGTTTATCGTTACTCATATCAACATTTTTACGTTTGATTTAATAAATAAATTTTTTAACTTATTTATTGTTATAAACAAACCATTTTGCTACCATTTAAAAATTTTTTTAAATTTATAAATTCGGTTTTTTCTTTAGCTCCTATACATTATCAAACAAACAATATTAAGTTAATGAGCTTTTACGCATTCTTTAAAGGATAGCTGCCTCCAAGCTTACCTTTTAACTGTCTATACATTGTTTCATTTTTTATCACTTGAGAAAAATTGAGAACCTTATTTAATAATCTGGGCTGTTTCCCTTTTGACTATGAATCTTCGCACCCATAGTCTCACTGCTTTATTTTAATTTTGCATATTCAGAGTTTTTCTAAATTCAGTAAGATTTTACTCCCCCTCACTTAAAAAGTGCTTTACCCTACAAAAAAATCATAAAACGCTTCACTTAAATAAATTTCGCAAAAAACCAGCTATATCCAAGTTTGATTAGCCTTTCACTCCTAATCACAAATCATCCCAGTATTTTTCTACATACACGGGTGCGGTCTTTCAAAATTATTATCTAATATATTTCAACCTGTTCATGATTAGATCACCTGGTTTCGGGTATAATTTTATTAACTTAACAATACTCTATTAAAATTTGATTTTTCTACGCCTTAATTAAAAAATTTAAGCTTGCTAATAAAATTAACTCGTTGATCCCTTATGCAAAAGGTACGTTGTATTTAAATATCTTAAAACCAACTATTGTAATATAATAATTCAAATGCTTTTCAAACACCATTTTAGGGCCTTTTTCATCTTTCCCTTACGGTACTTTTTCGCTATCGATCCTTAAAACGTATTTAGGCTTAGAAAGTGGTCTTCCTGTTTTCAAACAAAATTACACGTGTTTTGTTATACTATATTAAACTAGAATTAATGTTTTTTTTTACTACAGGTTTATTACCTTTTTTAAAAATTGTAAAAAAAATAACGTTAATCTGAAAATTTAATTGCCTATTTTGTATTCGCTCGCCACTACTAACAAAATCTCTTTTGATTTATTTTTTTTAGTTACTTAGATGTTTCAGTTCACTAAAATTGAAAAATTTAATATAAATAAGTTTTCCTGAAAGAATTCATAAATTATCATTGTATTACTTATGACTTTTCGTTTTTTTTACGCTTTTGTTTTAAGATCTAGATATCTCTATTATACTATTCTCCCTAAACCGGATTTGAACCAGTGACACAATGGTTAACAGCCATTTGCTCTACCCCTGAGCTATTAGAGATGTTTTTTAACTTATTAAAACTATATACCAAAGAAGGGACTTGAACCCTTACCCTTTTAAGGAATAGAATCTAAACCTATCGCGTCTACCAATTTCACCACTTTGGTTTAATTGTAACTATTAATTAAACTTTTAAATTTAATTAGTTTTAATTTTAAAAAATTAATGTATAAAAATAATAAGCTAGCGTGAGTTATATCTTTATTTAATTTGTTAAGTTTGTTTCATTTATAAAATTTTTTTTTCACAAATGAGCCAATTATTTTAAAAAAACTAACATTAATTATTAAATTTAACTTTTTTATATCTAATTCTTTACTATTGTTTTCGTATAAAAAAATAAAATTGGTTTCAAAAATATTCTCTAAATTTTTATTGTTTTTTAAAATGGTTTTAGTATATTTAACAGAAGGTACATAACTTAATATTTCATTATTATTCAAAGTTTTAATTACTTTCAATTTTTCGTTAGAATCAAAAAATTCTGTAAAAACTAATAAGTTAAAGTTTGTATTAATTAAAATATTTTTAAAGATTAAACATTCATTAATAAATTTATTTTTTTTTACGAATTTTGATAAATGTATATTGTTTTTCATTATAAGTGTATAAACGGAAAAGACAGGAATCGAACCTGCAAATCATAACGACGCCAACTTAGCAAGTTGGTGCTTTAACCATTCAGCCACTTTTCCTTTTTTGTCTTTTTTTTTAATTTTGTTGCTATAAATAAATTGAGTCGATTTCTTTTAAAGAAAATAATATTAGTTTTTTTTTTGTAATTTAAATGAGAATTTGGAATAGTCTCTCTTAAAAAAAAAATGTTTTCTCTTATTTTTATACAGGTAAGAAATAAACCGGAAAAGACGGGAATCGAACCCGCCGCTTTCAGATTGACAATCTGATACTCTACCGCTGAGTTACTTTTCCTTTAATTTAATTTTGTAAATTCGAAATTAGGAGCTACGTTGTTTTTTTTAAAGCTGTCACTTATTGCTCTTAAAGTAGATTGTTTGATATAATGTTCAGAACCTAAATATGTATCTAAATTATTATAAAATAATGTAGTTTTTTTTTCAATGAAATTTTGTATAATGCCTTCACCAAATAAAGTGTCAGTAAAACGGCCTAAATCTAAGTGATGAACAATAAAAAAATTTGTTATATCGTCAAAAATTAATAAAAAAGATTCTTGCATAAAAATTAGAAAAAAGATTACAAAATTTAATAACAATGCAAATAAAATATACTTGAAGTTATTATTTTTAAGATTTGAAGATTTAGTATTATTAATATTATCAAACATTACGATTTTAATTAAACGTAAATAATAAAATAAAGTTAAAATTGTAAATAAAAGTATAACAAAAGATAATCACATATTTTCAGAGTTTACAATATCTTTTAAAATATTATATTTAATAAAAAAACCTGAAAATGGAGGTATACCTGCCATAGAAAATATTACGAAAGAAAATATGAATTTCATTAAGTTATTATTATTTAATATATTAGTTAAGTTAGTTAAAAATTTAGTATGTTTTCTAACAACAAGTAAAAAAAATCATATAATCATAGAACTTAAATTATAAATCAAAAGATATAATAAAATATTTTTTACTTTATTTAAATCATAAAAAGAAAATACTAAAAGAATAAAACCTACATCAACCATTGAACTATATACTAAAAAACGTTTTATAAAACGTTCGTTAACTGCACCTCCTGCACCAAAAAAGAAAGACATTAAAGCAAAAAATAAAAATAAGTTCTTAACTTCATGTTCCATTAAGTTACTAATAGCACCAACAAAAACAATCAAAAATAAAAATATAACTAATTTTAATAATATATTTAAGAAAATTACACTACTTAATAAACCATTATTATATATAACAGGAGCTCAAAAATGAAAAGGAGCTGCGCTTAATTTAAAACTTAAATTAGAAATTATAAAGAAAAGGCTTATTAAAATTAAAGTGTAAAAATAAATTATATTAAAATTCTGAAATTGAGTTAAAAACTTATCGCTACCATTTAAAATAAAGTCATCAAAATTAAAAATCTGTTTAAAAGATTCTTGACTTAAATAGTTTAAATCTTGATCTATTTTAGTATTAAAATATAACTCAGATGAAATTTTAAATGGTTTTTCAGCTTGTTTTTGTCAAAAAGTAGGTTCGTTATATATTAAACTTTTATTTATAATATCTTCACCTAACATAAAATCGTTAGTATTTGTTAATTCTATAAAAGTTAAATTAAAAGAAACATTTTGCTTATATAAAAAAATTATACCCAAAATTAATAAAGCAGAAGGTAAGGCACTTATAATTAAATAACGAATACCAGAAATAGAACTTAATTTTTTGGAACGCTCTAAACTAATTAATATGTAAGAACAAAAACTTAAACATTCTAAAGCAATGAAAATTTCAATTAAATCAAAACCAGTCATTAATAATAATAAACCGGAAATAACAAATAATCATAATAATCATACAAATTCAAAGTTTTTGTTTTGATTTAAGAATTGTTGATCACTAAAACCAATAAATAATAACATTAAAAAAAATAAACAAAAACAAGAAGATAATATAAAAAATTGACTTCCTCTAAAAGATTGGTAATCTTTTAACGGTGTATGGTTTAAAAAATTACCTGGGTTGCTTGAATCAATATTGTCAGTACCAACTATAGAAAGAACTGTTTGAATTATACTTCAAGCAATACTTTGAGCAGAAAAGTCAGATGTAAGTGAATATTCTTCTAAAAAAGTAGAGTGTATTTGTAATTTATTAAATAAAGAAGCACTTTTATGATACTCTCCTTTAACGTAAATATCATTTTTTAATTTAAGCACTTCAGTATTTAATTTTATAAAATCCGGGTTATTATGTAAATTGGATTTTATAGAAAGTAATTCCATTTGTGAATCGAAATACTCCATTAATTCAGAAGCACTTGTTGACTCTACTAAACTGGTATAAGGTTCGTTAAAAATTAAACCAATATTTCAACCAAATAATACAAGAGATGTGTAGTCACTTAAACTATTTAAAACATAAAGAGGAGTTTGACCATTTAAAAAATGTGTTGTTGTAATTAAAATTAAAAATGTAAATATTACAGAAATAAAAGATAAAAAAGTTAAACGTATTTTTGATACTTCAATTCTTATAGAAATACAAAAATTAAATAAAAATCCTAAAGTTACTAAACCGATAACACCTGCTAAATGAGTTCCTGAATAGGTTCCTATAGTAAAAACTTCTATAAAAAACATTGCTAATTCTAGAACTATAAAAGAAAAATATCCTGTATCAAAAAGAAATAATTTACCTAATGTAATTTCTTTAGGTAAATCTGGATATTCTCTACCTAAAAATGGTATAGTTTCCCTAGCATTTGCGTTTAATATAAAAGACATATTGTCTAAGCTAACGTGTTTATTAAATAATGTAGCCTGGTCATAAATAAAATTATCACCAAAATTGTTGGAAAGACGTATTTGATCCGGAGATAAACTTAATAATATTCATAAAAAAGTCATTTTTTTTTTATTAAAAATATTGTTTGTAATTATTTATAATATTTTTAAATGAAATTTTGGAAGAAGTATGTATTTCATTTTGTTGAGGATTTCTTAAAATACCTCCTTTTAAAGTATAAAAATTAAAATCATAATATTTTGGTAAATACCAAAACTCATTTAATTTAACACCATAATTAAATTTTTTAAAAAAACGTCATTTTGTTTTTTTTAATAAAATTTTTTTTAATTTATTTATTTTCATAAATAGATTTTTTTGTTTTTTGTTTTTCAAGATATTTTTTTTATTTAACTTGTATCAAATAAAAAATCTATTACTTGTAATATAATCAGAAGAATATTTCATTCAAAAATAGTTTTTAAATAAATCTTTTAAGACAAATTCAATTTTTTTATTTTTTTCTATAAATTTTGTAAAATTATTTAAATTTTTTTTATTATTTAGTAAAATTGTTTTATATATAAAAAATAAGTATAAAGTTTTAAAACTTTTTGTTGCTTTAAACTCGTTTCTTTTTACTAAGAAATTATTAAAACTTCGATTTGAAGAGTTGTTAATTAACTTTAATAATAATTTTAAATAATTATTATTTAATAATAATTTCAAATTATAAGTTAAAACTTTGCTAAAAAATAATATAGAAAATAATTGCATTTTTATATTTAAAATTTCTTTTAAATTATTTGAATAATCGTACTGATTTAATTTTTTTTCAAAATTATCTAAATTATTCTTATTGTAATTATGAATACTATTCTCATAATTTTTTAAATATCTTATACTATAAACTTTATTATTTAAAACTTGAGAATTAAATAATAAGTTTAAAAATATAGAAAATTTACTTTTTTTATGATAAATTGTTTTTATATTATTCAAAGCTACTAAGTTAAATTGTTTAAATAATCTAAAAAAAGATAAAATAGTTTGATTTTTATCTTTTATATTGGAAAAAATAATTTTTGTGTCAAACTTATTAAATAGCTTCTTTTTCAGAATATTTAAAAATGCGAATTTTTTTAATTTTAAATTTGTATCATTTGTTTTATTCAATAAAGAAAATTTTACTTGCTTATATTTTAAATATATAAAAAGTCATAAAAAATTTAGATTTTTATTTTTAATTATTTTTATAAATTTATAAAAATAATTTAACATAGATTTAATCTTTTTTAATCTTGATATTAATTTAATTTTGATTAAATTAATTTTTATATTTTTATATTTTGAATTAACTACGTCATTATATTTGAAGTTTAAATTTATTTTACTAAATTTATTATATTTAGCTAATTTAAAATTTTTTCTATTTTTAGATTGGTTGGATTTAAAAAAAGAATAAATATTGTTCAAGGACTTTTTATTATTTTTTTTTTTATAGCTTAAAAATTTTGAGTTCTTTTCTATATTTAAACGATTTAAATATTTTAAATAATTTGTTCTAAAATTAAGGTTTTTATTTAATTGAAAATATTTTTTATTACTACTTTTAGTATTTAAATTTAACTTATTATTATAATTATAGAATTTTTGAGAAAAAGAATCTTGCTGAAATTTAGTTATAAATTTCATCTTCTTTTTTTTTAAAAATTGCTTGTTATTTATATAATAAAATAATTTAAACTTATTAAAAAATTTTTTTTTTCTTAAAAAAAAAGAAGTAAAACGAGTTAATCGTTTATAAATTTTTTTTTCAAACATGTACAAAAATAAAAATCAATAGTTATTATTGATAGATACTATATCGCCTATTTTTACTATTTGATTAATATTTTTATTTAAATTTCCATTCAATAAAAAACCTTGAGAACGTATAAAATAATTACTTGCAAAAATTGTAGGAAAAAACTTTAATCTAAATAATACTGTACTAGGTCTAAATTCAAAAGAACGTAAAAAAAAATTTAGTTTGTTAAGTCTTTTTTTTTTGTAATACATAAAAAAAAAACGTTTAAAATCACTAAATTTAAATTTCCCATAAAATTGTAAAAAGCTTTTTCTATTATCTAAATAGTTTTTAAAATTTAAATTTTTTTTATCTTTTAAAGTTTTATTTACTCTTAAAGAACGTCTTCTAATCATTCAATTTAAATTTTTCAATTTTAAATATTGACGGTGTCAAAATCCTTTACGTAAAAATTTGAAACCTCTTTTATCATTAAATTTTCATAAACGAGAATTTTTATATAATAAATTTTTTCTGTTTGTTCTTTTAACGACTTTAAAACGTGGTTTATAGAAATTCATAATTCAGAATATCAGAAAATGTTAAATGGAGATAATCGGAATTGAACCGATAACCAAATATATGCAAAACATTCATTCTACCAATTGAACTATACCCCCAAATTTTATTAATTGTTATGATGTTAAAATAATAGTATTAAAAATACGGTAATAAAGAACTAAAAGTCCTAAAGCAATAGCTGATTCAGTAGCAGCTACTGTTAATATAAATAAACATACAGAAAGTCCTTTAACGTCGTTAATAGAAACTGCAGATGTTGCTAAAAAATAATTTATACCAAAAAACATAATTTCTATACAAATTATGACTATAATTAAATTATAACGGTTTAAAATAATACCAATAAACCCCAAAAAACATACTAAAATTGATGCGTTTAAATAAAACTCATTTGTAAAAAAATTTACTATCATATGATTTATTAAATATTTTTAGATATATTAAAAATATTAAAAAATAGTTTACTATTTTTTATCATGTAAGATTTTATATATAAAATCTTAAAAATTTCAATTATAAAATATATTTGATAAAATAAGTATATTAAAAATGGTATTAAAAAATAATTATATTTAAAAAAATTTGTAATTAAATTTATAAAAAATATAGAATATTTAAAAATACCATCTAAAAGTTGTTCATAATTATTTAATAAATAAATTTCATTTAAAGAATAAAATAAGTGATATTTTGATAAAAAATAAGATAAAATAAAAATATTAACAAAAATAAAAAAAAATATCAAGTTATAACTTAATTTATTTTCGAATCAATAAATAAATTGATATAATATTTTAAAAAATAAAATTAAAAATAATAATACCACACAATTTAAAAGTATAAAATAAAACTTAAAAAAAATTAACTGTAATAAAATTATAATTTTAAAATTACTAAAAAGTATTAAAAAAAATATAAGTGTACTAAATAACTTCAAGTAAAATAAATAATTTTTTAACATAATATTTAAATTTTATCTATCAACTTCACCAAAAACAATATCTTGAGTACCTATAACAGTAACCAAATCTGCTAACATATGACCTTTTGTCATTTTATTTAAACCTTGTAAATGATTAAAACCAGGAGCTTTAATTTTACATCTATAAGGCTTATTAGTACCATCAGAAACTAAAAAAACCCCGAATTCGCCTTTAGGTGCTTCTGTTGCAATATAAGTTTTTTTTTTCGGAACTTTAAACCCTTCAGTATAATATTTGAAATGGTGTATTAACGCTTCCATTGAATTTTTCATTTCACCACGCATAGGAGGATTAAATTTATAGTCTGTATTTTTAATAGGACCTTTAGGTAAAGTTTGTATACAAAATTTAACAATCTTTAAACTTTCTCTCATTTCATTCATACGTATTAAATAACGATCGTAACAATCACCATTTTTACCAACACTCACGTTAAAAGGAACTTTATTATAAATTTCGTAAGGTTGAGTCTTACGTAAATCTCATTTAATACCAGAACCTCTTAGTAAAACTCCACTAAAACCATAATTCATTGCAGTATCAGAAGTAACTACTCCTATATGCACTAAACGTTGTTTTCAAATACGATTATTAGTTAAAAGTTCTTCCAATTCGTCTATACGGTATTTGAATTTATCAACAAAAATATCAATATCTTCTAATAAACCAAAAGGCATATCTAAATGTACACCTCCAGGGCGTATATAACTAGCATGCATTCTAGCACCAGAAACTCTTTCGTAAAATTCCATTAAACGTTCGCGTTCTTCGAAACTTCATAAAAGGGGAGTCATCGCTCCAACATCTATAGCATGACAGGCTATAGCTAATAAATGATTTAATAATCTAGTTAATTCACAAAAAATTACACGGATATATTGAGCTCTTAAAGGAACTTGAAGACCTATCAATTTTTCTACAGCTAAAGAATAAGTATGTTCTTGGTTCATCATAGAAACATAATCTAATCTATCGAAATACGGTAAAGCTTGCAAATAATTTTTATGTTCTATTAATTTTTCAGTACCTCTATGTAATAGTCCGATATGCGGATCTGCTTTGGAAATGGTTTCTCCACTTAATTCTAATATAAGTCTTAAAACGCCATGAGCAGCAGGATGTTGTGGTCCAAAATTAATTGTAAAAGTTTTTAAAACTGATTTTTTTTGATGTTTTTTAATATTCACACAGGAAAAAAGGGATTTGAACCCTTACTCTCTAATTTTGAAGACTATTGCTTTACCATTAAGCTATTTTCCTTTTTGTTTTAAATTATTCAAAATTTTTTTCAAAATTAATATCCTAAATGTTTTTTGTTCAATAAATATACTCTTATAAACACTAAGTTCTAAAATATTTAATAAAAAATTTAATGAATCAAAAGATTTTATATTACCTAAAGCGTAATATAAAAAAAAATTAAGGTTTGTATTATTGTCAATAAAACTTAATAAAGGTAAATTAAACTTTAAACTCTCTTTTAATCCTTTTGAGTTTGATCCAATAAATAAAACTAAATCAGGAATAGGAGAACTAAAATTACGTAATTTTAAATTATCGAAAATTTTTTTTAATTTAGTATATTTATTTTTGTTAAGTTTTTTATCAAAAAAAATTTTATTTATTAAATTATAAATAACTTTTCAATTAGATATTATACCATTATATCAAGTATTGTCTATAATTCCTATGAAATTAACAAACTTATTAAATTTAGTTTGGTTTTTATATATTGTTAAATCTTTAAGAATATTATTAAAAGCTTTGAATTTAATATTATTAACTACAATTATGTTATAACGCTCTTTAAATAAATTAACTAAATTAAAAAAAAAATATTTTAAATGTCAAATTATTTTTTGTATATCGTATAAATAATGGTTTTTAAATTTACCAATGAATATTGAATTTATTTTTGTGTCTGGATTTAGAAAATTTGTTGTTTTATAAAAATCTATTTTTATTAAAAAATTAATTGTTAATTTATTTAATTTATAATTATTTAATTGCATTTATTTTATTTAATTAATTATTGCTTTTTTTACCTTCCTTCAATTTAATGATTTGATTAAAATAGCGTATACCTTTTCCTTTGTAAGGTTCAGGTTTTTTCAAATTAATAAGATTTAAAGCCACTTGTTTTAATTTATTATACTCATCACCAATTAATAAATAAGTAGAGACTCTTTCTTTAGGATGTTTCATTGTAATGCCGTAAGGAAGTTCGTATTTAATTGTATGACTATAACCTAAATGCAAAACTAATGTTTTTGGATCTATTAAATTAATTTTATAACCTAAACCAACTATGCTTAATTTAACTGAAAATTGTTTATTTAAACCATTCAATAAGTTTTTCAAGCTATATATAATGTTTAAGTTTAATCTTTTTTTATTTAATATGTATAATTTATCATTTTTAACTGTGAATAAAGTAAACGGATCTTTAAATTTCCCCATTTTAGAACCAGAATTTGTTTTCAATAATATTCAATTTTTTTCTATTTTTATATCAAAATTTTTTTGTAATTTAAATAAATACATTATTATTTTAATACTTAGTATTAATATATAGCACAAATTAATTTACCCCCAACATTTAATTGTCGTGCTTCAACGTCGTTTAAAAAACCTAAAGGAGTTGATAAAATATAAGTTCCGAAATTGTTTTTTAGTTTTCAAATCACTTTACTAGAACAATAATATGATCTGTTTGATTTGGAAATTTGTTTAATATTTATTAAAGTTTTTTTATTTTGTTTATAATACTTTAAAAATATAACTATCTTAAAATTATCATTTTTATCTAATTTGTAACAAAATTTAGAAATATAACCTTCTTTATATAAAATAAGTAAAAGGTTATGTAATTTTTTTGAAGCAAAGCCTTGTATTTCAACTGTTTTCAATTTATTATAACTAGAATTTTTTATTTTGGTTAATAAATTTACGTAAAACATAATAAAAATATTTTATCAACTAGATTTTCTAACACCAACTAAATTTCCTTCAGATGCAAAGCGTTTAAAAGTTAATCTAGACATGCCAAATTTTCTTAAAACACCTTTAGAACGATAAGTTAATCTACATCTATTTACTAATTTTGTATTTAAATTTTTTCTATCTAGGCTTTTTAAATAATATAACGCTTTATATTGTAATTTAGTTGAAACTTCTTTGTTATTGAAAATATATTTAAGTATTTTATCAAATTTATTTTTTTTTAAAAAATTGTAACGTTCTAATTTGTTTTTTAAATATTTAGATTTCATTATTCGGAATAATAGGATTTGAACCTATAATCTCTTGTACCCAAAACAAACGCGTTAGCCGTTACGCCATATTCCGATAAAATTAATTTTTTGATTTAAGAAGCTAAATCAAAATTACGGTATTCTTGAGTAAGTGAAACTTCTTTATATTTAACACTATCAAAAAAATCATCGTAAACACATTCATTAAAACCAGTTAATGGAAAATCTTTACGTAAAGGATGTCCTTTAAAACCATAATCTGTAAGTATACGACGTAAATCAGAATGATTATTGAAAAATATACCATATAAATCTCAAATTTCGCGTTCAATTCAATTTGCGCTTTTGAACAAAGGAGTTATACTATCTATAAACAAAGAATTTTGAACATAAGTAACTACATTTATGCGAGTATTGAAATTATAAGATAAAAAACTATAATTTAATTCAAACCTATTTTGACGATTAGGATGATCTACTGCGGTAATATCTACTAAAGTTTTAAATTGACAAAAAGTATTGTACTTTAAAAAAGTTACAAAATTAAATAAATTATTGTAAGGTAATACAATAAATATTTCATTATCTACAATATAATAATTAATAAAATTAAAGTTTTTTTTTAAATATAAAAGAAAATTTTTATTTATAGTGTTTTGTGTTTTCATTTATGTTATTTTTTAATTGAAAATTTTAGTTTTACGTTTAAAGATAAAAATTTAATTAAATTTAATAATTTAATCAAAAATTTATTGTCGATATTTTCATTTTCAAAAATTATCTGAACAGTTTTTATGTAAGTTTTACGTTCAAATTGATCTCGTGCACTTTTATTTACGTGGGGAGATTTTAATATAGTTATTTTTTCATTTTTAATTATCATACTTGAGTCTTTAATTTTACAAAAAGTAAAATTTGACTTTTTAAAAAAGTTTTTTAGATTGGATACAAATTTATTTATATATAAATAGTGAAATGCATATATTTTAATCGAAATATTCATCTTGTCTGTTTCTTACGATTTGTCGTTTAGCTCTATTGAGTTCAATAACAGTTCTTAAATAAACTTTATTTAATTCTTCGTAGTCTTTCTTTAAAATTTTATAATTATTTCTATAAGCTCATAGTAAAGTAGCTTTATAATATCAGTCGACTTGTCATTTTTCATTAGATTCTCATAATAATTTATCTCAATTTTTTCTTCGTTTCAAAGCTTTTTCTATATTTAGTGCTCATAATCTTTGATACGTAAAAGGTACTTTATAGAATTTTATAAAAATGCCGTGACTAATCACAAAACCTATAACTATACCAAGTGTTATAGCGTATAAATGAGGATGAAAAAATAAACATCACAATAAATATTTAATAAGAAAATATGTTTCAAAAATAAGTATTAATTGTATATATAAACAAGTTTTATAATAAAATAAGGTTCAAATAAGTTCATATAGAATTCAAAAAACCACACACATTACGTAGTAATATCATAAAAACATAGATCTTATATCAACTTCAATTTCAAAATATTCTATAATAAAATAAGTTCAAAAAATTAATTGAACCATTTTATAATTTATATATAAATCTAAAATTAATATAGAAATCTCTTTAATAAAACGATAGTCAAAATTACTTTTAAATTTATCATCAAATTTTTTAAGTTTTTTATATAATATACTAAAAATTTTTTTTTCTTTACGTAAATAATAAATTTTTAATCGAAATCACTTATCTGAAATCATTTGTCTATAAATTCACAATAACTATTTCCTAAATAAGTCATACCATTAGTTATAATTATATCTTTAGCACTGTTAAAAGGATTTTTTATTCTGAAAATAATATCTCGTTTAGTTTCTCCGTACTGTAAATTATAAAAAGCATCTGATTCTAAAAACTCCTGGTAATTATAAAAAAGATGCTTACTTTCAACAATAGAATTTAAAGTTTGTTGTGTAGTATTATTTAAGCTTAATAATCATTCTTTATTCAAATTAAACATACTTTCATTAACAAAACTATAATTAAATCCGTATATAGAATCGGTAGTATATAATAAATTTGCTATGAAAATAACATACCCTAAAGTAATAGGTAAAAATATTTTTCAACCTAAACGCATTAACTGATCGTATCTATAACGAGGTAAAGTACCTCTGACTAAAACAAATAAATAAACAAAAATCATTATCTTAAATACAAAAATTAATAATTGAATAATATTTACTAAAAAAATACCTAAAATATTTACAGGCAAAGAAAAAAAAAATAGTCAACCTCCAAGAAATAATAGTACTGTTAATACTGACATCACGATCATATTACTATATTCAGCTAAAAAAAATAAAGCAAAACCTACTGCAGCATATTCTACGTTATATCCAGAAACCAATTCAGATTCGGCTTCTGGTAGATCAAAAGGATGTCTATTTGTTTCAGCTAAAATACATATAAAAAAAATTATAAACATAGGAAATAATAATCAAGCATTTCATACGTTTAATTGTGCTTCGACAATATCTATAAAATTTAAAGAGCGTGATAAAAATAAAACATTCACTATAATTATACCAAAAGATACTTCATAAGATATCATTTGAGCTGCAGATCTTAGAGCACCTAAAAACGCATATTTGGAATTACTGGACCACCCTGCCATGATAACAGAATGAACACTTAATGAAGATACTGTAAATAAATATAAAATACCATAATTAAAATCCACAATTTTTCAATTAGAATTAAAAGGAATTGTTACTCATAAACATAAAGCTAATGCAAATGTAAAAATAGGTGCGAAAATAAAAACAAGAGTATCTGAACTTCTAGGAATAACAGTCTCTTTCAAAATTAATTTAACACCATCTGTTATTGGTTGTAATAGACCATAAAAACCTACAACATTTGGACCTTGACGTCTTTGCAAAGCCGCTAAAATTTGTCTTTCTAATAATGTAAAAAATGCTACGGATAATAAAACGCCTAAAATAATTAATAATCAAGAAAATATTATAACTAACATTATAGAGTTTAAAATAAGCTTAGTAGGACTTGAACCTACAACCTGGCCATTATGAGTGGCATGATCTAACCAATTGAACTATAAGCTTTATATCACTTACTTTATAGTTTAATAATTTACTTTAAAAAACTATATGTTTAAATTGTTTAAACTAAATTTTCATTTAATCTAACAATTTTAGTTTTTAGTGATAATTTTTTAATAGCTTTTTTTACTGATTTATATATTAAATTTAAATTTTGACCGTTTAATTCAAATAAAATATTTCCTTTTTCAACTTTAGCTACTCAATATTTAACTTGTCCTTTACCTTTACCCATTCTCATACCTATACCTTTAAAAGTAATAGGTGTATCAGGAAAAATACGTATTCAAATTTTTACTTTTCTTTTTGTATTACTTGTAATTGTACGTCTAAAAGATTCTATTTGATTATGATTTACTTTGCCTATTTCTAAAGATTTAACACCAAAATAACCAAAATTCAAATTCGAACTTTTTTGTTTTATTGAAGTTTTTATTCTTTTTTTTTGAGTTTTGTTATATTTAAAATTTTTTGGTTTTATAAAATTCATTTTTTATTTTTATTTTTAAATTTTTGTTTAAAAACAGAATATTGAAAAAAATTCATTAAATTTTTTTTTATGGTAAATTTAGAATTTTTTTTAAACTGTAATCAAATACGTATACTAAAAATACCTTTTTTAACTAAACCTTTTACACAAGAATAATCAATGTATGTATTATAAGATTGTACTAATAAATTACCTGCTTGGGCTATTCATTTTTTTGTACGTTTTCATTTATTAAAACGTCCTTTAAATTGTATTTTTAAACCTATAATTTCTTTAAATTCACCTTTAAAATTAAAAATAATTTTAGATAAATATTTTAAAAAAGAAGTCTGTCTTTTATTTTTAGGTAAAAAAGTTAGTTGATAGGAAATCAGATGAGCTAGTAATTTAACATTTTTAAAATATAAACTATACTGAGCTATATTCATTAAATCCATTCCTAAAAATTGTATTCTAGATCATTTTTTATTGAAACGTTTTTTAAGTTTGTTCATTATATCAAAATAACGTTTAGTTTTTTGTTTTTGAATATTAAAAACTAAAGATTTGTCAAGTAATAAATTTTTAAAATTAAATAAGCTTTTAATATTAAAGAAATATAATTCAGTATTAAATTTAGTAAGTATATTTAACATTTTTTTAAATGTATTTTGATTAAAGTTAATATTTTTATACTTAAGTTTTATAATTTTTAAAGTATTACTAATTTTATTATTATTTAATTTACTTTTTTTTATATTAATTAAGGAATTTTTAAAATTAATTTTGTTTAAAGCAATATTTGATAACACTTTGTTATTTAATCTTAAAATATTATTATTAACTTTACTTGTATATATAATTTTTTTAGATATATAACTATCGTATTGTTTTTTATAATTCAAATACTTACTTATGTTATAATCAATATTTAAATAACTGTAGTCTTTATTTGGATTTAATAACAAATTATTTAATTTACATAAATTATTACTAAATAATTTATTATACTGTATAGTATTTATAATATTTTTTTTTATTAAATTTATAAAAGATATTGTAATAAAATTATTTTTTTCTTTAAATTTAAATTGTATATATTTATCTGATAATTTTTTATTTAATAAACGAATTATTAATTTTATTATCAAAATATTTTTATTTAGATTTTTTTTTTTTAAATAATTATTTAAATTAAATTTTAAAAAATTTTTATAAAAAAAATATAAAATGTAAAATTTTAAGTTAATATTACTAGTTTTTTGATTTTCAAAATTTTTATAAAGAACTTTGTGATTATTGAATAACTGTAAAAAATTCAAGTTAAAAATATTTTTAACATTTAATAAAGATTTATTTATATATAGATTATTATTAATATATTTTTTATTATTAACTAATAAATTTAATTTATTTTTTTTATAAAAAAATAATAAAGAATCTTTTTTTATATTATAATTTAATAAATTTATCTTTTTATTTTCAAAGTTAAAATTTTTTTGAGATAAGGTATATTTTTTATTTAAAAAACTTAACAGATTTAATTTATTATTTAAGATTTTATTTTTATTTAATTTATTTGTTAAAAAATTATTTTTTTTTTGTAAATTTAACTTTAAAGTTTTATTTTGAAATTTGTTTTTATTTTCTTTGTTATAACTATCGAATAGTTTTTTTTTATTGTTAGTATGCATATTGTAAAAATTTATAAATATAATATTTTTATAACTATTTATATTATATATATAAAAGTTTACTAATATGCTTTTTTTTGATTTAGATAACAAAAAAACTTTGATAAGATTCTTTATATTTAAATTTTTGTAAAAATTGGAAAAAAAAAAATTGGAGTTTAAAAATCAATTATTTTCTCATTTTAAGGTAACACCTATTCTAAAACCTTTTGGATTTACTTTTTGTCCCATACTTTATTTAATTTTTATGTTTAGGCATTTTTCGAGTTGGAAATAATTCTCCAAATTTTAAACCTATAGTTTTTGAATTAATATCTAAGGATTTATACGTATATCCATTATAAATATTAAATCTGTTATTATTTAAAAACTTCATGATTTTTGTGCTTCTTGATTTCATTTTTACGTCATCAATTTTAATTTTTTTATTTAAGAAAAGTAGTAATAATTTGTTATCAATAAAATTTTTTTTAATTTTTTTGGAATTACTTTTATTTATAATTTTCATAATTTATATTTAATTTAATTTAGATCTTTTTAATGCTATGAAAAAAGAATTTTTTTTAAGTTTACGTGTAGGTACGCCTTTAGTTAACTTACCTTGAGGATTAACCGGAGCTCTTCCAACATAACCTTTACCTTCACCACCACCGTGAGGGTGATCAACAGGGTTTTTTGCAACACCTCTTACTTTTGACTTTACTCCTAAATTACTTGAAGCACCAGCTTTTCATTTTTTTAATTGCTTATGAAAAATATTAGAATTTTTACCTTTAACACAAAAACAATTTTTATTTATAAAATATTGTTCTTTAGAAGGCAATCTTACTTGAGCTAAATTTCTATTAGTATTGTCAAATTTAATTAATTGTCCAAACGTTCCTGCAGAACGAGCAAAAACAGGTCCTTTACCAGGAAATTTTTCGATGTTACAAATAATATCGCCTATTGAAAGTTTATCCATTTTAGTAATATTATTATCTTGTTGTGAAACTTGTAAATTATTATTGACATTCTTTTTTAAAATATCTAAAACATTAGTTTGGTTATTAATTTCATAATAACGTTGTTCAATAACATTTTTTTTTTTATTGTAAACTAAATTCAAAAATTTATTTTTATATGGATTATATTCTATAGAAATTACTATAAAATTTTTATCTAATTTTAAATCGTTGTTTACAAAACGTATTAATCTTTTATGTCCTTTTTTTCTATATCTTACAGTAATTTTACCTTCGTTATTACGGCCATACTTTCTTTTTAAATTTGTTATTTTATTTTTATTTAAAAACAATTTAGATATATACATTTAAGTTTTATTTGTGCTATATATTATATATATTCCATACATAAAAAAACTTTTTTTAATATCTATATATTTAATTAACTAAAGACGAAATAGTTTAACGGTAAAATAGCAGTTTCATGTTCTGTCTGATGTGAGTTCAAATCTCGCTTTCGTTATAACCTTTTTAATAAAACCAATTATTAATACATGGCGGATATAACTCAGCTGGTAGAGTAATAAGTTGTGATCTTATATGTCGCAGGTTCAAGTCCTGTTATTCGCCTTAAATATAAATATTATGAAACAAACATTATCAATATTAAAAACACAATTAGGTGCAACTTATAGTAATCATATTTGATTTTATCCTACACCTTCAAATTTATCTTATATGTGATCCTTTGGATCTTTAGCAGGTATAGTTTTAGTTTCACAAATTATTACAGGTATTTTATTAGCAATGCATTATACTGCAAATATTAATACAGCTTTCGCAGACTTAGAACATATTATGCGTGACGTTATGGGAGGGTACGGTTTAAGATATTTACATGCAAATGGTGCTTCTATGTTTTTTATAGTAGTATATATTCATATTTGTAGAGGTTTATTTTATGGTTCTTATACCCAACCACGTACTCATTTATGAGCTTCTGGTATTTTAATCTTTATTTTAATGATGGCAGCAGCTTTCATGGGTTATGTTTTACCATGAGGACAAATGAGTTTTTGAGGTGCAACCGTTATCACTAACTTATTTTCTGCAATACCTAAAATTGGTAATGATATAGTTCAATTATTATGAGGCGGTTTTAGTGTTGATAATCCTACTTTAAATAGATTTTTCAGTTTACACTTTATGGTTCCTTTCTTAATAGCCGGTGTAGCTTTATTACATTTAGTTTTATTACACGATTTTGGTTCTAATAACCCTTTAGGTATTAATTCTAATATAGATAAGATACCTTTTTTTACTTATTTAGCAATTAAAGATTTATACGCATTAATTTTATTTATAACTTTTTTTGTATTATTCGTAGCAAATGCCCCAGATTTATTAGGACACCCTGATAATTATATAGAAGCACAACCTTTAGTAACTCCTACACACATTGTTCCTGAATGATATTTTTTACCTTTTTACGCAATTTTAAGAGCTATTCCAGATAAATTAGCAGGTGTTTTATCAATGTTTTGAGCAATTGTTATTTTATTTTTTTTAAGTTGATTAGATAGTTCTCCATTCAGATCTAATACTTTTAAACCGTTATCTATCTTGAATTTTGTATTTTTCGTTTTTACCGCTATTATTTTAGGTTGAGTCGGACAAGAAGTCGTAGAATTTCCATTTTTAGAACTTTCTGCGTTAGTTTCTTTTTTTTATTTTTTATTCTTTCAATTATTATCTATTGAAAGTTTTTTCAAAATCAAAACTAAATTTTAATATTTAAAATTTTTACGTATTTGTAGCTTAATGGGATAGAGTAATAGACTACGAATCTATTGATGAAAGTTCAAGTCTTTCCAAATATAAAATATTTTAAAAATATTGTTGATTTTTTAATCTGAAAATTTTATTATTATAACATTTATTTATTTATAATTTTTATACCATTATTAAATACATTAATAATACAGCTATTTGGGTTTTTGTTAAATAAAACTCATTTATTAAGATTAGCTTGTATGAATATGTTATTTATTTTATTTTTAACTTATTTTTTAATATACGAAGTAATTTTTTGTAATGCAGAATGTTACATAAAATTATGTGATTGAATAGTTTCAACAACCATTCACATTTCCTGAGGTTTTACTTTTGACACTTTAAGTGTTTTAATGCTTTTTGTTATCTTATCCATTTCTACCGCAGTACATATATATTCTTTAGAATATATGGGAGAAGATCCTTTTATAAAACGTTTTATATCTTATTTATCATTATTTACTTTTTTTATGATTATTTTAGTAACAGGTGATAATTTATTACAAATGTTTGTAGGTTGAGAAGGAGTTGGTTTATGTTCTTATTTACTAATTAATTTTTGATTCCAACGTATACAAGCGAATAAAGCTGCTATAAAAGCTATGATCATAAATCGTATAGGTGATTTCGCATTAGCTATAGGTATTTTTATTTTTTTTTATTTATTTAAAAATATTAATTATATTACTATGTTTATGTTAGCGCCTGAATACACAAATAATCATTTTATATTTTTTAATACTGAGGTAAATATTTTAGCTTTAGGTTGTTTATTTATTTTTATAGGATGTATGGGTAAATCTGCTCAAATAGGTTTACATACCTGACTACCAGACGCAATGGAGGGTCCTACACCTGTTTCAGCATTAATTCATGCAGCAACCATGGTAACTGCTGGAGTTTTTTTAATAATTAGATGTTCTTCTATTTTTGAAAACGTTCCTAGTATTATGGTTATAATTACCTTTTTAGGAGCATTTACTGCATTTTTAGCAGGTACTGTTGGTTTAACTCAAAATGATCTAAAACGTGTTATTGCTTATTCTACATGTAGTCAATTAGGTTACATGTTTTTAGTTGCGGGTTTATCTAATTATCAAATTAGTTTTTTTCATTTATATAATCACGCTTTTTTTAAAGCTTTACTTTTTTTAAGTGCGGGTTCTGTAATACATGCTTTAAGCGATGAACAAGATATGAGAAAAATGGGTGGTTTATCCGATTTTATTATTTTTACAAGTTTATGTATGATAGTAGGTTCTTTTGCATTAGAAGGATTTCCGTTTTCTACAGGTTTTTATTCCAAAGATGCTATCTTAGAAATAACTAACGTACAACATACTATGGATGGACAGTTTGCGAGTTTATTAGGACATTTATCCGTTTTAACAACTGTATTCTACTCTACAAGATCTTTTTTTTATACTTTTATTGAAGATCCTTTAAGTTTTAAAAAATCTTTATTAAATTCTCATGAAAGTAATTACGTGATGGCGATACCATTATTAATTTTAATGATTTTTGCACTTTATATAGGTTTTTTTTCAAAAGATTTTATTGCGGGTGTAGGTACTAATTATTGACAAAATGTTATTTATGTTAAGTCTCAAAATTGATTACTTTTTGAAGCTGAAAATTTAGATAATTACATCAAAGATATTCCATTAATTTTAGGTTTAATTAGTGCTTTCACAGCCTCTTTATTATATAGTAGCGATTTTTTATCTTTTAATTTTTTTAAATGAAAAATATCTTCTTTAACTATGAAAATTTATAATTTTTTGAATAGAAAATGATTTTTTGATAAAGTATTTAATGAGTGAATTAGTCAAAATTTTTTAAATGTAGCTTATAAACAAATGTATCAAAATATCGATAGAGGTATTTTAGAATTATTAGGACCAAACGGTATTTCATTATTAATTTATAATAATACTTTGAAAATAAATCAATTAACTTTCAGTTTTTTATACCATTATGTATATATAATTTTTATAGTTACTGTACTTATTTTATTAGTATTGATAAATTTACCGTTTATTTTACTATATGTAAATTTAAATTTATTAATACTATCTAGTATTATTATTTTATTTTTAATGATCAATAATTAATTTAGAATGTTTTTTTATTATAATCAATTTATTTATAAATCTATTATAGAAAATTTAGGTTTTTTTGGACTATTAAGTTTAATTTTAAGTATTATTTTAGTAATAGTATCTTATGCTTTAATACAGCAGAAAGTATATAAAGAAAAAATTTCAGCTTATGAATGTGGTTTTGAACCTTTTGAAGATGCAAGAAATAAATTTGATATTCGCTTTTACATTGTAGCTATATTATTTTTAATTTTTGATATAGAAGTTATTTATTTATTCCCGTGAGGAATGTCATTTGGCTTTTTAGACTTTAAAGCATTTATTGCTATGATTATTTTTCTTGTAATTTTAATTTTGGGTTTCGTATATGAAATATATATGGGAGCTTTAGATTGACAATAATTTATAAAAACATATAATTTAATGAAAAATAACTTTAAAACAATCTTACAATTTTTTGTTAAAAATGGAAAAAAAAAAATATTAGTAAAACAACTAGATAATATTTTATATAATTCATCAAAATTAATTAAGTATAAACATAATACTAATTTAAATTCAAACAATTGAATATATTTAAAAATGATCAATAAATGATTTAAACAAAATAAAGCTTACATTTTTTTATTAGAAAAAAATATGGGCAAAAGAAATGCGAAGAAAAAAAAAATTAACGTTAATTATAAACTTCTTCCATTGTTTACTTATAAGAAAAATTTCATGTCTATGCATTGATTAAAAAAAGAAATTAATCTATCTCATAGTAAAAAGTCTAAAAGCATTTACAATTTAATTTTCGATAAAATGAAAATGTGTAATCAATTAAATCAATGAAACTCAAAGTATAAAACTGAACACTATACTTTAGTTGGACAAAACTTGAGGAAAACTTTCAAAAAACCTTATAAAAAATATGTAAACAATTAAAAACAATTTATAGCCTGTTTAGTCTAGTGGTTAGGACATTACCTTTTCACGGTAAAGATACGAGTTCGATTCTCGTAACAGGTGTTTTATACTTTAAATTCTAAAATAAACAAAATTTGTGATTTTTTATTTAATATATTTATAAAATATATTTTTAATAAGAGTGTGGGTTTGATCCTGGCTCAGAATTAACACTAAAAATATACTTAACACATGCAAGTTTAACG
>Ga0307981_1000461_pt1 | contig 40051 bp, 41 predicted proteins | sample OrgLakmetagen987_FD_201849 | JGI IMG/M metagenome (GOLD analysis project Ga0307981, IMG submission 201849) | Saline water microbial communities from Organic Lake, Antarctica - #987 | ecosystem: Environmental > Aquatic > Non-marine Saline and Alkaline > Saline | place: Antarctica: Organic Lake... | reverse complement strand
TTACTTTTGAATTCTTTCGTTTGGGATGTCTTTCCCATCTTTTTCTCTGTCATTTCAACTCCTTAAATCCTTATCGGTTTATGAGTTAAAATTCTCCACTGAATTTAGGGGGCTAAGAAGTCCTTTTTAGAAGAATTTGAAGGAGAATCAGAGTATAGACATATTAATCTCGAATCATAGTGTTCAGCTTTCAAACTATTGCAGTAAACCATTTGGCCAGCATAGTGACCAATTTGAGAATTTAAAAAAAGTTTAACCCTTTGATGAAACTCTAGCGGAGAACTCAGTTGGACTATAAAGGGGCCATAATCATTATTTATTTCGGTTGAAAAGCTAAGTGAATAATGAGGCGAACAATGAGAAAGGAGATCGAGAGTTTTATTACTTCCATCGTCATTTTTAGTCTGAAATTGCCTAATATTACCTTCGTATTTACTAGTCCTACTGTTCTTTTTTAACAATTTAGGGTCAGCAACTAAATCTTCCCACGTCCAGTTATTTTCAGGCTTATGGAAGTAGTATTGGTAATAACCTAGGCGAATATTACCAGATAAAAAATCTTCCATATGCTCTTTTTTATCAAAGCTTCGAAATAGGCATTCTGGGATTATATTATAATTTTTTAGAAAATTTGAATATTCCATTTATTTAACTGGAAAGCCTTCAATTAGGAGATTTAACCTCTGTGCTAGTTTTAAAGACTCTATTATACCATTTGGAGGAATAGTTATATCGGGATAAAGACTTTTAATTCCCTTTTTGACTTGATTGGGCAAGTGGAATCCACTAGAACCGTGACTTCCTGTACCATCAACATTCATAACTGCGAGCTGATTTTTATTCTTATAAAGATGCAAATGTTCTTTACCATTAGCATGAGGTTTGTCACGTCTTGCAGAATACTTGCCACCAAAATGCTTAAATCTATTGTCTGATTCGTTTAAAGAGCCTTGCTCACTATTGTTGAAGTAAATGTGTACAACATAATCATCAAACTCTTCCGTTACTTCAAGTATATCTTTATCGCTTGAATCCATGAGTGTTTTCCTTACTGAGGTACTAGAATTTAAAACTTCTTTAAGGGCATTATTAGTTTCATCAATAAATTTTGTGTCCATACTTATTTCCAACTTTGAGACAATACCACGAAAAATAGTAAATTTTTAGAAAGTTATAAATTGCTCAAAAAGTTGCCAATTAGTTAGATTTATTAAATTTAGAGGACTGTAAGGTATTAAAATTACATATTGAGTTTGGTCTGTTTATTGCTTCTTATATAATAACTAAAAGGGGCTAATTATGAGCAAACTCAAGACTAAGCTAGATACTATAGGTAATAATATCTCTACAGGTTTTAATTCTGCAAACGACTTTTGTATTGATTCCCTTGGCGATATTAAATCGAGGTTTGTTTCATATTTTGAGAGCAAGAGTTTTGAAGTAGATTTGGACTCTATTATTGATGTTATACATGCTCATACAGATAAAAGACCTAACTTTAAACCATCAGAAAATTTTAAAATAAGAGTTAAGCAAAAAAGAGATTATCTTTTAAAGCAGGCTACAATGTTGGTTGGTGCAGCAGCAATAAAAGGTGCTTGGTTTGCAATTGAAAGTAACAATCCTGTAATGGCAGGAGAATATGCCTTAATCGCTGCTTGTGGAACAGTCTTTATAATTGTGGTGTCAGCAACGGGAATAATCCTTAAGCGTGTACTAAAAGATTATGATGTCGAATTTTCCAAGACATCGCAGTTTTCTCCAATCTTTGAAAGCTAGGCTAAGTACCTTTCTCAACTTTTCTATCTAAAACAGATTTAAATTTAGAGTTAACCATATTAACTTTTGCCATAATTATACGTCCAGACTCTTTTCTATTTTCGTCAGTGATTTGTGCCGTATTAAATTTTCCTAGCTCTGTATCAATATCTTCAATTAATGCAGTAACTTCATTTTTAATTTTTTCTGTGAAGCAAGATTCAAATTCTCGAACTTTCATTGTGAAATTTTGAATTCCCTCAGAGTTACTATCATGGTCGGCAGCTTGATACTTGGTAGGATGGCCACCAAAACCATAGACAGAAATCTGACTTAATAGAGAGTCAGCTTTTTCCTTTAACTTGGAAATATCACTCGTAGTCCTATGATGAGTTATATTTTTTTCTACTTGTTTGGCTTCTTTTGCGGCTGCTAATGCCTTTTTTGCTTGGAAAAAAGCAAAAATTGCACTTCCTATGGATGCCAGTCCGGCTACGATATTAAAGACATCCATCATTACGCCTCAAGGATATTTGTGAGTTGTTCTTTCGTTAATTTATGTCTTTGTCCGTCTCTTGTCCCCGCAGGAATTTCCTTCCAAATATTTAGCATCCTTTGATATTTTGCACGTCTTTCACCATGAGAGTTAAAGTCAAAGTGCTCACCTTGTGTTTCTAAAACTTCAGTAAACCTGCTAAGCTCAACAACAAAATACCTTGCATATCCCATCATTTTACACTCTTGAGGATCGTTACCATCATAGCCACTAAACTTTAGTGAGAATTCATTAAAGTCATCAATGCCGTTATCCCTCTGGTAGTAATAAATAGCTCTATACATATCTAAAGTATCGACAACTTCTCTTGTCACATCCTCATTGAGAGTATCACTAGATATATGTTCCATCGCCCAATCGTAATGGCTTTCATAGCCTTCTTCAAAAGCAGTTCTACATTGAGCGTAGTGTTGAGCATCATCAGGGTAGAGGTTCTCTAATATTTTTAATTGATTAGCAATAATAAACCTATCTTTTTTATCCATGTGATTTCCTTCTCTTTATTGAATATGTAGATGCTCTAGTAGTAATTTTCTAACGTCTTTAATATTGACCATTTTATTTTTAAAAATACTTTTAAGTTTTTTGTCTGTTTTGAAGTATGTTTCGCCTTTTATTTTCTCTGTTAATAGGTCTCTTTCTTCAAGGTAATAATATATAAACTCTATGGCCTTCATTAGCTTTATTGGCTTGCTTCCAATAACTCCTGCAAGCTCTTTAGAAGGAACCATAATTGATCGAGTTGTTTTTACTTTAGTTTTTGATTTGTTGCTCTTAATTTTCTCTATGGGAATAATCGTTTTTTTAGGGATTTGCTTTAGACATTCAGTTGCCTGCTTTCCTTCAAGAGTCCACCAAACAATTGCTCCCTGTGGAGGTTTAACAGCAATAGGATTTTTTAAAACACGAATATTTTCAAAAACATATCCATATGGCCCATGAAACCACTTCTTCGTTTTTTTTGTTAACTCTTTTTCGGTAATGCAATCTACAATATCAACAAAGCCAATTATCATTCCAAAAGAGCATTCTTCTTTTGTTATTTTTTGATTTTCAAATCTTTTCTTTTGATATGTAACAGACGCGTAAATTGCAATTGTACCTCGATAATTCGAAATCATTGATCTATTTTCAACATTTTTTCCATTAAACATAACATTATGAGCATTTGGTTGTGCTATATTTAATACTTTTAATTGTGATGTGCTTTTTGATTTTTTAGTCAAAACTTTCCTCGTTAAAAAGTAACTAATTACGCCGCTTCTTCTTCGCTATCACGGAAGTCTGAAAGAATTCTGTTTTCAATTGTCCAATACGTCCATCCGTTCAGAGTTTGACAAGTATATCCTTGTTCCCTTCTCACAATTAAGGCAGCCTGACTAACACTTAAAACTCTGTCTCTAAATTTGACTTTCTTTTCATCAATAACCTCACAAGTTATGTCAGGATGGTTTAAGAAAGTTAATATTGTTCCTTTAGGAATTCCAAGCATATCAAATGTTAGATTTGCTTGTCTTGTTCCTCTTTGAATGAATTCTTCGAGGTCTGTATCACCCTCTACTTCATCATCTCTTTCAGGTGTAACATCTTTTATCTGAACAAGTTTAATTGCTGCGACAATCCTTTCTGGATCAACTTTAAAAAACTCTCTGTTTTTTCTAACTCTACGATCTTGGAATATACTGTGAATTAGTGATTCAACTTTTTCATAATCCTCAACTTCAGCAGCGTAGTAACATTCAAAAGGTAGAGGGATTCCTGTTTTATCTAACTCTTTCATTCTTTGGTCTACACCTGTACTTGTTCGTCCAATCTTAACAAAATCGGGCATAGCTTTATTGGTGAAAATATAAATGATTCCAGAACTCATGCCACTTCCTCCAGTTTATATTTTTCTTTTATTAGGTTATGCCAGTGCTCCCAAATCATTACCATTGCAAAAGTATCAAGCTCGCAATATCTAAGTAGGCCAGCTTCAACTTTTTTTCGTTCTTGGTCAGTCATGTGAGTAAATTGCATCATAGCGTAAGCCGTTAAAGCAGCACCGCCGTTCGCAATATCTCCATCACTCATTACAAGTTCAAGGCTTTCATAATCGTATTTATCAAATATAGGGGGAAGGGAGTCATAAGGATTTATCACTCGTCCGCTATCATTTAATTTGATCCATTGTTGCTTTTTAAAGCCAAAGCTCTTTATCTCTTGGCCATAAATTGGTTTAGAATATTTTTCTTTTAAAAATTTTGATTCATTAAGTATTGCAGGAAGCACATACTTAATTGAGTTTGAGCCATTCGTTAAAGGGGAGAAATAATACTTTTTAACCATTTCACAAAGGTCAATCATATTGCGTTCACCCTCCCATAAAGATTTTTTAGTATCTTTTTTTGCTGTAATAGTTTTTATGAAGTTAGTAAGTTCTTCAATATCACTTTCACCTGAATCTTGTAATTGTTCCATGATTTGACACAATACTGTATTTTCATGGTGAGAATATCTAAAAATGGAACCTTGATTTGATTCGAGAGCTTTCTTTAAAGCTCTTACAAAATCAAAGTTTGGAAACTGGCCAGGAGTGCTTAGTAAGAACTCATTAGCATGTTCAATCTTTCCATCTTCGTGAATTACGTGATGACTAAATTGAAATGCAATTTGTTCATATGGGTGTCGTCCTTTGTTAAATGGGATAGCAACCATACAAGTTTCAAAGTCGATCATATTTAATGGGTAAACCCAAGAACTCATTTCTTCTGCAAGGCCAGCTAAATCAAAGAACGGATTTCCGTCACTATCTTTATTTTTTTCTACTTGTAGCCATTGTCTCTCACTGCTTGAAAGGCCGTCTCCTTCCTTTCTTGGCTTTGGTTTAATATCTTCTTCATCTAACTCGGTTAAAAGGTGCTTACCGGCTTCTATGGCCTTCTCAGCACCTCTGAAATTCCACACATCAAATACAAGGGGCTGTGAAAGTTCTTCATCATTCATGCCATGAGCTAAATTCCAACATTCATTAAATCCACACTTTTTTCCGTCTTCAATAGTTCTAAATTCACAAGCTTTACATTTGGAGCCAACAATCGGTGCAATTCGTTCATCGCTCTCATACATTTTGGCAAAATGCCAAAGGCCATCTTCAAAGCCTCTACCTTGAAACCTCTCGCTCATTTCCTCGTTATTGTGAATTATTTCAATTACTTCATTTAGAGGTAAAAGACATAGAATCTCTTCACCAAGTGCTTCTTTACTTACATCACCTTGAACTTGAGCAGAGGTTTGTCCGCGTTCATCTTCAATCAACATAAACTTTTGATTTAATCCATCGACGGTGACAGACTTTGTTTTATCTGCACACATTAAATAACTATTAACTTCACACTCAGGAAACGCTTTTTGGAGTACATAGCTCTGAAAGGCTGTATCGTAAATATAGGGCTTCCATGTCGATTTTAGACTATGGACACCTTTTTTCATTTCTCTTTGATTCCAAATTTCGTCTTCAAAATCTGAAGGATTAGCAGATTTTGATTTAACTTCAATAAGGTTTAGAACATTTCCTTTTTTTTCAAGGACATCAATTCTGATAAATAAGTTTTTATATTTTATAGCAGCTTCAAAAATTACAACATTTTCAAGTTTCATTAATTCATCAGTTTTCTTCTTGCTGATTTCATAATCTAATTCTGTAATGTCGTGCCCATTAGGGTAATAGCATTTTGCTAGTTCACCAACTTGGAAACCACCTTTTGCTAGTGCTAACAAAAAAGGATCATCTATCTTTGAATCGGAATATTCTTTTTTCTTTGTATAATAAAGTTTGGTAGGGCACTCCAGGCCAAGCTTGAATCTTGATTTAGTTAAATATCTCATTAAATACCGCCTTGGAGACTTATCGGTTAAATTCATTCTTACTTGAGCAAAAACAGCAAGTTATATGCACGTTAGACTGTTGAATTTACAATGTATTTTCCTTCACTTGGATTACTTTCCTCTGGAAATACAAACATTATTCCAAAAACAACATCACTTGCATTAACCCCTCTGGATAAGAAGTTACCTTCCTCTTTATCCTCTGTTGGAGAGAGGTTATTAATTGGATAAATTACAAGAAGTGGTTCTTCTTTCGGGCGGTAATTTCTTCTAAGAAAGCTAAAGCTTTTTTTATTTCCTTCAAACTCAACCACCTTATCAACATTGTCTGGCTTATGAGGTAAAGAATTGGCCATGTCAATCATTTCATCTCTCGGGATGGCTAAACCTTTTACATAAATAGCTTCAGAATCAAGGTCACTAATATAATCTGAAGTGTAGCTACGATTTAAGAGGTTAACGCTCTCACCATTTTTAAAATCGAATTTACTTCCATCTGAAATTTGAGACATCACTGCTACGTTAAAGTTTTCAATCGCTTCATTCCCTTCAATATATTTTTGCAAGAAGGGATTATTCATTCTTTTATTTGCCTCACTTATTTTATAATGGTCGAGGAAATGTAAAATTGTTTCTTTCGCTATTCCTGCGTAAAGGAGAGAGGTTCTGAAATTCTTGAATCCACTTTTTATTTTTTGGGAATTAGGAATCCCATCAATAAGTTCTTCAATTGCCTTTCTGTTTGTTTTTAAAACTTTGTCACTAACATTTAAGTACCTCGGTTGAACTCTTCTGCCTGAGAAAGAATAAGATACAGCCGTTGCTGTTCTCATCTTATTACGAGCAGTAACGGTCATTCCTGGGTGTTGTCTTATACGCACTCTTAAATCTATTGGTCTGTCCTCATTCTCAGCCATACTTTTAATTTCTTCTCTTACTTCATTCTCAACACTCGCCATTTCAAAAAATCTATCTCTTAGACCTTCTGTTATAAAGATTCGTTTTAGGTCTAAGTATCCCGGCCTGTAGCCAAACCATCGACCCATTTGCATCAGTGAATCATACATTTTGGATGCTCTAAGAAAGTAACTTGTAGTAAGGCCTTCTATTGTTAGACCTCTTGATAGAGTATTTCCACCAACAACAATTCCCCAAAACTTTTCTTCAAACGAGAGTCTTTCATCAGATGCAGAGTTGTCTAAAATAATTTGAAAACTTTCCAGAAAAAGTCTTAGATTTCGGAATAAGTCGCTATCCGATAGATTGTCTTCGTTTACTTCCATTTTAAGAGTTGTATTTTTAAATTCATTATCTCTTATTTCTTTGAATTGATTTTCAGTCTCTTCAATTTGTCTTCTTAGTTCAGACTTACGAAGCAAAATATGGTCTTCTACTAGTGTGTGAATTTGTCCTTGATCTTTCTGAAGATGAGAGCTGTGAATTAGCATTGAAATATGATCGCTTGTATGGCTTCTGGAAATTCTTAATGCTCCTGCAACGAGAAACGAATCTATTGCATATTCCAATGAAGGGGGTAGCCCTTCAAGTATCTTGTCTTCACCACGTTTAGATGCTTTCATTTCTGCTGCATCCATAGAGTCAATCGTTCTTATTAGTGGCAGTCCTCCTGAGAAGTTTCCATCTGCATCCATTGCACCGAACAACTCTTCTGCCCCAATGTATGAAACAGGCTTTTTTAAGGCAACAATAAAGTCTTTTGGAAATAGATCATCATCAATCTTGGAATCAATTAGGATGTTTGCAAATGGGGTAGCAGTATAGCCAACATAGCTAACAATATTGAAATGATCTATGATTTTTCGGATGTGCCCATTGATAGCTGTTTGTTCTTTTTGAGGGTCTTTTGAAGTATTTATTGAAGCTTGATCTGATTCATCATCAATTATTAATACAGGAGTCTTGAGCTTTATCTCATCCTTAGCATCATCTAGCCAACGATTAAATTTTCTTAATACTGAGGAATTCTTTTTAAGAACAGCGATACCAAAGCCATCACTACTCCCTAGAATTCTATTTACCGAAGCAGTTGTGTCTTGAAAGTCACCATCTGCGTCCATTTTTGTAATTGGGTCGGCTTTTAATTCACTAGGTTCAACAATCTCTGCCCTAAGTCTTGTCTCGGTTTGAAGACGTAAATTGTTATGAATCCCTGCAAGAACAATAATAAACTTGTAACCAGAATCAATTGCTTTAGAAATTACAGCAGAATAATTTGCTGTTTTTCCACTTTGAACATAGCCAAGAACAAGTCCTCTTACAGAATGGATTTCATTTTTTGTTAAATTTACTCTTGGATTTGCAATTTTAGAAATCACAGCATCGGAGCCACTACTAAGGCTCTCAATCATTTCATCAGACCACCCTTTTTTTGTTTTCAGAATAGTTACAAGTTTTTGCCAATGAGAATTTTTAACTTCCGAAGGGCCACCATACCAATCCTCGAAATCTCTATTTTTATCTATAAGAGTATCTTCTTTATTAGACTGATTAAATTCATCAAGATAAACATTTATTGAATCTTTAATGATTTCGTCGGGTATATTTTGTTCTCTTAACTCTGCAATGACATCATTCATAGATTCACCGCTTTTAAAGGCCTTTCTCACGACCATTAAGGCTAGAGATTTTAATTGCTCTGACATGGTTTCCTCAAGTTTCTATTTAAGTTATATGGAATGCCAACTCTTCGGAATTAATAGGGAAAACTGTAATTAATTCTACTTTAGTAAGGACTAGAAACTTTTACTCTCTCGATAAAAATTAAAGTTCATAATAAAATTATATGAGGGGTAGTGACCCTAAAAAATTTAAGGAGAACGTATGTCTGGGTACAGAAAGGGAATCGTACATTGGTTTGATGTAAATGCAGGTGAAGGTGCGATCATAGATAAAGAAGATGGAATGTCGTATTACGTTCATTATTCTGCAATTGATACAAAAGAAAAATTTAAAAAATTAGATAAGGGTCAACGTGTAGATTTTCTACTTTATGAAAACTTATATATGAAGCAAGTCGATGTTGTTAAACCAATCAAAGAAAGAAAGAAAAGTGATCGAGCTGAAGTTAGAGCTTAGTTTATAAATTTTTATAAAGAAGGAAGGACAGGATGTCCCGAGTAACTGCCAAGAAGGCCAATGAGCTTGAAGCTCAACCACAACTTATTTTTGACTCAAAAAGAGATATTAACCCTTTTTGGAGATCATCACTCTTCAGTGATGTTTACCTAAAGAATGATATTCCAAGAGAGTATAAACACCTGTGGGAAAATGATGAAATAGGTGGTTTTTATGATTTCTACCAAGGTTTTGTAAATCTGTGTGTTGAAACAGAACATGAAACATTTGAAAAATGGAAAGAAGCCGATACTGTTAAAAATTGGATTGTTCATGTAATGGATCTTCTTGGGTGGGAAAATAACTCAGAAAAAAGATCAAATTCCTATATGGATAATGAGTCATTTACCATTTCTGACAATGGTAGGAAACAAACTTATCGACCAGACCTGATCTACTTCGATAAACCCAAACACAAGTCTTACACTCAGAAAGAAAAAGATATTGACCTTAAACTATCAGAGGCAAGAAACAAAAGGACGGGGACTAAGATCGTTGTTGAAGCGAAATATTGGGATCGTTTGTCGCATATTAGTGAAACTTCGAAAAAAGATTCTTCCGCTAATGACTCTGCTAGTGCACTAGGGCCAGAGTTACAGACTTTAAAATATATGGAAATCTTTGACCATGATTTTGGGATATTAACTGATGGTAAAACATGGAGACTTTTTCATAAAGAACTCTCTCAAGGAATGGATAGAAGAAGCTTTGATTTTGATTTAGGAAACCTAAGGGAATTAGCCCTTGATTTAGGTTCATTCCAAAATGAAGAGAAGTTTAAACATTATGCTAAATATTTTTATTATTTCTTTGCTAAAAAATCAATCGTTCAGTCAGAAGATTCAAAATCTGCACCCCTTGTTTACGAAGTGTTCGAGTATAGTAAAAAATACGCACACTCCATTGAAGAAGATTTAAAAAAGAGATTTATTATAACAATGGGGGTGACTTGTAACTCCTTAAAAGAAAGCTGTGAAGAGTTAGGTGAGGACGTTGATTTATCGACGATAAGAAATGTTGCAGAAAGCCATCTGTTTAATATTCTATTTGTGAAGTCATGCGAAGTAAGAAGAATTATGCCGATTAGTTCTACACAATATTTGAGACTGTCATTACACGAAGTAATTGAAACTTTAGATGCTATGAGTTTTGATCCAGATAAAGATTGGGATGATTATCTCCGTGATTTTAGATATTCATTTGGAAAAAAGTTTGATTGGGATGGATATGAAATATTTAATAGATTTATAAATCTATACGAGATAATCCACGATGGAACGGCAAAGTCAAAAGACTTTGGCTTTGAAGTAGATGGCTTTAAGGAATCAATCTTCTCTAAACCAGAATGGAAATTTGCAAAAAAACATAAAATTAACAACCACTCGATGGTTAAAATCTTGTTTAATTTAAACTTTATTGAGTCTTCATTCAGAGGAAGAAAACATCAACAAATACCATATAGTTACTTCACCCCAAGGCAGTTAGGTTCGATCTATGAAAGCTTTTTAGAATACCGACTGGAAATAGCCGAAGACGATATGATCTTCAAAAAAGGGAAGTGGAGTAAGGCGAATTTAAAATCCAGTAAGGTTAAAAATCTAGGATTGGTAGATCATCATCAAATTGAAAAAGGTAATTTATTTTTCTCTCCTGACAACAAGGATCGAAAAATGACTGGTAGTTACTATACTCCAGACAATATTGTGAAGTACATGATAAAAGAAACCCTTGATCCAATAACAAAAGACTTAAAGTCATCTGAATTACTTGAACTGAAAATCTTAGACCCTGCTATGGGGTCAGGTCACTTTCTTGCGGGGGCACTAGATTATCTTGTTAGTTCATATCGAGAGAAATGGAGTGAAGAAAATAATGATGACTTAGATGAAGATATTGCGGAAACGTCTCGTAATATTCTACATTCATGTATTAATGGAGTTGACCTTAATCCAAGAGCTGTAAAACTTAGTAAAATGAGTTTATGGCTAACGACTGCATGTGCAGGTAATAAGCTTGAGCACCTAGAAGACCAATTAAGAACAGGTGATAGTCTAATAAGCTTTAATTGGGAAAAAGAGTTTAAGGCAATTTTTAAAAAGAAGAAAGGCTTTGATGCAATTGTGCAAAATCCTCCATATATTTTTGCTAGAAACCAAAAGCTTACAGATGAAGATAAAGAAAACTTTGATGAGTCGTTCACTTGGGCAACATACCAAGCAAATACTTACTTATTATTTATTGAAAAATCTTATGACTTGCTAAATGAAGGAGGACGATTAGGTGCGATTATACCTAACAACTGGCTTTCAATAGAAACGTGTCAGAATTTCAGAAAAGAATACTTTTCAAACTTTTTTGATAACATAATCATTAACTCCAAGGATCGAATCTTTGAAGGAGTAGCGGTTGATAATTCAATATTGTTCTCTTCTAAGTCAGCAAGTGAGATAAATGCAGACGAAGCATTGATTGAAGCCGTAGAACTAAGTGAAGGAGAATTTAATAGTATTGGAAAGGTTAATCCTCAAAAAGAGACTTATAAAATATTTTTTCAAAATTGGGACAGTGAAGTCCAAGACCTATTTAATATACTCGATTCGTCACAAACTCTTGCAGACGTTGCACTGGTAAAGACTGGACTTAAAGCCTATCAAAGAGGCAAAGGAAAACCAAAGCAAACTAATACTGAAAAAGAGAGTAGGATTTTTCATTCAACAACGCCAAAAGGGAAAGGTTGTTACCCTTACTTGAAAGGTCGTGATGTTTGTAGATATGAACTGAAAAAGCCTACTGAATACCTTCTTTATGGAAAGCATCTAGCAGAGCCAAGACAAATTGAACTTTTTACGAGCAGTAGAATCTTAGTGAGGCAAATACCAAGTAAGCCGCCTTATTGTATTCATGCAATCTCAACTGATGAGCACTATTTGAATGATATAAATTCGATGGTTGTGGTTCCCAATGATCCAAAGATGGTTCACTTTATCCTTGGGGTTTTGAACTCTGAAGTTATAAGCAAATGGTTTATTTATAAATTTGATAAATTTCAGAGGTCAACATTTCCGCAGTTTAAGATAAATGAATTAAAGTCATTTCCTATCCCCGAGGCAAGCAAGGCAGATATTAAAATGATTTCATCATTGGTAAAAAGAGCTATTTCATTGCGTTCAAAAGGTAAAGTTGAAGAAGCTGAAAAATTAGATGCAGAAATAAACAATGCTGTACTTCACTTGATCGAAGTATCGAGTGAAGAGGCGGCAGCCTAACTTTTAAGTTTCATTTTAGTTCTATATACAATCCCTCTTTGAGTAACTTCTTGAGGAGGGGATATTTCTTTTATAAACTCAACTTTCCATCCAAACTTTTTTTTGTCTTTCCAAGCCCAAGGAGAGTCTTTAGTAACAAGATGCTTTTTACTATCATTGTAGAACTCTTTTTTATTTTTATACTCATGGCATTCAGTAAATTTTATGATTGCAATAATTCTTGCTTTGAATTTCCCTTTAGGGCCAGGTGTTTCGACTAAAAGCATCTCTTTATTTAAGTATATTTCGGGTATTGGGTAAGTGCGAGTCTCAACCACTTTTTGGCCCGAAGCGATATCTTGTGAAATTGGCCATTGGATATTTATGCCAGTGTATAACTGATTAGACATTTAGGAAGTCCTGATTAATTTCGATCTTGTCTTTTGAAATTGTTAGTGGCTTTCCTAGTTCTGCATGCAACTTATCTTTGTTATTTGGAGTAAGGCATTTATAGCTAGTATGTTTCATTCTTGTATCCCAAGGTATGTCTCTTGCTGTTTTACTATTCTTAAACGATTTAACTCTATCAATTACATTGCAGCAGTCTTTTTTGTTATCCCATAAGTCCTGATCTCTCCAAAATTGAGTGTCACCATTGCCAATATAGCATGTTGTAAATTGGACTCCATTTTGTTTACATTTTGCATGAATCCTTTCGTAATATGCTCTTGTTTCAATATCTGAAAAATGATAATCACGAGATTTTTTTCGGGTTGCAAGTTGAGCTGAGTCCCTTTGTTCTTTAAAAAAGGGTTTTAAATTTCTGCCTGTTGCTTTCTCCATTGAGCTGATTGAGATATGTGAGAGTCTGACTAGGCCAGCTAAAATTGATTGAACACCGTAGCTTGCAATTTCATCTACCATTTCAAAACTTGAAAAATTGAAGGGATCGGGCATATTCTTTCTATCGAAATCGGGGTCAGTATAATAACCATCAGGATACATTGGAAAGAATGGGTTCAATCTTACGGTAGTCCAAAATCCATTTTGAGTTAGCTTCTGTAATGCTTGTAGCCTTCTTTTTGCACTAGGGGTTCCTGGCTCTATCAACTTATTCATTTTATCATCAATTGATGAAATACTCATTTGTATTGAACACAGGTCGGGGTTCAATAAATCAATATACTCATCATGGGCAACTAAGTCAGACCTAGTAAAAATGATATATGGGTACTTGTAGTAATCTAAAATTCTCAAAAACTCTTGTGTTACTTTGTATTTTTTATCCAAAAACATAAACGAGTCTGACATCGAACCAATACGAATTGGAACTCTCTGTTCCATTACGCTTCGCCACTTAGATTTTTTATCAGTTTCAAAAACTGTGTAAAAAACTTTCCATATTTCTGTGAGGTCAATAGGCATCGGGAAAGGTTTATTCCAGTATCCATGGACTGTTAGCTGTGCTTTAGCATAACAGTACACACAGTCATGGAGGCAACCTCTTCCGTAGGTATCAACTTCAAAGGCATAAAGGCATTGTTGGCAGGAGCTATGACTATTCACAAGCTTTAGTGGAGTATTGAAGGTTATACCACCTCTTGGTTGTTCGTGGCCAAATCGTAGCTCAAGTCTTCTATATGTTTCGTAGTCAAATTGGGAGTTGTAGCTAGAAAGCATTTTCATTTTTTCTGCTTGAAGAAGAATTTTATCACTTCTAGGAGTTGGGATATTTTCAATATTCTGGCTAACATCTGCGTTAGGAAAATTGGTAATATTAGAGTTTGCTAATATATCTTGCTTGTCCATTACTGAACCCCTTTAACTGAATCACTTGTTGTTTTGGAAACAATAGAGGGAGTCAATTCGATTTGTGGATTTTCGATAAACTTTAAAATTGCCATTCTCGCAATAGTTGAAAAATCAAAGTATGGATTTTTTTCTAAAAAATCTGTAATTGCTTCGTTCTCTTTATCTGAGAATCGCACAGCTTTGGATGGCATATTCATTCCTTTTATAAAATTTAAATTCTTTTAGCCTGTGCGTTATCGAAACGTCAAACACTGTATTACAAATGAGAAAAATAAAAAAAATGAATTTAAAATACTCCTTTGTTAGACAAAATTCGTAAATATATTACACAGTGACGTAAATCCGATATTTTTAAATGCTCTATCTAAAGTGAGCAATATCAAGCCTTTATTATAACTCTTGCTTGTTGGAGGCTAATATCTGTCGGGAAGCCGATAGTTGGTAAAGCTTGTTTTACATCCGTAATTTCAGCAAGATATGTTATTTTTATGCATTATGTTCTTATTTAGTGCCGTGATTCCGACACTTTTTTGCCATTCTGAAACTGAAAATGTATTGCTTAGTGCATTACCTCATTGATTTCTTTGAGGTTTGGTTTTTGGCACATACTTTGTAATTAAAGTTTGTGGGAGAAAAAGAAATGAATGAACGAATTTTAGTTATTGATGATGAGTACCTAGTCTTGGATGCAGTGAAAGCAGCTTTAAGGGAAACTGATATTGTTGTGGAAACTGCAAGCACCCCAGAAGAGGGTATTCGATTGTTTCGCAAGAGTCCTAATGGATATCTCTCCATTCTCGTCGATAATCAGTACAAACAAGAAAATCAAAAAGTAGAAGTTCTTGGGCCAATGGTGGTTAAAGAAATTCGAAAACTTAACCCACAAGTACAAGTGGTGATGTTGTCTGGAGATTATTCGTCAGAAGCTTTAAATAGTTGGAGAGAAGCAGGAACAGATAAATACCTATGGAAGCCATTTAAGAAAGAACAACTTTTGGCCTATGTCGAGCTGGCCAGGGAACAAAAACGTAAGATCGAAGAGCTTTGTGAAGACTCTGAAGACTTCTATGCAAATCAAAGAGAAAGAATGGCTATGGATAAACTTGGTGTTATTGGAATCTCTAAGGCAATGGGAGAGGTAGCATTAAAGGCATTTGACCATGCGAAGAGAGATATTACCGTTTTACTTTTTGGAGAAACAGGAACTGGTAAAGAAGTTTTTGCAAAAGGGATTCATAAAAATTCAATGCAAGCTAAAAGCGAATTTATAAGTGTTGATTGTACTCGCTACAAAGATAAGACTGATTTATTTGAAAGTGAAATGTTTGGCCATGTAAAAGGGGCATTCACAGGAGCAGATCGTAACAGAATAGGTTTTGTAGAGGCAGCGAATGGAGGAACTTTATTTTTAGATGAAATTCATCATTTGAGTCCTGATGCACAGGCAAAGCTTTTAAGATTAATTCAAAATAGGTCAATAGTAAGGGTAGGAGAGCATAAAGAAACCCCTGTTGAGTTTAGGCTTATTGTTGCAGCGAAACCATGCCTAAAGACGATGGTTGAAGTAGGAACATTTTTGCCAGACTTATTCTTTAGAATTTATGAACTTGATTTATTGATTCCTACTTTAAATGAGAGAAAGGAAGATATTAAACCTTTAATTCTTCACTTCTTAAAAAAGCACAACAATGAGAAAGAGCTTTCTTTTGCACAAGGTGCTTACTTCGAATTGAAAAAACATGATTGGCCAGGAAATGTTCGAGAGTTAGAAATGGTAATTAAAAAATCCATAATTAATACGAAAGACGAAAAAGTCATGGCCAAGGATTTATGCCTAGAAAGTATTGAACAAAGAAATAGTGATTTATCTATCTATACGATGAAAACGTTAGAAGAAAAACAGTTGAGAGAAAGAACTAAGCTTGTTTTGAGAGCCTTAACATTGTGTGAGAGTAACAAAAAACATGCTGCTGATATGTTAGATATGAAGAGGTCAACAATGATTGATTTTTTAAAGAAGCAGGACTTAATGAATATATCAAACAATGAAGCCAAAGTGCTTTTGAGTAGTATATAGGGGGAATAATGAAAACAAAAAAGATGAAAAAGAGAACTCTTATTATTTTAAGCTGTCTTGTCACCGGAAATGCGTTAGCATGCGACAAACCAAAAATTGAGCTTGAATTGAGCGACAAAAATCCTGTTTTTGAAAAGCTTGAGTTTAATCAAGACGAAATCTTGAAAGAAATGAAAAAAAGAGGAATTGTCACCGAGCTACCAGGCCTATCTAAGCCATTTGTTAATTATGGTGTTCTTGCAAAAGAGCTGAAGAAAGCAGGGCAATCAAAAGAGAATGTTGTCTTTGTCGTTGAAAACGTAAAAGAAGCTTTTGAACTTTACACTGATGAAAGATTATCGAAGAGAAATTTGACGAATATCCTAGATAATATGGGCATCCTAGAAAAAGATGAAGTTAGTGCTACTGGCACTATCTGCATGTAGGTGGTTATGAGAAAGTTTTTGCAAGCAGGAGTAATAGTTACCATCACTGTAGTAATAACTATTCTCATCTTTAAAAATTTAGAGAGAGATAAAGATATGACATTAAGAGTAGCATTCCCTTATGATAAGCCTTTGTCAGTGTATGAACCGACAAAAATACATTACGCACCAGAATATATTTTACTTGAAAATATATATAGTCCTTTAATTGAATTACATCCCGAAAATGGTGAGCCTGTTCTTGGAATAGCAGATAGATTTGAGTGGATTGGTAAAGAGTTACATTTTCATATTAGAGATAATCTTAAAACCGCAGATGGAAATAAAATTACTGCCAATGATGTAGAGTTTTCCTTGAAAAGGTTACTTATCAAAAGAGGTAATACGCATGGAAACTTTCACGACCTAATGTGTACCGACTTAGAATTGAAATCTATTGAAGATTCATGTTCTGGTATTAGAGTCGAGGGGAGAACATTAATTCTTTCTCCAAGTGAGAAGAGAGAGTTCTTACTACCTATGATGGCAGCTTTAGATTTTGCGATTATTCCAAAAAGCTCTGTTGATCCAAAAACACTAGATATAGTAGATTTCAAGAATACTTCTGGGCCATATTATGTCAAAAGCGACGATGGAAAAGGAAATATTATTCTTGCTGCAAATAAGACTCATTATCATTACAAAGAAAATATTCCACAAGAAATTGTAATTGTACCATCAGGTATTGAGGGGCATGAAAGTTCGTTAAAGCAGTTTAAGGAAGGAAAAGTCGACTATATTACGACAATTGATAAACTTCCTGCTGAGAAGGTTATTGAATTTTCAAAAGAGAATAAAGGAAACCTACATACAACAATGAATATTAGAACATACGCATTGACCTTTACTGACAAAGGCTTAAAGAAGTTCTCTGTCAGTGAGAGGATTGCGATAGGAAAAATGTTTAAGCAAGTATGGCGAGAGCACCATAAGGAATCCCCAGGTTTCGATTCAACAAATCAATTTTTCTTACCTTTTGGCGATGGTGGTTTAAATGAAAAGACAGAAGATGAACTAAAAGAGTTATTTGAAAAAGCCGAAGTATTAAGAGATGAAAAAATATCTGTTAGTACGATAAGGGTAGGAGATATTTCTTCTATCCAGAAAATATTTAAAAAAGACTTTCCCAATGTATCAATATACGAAGGGAAAACAGCTCCAAGCTTTATGAAAAATCCAAAAGAAAGTGAAATGCCTGATGCGTTTATCTCAGGCCCAGATACAGGGTTCTTAGAAGATATAGGATTAATTTCTTATTCTATAAACGCAGGCTATTTTGGAGCAGAGAAAGATAAAATGCGTTTATGGTTAAAAGACTATATGGAAATCACTGAAAAAGTTAACCGTATTAGTAAACTTAAAGAATTACACTTTGATGTCCTTAAAAAAGGAATACTTGTTCCACTTGTTAATTCTCCTTACGCTGCATTTGCAAGGAAGGGTTGGAAGGTCGGAATCTCACAAATTTATGCGAATAACCCATTATGGCCTATAACAAGAGAATAAATCACATTCTAACTAATGCTGAGTCATTAAAATTGAAAGTTAAAAAGCTTTCATGGGGAAATGATTATCTTGGTGGTCTTTATGATTTTAGAATAAAGACTAACCTCTTTGGAGAGGACTCTTGGGGCGTTGGTATTGATATAGATGAAGAGACAGCTTTTTTAAAAGCGTTTTCTGAGTCTGTAGAGAGAGGGTATTGCAAGAAAAATAAGATTAGAAGTCACGGTGTCTCTGTTCATTGGACAGTGGAAGATGCAAAAAGAAACTCCCTTAATGAATTGATAGAGCGAGATGTATTTCTTTGTCATTACTTGACTGGTGAGGCAGCTAAAAGAGTTGAAAACTCTCTTATACAAGAGGTAAATGGAATTCTTTCAAAGAGAAGCTGTAGAATAAAGGTGTATCAGCTATCTAGTGTTAATGAGCACTGTGTTTTTTTAACTATTGGTGAAAATGGTGCAACTGGAAATATTATTGGGCTTGGTGCTGCTGTTGATTATGAGACTGCTTTGCGAAAGTCAGTGGTAGAGTGTTTATTTAGACTTGTCGCTGAATCTGATAGTAAAGAGTTTGGGGCAGTCGAAATCGTTAGCAACCCTGCCGATCATTATAAATTTCACCTTTCAAAACCTGTTCTAAAAGACTCAAAGTTGATTTTAAATTCTTCTTTTTCTAATAAAGTGAATGCATTGAACTTTATCATTGATATTGACTGGAACGTCATTGGTAATTTGGGCCAGATTATACCTGGCCTTGAATTATATGTAGTTAAGGGGAATGCACCCTCATTGCAGGCCATGTTTTATGGTGAAATATCAGAGGGGAAAATAAACTTTTCAAGGCTAAGAGAGTTTTTTGGAAAAGTTGTTGAATTAAAAGACTTAGAAACAATTCTTCATCCTATAGGTTGATAATGAACATGGAATTAAAAGATATTAAGAAGCAATTTAAGTACAAGATGATACTTGTTCAGGCATTGCTTGCTATATTTTTTATGTCTGCATCATATATAACAAATTACTATGTGAAAAAACAAAATGCAGGGCAGATCGCTCGAATTGTAAGCCGTATGGTAAAAGAAGGGGATCATAGAGAAGCTATTTATACCCTTGGTTCTGCAAAGCTCGAAAACTTCAGTAGTGTAGGTTATTTTGACATGAAGGGGAGAAGAATATTTTCACTTCCTTCAAGTTTGAATGACTTTAATATGTCTGAAGGACATTTTATTTCAAAAACAATTTCCGAGATAATCTATTTTGGTGAAGATGAGAATAGTGAAAAAGTAGGTGTTCTCAAATTTAACTTCCATACATGTTATGCTGTAGCGATTGGTTTAGGTATATGGTTATTTGCACTGCTCTTAACAATACCTATGATAAGAAATCACTTTAATCTTGTGATCCGAAAACTACAGCTAGAAGGAGAGGAAAGGAGAACTAAAGACCTCGTTGACCTAGCAGGGATGGTAAAGCATGACCTACGATCACCGCTGCAATCAATATTGATGGCAGTTCAAACAGGAAGTACGATAGATGAACAAAGCCGAGAAATGATTTTGTCGGGCGTTTCAAGAATTGAAAAAATCACTCAAGATTTAAATGCTGTTAAAGATCAGGGTATAGATATTAAAGAGAGTTCTATCGAAAGTCTTGAAACTTGCTCTTTATTTTCAACAGTTCAAGAAATTACTCAAGAGAAGACCCATACTTATAGAAAAATTAAAGGACTCTCAATAAGAGGTCATTTTAACGATAATTCAATTACACGTTTCATTAAATTCAATGATTCAGACTTTAAGAGGGTTTTATCTAACCTTATTGATAATGCAGTAGAGTGTTTTGATGCAAAACAAGAAAAGAAGTATATTGATGTATTTGTTTCAATGGAGAAGCTTGAGGCGAAAGTATCTTTAAAGATCAGAGACAATGGGCCAGGTATTCCAAAAGTCGTGATGAGTCGAATTGGAGAAAAGGGGAATACCTTTGGAAAGGAAAATGGCAGTGGTCTTGGAATTTATTCTTCTCAAAATAAGGTAAAAGAAAATGGTGGTGTCTTTAGAGTTGAGTCAAGTGAAGGGGGCACTGAAATCTCACTAAGTGTCTTACTTGCAGATTGCCCTGATTGGTTTGCATCAGATTTAAGTTTTTCAGATAATCAAAATTTTATCATCCTTGATGATGATGACAGTGTTGTTGAGAGGTTTAAAAATGATAAAGGCATTCTCAGGGCCTATTCAAAAAACATCAAATCTTTTAGTCATGTAGATGACTTCCAAGCATGGTATAATGAAAAAAATAGTGAGATTGATAAAAACTCAGTCTTCTTTATTGACTATGACTTAAAAAATAGTGAGGTTGATGGCCTTGATGTAATAAACTCAATTAAAGATAACTATAAAACATTTCTATTCACAAATAACTTTGACGATTTTTTCTTACAACGAACATGTTCCACTCAAGGAATTAAAATTATCCCTAAAACGATTCTCGGTTGGGGCTAAGATCCATTTTTAGTTTAATGTTTCAATTTATTATATTATTCAAACTGGTACTGTCGGATTTTCGCTGATTGCTAAATCGTTGATTTAATTTATTCATTTACCTTTTTAAAGTTTCATTATCGAAATGTCGTCACCTAGCAAGTCTATGTTTTTATTTGTATAGCTCTTCCAAGTGCTCTGATATAGCGGAACCTCGTCATTAACCCTCTTTTACACTATGAAATTTCATTGGCTTAGAGTTACTAATAAGTGGCACATAGATTGAATTATAAAAGATAGGAACTAAAAACAAGCAAGGAGTATTCAATGCTAGATAAAAAAGAATTAGAAGCAATTAAGTCAAAGCTTGAACATGATAAGAGTGATTTGAAGAATGGAATTAAATCAAAAATCAAAAATCTTTTCTTAGATAAGAACGAACTTACTGATCTTGTAGATCATTCAAGAGAAGAGAGAAACTTTTTTGATAAGGTTGCTCTTGGATTTCGTGAAGTAAACCACTTGAGGAAAGTTAGGGTTGCTCTAAGTAGAATTGAAGACGGGACGTATGGTGAATGCGTTGATTGTGGCGAGTATATTCGCACTTTAAGGCTACTTGCTAATCCAACGAGTATGAAGTGTATCTGTTGCCAAGAAGATGAAGAGAGGAAAGGTAGAGGCTTTGTCATACCTGTACATAATCAACTTAGACTTTCGGTTTAAAGGGGAAGGAATGAAAACTATTAGAAATTATTTAGGAAAAATATTGAACTCAATACTCACATTTGGAGGCTCTGATGAAGGGTATCAAAAAGCAAAGGCAATGTTAGATGAACATAAGTTGAATGCTGTGAGATATTCGACAGGGTTTTGTTACTAATGAGTTGCGATAATGAAAACTTGGAATTTAGCGAAGACTTAATTCCTGTTATTGATGAAAGGCTTGAAACTTTTGAATTTATTGAAAAACTATTTGGGCCAGTTTTAACTTATATAAAAGGAATTTCCCTAGATGAAGATTTTATTTATTAGTCTATTTTGTTTATTAAACTTGAGAAGTACTTACGCCCTTCCAAATGTATGTGACGTAGTAAAAAGCATTGAGTTTAATTCTTGTATGTCTGTTAAAAAATCTGGCTGTACTTGTGGAAGCTGGCCATTTTTAAGGCCTTGTGTCCGTTTGAGTTACTATATACCTCAAAGTTTTATAGAAGTTTTTCACGAAGCAGGAGAAACTTTTTTTAAAGGACTTCCTGGAGTCTTAGCACAGCTTTCAACTGTCGCTGCCAAAAAAGTTCCATTCGGGTCTGTTGATTCAAATAGTACTTATACTTATAACTCTCATACTCTTAGTATCCCATTTAATTATTTACTTAATTTTTTATCCTGTGGTGGGGCAAGAAGTGAAAAATATTGTTTTGATGGCATGTCAGAACACCTTGGTTCAAATTGGAATACAGGAAAAGCAGACCTTACTCAGCCAAAATTTCTTGCTTGGTCATTGGCTCCAAAGGCTTGTTTGATAAAAGGTGCTGTTACTTCAGTACTAGGTAAAGAAGCTGTCTTTGGTGGTGAAGGGTCATGTTCGTACCCTTTGAATTGGTTGAACATATACCCACCAAGTAGTCATAGTATGTGCAATGGTTGGGGGGCATTCTTTCCTCGAAGTGGGACTTATCACGGCTCTAGTCAAACGGCAGGTGCTTTAATGATTGCTTCACGAATGAAAAGTATATCTAGTGAAGTATATCGAAATATGCCATCAACTTTCGATGAAAAATGGCAAATGATTACACCAAACTCTTCATCCTGTTTTAATGAGGGGCAAAATATTGGTCTCTTAGAATCTCCTTTGAAAAGAGTTATTGAGCATGGAAGAATCACAAGAGGAAAGCTAAGAGGTTATATGTTTGCAACATGGAAGAAAGTTAGTTGCTGTGTCGATTTTCCTTACGTTCCTGCTTTTTATGCGGCACTTGCAGCTATAAAGGCGGCATGTATATGAGTGGAACTATAAAGCTAGAAGAGGTTAAGTCACATGATGAAATGCTTTGTACTTTAGGGCCATTCTCATCAATGTTCAGAAATATATTGGTAAAGGCAAAAGAATCAAATGCTAGTGATATTCATTTAGAACCAAAAAAAGATAATTTGATTATCAGATTTAGAGTGAATGGTGATTTGTCAGAGTTTATGAAGCTGAAGGGAGCTTATTCCAGGCCATTTTTGTTTGAGGTTAAAAAACTTACAGGAATGTCCATTGCTAAGAAAGGAAAGCCACAAGACTCAAGAGTATCTTATCCTTCAATTGGTATAGATTTAAGAGGCTCTGCAATCCCTTCAATATATGACGATAAGCTCGTATTTCGTATTATTGACAACAATATAGCAGCTTCATTAGAAGCTCTTGGACATGACGAAACTGTGTCAACGATCTTGTTAGAATCAATTGGACACAAGAGTGGATTGGTTTTACTTTCGGGGCCTACAGGAAGTGGAAAGTCTTCTACTTTATATTCAATTTTATATTTAATAGATCGCAAAAAGTTAAATGTTTTAACGATTGAAGACCCTGTTGAGAGACTTATTCCAGATACTACACCTGTTCATGTTAAAAAAGGATTTCGGTTTGCTGATGCTTTAAAGTCGGCAATGAGACAAGACCCTGATGTAATATTCATAGGAGAAATTAGAGATGAAGAAAGTGCAAAAATTGCGATGGATGCTTCGAATACAGGCCACTTGGTAATATCAACTATACATGCGAATGATTGTAACTCTGTTGTTGAACGATTAGAAGGCCTTGGAGTTGATAGGACACTAATTCAGAAAAATTTGAAATTCGTAGGAGCACAGAGGCTAATAAAAATCCTTTGTTCAAGCTGTAAATTTCAAAATGATGATGGGTATTTTTTAAAAAGTACAAGTGGATGCAAAGAATGCTTTTTTACGGGGATCGCAACTAGAAGACCAATTTTAGATTATCTAAATTCATCAATGCTAATAAGGGGTGAAGAGAAAAAAAACAATTTGAAAGAGATTGCTCGAAAATACCTAGATTCTGGTGAAATATGTTTTGATGAGTGGGAGGGGATAGAATGAAGTATTTAATTATAGCTTTATTCCTATTTCCTCTGTCTTCCTTCGCAGACGTTGATTTTTTTGAAACAGAAATTAACTTCTGGGATGAAAAGAAAGAAGATATATCTAAAGAGAACATATCAAAAAAGAAAGAAACAAATTTTGAATGGAGCAAATACAAGAATATAGAAAATGACGAGTTTTTCAAGGAGGGAAACCATATCCCTCCTGAACCCTTCATGGAGGTTGCAAGAAGACCGACTGAAGAGAATATCAAAAATTGGCTTGATTACATAAAAATGAAAAATGATGTTCAATCTCGTTTTCTAGCAGCTCTTAATAGTTATAAAAGTAAAAAAAAAATATCTCCTGAGTCAGCACAATTGATAGAGAAAAAAGCTAGAGGTTTACCCAAACCAATTGCTTTGCCATTTAAAAAGATGACCATAACGACATACTTCCTTACTACATGTCCTGCTTGTAAAAGAATGTTTAAGACTTTGGAGGAATTGCAGAAAATGGGAGTTTATGTTGAGGCTATTCAGGTTGATAGTGAGAAGAATTTGAAATCTGGTGTCTCCGTTCCTGTTTACAAGATAAACAAAAAAGAAAAGGAAGGCTTGATGAGTTCTGGAATAGGTGTTCCATACAGCATCGTAAGAATTGGAAAAAAAGCTGTACCTGTAAGTGGATTTCAAACTACTAGGAGTCTTCTTCAATCATTAAATAATATTAAGTAGGAGGAAACTTAAATGAAAAATATAACAAGTTTAAGAAAAGGTTTTGTTAAAAAATTTAAGACACACGATTTCTTGTTGATGGTATTTCTAATAGTGATGATCGGACTATTAATGTTTGATAGTGCTTATGCAGGTTCAATCAAATTGCCAGGAACGGATAGTTCAGACAAGCTAGAGGCTGCAGGTACATTGCTAAGAATGGTTGATACGGCTTTATTTAAATGGGGTGCTAGAATATTTGCTGGGCTGGGGATTCTTTCAGCAGGGTGGCATTTAAAAGATCAACGATTTGGCCTTGCTGTTATTTCAGTTATTGGCTCTATCCTTATTGGTACTTGCCCAATGTGGGTTAAGAATATCTTCGATATTGGCGGCGGCTCAACTCTTTTTAGTTAACGCAATTAGAGCCAGTTAGAGGCTCGCCAGTACTAAATGGTATGTATAGTAATTAGCTGTATTTATTAGGAAAAGATCAAAAAGATAACAAAAAGAGTTAAATTAATACTAAATAGTACGAAAGGGTGGTATAATGGAAGTGATTAATAGGAGTATTTCAATGGAAGCACTAATACCAAAGCCACTAGAGTCATCATCACCAGAAGCCTTACATGAAGGTCTTTACAAAATTTTGCGTGGGATTCAAAACGAGTTTGGTTTTGAAGAAGCAGTTATTGCTAGGCTCATACATAAGCCACCAACAACAGTTAATGGTTGGTTTAAGAGGGAAAGCGTAAAGGTGTCTAAAGATAGATATACACCAGATGATGTGCAAATTTATGAGCTTATTGAACTGTATGACACTATATCTAGTTACTTTGTAAAAACTGAAGATCAAGTTCAATGGTTGAAGACTGAACATCGTGCATTTGGTGAATTATCACCACTTTCATATATATATAAACACCCAAGTCACTTACGAGACGTTAGAAGGTATTTAGAGGCCAGGATGAATCCATGACATTGTTTCGATGTTCTGTATTAAAGAAAAGAAATTCGAATAAATTTCTTGATACAGCAGATGAGGTTTATGCTGTTGGGGCAGTTCTTGATCCTGTTGATTGGCCAGATCACTTCACAAGAACAGGTGGAATTGTTTTACAGGGTGTAACTCGATTTGGGCCAGAGGGATATGATAGTTGGCCTTTATATGCGAGTGAAAAGCACGATACTACCTATTATGAATTTGCGTACTGGAAACTTAAAGATTGGGAAAATGAACTTAATATGCAAACTAGAGCGAGTCTTATAAAGCTAGACTTTAATCCAGTAGGTAAACCGACCAATATACAGAACGAAGACAACTCAAAAGAAATCTTAGATAAGACAACTTATGTTCATTCTCATAGTTGGATTAAAGGTCTCGCCAGTATTCCCGAATCAATTGTATTTCCATCTGTTCGAGACCAAAATGCAGGGGGATTGAATTTTGCAATATATGAAGGGAGTACCGTTTCAAATTTTTCTTTTCAACAGGACGTAACGATGATTATTCGTGACGAGTTTAATGTTGATGTGATTTTTCCTGATAATACTAAGATTACAGTAACGCCAATAAAGTAAAGCTGTCGAAATTCCGTAAAATCTCAAGTCATGAAAATTAATAATATATAGAACAATACCTCCAGTATCTGTCGAGTTCTCGTCAGACTCTAACGTATCAAAATAAAAGAAAATAAATCGAAAGTGTCTTTGTTGTATCGGTGTTCCGACAATGAAGAATTTAATCATTTCAAAAAATTAACTATTTAAGTGCACTCATTTTTGGCATCTAACTTGAACTATAAAAGGTAGGAACGAACTTTTAAATAAGTTCTGAAAAATTATTTCGAAGGTGTTAGATGCATTCCTATGAAAAATTAAAAAGAGAATATGGTAATCAGGTTAGTCAAACTATTGATGGCCCTATCATGTTCATGGATCACTTTGATCTTTGGGATTTGATTCTGTCTTTATTTATCATAACTGTCTTCGGAATAATTTTCTACTCATGGTGGATGATGTTTTTTCTCCTTTGCATCTCCATCGGAGTAGTTCCTGTCATAAAAAAGAAAAATAACAGGGGCGTTTTTCTTCATTACTTTTATAAAAATTTTGGTGTTTCTTTACCAGGCCTATTTAATCCACAAAAAAATAAAAAGGTGTCAGATTGATGAACATAAAAGATGGACAGTTATTAACAAGTATTAAAGGTGAGCTTAATAAATTTAGCTCAAAATTGAGAGAGGTTTACAAAGGTATGATTGATTCAATCGACAAAGGAATTCAAAAAGCAAAGGTTGAAGTGCCCGCAATAGGTAAGTATGAGGGAGTTGATCTTTCTAAATTACCAAGCTTTATTTGCTATAAATCAGCCCTCTTGAAAGAGAAAGTTCTTTGGCAAAATGTATCTTTGGTCTTATTGGTAGCAATTTCACTTTTATACGTAGTTGATCGTTACCAACTAAACAAACTTACAAAGCTATACAGAGAAAAAGAATACATTGTTTTACCAGATCACATTCCAGTAAGCCCACATTCTATTTCAGATGATTATGTAAAAGATGCAGTAGATACTTTTTTATCTTTGCTTGGAAATATCAATGCAAAAGAAATCGTAAAACAATATGACAAATTAAGTATGAATATGAGTTTAGATTTGAAACGTAAATTCGAAGAAGAAACTTATGAGTGGAAGGAGTATGTAGTATCGGAAAATATTACTGAGATTTTAAAGTGTGGGAAACAAGAGATTCACTCAAATGAGAAAGGTCAGTATGAAGTAACAGCTCTTTGTAAAAAAGAAACTTATGTGAACCATGAGTATATTGGCGCTGTAGATGAAGTTGTTGAAATGAGACTTGCTGCTGTTTCACCAAATAAAAAGAAAAGATGGGTCGTGAATATAACCGATCTAAAAAGAACAACCAAAAAAGCATTTAAAGTGAAAACAAACTTATAGAGGGGGATGACTTGAATATTAGATTATCAATTATGTTAATGCTGTTGGCCTTACTGTCTTGCAAAGGTTTAATGGCAAGAGAAATCGTATTTGGAGATGAGGTTGAAAAAATAAATCTAAGTTATGGAGAAGAAACAATCTTGCGTTTTCCAAGCCAAGTTAAGACTATTTCAAATGTAAGTGACTTTGAAGTTTCACCTGTAGATAAAACTGATCCTGATTACTCACTACTATCAATAAAACCAATCTTTCGAAAAGCAAAGGGGAAGGTTCTTTTTGTATTAGAGGATGGAACGGTTCTGAGAACTCAATTTAGAACAATGAAAAAAGCTTCTTCATTGAATAGCGATTCATTCTATGAGTTTGTATCGAAAAAACATATTGTAAATAGAGAAGATAAATTAGCTTCTATTAGTGAATTAGAATTGATGAAAGCGATGATTAGAGATGACACTGTAACTGGTTACAAGAAAAGAAAACTCGTTAGAACACTGTGGGGAATAGGGAAAAGTATTAAGGTACAACTTATTCGCTCTTATAAAGGTAAACGATTCAATGGCCATGTATTCAGAGTTGAAAATAAGTCTAGTAAAAAGACTATTAAGCTTAATGTAGAGTCAATTACTCTTGGAAAACCAAACCAATCTATAATGTCACAAATTGATGATGAAGTTATATACCCTAAAAAGATTGGTAAGGCTGTTACATACCTTAGAATTGTCGCTAAACCTGGCTCCATTTATACGGACATTGGACTTCCATACGAGATGAAGAAAGGGGGGAAGCGTGATTAGGTCTGCACAAAAAGTAATTCCTGTTTATTTACTTGTTAAAGAGTTTGTAACCGCTAATAAGAAAAGAAAGAATCTTGCAATAGTATCATCTTTTTTAATTGTTTTAGTGTGGGTTTCATCAGTTCTTGAAAGTCTTAATGAAAGAAAAACGATTCAAGTTAATAAGGCAACCGACTTTAAAGACTCACGATTGATTAGTAATTCCTATGGAAGAGTGTATAGAGGAAAAGAGCGAATTCTTGAAAAGAAGATGGATCAAATAATTAACTCTCATCTTGAACTTCAAGAATCTATAAAGTTATTGAAAGATAAAACAAATGAGATTGAAGTCGATCTTAAAGAAAAGATTAAACCAATAGCAAAAGAAAAATCAGAAATAGATTTACGGAAACCACCAGAAACTGTTAGTGAAAATACGCCTAACACTATCTCTAATTCTGAGAAAGTCAGAGTACATCAACAGGCAATGGATTATCGTTCTAGCTCAATACCATATAGAGGAAATGGAGTTTCTGGAAAAAGTATTCGTCGAAATAGAACTCTAATTTCATTCCCTGTGAAAAGCACACGAGTTGTAAAGAAAGAGGGAGTTGTTTTACCCTCGGGAAGTTATGTTAAAGCAAAAATGATGACAGGAATCGAGGCTCCTGAAGGTAAAAATTATCCTGTCTTACTACAACTAGATTTTGCTCACATAATTCCAAACGATAAAAAATTAGACTTGGTTGGGTGCTTTATGATTGCAAAGGCATCAGGAAGTCTTAGCACTGAGCGAGTTGAAATGCAGGCGGTTAAATTAAGCTGTGTTTCAAAAACTGGAAAAAGGTTTGAGAGAAAAATCAATGGATTCACTGCTGATGGTGGTGATAATAGTTTTGGCGTAGTTGGAAAAGTAAACTCCAAACAAAATAGGGTCGCTGCAATGGCATTCCTGTCATCTGTTGTTGAGGGAGTTGGAAAGGCAATTCAAGTTGCACAGACAACATCGAGTACGAACGGAACAGGAGGAAGTCAATCTGTCATTACTGGTAGCCAAGCTAAATATATTGGAGCAGGAGGTGTCGGAAATGCAGCTGGCCAAGTTACTCAGTGGTACTTGAAGCAAGCACAAAGTCTTTTACCTACAATTAATGTCGGCTCTGGGCGAGACGTATGGATTGTCATGGCAGATAAGGTCGAATTACCAAAAGAATATTTTAAACAATCAAGGAGTTTCAAAAATGAATCAGTATATTCGTATTTTACTAATATCCTTTATTAGTATTGTTATGTCTTCATGTGCACTAAATAGAGCAAAAAGTGAAAACATGCTTGAGAAACGTGCAGGCTACGGAAGTGAAAAGGTAGTGATTAAAAATAAGGGCGGCTTTACCGCAATTCAGAAACCTGCAAAAAGAGTAAAGGTTTATGTTTACCCTCATCAACTCCCGAATGGTGATTATTTTATGGGTGGATATATTTTTGCAGAAGTAGAAAAAGATAAAGTTATTATTAATGGGAGGCCACAGTAATGAAAGATAGATTGATTGATTCTGCACTATCTGGAAAGTCATTATTTACAGGGGCGTTATTCGATAGACCCGATTCGCTTTCTAAACTACTTCCTTTTGATGAATTCATATCTGATGAAGAGCTTTTTTTAATGAAAGATGGATCTTTAGGAGTCATTTACAAAATAGACTTACTTGAACATGAGCCAATGACAGCATCTAAAATTATTGATTCTGTAAATAGTCTAAAAACTTGGTTTTCACTTTCAAGCACATACACTTTACAGCTTTTATATGACCAACGAATCGTTGGGCCACTCGACCGTAGATGGAATGTTTTACTTGAGAAAGAAGGGGGGCATTTAGTTTCAAACTTACTTTATAGAGAGTCTATAGAGAACATAAGAAAAAGTTCTCCTTTCGAAAGGGTTTTATATCTTTCAATTAGAAATTGTTCTGTAAGTAAAAAAGCATCAGTATTTAGTTTTTTTCAAAAGGGTGAGGCATTATTACTTAATGAGACAAAATCATTTATAAAGAGACTTAGGGAGTTTAAGGCCCAAATCAAAGATATTGAGTTTAATTCAGCACTCAAAATGAAAAAAGTTACTGGAGATGAACTTGTTCGTTTTCTAAGAAAAGAATTCAATCCTCAAACATTTTATAAACGTGAATTTGCTCCTTACAACAAAGAAGTACCAATATCTGAACAAGTTATTTATAATTCTCCTGAGCTATCATTTGACGGCATTAAAAGAGAAGGGATTAAAACAAGAACAATCTCATTAAAAATGGCTCCAAGCTTTGCTTATGCAGGCAGTACGTCAGGGTTTTTAGAATTAGATTTTCCCTTCAAGCTTTCAATATCTTTTAGTTTTCCTGAAAAAGAAAAAATTAAAAAGTTTTATGATGTTAAAGAGTTTTTACTTGATAAAACTCAGTCTGCTAAGGGAAGAAGACAACTGAAAGAGATTCGACTGGCCCAAGAAAGTCTAGCACATGATGACCGTGTCCTTTACATGACCTATGCCGTTATCATCGAGGGCCAGGATGAGGATGAACTTGATGAGAAAGAACGTAAAATTGCAAATATATTTAATAACAAGCTAGAGTCAGAGGTTATTTCAGATAAGGATATTGGGTTAGGCTTATATTTCAATTCTTTGCCTCTTTTCTATACACCGGAAGCTGATCTATCAGCTTCACGCTTTATAAGAATCTTAAAATCAGACGCAGTGAAGTTTTTGCCAATATTTGATAGTTTTAGGGGATTTGAAAATGGAATTCAACTTTATACTTCACGAGAGAATAACCTAGCCCTATTTAGTTTAATATTAAATGCTACTTCAAATCATACAGTGGTCATTGCTGATTCAGGCTCAGGTAAATCTTCATTCATAATTGACTGTGTTCAATCCTTGAAGAGAATTGAACCAGAACCATTGATTTTTGCAATTGAGAAAAAGGCATCTCATAAAATAATTGGAAAGTATTTTGATGCTGATATGACCGTCTTTGATCCAAATGAGGATATTCCTTTTTCTCCGTTTCGAGGTGTTTATGATGAAGGGAAAATTTCTTTCTTAACTCAGCTTTTGATTACTGCCATCAAGTCAACAAGTCCGAACTTTGTAATTGAAAGTGAGCATATTGCTGCAATTACAAAATCGTTAAAGTTGGCATACAAAAATGCTCAAAGTCAAAAGGGGTTGGAGTTTATAGATGGAGAATTAATTGAAAGTGAATCTGAAGGAGAGGTAGAGGTAACAATTGACGGATTTATTTCAGAACTCTCAGGTTTAACAAGCCTTAAAGAGTTCGAGAAATTAGAAAACAAAATAGAAGAGGTTCTTAACAAATTGAAACCTTTTTATGGTGACGGCCTCTATGCAAAATATTTCAGAAAAAGTAATTCATCTACGGCAAATAGGAGTACTCGCTATTTTGTTTATGATTTAGATTCACTTGATTCTGACCCTGTCTTACAAACATTAATGACTATGTCTGTAATGGAGGAAATACGTCAAACGATTAAGTTACCAGAGAACAGAGGAAGGGGGGGATTTGTAATTATTGAAGAGCTAGGTATGTTAGGTCGATCCAATTCGGAGGCATCGAAATTCATTATTGACGCAGCAGAAACCTTTAGGAAGTTAGGTGTGTTTTTAATTGGACTAACACCAAGGCCACAAAATTACTTTGAGATTGAGGCAGGTAAGGCAATGTGGCAGGTTGCAGATAATTACGTTTTTATGAAGATGAGTCCAGATAATGTTGAATATTTGAAAAGTAAGTCAAGCTTATTGGATGAAGCAAATACACAAATAATAAAGTCACTCGACACGGTCAAAGATAGATATGCCGAAGTTTTCTTTGTGAATAAAAACAAGTCCAAACAAGGGGCATTTCGATTTGCCTTAACTCCATTCAAGAAGTGGTTAGCCCCAACAAATATGAATGACATGAAGAGAGTTGAGGATGCATTTCAAAAGTTTGATGGAGATAAGTGGGAAGTATTGAAGTCTTTAACAAGTGATAATCCAAAATATTTTGATGGATTATTTAAAGAAATTAATATGAGGGGGAAAGCTTGAAGAAATTCATAATTATTAGTTTTTTTATTATATTCCCGATTGTTTCAAATGCTGATTATTCTTATCGAAATACATCAAAGTTAAGACCAAATGACTATTTATTAAACTCAAGAGATAGAGGTAAAGACCCTGTCTTTGATGGAAACGCAACTGCTAACTTGGGTGTTGACCTTGGCATTGGCTCAGATTGTGGAAGAGTTGATATAAAATCGACCTTGAGAGCATCGTTGAAGAACTTGTTAGATGCACAATACTTTGGAGATATGGGAAGAGATATACTTGCAGCTTCTCCAATGCTTGTAACATGTTATTTTTCTCCAACTTGGTGTGCAATATTAAAACATACTCGCATGAACGCAAACTTTCTTTCACAACTTCGATTAGATCAATGTTCACTAATAGATAAATATACAGACTCTCGAACAGAAGATTTTTATAAAGAACGTCAAAAATGTATTCATAAAGCAATAGAGAGGAATGGTGGAAATATGGAAGCTGCAATGAAGGAATGCTCTAATTCTCGTGTTTTTGATTATGATTTAGCAGATTGGACAGGGAAAAATGGAAACAGCAGCAATAACAAGTTAATTGAATCTTCTTCGAAGTGGGCAGGACTTAAAGGGAAGTCTGCTCAAAGGGTTATTGATTTAACTAAATCTCTAGTAGGTGACATGGTCGTTTCTAAAGGGAAGGTATCACTTGATTATGGGCCTAAAAAAATTGCAATGACTCCTAGAACTTATTATCAATCCATAATGCAGAAAACGAAAGAAGAGCTTAGCAAAGTAATTGATAAAACTGAAAGTAAATATGAAGAAAGACCTGTTGAAGCAATCGTAACTAAAAACGACTTGGAAGCAGTCTCTGGAAGCTCTGATATGATATTAATTGATAAGCAAACTATAAAATCTTTAGTTTTTATGCCTTATAGACAACAGGAAATGGCTGTAAATAAGTTAAGTGAGGCAATAGCCCTAACAAGATTTTCAAGTGAAATGAATAAAACTCTTGATCTCCTTCATATTGCTGAACAAAACCCTAATCTTCCTGACTCTAAAAAGACATTGTTGAAAAATAAAAGAGATTCACTTGAGTCCAGTGTGAAACTTACACTAGAACTTCACAATCAAAGAAACGAGCCTCTTAATAAGGTTTTGGCCAGCATCAGTAAGGAAGGTGAGCAATGGGTGAACGTAAAAAAAGGGAAAACAATAAGAACAGATTTTGGGCGTAAGCAAAAATATCATCTTGAAAGAGAGTTTTGGAACTGTGCAGACGGCATGTTTTGTAAGGAGAGATGATTAATGTATTCATCAACAGGTTATGAGGCTTTATACCTTTATCTAGGTCTAAATTTGCAAAAAGGGTTAAGAGACATTCTAGTTTCTGAAGGTTTCTTTCAAGCAATCATTCTTTTATTGATTGGTTGTATCTTCTTTTTAACAACATTTAAATTTTTCTCAAAGTATTTGCCAGGAGTTCTTGTTTATAGAGCATCTGTGCCACTATCAAAATATTTTTGGATAGTGGTTTCTGTTTTTATTGGAATTAGTGTCTTAAAGGTTGGGTCAGACTCTTTTGTAAAGAACTATGAAGGTGAATCTTGGCATCAAAATCCTTATGTCGCTTCTCGTACGGTTTCAGTGGAAGAGAGAATAGAAGTAAGTGCTTTATTCGATATTATGTCTAGAACTGCAAATGAGTTTAGTGCCTTAGTTTCAAACCTCTTCGACCGTATAATGAGTAAGAGCCATTCACAATTAAAAGCTCCGAATTTCTTTTACAAATCAATTATGTATGCAGGGGCTACAACAATTGATGACCCAAAACTAAGAGATCAAGTTAATTTTTATACAAGGGAGTGTATTGAGAATGTTTTGCCTCTCGTCGAATCAAAAGATCGGAAGCTAGATTTCATTTCGGGCTTCTTTAAGCAAAACCAAACAGAACTGGATAATGCATTAGCTGAAATTAAAATAGAATATAATCGCAGTGGTGATTATGGTGAAAGTACAGATTGCTTAGAGTTAAAACAGAATGTCTCAAACTCGTTCTATTCCTATGTTGATAGGTCAACAGATCAATGGGGTGATACATTTAGAAGCTATTACATTAAAAATTTCTCAGAAGAGCAATTTAAAAATATTTCATACTCAAGTGCATTACTTAATCATTACCTTGATGAAGATTGGTTTGGAATCAATAAAGGGAGTCAAGTACCTGGGGGGGCCGCAAAGTGGTTTCAGTATTTGAACAAGTTTTTTACTTGGGATGGTTTTTTATCTATCACTGGCACTCTTCTTGGGTTTGATGGCGATGGAATTCACGGCTCTGCTTTGGCAGCAAAAAGAAGTGAAGAATTTAACCAGTTATTAGCTAGGGCACCTCATGTAAAAGGTTTTATTACTCTCTTACTTGTTGCTTTGTTTCCACTCCTTATTTTTCCTGTTGTTGCAGGGAAGTGGAAATGGATAGCTTACTGGTTCTTAACATATTTTTCAGTTCTGCTTTGGGAACCAATTTGGACTCTTTTTTATCATATTGTTACGAATCTTGCAGTCGCAGGTGAAACGCTTGAGTATTTAGGAGAGCTAAATTCAAGTGCACACCTTTATTATTCAAAAGTCGTGACTTCACGAATTTATTATATGTATTCCGTTTATGCTTGGTTCCAAGTTTTAATTGGCCCATTTTTTACGGCAAGTATGATTATGTGTTTTAGGCCATTGCTACAAGATAAAGAAGAAGAAAGCGCACCGCAGTTCGTAGGCGAAACCAAAAGTGCTGCTATTAAAACACTTAGTCCAATAAAGGGGGTTAATTAAGGAAGTCTTAGCGACTTTCTATATTAAAGACATGTCAGGAAATGAACAGGAGGGAATTTGCAAAAAATAGAAACTAAATCAAGTACAACTGAATGGTCTGGAAGTATAGATCGTGCCTTTGGAGAAGTTTTTCAGATCTTTGGACAGTCCATTTTTGGAATAGCTGTCGGCCTGGGCGAACTTATTAAACGTGGTGTTTCAGTCCCACACACTGCTTTTCTAGTGCTATCAAGCTACAGCCTATACGTTTACTTACTCGTAAAAGAAAATATTCATTTGAAGCTTTTCTTGGCCTTGGAGCCTGATCTATTTTACTGGCTAAGAAGCAAGGGGATGTTTTTCGGAGATAATATTCATCAGTTTATTCTTATTTCAGCCTTGGTAGTGCTTTGCTCATCTTTTTATCTTGGGTTTAGATGGATGTATATAAGGGCAAAACATGAAAAGATTTTTAGATTAGCTAGACTAAAAAACTCTGAAGATAAATTCCCTCGAATAATTAGTAGTATAAGAATTGATAAAGATACACTAAGAATGAAAATTGATCCAAAAGGGTTGGGTGTCAGTGACTTTGAAGCGAAGAAAGATCAATTAGAAGGATTGTTTAAGAAAGGAGAAATAGAAGAAGTCGTAAGAACAAAAAATGACCAATCGAAAATAGAGATTTTATTTTCAAAGTCAGAGCTTCCAAAAATGATTAGGTATTCAGATATACAAACAAATCAACTAACAAAGGATCATTTTGTTATTGGAATGTCTAAGACAGGTGTTTTAGCACAAGATATTTCTGAATTACCTCATATGCTAATTGCAGGAATGACAGGATCAGGGAAAAGTGTCTTTTTTAAGCAAGTTTTAATGTCCCTACTCTCTTCGACCTCAAATCTTAAAATGTATCTTATAGACCTAAAGGGTGGCCTGGAAATGACTGACTTTCAAGGTAGCGAAAGAGTCGAAATAATATCTAATGTAAAAGATGCCGTTGATGTTTTGGAAAAAGTTAAAGAAGAGATGGAGGCAAGGTTTGATTATTTAAAGTCGATAAATAAAAAAACGATTGTCCCTGAAAGAGACAATAAAACAAGAATCGTTCTAGGAATTGATGAATGTAGTGTTCTTTATATGAAGAAAAATAAAGGAACGAGCGATTATCAGAACAAAATCAGAGCAAGGGAAATCACTGATGATATAGCAAAGCTATCTCGTGCAGCAGGAATTCACTTGATTCTTGCAACTCAAAAAGTAACAAAAGAAACAATTGATACCAGTATTCAAGACAATATTGCAGCAAAGGTTTGTTTTAAAATGAGTGGTAATAATGCATCAGTTTTAGTTCTTGGTAATAAAAGAGCTGAAGAACTACCACAGATTAGAGGAAGAGCTATCTGGCATTATGGACAAGATTTTATTCAGTTTCAAGCCCCATTAATTGAAGAGAAAGAAATTATTGAATTTTGTAAAAATGATGTTGTTGAACAAAAAACAATACTCAAGAAGGCAAAATCAAAGGGAAGTGAAGACATAAATAATAACAATATTACTAATATTTCGGTGAAAGGAGGTGAGTCTTTAATTCAAGAAATCGTAAATTCAGCAGGAGGGAACAAAGATGAAAAGAAAGAAGAGAGTTAAATTGTCAAAGGATGATATTTATCTTTTTGATTATTTGTTTCGACATAGAGTTGCTTCTGGAAAAATGATCTATAGAGACATATTTAACAAATACAAGAACTCTGAAGTTGCAAGAATTAGACTCAGTCGTCTTCGAAAGGCCGGGTATATTCGTGGTAAATACTTTAGTTCTGCTAGTAGAGATATGTGTTATGGCTTAACAAGTGCAATTGCGAAAGAGTTCATTAATTCCTCTATGACTGCATACATTTGGAAAGGAACAAATAGCCCAGGTCACGACATTGACCTAATAGACATATGGAAGAGTCTTAGAAAACGAAGCATGATTAGCTATATCTTAACAGAACACGAATACAATGTAAGAGATGGGAGTAAGACTGAAGGTGTTAGAATGCTCCTCGGAGAACTACGTCCAGATGGCTATGTTGAAATTGAGATGGGTGAAAATAAATTCATAGCAGCTCTGGAATATGAAAGATCACCAAAAACTAAAGCTAGATATTTTGAAATGATAGATCGGTATTATCGTAATAAAGAAATTAAAGCAGTCTTATATGTTTCAGATAAAGAACACGTCGATAAGTTAGTTAAAAAAACAGAACTTGAATACCGCACTCGTAGCCAAGAACCTAAGTTCTTCTATGCTTTAAAGAGGGATATAACTAACAGTGAGACAATTCACTTTAGTTCAGTTGGTAAAAATGAATATTCAATAGAGATGAAGTACAGTGATACAGATAGTGATACGAAAGTAACAGATAGTGTATCAAATGCAACGATGCAATCACTTGAAAACATTAGAGAAACTATTCTGACTAAAAATTTTGGTCAAAATCCTTCTACCCCTATGTGCACCGATTTCAATACCAAAAACCAAATAACTAAAAACGAAACTGGAGGTCAATATGGACACTAATACAAATACTAATACAAACACTCAATCACAAACAAAAACAAAATCAGAATCCAAATATACTGGTATAAGACTCACTAAAACTACAGCAGCTAAGTTAAAGAAAGTCCTAAATCATATTAACAAAAAAGATTATGGAAACTCTGTCCGAATAGATACTCTCGTTAACTATCTAATTACAAAAATGCCAAAAGACATTGTTCAAGAACTACAAGAAAGCTCACTTAGTGAAGAAGATAAGTTCCTTAGAGACTACAAAAAATATTGTTCAGAAAGTGGCAAGATAACACGAGAAGAGTTCTTTAAATTGGTACGTCAGGGAGTAGTATTTCAGCCCTCAGAAATGTAACAATTTCATTCTCAAGTGTGACAATAATTTAAACAACTTGTGACATTAATTTACTTGAATAAAATTGAGAAAATGAATGTCAAACAGAAAGGAATTTGCTATTATGGAAAACAATAATATTGGAAAGTCAGAGCGTTTACAGAAATACTCTGATTCGTTCTTTGACAATTTAATATGGTTAACGAGTGAAGAAGCTGCCTTTTACATTCGGAAAACAGTCGGTGCTTTAAGAACAATGGTCTCTCGGGGCCAAATCAAATGTAAAAAATGGCGAAGACGTTTGTATTTCCGAAAAGATGACCTTGATAGGCTGCTTGAGAATTCTACAGAAATTGTAGGAGGTCTCTATGGCAATTAATGAATATCAAGAAAACGAACAAGCCTTTTATCGGGTTTACGTTAATGTAAGAAGTAAAAAAGACCCAGGCCTAAGAGTGCAAAAAACACTTTATAAGCTAAAGTCTAAAAGGCAAGCGGAACGAGAAGAGAAGCGTCTCATTAAAGAGGCCCTAGAAGAGATTAACGACATTGAATGTCGAGGTCTATTGTGGGGTGCGATCGTGAGGAAATGGGAAGAGTACGAAAAGGAGAACACCTTTTCGAGACTTTCAGACGAGACTGTTAAAGATTACCTTGCTTTGTTAAAGAAATGGTCTGGTAGATGGATGAAAATTCCTGCTAACCAAATCGGCATTGCAGATGCAAGGGAAGTTCTAAGGAAGATGGAAGACGAGGGTAAGTCATACAAAGTTATGAAAACCTTTCGAAACGTAGTTCATAGAATTTTTCTTTGGGGTCTTGAGGAAAGATTTATCCTTGGTGTTAATAAAACACCGATGGAAGGTTTAAATCTTACTAGAAAATCTGAAGATAAGCTCCCCGAAATTTTAACACGAGAGCAGATTAAATCGCTCTTATATGAGGCAAAGAAGCAAGATCATCCTTGGTATTCTGTTTGGGCTTTTGCAATCCTAACAGGTATGAGGAATGGTGAACTTTATGCATTAAAGTGGTCAAAAGTTGATTTTGAGAATGAAGTTGTAAGAGTCGATGAGTCTTACAATACAAAAACAAGATCAACCAAATCAACAAAAGCAGGTTATTGGAGAAACGTACCAATATCTTCTGAGTTGAAAGGTCTTTTGATTATTTTAAAGGATAAGACAGGGGAAACAGACTTTGTCTTACCTAGAAGTTGGCAATGGGATAAGGGATTGCAAGCAAGTATATTAAGGTCTTTTTGCAAAGAAATTAATATTCCTTCAATCAAATTCCATACTCTAAGGGCCTGCTTCGCAACACATTTGTTAGCTGATGGCGTGTCTATACATAAAGTTATGGCAGCAGGAGGTTGGCGAGAAACAAAGACAATGGATATTTATTCTCGATTGTCTGGTGTTGATGTTAGAGGTGCTACAGAAAGCCTCAAAGTTTTACCAAAGAATCTTAACGACAATGAAAACGTCGTCGAACTTTTCTCTTCCAAAGAATAAGAAGTTCTCTCATAAGAGAGAGCTTCTTTAGAATTCTTTCACATGTTATCCATAAACTAATCGGCTTGCTGTGTAAGTCGGTTGTGATAGACTACATATGTAGTTTATCTACCGCGGGGGTGCGGAAAATTCGTTGGCTAGGTTTGGCTAAGTAAAAAACACTTTTCAACCTAACTGATGAAGATAATTGGACGTGGGTTCGATTACACCGACCTCCACCATCGGATTTCCGGTGGTGGCGCCTCCTTTCCTTAAACAATATTAAAATCAACTACTTATTTACGGTTACTTACGTTTTTAGAG
>Ga0307981_1000460_pt1 | contig 40080 bp, 41 predicted proteins | sample OrgLakmetagen987_FD_201849 | JGI IMG/M metagenome (GOLD analysis project Ga0307981, IMG submission 201849) | Saline water microbial communities from Organic Lake, Antarctica - #987 | ecosystem: Environmental > Aquatic > Non-marine Saline and Alkaline > Saline | place: Antarctica: Organic Lake... | reverse complement strand
TGTAGAAATATCCATGGTGAGGGCGGGCTTCCTGAAAACTGAGTTTTAGGTTTCAACACCCCAAAAATACAGCTTTTCAAAAGGTTACGCTACCCTCACCACCCTCTCATGAATAATTCGGGTTAGGGAGCACGCCATGAAAGATGCCGTCACCGAACTTGCCCAAAACGTCGCATTGCCGTTTGACCGTGCCCGCGCCATGCCGCGCAGTGTTTATCTGAGCGACGATTTCCTGCGCGCAGAACAAGAGCATATTTTTGCCCGCGACTGGATCTGTGTCGGCCGTTTCGACCAATTCGCCGAACCGGGCGATTACGTCACCACCGAAATCGCGGGTCGCCCGATCATGGTGATCCGCGACGCAGGCGGGACGCTGCGCGCGCAATCCAACGTCTGCCTGCACCGCATGTCGACGCTGTTGACCGGCGCGGGCAACACCCGGTCCATCGTTTGCCCCTATCATGCGTGGACCTACAACCTCGACGGTCAGTTGCGCGGAGCGCCGGAGATGGTCCAGAACGCCGGTTTCGACCGCAAGGATTACCGCCTGCCGCAACTGCGCTGCGATGTCTGGCTGGGCTGGGTCATGGTGTCGCTCAACCCCGATCCCCCCGCGTTAGAGACGCATCTGGCCGATGTCGCCGCTCTGATCGAACCCTACGGGATGGCCGATTACAGTCAGACGTTTCAGGAACGCCACAACTGGAACACCAACTGGAAAGTGCTCGCCGAAAACTTCATGGAGAGCTATCATCTGCCGGTCTGTCACGCAGGCACCATCGGCAGTTTCGTCAGCCTCGACGAGATGGATTGCCCGCCCGGCGGGGCCGCATGGAACTACCATTCCATCCTCAAGGACCCCGACGCGCCGCTGACGAACGCGCATCCCTCCAACACCACGATGCAGGGCGATCAGCGCCGCACGACGGTGCTGGTCACAATTTACCCGGCGCTGTGCATCACGCTGACGCCGGGCTATTTCTGGTATCTCAGCTTGCGTCCCGACGGGCCTGACCGGGTCGAGATCCTCTATGGCGGCGGGCTGTCGCCCGATTACGTCAACGACCCGCAAAGCCAGGCGCATTTCGCGCAGCTCAAAGACCTGCTCGACCGCGTCAACGACGAAGACCGCGGCTGCACCGAAGCGGTCTACCGAGGACTCAGCTCAGGTCTGGCCGAACCCGGTCACCTGTCGTATCTGGAGCGTCCGAACTACGATTTCGCCACCTATATCAGCAGCCGCATCCAATCGGGCACCGCCCTTTCGTGACAGGTTTTCCGCAATGGCCCTGAGCGGGTTTTGCAAGACAGCCGCTGGAAACAGATCCGTTCGGATCAACCCAATGCCGTGATCACGTCACCCGTCTTCGTCACCAATGAGACATTCTGGAGCGCATAGTCGATGCTGGCACGGTGCCAGTCCGCGTTCATCGTCGAGCAGCCATCCTCGGGGATCACCATGACATAGCCCTTGTCGGCCCCTGTTCGGGCGGTGTGTTCGATAGACATGTTCGTCCATGCCCCCGTCTCGATGAGAATATCGCGCCCCTCGGCCTTGAGGATGGTTTCCAGCGACGAGCCTTCCCAGGCGCTCATCCGCATCTTTTCGACGACGTGGTCGCCCGGTTGCGGCTCCAGCCCATCGACGGGCGCGCCGCCCCATGTTCCCCGGACCAGTGCATTCTGGTCCACGGTGTTCTCGAACAAGGGCGCGTTCAGCGTCATGCCCGGCGCGCCGGGGTTCACCAGAAAATGAACGTGGATCACCGGCACACCCAAATCCCGGCACCGCGCGGCCAGACGCGCTATGTTGGCGATGGCATTCTGGTCGCGGCAATGCTGCGGGCTTCCCGATGCGGCAAATGCACCGCCCTCCATCACCACGTCGTTCTGCATGTCCTGAATGATCAGGGCGCAGCGGCTTGCGTCGAGCCTGAGCGCCTCGCCTGCGTCAGTCCCCTGAGGGGCCGCCGAGGGCCGCGACCGGCGCGCGTGCATGAACAATTCGTTGCGCGGTCCGATCTTGACCGGCAGCGCATAGACGCTTGTCGAGGCCGCGACATAAAGCGTGCGCCAATCCTCGCCGCCCCAATGCATGTTGGCGACAAGTTCCGGGATCGACACTTTGCCCATCAGCTTTCCGGTCGGGGCATAGACCCACAGGCCCCCCGGCGCAGTCACCCAGATGTTGCCCTGCGCATCGCATTTCATCCCGTCCGGAACGCCGGGTTTGAGGCTGTCCCGGATGCCGCTGGCAAAGATACGGCCATTGGACAATTTGCCCGATCCGTCAACATCGAAGACCCGGATATTCGCCTGCTCGGTGTCGTTGATGTAGATCAGCGATTCGTCTGGCGAGAAACACAAGCCGTTCGGCATGCTGAGCAGGTAGCGGTCGACCACCAGCTGCGGCTCGTCGCCCGGAATGTGGTTGGGAGGCAGACGAAACACGCCTTGCCAGCCCAGATCGCGGGGCCGTTCCACGCCAAAGACGGGCATCCGCCCATACCAGGGATCGGTGAACCAGATCGACCCATCGGATTTGACCACGATATCGTTGGGCGAATTCAGCTCGCGCCCCTCATAATGCGTCGCCAGAACCTCGCGCTGGCCACTTGGGCTCAGCCGCGTCACGCTGGATGTGGAATGTTCGCAGACCAGAAGATTCAGATCTGCGTCATAGGTCATGCCGTTGCCCTTGTGGGAGGGCCGCAAAACCTCGTGCACGCCGGACCGGTCCAGCCGCCGCCGCACATCGCCCGGCATGTCCGAGAACAGCAGGTAATGTTCGGACGGATGCCAGATCGGACCTTCGGTGAACATGAAACCGGAACCTGCCTGCCGGACAGGCGCGTGTTCGTCGATCAGGGTATGAAATGCGGGGTCGCGGGCCTCGTGTGCCATGTCGTTCTCCTTAAGCCGGGAACCAGTCACGGCGGGGCACGGACTGGCTGACAGGGCCGGGAATGGCCATGTCCAGGCGTCCGACGACGCGTCCGTTTTCGATCATTGCGGGTTTGTCGTGGATCGGAAGAAGGAATTTTGCGCCGGAATACATCAGCTTGCGGATCGCGCCTTTTTCCTGTCGCTTGGTGTTGCCGTGGTTTCCGGTCACCTGATATTCCTCGGGCCCGAACGAATGCACCGGGTCGATGATCTGGTCGTTGAAATCGTAGATCACGTCGCCACAGATCGTCGCCCGGCCTTCGTCGGTATCGACATGAACGTTCATCGACCCTTCGGTATGGGCACCAGCCGCCTCCAGAAAGACGCCCGGACTCAGCTCGACCGGGCCGGAGATCTCGAGATCCTCGAGGCGCAGGGCACCGGGATGGTGCAGCCGTTCGACAAGATGGATGATATCGTGCTTGGGGTATTGCGGGTGCATCAGCCCCGACACCGAATATTCCAGCTCGCGGCGATTGATGACCACCGTGGTGTTCATTGAGAAATGGTCGTCCTTGCCCGCATGGTCGATATGCAGGTGGGTGTGCAGCACATAGCGCACATCGCCCGGCTTGACCCCGTGATTGGCCAACTGCCGCTCGATCATGTTCTCGTGGAATTGCAAGCCGCGCATGCCCAGCGTTTCCATGATCGCATTGTCGCGGTAGCCGGTATCGACGACGATCGGGTATTGCCCGCCAAGGATCAGAAAGCCATAGACCGGCACCCGGCGCGTGCGACCGCAGTCGCGGGCGAGCACCAGAAAGCTCGATTCCAGCTCGATATCCCCGTAGTCGAGAATCTTGATTTCCAATCCCATCGCGTCACCCTCCCTGTTATTGCAGTCGATAGACACGGCAGGCCGTGTCGTTGAATAGTGCTTTTTGGTCCGCATCGCTCAGCCCGCCTGCTGCAGCCCGATGTGCGCCGACAAGCGCGCCGTAGCCCGTCCAGAGTTTTTCGATGGGGAAGTTCGACCCCCAAAGGCATCTTTCGGCCCCGAAAAGCGCAACAGTCTCGGACGTGAGCCACCCGACAAGCTCCGGATCAAGACGGTGCTGGAACGTCCCGAACCCCGAAAGCTTCGAGACAACATTCGGGCGGCGCGCCAGTTCTGCCATCGCTTTGCGCCACGTGGCGCGGCCTGTGTCCGAGAGATCCTCCAACATACCGGCGTGTTGCAGCACAAAGGTCACATCGGGGCAGGCATCCGCCAGCGCACAGGCCCCGGTCATCTGCGGCGCAAAGACCTGAAGGTCGGACACCAGATCATACTCGGCCAGCCGCGCCACATTGCGCTGCACCACCGGATCGAGGCAGAGATCGGCATGGGGGGCAAAACGGTAGGCGGGGTTTTCATGCCAGTGCAATTGCTGGCGAATGCCGCGCAAATGTGGAAAGCGTCTCAACCGGTCAAGGCTGGGGCGCACGTCCGGCATATTCATGTCAGCATAGGCCACAAAACCTTGCGGCCAGCCTGTCTCGGCGGCCAGCGTCTCGATCCATGCGGCCTCGTCCTCCGCCTTGTCGGTGGGCCAGTTGGCCTGCACATAGACCGATTTCGTCACGCCTGTGCCGGCGATGTCATCCAGGTATTCCGACATCGGATAATCGCGGCGGATCGGGTCATAGGGTCCGAAAATGCGCGGCTGCATCGGGCCGTCGAGCCAGGGCAGATCGCGCTGGCGCCAGACGTGGAAATGGGCGTCGACCATGCTCATCGTCGCGCACCTTTGGCAAAGCCCAGGATCTCTGAGGCAATTGCGGGCGGCGTGCTGCCGTCGCCCAGCCGGTCCAGCATCGGCAAAATCGCCCGCATCGCGCCTGTTTCGGGTCGAAAGTCCGGATCAGCGGCCAGCGGCGACAGCCAGAGCATGGACCACGCCAGCGATTTTATTCTGGCTGTCGACGCGACCAGCGCCTCTGGCCCGCCACGTTCCAGACCATCGGACACGATGATCACCAGCGCGCCGCGTGTATGCGCTGCAAACCGCGGAACCGACAGAAAAACCGCCATCGCCTCGCCCAGTCGCGTGCCGCCGTCCCAATCGGCCACCAGACCCGACGCCAGCGTCAACGCCTGATCGCGGTTCTTGTGCCGCAGCGCGCGGGTCACCCGGGTCAACCTTGTGCCCAGCGTAAAGCATTCGACGCGCTCACCGCCCTGCACCAGCGCATGCGCCAGCCTGAGCGCGCCTTCGGTGCCCTGTTTCATGCTACCCGACACGTCGATCAGCATCAGCACCCGGCGTTCACGCGACAGACGCCGCCGTGTCGGCAGATGTGTCACCTCGCCGTCATTGCGCAGCATTTCGCGAAACGCCCGCCGCGCATCGGCAAGCTGGCCTTTGCCAGCCGTCAGCCGGCGTGACCTGCGGCGCGGCAGGCTGCCCGGTAAAGCCCGCGAAAAGGCGCGCAAGGCGGCGTCCTCGTCTTCGAAGCCCAAGTCGCGCGCAAACAGCCGTTCGGCGGTCGTGGCCTCACCGCCCGAGGGGTCTTCGTCCTCGGGGGCGATCAACTCTTCGAACGCACCTGCGTCGTAGCTGGCGGGCAATTCCTCTGGATCACCCGGCGCGGGCGCGGCGATGGCGCGGCCCAGAAAGACAGCATCGAAAACAGCGTCGAACATCTCTTGCCGGTCAGGGCCCGGACCGTAGACCGCGTTGGCGGCACGCCTCAGATCGCCGATATGGCGGGGGCCAAGCAGGCTCACGGCGGTCACAAAGGTTTCGGTGCGGTCAGGCGAGGCCGGAAATCCCGCCGCGCGCAGCGCCTGCGGAAAGGCCAGAAACGGATCCATTGCGCGCGGGATCATGCCGCACTCTCTGCCAGAATGGCATCGAGGCGCGAGGCCATGAATTCGAGATCATCCTGATCCTTGAGCACGACGCCGATGGCGCGGGCAAAGGCGCGCGGCCACGCCGCCCCCTGCTGGTTCAAAAGCGTCGCCGCTTCGGCCCATTCCACGGTTTCCGCCACGCCGGGCGGTTTGGCCAGCGGTTCTGCGCGCAAGGCCCCGACCGCGCGCACGACCCGGTGGGCGGTATCCTGCACCACGCTGGCCGCACGCATCATCACGATCTGCGCCTCGAGCGCGGGCGCCGGATAGTCGATCCAGTGATAGACGCAGCGGCGGCGCAGCGCCTCGTGCAATTCGCGGGTGCGGTTCGAAGTCAGCACGACCACAGGTGGCTCGCTTGCGCGCATGGTGCCACGCTCCGGGATCGACACGGTGAAATCCGACAGAAACTCCAGCAGGAAGGCCTCGAATTCATGGTCGGCGCGGTCGATCTCGTCGATCAAAAGCACCCGGTCGCGCGGCGCTTGCAGCGTTTGCAGGATGGGCCGGGCAATCAGGAACTGATCCTCATAGAGGTTCACATAATCCTCGCCTGCCTGCCGGATGGCCAACATCTGGCGCGGGAAATTCCACTCATACATCGCCGCCGAGGCGTCGATCCCCTCGTAGCATTGAAGCCGCACAAGCTCGCGCCCCAGCACCGACGCCAGCGCCTTGGCGGCCTCGGTCTTGCCGACACCCGGCGCACCTTCGAGCAACAGCGGCTTGCCCAATGCCAAGGCAAGATAGGCCGCCGTCGCAAGGCCATCGTCGGCAATATACTGGGCATCGCCAAGCGAGCGGGCCAGCGGTTCTGGCCCGTCGATCCCCTGAATGGCGCGCCGGACTGTCATCAGAGCGCCTGCCGGGGTTTCGCGCCGCCAATGGCCTGAATACCGCGCAGCACCTTTTCCGGCGTCACCGGCAAATCATCGATCCGCACGCCGACCGCATCATAGACGGCGTTGACCACCGCAGGCAGCACCGGATTGGCGCACATCTCGCCCGGTCCCTTGCCACCATAAGGGCCGTCAGCGGCGGGGCGTTCCAGAATGCTGATATGGTGCGGCGCCAGATCACCCGGCCCCGGCATGATGTAGGTGTTGAAATCTTCGGGTCGGTGATCGCGGGTGGGATAATACGGCTCGGTCGTCTCCCAGGCGGCATGGCTCATGCCCATCCACGCGCCGCCACGCAATTGCTGCTCGACCAGTTTGGGGTTGAGCGCGCGGCCCACCTCATAGGCCGATTGCATATCCGTCACCGCAACTTCGCCGGTCTCATCGTCGACCTCGACCGTCACCAGCATGGCGGCATGGGCAAAGGTCGTCACCGGTGACATCTCGCCGGTTTCGGGGTCGACCTCTGACAACGGGATCAGAAAGATACCGCGCCCTGCAATCGTGCGACCCTGACGGAACTGCGCGGCCTGCGCCGCGGCCATCGTGGTGATCGACCGCGAGGCCGCGCCGCGCACATGGATGTTGCCCTTGCCATCCGTCACCAGATCGCCCGCGTCGACCTCAAGCTCTTCCGCTGCGGCCTCAAGCATCACCTGACGCGCTTCTTCCGAGGCGCGTATCACGGCATTGCCCATCCGGTGCGTGCCGCGACTGGCGAACGAGCCCATGTCATGCGGGCCGGTGTCGCTGTCGGCGGTATCGACATAGACGTCCTCGACAGGAACGCCGAGGGTTTCGGCGGCGATCTGGCGTGTGACGGACTTCATCCCCTGCCCCAGATCAATGGCGGACAGGGCGACAGTGAACTTGCCGTCCGGATTGGAATGGACCAGCGCCTGCGACGGGTCGCCGCCAAGGTTCATGCCGATGGGATAATTGATCGCCGCAAAGCCGCGGCCCTTGTGGACGGTCATCAGCGCCTCCTGAAACCGGAGAGCGAGGAAAATCGCATCGCTCCGGATCGTGCGGGTTTTTTGTCAGCGGGGTCTGCGGTGTGCACGGGTGCCGCGCTGGGTGGTGACGCAGGCTGTGCAGCAGGGCGTGCAGGCGACTGCGCAGATGCCTGAACGCGGGCCGGCCGGGACGCCGGGGCAGCGCCGGGAACGGGCGCGCTGCTTGCGCCGCTTTTTTTCGCATAGCTTGTCGCTGCAAATCCTTCGACACGGCCGTCTTCATCGGTCGCGGTAAACGCCGGAAGCGCTGCGCGTGCGCCACCGCCACCGGTCATCGACGTCGCTGCCTTAAATTCGGGCGAGAGCGTCACACCCGCCTTTTCGGCCACAACCTGCGCACATTCGATCAGGGCGCAATTCTTGGCCTCACGCCGGTGGGCCTTCATGTCGCCGTCGCGGTAGGCGTTCAGGATGCGCAATTCGATGGGGTTCATGCCCACCGTTTCAGCGATCTTGTCCATGTGCGCCTCGATCGCAAAATCGACACCGGTGATACCAAAGCCGCGCATCGCGGTCGCAGGCGTCCGGTTGGTGTAGACGCAAAAGACATCCGCATAGACGTTGGGAATGGTGTAGGGTCCGGGCAAATGGCCCACACCCTTGATGATCGCATACGACGACAGACGGGTGTAGGCACCCGCGTCGAAATAGCCGATGAACTTGCGCGCCACGATGCGCCCATTGGCCATCACGCCATCGGTGATATACCACCGCTCTGCCCCGCGCGGCGCGCCGACCTGCATTTCCTCGGCGCGGTCCCAGGCGTATTTCACCGGGCGGCCCGTCAGCATCGTGCCGAGGATCGCCAGCGGCTCATGGATGGAATCGACCTTGCCACCAAATCCGCCGCCCACCGTGCCGCCGATGAAATGCAGCCGCGACGACGGTATTTTCAGCATCTTGGCCGCCGTCCCCAGCGAGAAAAACAGCGCCTGGGTCGACGTATAACACACGTAGCGGTCGTTCTGTTCGGGGGCCGCGATAGCGCCGCAGGTCTCGATCGGGGCCTGCTCGATGGGGGACATCTGATAGCGCCCCTCGACCACATGATCGACACCCCGGAACGCGGCATCGACATCGCCGTAGCGCAGCTTTTGATGGTCGTATTTGCCGTGATAGACGAATTTGTTGTTCGGATAGATGTCGAGAACGGCGGGCGCGCCGGGCTTTATCGCCTCTTCCACATCCAGAACATGCGGCAGGACTTCCCATTCCACATGCACGGCGGATGCTGCGGCACGCGCCTGCGCCTCGGTTTCCGCAATCACCGCCGCCACGGGTTCGCCGATGTAGGCGACCTTGGTCTCAGAGAGCAGCGGCTCGTCATCGAGGCCGAAATCCAGCAGCGACAGCAGCGTGTTGAGGTTCACCGGCACGTCGCGCCCGGTCAGCACGCGGACCACGCCGGGCATCTTTTCGGCAGCGGATGTGTCGATCCGCCGGATCCGCGCGTGATGATGCGGCGAGCGCGCGCAGCGCATATGCAGCAGCCCGTTGAACAGATGATCGTCGAAAAACGGCGACCTGCCGGTCACATGGCCCAGAATATCCTGACGGCGCGTCGGCTTGCCGACCTCGTTGAGGTTGTCGTCCCGCTCATCGGCAAAGAGATCCTTGCGAAACTCCACCATCGGACCTTCGGATGTCATGTCGTTCATGCGCGTGCCTTTCCATTGGCGACTGCGAGGATGGCGGCGATAATCGGCTCATAGCCGGTGCAGCGGCACAGATTGCCCGAAATCGCCTCGATCACGTCTTCGCGGCCGGGGCGCGGGTTGCGGTCCAGCAGCGCACGCGCCGACACCAGCATGCCGGGGGTGCAATAGCCGCATTGCGCGGCGAAATGATCCATGAAGGCGACTTGCAGCGGATCAAGCGTCGCCCCCGTGGCAAGCCCGGATGCCGTGCGCACGTCTTGCCCTTCGACGGCCTGCGCCAGCACCAGGCACGACAGCATCGTTTCGCCGTCGATGGTGACGGTGCAGGCCCCGCAGGTGCCCTGACCGCAGCCGTATTTGGGCGCCAGATCGCCGACCTCGCGGCGCAGAAAATCAAGCAGGTTCTGCCCCGGATTGGCAAAGGCCGCCTTTGCGCTGCCGTTGAGTGTGAATGTAACGGGTGTCTTTGCCATCAGCTGTGCTCCATCCCTGACAACAGGCGTTTGAGATGCACGCCAGCCACCTCGCGCCGATACCATTCGGATGCGATCTGATCTGTCGGCGGCTCCAGCCCCTCGGTCGCGGCGGCGGCGGCACGGGCGATGCTCGTGGCATCCAGCGCCTGACCCTCTAATGCGCGTTCCGCACCCGTAGAGCGCAGCGGCGACGGCCCCATGGCCCCGAACGCGATGCGCGCGCCCCTGATGCGTCCGCCTTCGCGGGGCAGATAGGCGGCGATACACAGCACCGAAACGCCCTTTGGCTTGACCCGGCTGATCTTGAGAAAGCCGAAGTTGCGCGGATCATTGGGCCGTTGAAGCTCAACGGCAGAGATCAGCCCTGCGCGACCCCGGTCCCGAAGGACGTCCTCGACATTGCGCGCACTGCCTTGGCCCACGGGAATGACCCGCGCGCCCAATGCCAGAAGCGCCGCCGCAAAATCGCCGTAGGGGTGCGCGGCAAAAAGATTGCCCGCGACGCTCGCCATGTTGCGGATTTGCGGCCCGCCCACGACGCGCGCGACCGGATGCAGAAACGCCAAATCCCGGTGCGACAGGACATTCGCCATCGTCATGCCCGCGCCCAAGGTCAGCGTGTCACCGGAACTGCGCAGCGCGCGCAGGTTCGGGTCGCTTACCCGCAGCAGACGTGCGGGACCTTGACCTTCGTTCACCGCGCGCATCACCAGCGTGCCGCCCGCCATATAGGCCGCATCGCCGCTCATCGCGCGCGCGGCATCGTCCAGCGTCGGGTGGGTCTCGACAAGAATCATGTGCTCTCCAATCCCATGTGCAAGCGGACCGCATCGAACCCACTTTGGTAAATGTTCTCGGCGACCATCTGGTGCAGCTCTTTTTCACGGCCCTGCGGGGTGTCAAAGCGGCTTTCCCAGACCCAGAACGTCTGGTCGCCGTCGGTCACCGGGGCCAGCCGCACATGCGCCACGTAATTCAAAAGCGGCACTGGCGTTTCCAGCAGACAATAGGAAAAGGCCATGTCCGCATCCGAAAGGGTCAGCAATTGCTCGCGCAACTCAGAGCCGTCCTGCAGATGAAACCGGCGCACACAACCGACCTTGTCGGACGAATACCCGCGATCTATGAGCGAGTCGGCAATCGCCGGATGCCATTGGTCATGCCCGTTGAAATCGCGCAGCACATCCCACACCGCCTCAACAGGGGCGTCCAGCACCGTGCTTTTGACGACCTTCACCACGATCAGTTGACCACGCTGCGTTTCAGCGCCGAAAAGCCCGCCTGAAAGACGTCGTTGCCGATGCCCGCGACCAGCCCTTCGGCGTCGGTTTCCGCGCAGTCGAATTCGGCTGTCCATTCGGCAAAGGTCCGGTTGCCATCGGTGATCGGGGTCAGTCGCAAGGTCGCCACGTAATCGGTCAGCGGCATCGGACTTTCGAGGATCGCATAGGTGCAGAACATGTCGTAATCGCTCAGACCCAAGAGCTTTTCGCGGATGCGTTCGCCGTTTTGCAGGTGGAAATCGCGCACGCAGCCCACCCGGTCCGAGGGTTCTCCGTTTTCGATCCTGCTGTCGCGAATGCGGGGGTGCCAGCGCGGCAGCGCGTTGAAATCGCGCACCCGGTCCCAGACCTTTGCCGCAGGGGCCTCGATCACCGACGATATATAGACCCGCGGCATCTACTTCTTCCCCTTGGGCTCGGGCGGGGCGTCGCTGTCGGGCGGGGCGCTGTCGCCCTTGCCCGTGCCTTTATCCGTGCCCTTGTTCATGGCATCGGTGATCCGCTGGATATCCGACGCCTCGCGGATCAATCCCCCCTGCTTGGTGATGCCGCCCCCCTCGATGCCGATGTCCGCCAGAAGCGAGTCGATCAGCGGCGCCTGAACGCGGTATCTGAGGGCCGAGTTGATCACCTCGTCGGTCGGACTTCCACCGCCCCCGCCGCCGCCGCCCCCGCCGCCTCCTCCGCCGCCTCCGCTGATCCCGTTCAGTTGCATGATGCGGATGTCCTGAATCTTTTCAAGCGGTTTGACCGATGCGGTGACGATTCCTTCCACATGCTCCAGCAGCTTTCGACGGAAAAGCGACGCACGCGCGGGATCGGTCAGCACGTTTTCAGCCTCATAGATAAGCTTCTGCGCTTCGGCCTCCACGGCGGCACGCACTTGCTGACCCTGGGCGGCGAACCGTGCTTCTTCGGCCGCTTTCTCGGCCATCATCACATCGACGGATTTCTTGCGGTTGGCCACTTCGGTTTCGCGCACCGTCTTGACCGTTTCTTCGGCCTGTACTGCATGCGCGCGGGCGGCATCGGCCTTGGCACGGGCCGCACTTTCCTCCAGCGACTTCTGATAGAGCGCAATGGCTTTTTCCATCTGCGCGGTTTCCACGTTGCGCTCGCGCTCGACCTCCAGCTGGCGGCGCACCGTCTGGTGACTGATGCGGATCTCATCAAGACCCCGCTCGGACGCTACATGGGCGCGTTCGATTTCCTCCTGGCTGGCGATTTCGGCTTCGCGCAGGGTCTGGACCCGGGCGACCTCAAGCTGTTCCAGAGCGCGACGACGTTCGAGCTTGGCGGCCTCGATGGCTCTGTCGCGGGCAATCTCTGCGGTTTCGATGGCGCGCTCGGCCTCGATTTGCGCTTCCCTGACGGTGGCTTCGGCGGCGGCGCGCTGCGATTTGGTTTCGGCAAGTTGGACGACACGCTGCTCTTCGGCCTGCTCAACGATCCGACGCCGTTCGATATCGGTGATCTCGCGCGCCTTCTGGCTGGCGATGCGTTCCTGCTCGAGCGCCAGTTCAGACGCGACACGTGCGATCTCGACCGCTTCGCGCCGTGAGATTTCAGCGGATTCGATCTGCTGTTCCTTGTCGATCTCGCGCGAGCGCACGTGCTGGTCGGCAGCGATGCGTTCAACCTCGAGCGTGCGTTTCTGCGCGATCCTTGCGTGCTCGACCGCCTCGTCCGCGGCCACACGGGCCTCGTCGATGGCCTGATTGCGGGCGATTTCTCGGCTCGTCGTCTCGCCGTCGGCTGCAATCCGCGTCGCTGCGATCTGCTTTTCGCGCGCAATTGTGGCGGCTTCCACCGCTTCGCCTGCGGCGATTTCGGCGGCCTCAATGGCCTGTTTGCGGGCAATCTCCAGCTCGCGAATGCGCCGGTCCTCGCCGATACGGGCTTCGCTGATCTGTGCATCCTGAAGAATACGCAACCGCTCCACGATTTCGCGCGCGGCGATTTCGGCCTCGTCCAGCGATTGCTGCCGCGCGATCTCGCGCTGGCGGATGTCCTCTTCGCCCTTGATGCGGGTCTGCGCCAGCAACAGGTCTTGCGACATGCGGCGCTTTTCGTTGGCCTCATTCGCCGCGATCTCGGCATCCCGGATGGATTTCTGGCGCTCGATCTCAAGCCCCTGCGTGTCGCGTTCCTTGGCGATCCGTGCCTCGGACAGCGATTTTTCCTGTTCGATCCGGGCGCGTTCGGTGGCCTCGCGCGCGGCAATCTCGGCTGCGTCAATGGCGCGTTGACGGGCGATTTCGCGCGACTGGGTTTCCTGCTCGTTCTGGATCCGCGCGTCGTTCACCGACCGCTCCTGCAGGATGCGCGCTGTTTCGGTGAATTCCTTGGCCGCGATTTCTTCGGCGTCGTCGTCTTTCTGGCGTGCAATCTCACGCGCGCGCACATACCGCTCTGACGCGATGCGCGCCTCTGCCACGGCCCGTCCATTGGAAATCCGGGCCTTTTCGATGGCCTCCTGGGCCGAGATCTGCGCGGATTCCGCCTGTGTCTCGCTCTCGGCGCGTTCGCGGGCCAGTTCTGCCCGTTGCTGTGCGCGGCGGGTTTCGACATCGCGTTCCTGAGACAGCCGGGCTTCTTCGCTCTCGCGCTCGATGTTCAGAACCTGCTTTTCGGCTTCGAGATTGCGCGTGCGGATCTTGATCATCGAATCCTGCTCGATGTCGTTGCGCAGCTTGCGCCGCTCTTCGATTTCCTTGATCAGCGACGTCAGACCCTCGGCGTCGAACCGGTTCGAGGGGTTGAAATATTCCAGCGCCGTCTGGTCGATGTCGATGATCGCGACGCTTTCCAGTTCCAGCCCGTTCTTTTCAAGGTCTTCCTGCGCCAGCTCCTTGACGCGCGAGACGTAGGCGTTGCGCATTTCGTGCATCTCGCCCATGTCCATTTCGGCCGCCACCGCGCGCAGCGCGCTTTCGAACTTTCCCGACAGCAGGCCATGCAGGTTTTCAGCCTCCAGCGTCCGGCGGCCCAGCGTCGAGGCGGCCATCGCGACGGATTTCCTGTCGGCGCGCACACGCACGTAGAATTCGGCCTCGACGTCGATGCGCATCCGGTCCTTTGAGATCAGAGCCTGTTCGCGGGTGCGGGCCACTGCCAGCGGCAGGGTGTTCATGTTGACGGGGGTAATGTCGTGCACGATCGGCCAGACAAAGGCACCGCCGTCGATCACGACCTTTTCACCCAGAAAACCGGTTCTGACAAAGGCGACTTCCTTTGTCGAACGCCGATAGAGCCATTGCATGACCCAGTAGATAATGGCGATGACGATCACCACCACAATGAGCCACAAGATCAGCTGTCCGATGAGTTGGCCAGTCAATGTTCTCTCCTCCCCGCGAAACGCTTCAGTGGCCCTTGATGGCCTTGAAAGCGCGTGTTTGTTCTGTCAGCGCAACTTCGGTCGGCAGGCGCTCCATAGAGGAGGCGCCATAGAAACCGTGACAGGCTGACGTGTTTTTCAGGACGTATTCGGCATCTTCGGGCGTAGCGACAGGGCCGCCGTGCACCAGCACGATGGCCTCCGGGTTGACCTTGAGGGCCGCCTCGGCCCAGCTGTCCACCAGCGCCGGGCAATCCGCCAGCGTCAGCGATGTTTCCGCCCCGATGGCACCGCCTGTGGTCAGGCCCAGATGGCAGACGATGATGTCGCCACCGGCTTTTGCCATGGCCGCCGCACTTTGCGCGTCAAAGACATAAGGCGTCGTGAGCATGCCTTTTGCATGGGCCGATGCGATCATGTCGATTTCGAGATCGAACCCCATCCCGGTTTCCTCGAGATTGGCGCGGAACGTCCCGTCGATCAGGCCGACCGTGGGAAAATTCTGCACCCCGGCAAAGCCGATGCGGATCAACTCGTCCAGAAACTTGTCCATCAGCCGGAACGGATCCGTGGCGCAGACGCCTGCCAGCACGGGTGTGTGTTTGACGACCGGCAGAACCTCGGACGCCATGTCGACCACGATGGCGTTGGCGTCGCCGTAGGGCATGAGGCCCGCAAGGCTGCCGCGCCCGGCCATCCGGTAGCGGCCCGAATTATAGATCACGATCAGGTCGATGCCGCCCGCCTCTTCGCATTTGGCCGAGAGGCCGGTGCCCGCACCGCCGCCGATAATCGGCTCGCCGCGTGCGATCATGTCGCGGAATTTCGCAAGAATAGTGTCACGGTCGATCATCGGTGGGCCTCTTTTCGTCTGGAAGGTCGGCCACCGTGCATTTCGCCAAAGGCGGTCACCACGGTGGCGGAAAATTTGGGATCGTTGATATGATGCGGCAGCCGGATCAGCTGCCGCGTCGATGTCTGACGCACCGAATCCTCAAGCGCAGTGAAAAGCGCGTGCCGGGCCACCGCATCGTCGAACGGCTGACCGGGTGCATCCAGCGCCGACACGCCGCCTTCGGGCAGGAAAAACCGCACCGGCGCTTCCATCTCGTTGAGACGGCTACCGATCCAGCGGCCCATTCGGGTGCATTCCTCGGCTGTGGTGCGCATCAGGGTGACTTGCGGATTATGCTCGTAGAACGTCCGCGCGCTGTATTTTTCGGGCACCGTGTGGCGCGCGCCAAAATTCACCATATCCAGCCCGCCGACAGAGCCTATGTAGGGCATCCGACGCCGGATAACCGCGCCAAAGCGATCTTCGGTCGCGGCAAAGACCCCGCCCATCATCATGTCGCAAATCTCGGTGGTGGTCAGGTCGATGACGCCTTCGATCTTGCCATTGTCGATCAATTTTTCCATCGACTGCCCGCCGATCCCGGTGGCGTGAAAGACAAGGCAATCAAAGTCTGCTTCCAGCGCTGCGGTGATCTGGGTGACGGCGGGTGTCGTGACCCCGAACATCGTCAGGCCAATCGCGGGCTTGCGCGCCTTTTTCGGCGGGGCAGCGCGGCGCGCCGTTACCATGCCGACCATCGCGTAGGCGGCATTCGACAGCACCTCTTCGGTGATGGCGTTCAGGCCCTGGACGTCGGCCACCGAATGCATCATCGTGATGTCGGCGGGGCCGACGTATTGCGCCACCTCGCCCGAGGCCACGGTCGACACGATCAGTTTTGGCACGCCGACCGGCAAACTGCGCATGGCGGGTGCCACGATCGCCGTGCCGCCCGACCCGCCCGCCGACAGGACGCCCATGACACCGTCCTGCCGCGCCATCCAGCGGACGAAAGCCTCTGTCATGCCAGCCACGGATGTGCCGCGATCGCCGGTAAACACGCCCGCAGCTCCCCGCGGATGGAACGCGGCGATCTGGTGCGCCGGGATCTCCGCGCCGGAATGACCGCCGCTGGTCGACAGATCCACCATCCGGACCGGCAGACCCGCTGCCCGGACCAGATCGCGCATATACCGCAGCTCTGTCCGTTTGGTATCAAGCGTTCCGGCGACAAGAACCACCTGTTCACCGGGCGCTGCCAGAGGACGGATTTCGGCCTGAATATGGCTGGTAGTGGCCGCGCCTGTGGTCATGACGCGCGCTGCACGGTCAAGCTGGGCCACCGGAACCGGCTTTGACCAGCGGGTCGGCTGCGCCGCGTTCGACATGTAGATCTTGGTCGATTGCGGGCCGGAGGCGCCGGTGCCCTCTGCCTCGGTGTCTTGCGCTTGTTCCGGCTCTGGCGTGTCGTCATGGGCGTGACGCCCGACGCCCAGAAGCCTTTGCTGCAAATCGCGGTCGGCAGCCAGTTCGCGGGCGGGCACCATCCGGTTGACCTGACCGTTGACCATGATCGCGACGCGGTCGGCGACAGAGCAGGCGACGCCGATGTTCTGCTCGATCACCAGAACGTCCACTTCGCCTTCGTCGGACAGACGCAGCAGCATGTCCCGAACCTGTGACACGATCACCGGGGCCAGCCCTTCGGTCGGCTCGTCCATGACCAAAAGCCGGGGGTTGGCCAGAAGTGCCCGTGCGATGGCCAGCATCTGCTGTTCGCCGCCCGAAAGCTGCGCACCGCCGTTGCGCCGCCGTTCGGCAAGGCGCGGAAAGGTCGTGTAGATCCGTTCGATGCTCCAGGCACCACCCTTTTGCTCGACCAGCCTGAGATGCTCGTCCACGGTCAAAGACCGCCACAGACGGCGGCCTTGCGGAACGTATCCGATGCCAAGCCGCGCGATGTCCGCCGAAGCGCGCCCCAACAGCGATTGCCCGCCAAAGGTGATCGACCCGGAGGCCGCAGGCACAAGCCCCATGATCGCCATGCACAGCGTCGTCTTGCCCATGCCATTGCGGCCCACGACCGAAAGGACACCGCGCTCAAGCCGCAGATCGACACCTTGAAGCGCATGGGACGCGCCGTAATAGACGTTTAGCCCCCGAACCTCGAGCGCTGCGGGGGTTGTGGTGCTTCCTTTGGTGCGGCCGTCATTCATGCCCGTCACCAAGGTATAGTTCCTGCACTTCCTGGTCGTTCTCGATCTCTTCCGGCGTGCCTTCCTTGAAGATCTTGCCGTTGTGCATCATGGTCACGCTTTCCGCGACACGCAGGGCCACGTCCATATCGTGTTCGATGATGATATAGCCGATATGTCCGGGCAACCCGTTCAGGATCCCCACCAGCTCGGCGCGTTCCGTGGGCGAAAGACCTGCCGCAGGCTCATCAAACAGGATCATCCGCGGCGCACCGGCGAGCGCCAGAGCGATCTCAAGCTGGCGTTGCTGCCCGTAGCTCAGGTTCGACACGTTGGTGTCGCGCCACGGCATCAGATTGACGGCTTCGATCAACTCGTCCGACCGGGTCAGCAGAGCATCGTTTTCGCGCGGTCTGATGAACGAGAACCGCCCGCGCGATACACCCCGGCACGCCAGATAGACATTGTCCGCGACCGTCAGACCGTTGAAGAGCAGGCTGATCTGATAGGTCCGCCGCAACCCACGGCGAATACGCTCATAGGCCGGAAACCGGGTCACATCCTCGCCGAACAGCCTGATCGTGCCGCCGGTCGGCATAAAGTCCCCGGTCACGCAGTTGAAAAGCGTCGTCTTGCCCGCCCCGTTCGAGCCGAGAACCGCACGCCGTTCACCGGATCGCACCGTCAGGGTGATGTCGCTGATGGCCGCCAGCGCGCCGAACATCTTGGTGACGCCGCGCAGCTCTAGCGCGTTGCCGGAGCTGACCGACGCCAGCCGGTCGGCGGCGCTGCTATTTTCGACCAGCGTCATTTCGGATCCCCCGTCAGCGGGTCATGGTTGCGCGAACGGCGTGTCTGCCACCGCTCCCACAGACCCAGGACACCGTCCGGGGAAAAGAACACAATTGCCAGAAAGCCAAGCCCGATGACCAGTTTGAACCGCTCGCCCGACAGACCGAACGCCAAAAGCACATCGGGCGAGAACGTCCGCAGCAACACGTAGATCAGCGCGCCGATAAAGGGGCCGATGGGGCGCTTGATGCCGCCGACGACGGCGATCACCAGAATGTCGATCACCGCCGGGATGCCCGCCGTTCCCGGCGCGATCTGGCTGTTCTGCCAGACCAGAAGGATCCCACCGACAGAGGCGATCACGCTGGCAAAGGTATAGGCCGCAATACGGTGCGCGGTCACGTTGAACCCCAGTGCCGCCATGCGGCGAGGGTTGTCGCGCACCCCTTGAAGGGTCAGACCGAACGGCGCCCGCGAGACGTAAATCACCGCAGCATAGCACAGCGCGGCACATCCCAGCGTCAGGTAGTAGAACGGCATCGGTTGCCGCCAGTCCACGCCGAAAAGTTCTGGTGGCACAACCAGGTTGAAGCCCGAATAGCCATTGAAAACCGTATAGTTCTGGCGTGTAAAGTAAAAGAACGCCGCGGCGATCGCCAGCGTGATCATGATCGTATAGATGCCTTCGGTGCGCACAGCGAGCGCGCCAACAAGTGTGCCAAAAATGGCCGCCACGATGATGGCAATCGGAATGTTCAGCCACCAGGGCAACCCCATGCTGATGTCGCCCACGCCCGAGACGCCAAAGATCGCGACCATGTAGCCTGCCATCGCGGCGACGGACATCTGGATCAGGCTGACCATGCCGCCGTAGCCCGCCAGAAACATCAGCGACAGCGCGATCATGCCAAGAATGAAGGTCCAGCCCATGACCTGAAACAGGAAAAACCCGTTCGCCCAGGCCGGCATCGTCAGCAAAAACAGGATCAGCGCCCACCATATTCCCGGAATCCGCTCTATCCAGAGGCCCCGCGGCGCAGTCTTGCGGTGTTCTGCCAGTGCCATCTATTGCCGCTCGCCCAAGAGGCCCTGAGGCCGAAAGGCCAGAACCACGGCCATGATGAGAAAGGTGAATACGACCGAATAGGTCGGCGCATAGACCAGACCAAGCTGTTCGGACAATCCGATGATCAGCGCGCCAATTGCGGCACCGGGGATGGACCCCATTCCGCCCACGATCACGACGACGAGGCTCGCCAGAAGGAACCGTGTGTCTTCGCCCGGGGACAGCGACTGAAACGTGCCGCCGACGATCCCCGCCATGCCCGCAAGACCCGCACCAAAGGCAAAGACGGCAAGGAACACATACTGGATGCGCACGCCCGAGGCCGCCAGCATCTCGCGGTCGTCGACGCCTGCGCGCACCAGCATGCCCAGCTTGGTCCGGTTCAGGACCAGCCACATCGCGATGCCGATCACGATGGCTGCAAACAGGATCGCCATGCGGACCGCCGGATATCTCAGATAGATCACCTCGCCCGAATCGCTGATGCCTGACACAATGGGCAGCGTCATCGGCCCGGACAGCCAGTCAGGCGAATAGATCGTATAAGACTGACCGCCCCAGACCCACAGCATCAGGTCCGCAATCACCACGGACAGCCCGATGGTGACCATGGTCTGGCGCAGCTCCTCGCCCTCCATCCGGCGAAACACCTGATTTTGAAGGACAATCCCGACGATACCGACCACGACGAACACGACGGGAAAGGCGAGGAACCACGACCCCGTCCGCTCCGACACCTCGAACCCGATGTATCCGCCCAGCAGATAAAGCGATCCGTGCGCCAGGTTGACGTTGCGCATCAGACCGAAAATCAGCGTGAACCCGGACGCCACGAGGAAATACAGCGCGCCCAGAGTGACGCCGCCAAAGATGGCGTTCAGAAAGACGCGTTTGCGGCCCAGGATGTCTTCCATTCCAGACGACCACGGCGCAAAGACCAGCCACAGAAATACCGCCGCGACAAGCGCGATAAGAAGCGCCCAGACGGGATTTCGTTTTGTGAAACCTTGCATGCCTACCTGTCGGTGTTCGCCCCGCCTCAGCGCAGGAACCCGGACCCTAGCGCCCGTTTCCGGCCAGACAGATACCCGAGGGTCTGATCCTTATACGCCGGGTCGAAAAACTGACGCGAATCAAGTGGTTTCACATGGCATGTCGTCGTTTCAGGCGACGTGGACGGTCCGGCGATAGGCAGAGGGCGGCACGACGCCGTTGCTGATGAAAAACCGCGAGAAACTGGCCTGGCTGGAAAAGCCGAGGTCAAAGCCGATGTCCGCGACCCCGTCCTCGGATCCCGCCAGCATGTCGATCGCACATTCCATCCTGAGGGCATTGCGATACAGTTTCGGCGTCAGTCCGATCTGGGCGCTGAAGAGCTTGTAGAAATGCGGACGCGACAGACCGACCTCGCGGGCGACATCGTCAAGCTCCAGCGCCTCTGTGACCCGCGATTGCAGATAGGTCAGTGCCTTTCGAATCCTGAAGTCGCGGCGCGGCAGATCAGGCCCGGTAAACTCGGCACCGCGCCGGGTCCATTGCCAGGATTGATCGAAGGCGAATTGCGTCAGGTCGCACACCCGGTCTTCGATCAGCAGATCCTCGCGGTCGGTGTTCAGCATGGCCTGCGCGGTGCCGAAAACCAACCGGGCCAGATGGTCGGTCACTTCGATGCCCGCGCGTCCAAAACACAGCGACGCCGAGGCGCGCCGCGCCGCTTCGAGAAACCACGCAGGCCGGATATAAAGCACCAGCGCCAGCGTCGGCTGGGAATGATCGCGCGGATTGTAGTAATGCGCCTGCCAGGGGCTGACGGCGACGGCCTGCCCCGGCGACAGCGGCATTGCCTTGCCCTTGATGATCACTTCTCCGGGCGGGCCCTGGACGTGAAAGATCAGATGACCTTCGCGATGTCCGTGGGGCACCATCGCACGATCCATGGAATACAGGCAGACACGGCCAAACTGTCCGTGGAACACGGCCAATGAGTCGCTCATTGATTCCTCCCTATTCCTTTGTTTTTGTTATTCTTTGGTGCCCGAAGCGTCTGTGGCCCCGTGATGCACATTCCGACGTTACCCTGAATTTCCCGCCTGTCAAAACGTCGGTTAGACATTTTCAGCCCTCATGCGTGCTCATTCGGGGGTCTCTCAGAAGGCAGCGCGCATCATCGTCTCGTAATCATCGGCGGTGGCAAGGCGCGGATTGGTGCGGTTCGCCGGATCCGCCGCCGCCTGTCGCGCCGCCTGTTCCAGATGATGCGCCTTGATACCGATCTTGGACAATCTGCGCTGCAGGCCGATACGCTCGACCAGGGACGCCAGATGGTCTGCTATACTGATTCTTGCGGGCAGGCCGAGCGCGGTCGAGATCAAGGCGAACCGATCCGAAACCGCCGGCGTGTTGAACGTCAGCACTTCGGTCAGCAACGCGCCGTGCAGGGCCCCGTGAGGCACCTTGGCCGCTGATTGCAATCCGTTCGACGCCGCCTCGACGCCGCCATACCCCTTGTCGGACGCCAGTCCAGCGTTGAGCGCGACAGCCAGCAATTCCCGCCGTGCGGTGATGTCCTGTCCGTCCTTCACCGCCGCTTCGAGATGCAGTGCCGCACGCCGCAACCCGTCGAGCGCAATTCCGTCGGCAGGTGGATTGAACGCCGTGCTGAGAAAACTCTCAAGACAATGCACCAAAGCATCCAGACCGGCAGCAGCCGTCGCCGCGGGGCTTGCGCTCAGCGTCAGTGTCGCATCGCACAGGATCGCTACGGGAAGCTCCGGGCGCTTGCCGGGCACAAGGGCCGACCGCACACCCAAAGGACCAAGCCCGATGGTTTCGGTGCGCGTCGGGATGGTGATGACAGGGTGATCCGCATCGCCCAGCAAGCGGACGAGATCCAGCGCGTCCATACCGCCGAAACCGATCAGCGCATCACATTCGTTCCGGGCCAGAAGCCGGTGCGCCCGCGCGTGGGTTTTCGTGCTGTCCAAGGCGCTGCCCGCAACGAACGGAACCGGCGACACCGAGGTCGGCAACGCGTGGAACAGACGCTCCAGTTCCTCGCTGCCTGTGGCGTCAACGTCGGAAATGATGAGGGGGCGGCGGATGCGGTGCCGCGCGATTTCGACCGACAGGGCATCCTCGAGAACATTGTCCGCGAAATGAACCCGGGTGAGATAAGTGATGAGAGACACATGTTACTCCCTGAAATCACACAGACCCCGATGCAGCATGTCTGCCTTTTGCCAAGCGCACGTGCGGTATTCCATGATGCAGACGCAGGGCCGACAATTGGCCGGCCCTGCGGGGTTTTACAGCGATCCAGCGACGATCACCCGCCGTCGCGCAGAGCCGCACAATCGGGATTGTCGCGCGAGGGCAGGCCCATCGCGGTGAACTCTTCCATCGTCATGCCAAGGGTCTGGTTGACGTTGTCGACCCGCGCCTTGAACTCGTTCTTCAGGCCGCCTTCGCCGTCATCGACGACCTCGTTGACAAAGACCGAGCCGGTGGCCTGACGGTTTTCGTTCAGCGTCACGGTGCCAAGCGGCGTGTCCAGCGGTGTCGTCGACAGCGCCTCGCGGAACGCAGCCTGCCCATTGGACAGGTCACCGTCGACTTCGTTCAGGCCCTGGATCGCGGCCAGCGTGGCCACATAATAGCCCACACCGAACAGCGACGGCGTCGGAAAGCGTTCGTCTTCGGGGAACGCATCCTGATAGGCCGCAACATATTCCGTCCATGCCGGGTCGGGGTTGTCCTGCGCCAGCGGGCCAGAGGTCGGCGTGCCGATCAGCGCGTCCTTCGCGCGTCCGCGCGATGTCAGCACGGTCTGGTCGGCCATGATGGTGCCGCCGATCAGGTTCGTTTCGGCCCCTGCCTGATTGAACTGGTTCAGGAAGTTGATCGCGTCGGTGCCGCCCACGCCAAGATAGATCGCGTCGACATCATCGGGCAGCGATGCGATCACACCGCCAAAGTCGGACGATCCGAGCGGAACCCAGAACCGCTCCACGATGTCACCACCCGCACGGCAGAAATCGACGGCAAAGCCCAGAAAGTTGGTATAGCCAAACGAATAATCCGCAGCGACCGTGGCGACCCGTGTCCAACCCTTTTCATTGACCACATAGCTGCCCAGACCGGACCCCCATTGCGCGCCATCGAGATTGAAGCGGAAGAAGTTTTCCGCAGGATCGACCCATGTGGTCTCCAACGCGCCGGAAATGCCGTTGATGACGGTGTTGTCGGGGATCGTCTTGGCATAGTCGCGCATCGCGATGCCCTCAGAGCCCGAAAGCGGCCCGAGGATGATATCCACCCCGTCCTGTTCGATCAGTTTGCGCGCCTGCCGGATCGTCGTGTCGGGTGTCGTGTCCGTCGGAGCGACGACGATTTCGATTTTCTTGCCGCCCGCCATTCCGCCGGCCTGCTGGATCGCCAGCTCGACATTGCGCACGCCGTCCGCGCCACCTTCGGCAAACGCACCCTCGAGGGCGACGAGAATGCCGAACTTGACCGTGTCTTCCTGAGCCATCGCCATCGCGGGCAGCAAGAGTGCCGCCGTCGAAACCGAGGCAATAAGTGCCTTCTTCATGAAATTCCTCCCGTAATCATTCGCAGGCCGCTTTGCGTTCCGCCACCGCCTCAAAGCCTGCTTCCCGAGCATGCGGCAACCCAACAAGCTTAGGCCAGGTTCCCGTCGGGACAGACCCCCCGTGGTTCGTCGCCATATCCCAGGGTCTTATTTTTTGGTCCCCTGAAACCTCAGAGGCAACGGGCCAAAGGCCCCTCGTCGGATCATCGGCGAGAGAAAATGGCGTGAGCCAAGTCTGAACGCTTGCAAGTCTGAACGCTTGCAGGTCTGGACGCGTGCAGGTCTGGCCGCCTGGCAGAAAGAATGTGTCCACCGCGACCGGATTACACCGCCTCGCGGACCGCGCGCAAAAACTGCTGGGTGCGGTCGCGTTGCGGGTTCTGGAAAAGCTGGTCCGGCGGGCCCTGTTCCTCGATCTTGCCATCGTAAAAGAAACACACCCGGTCCGAGATGTCGCGCGCGAACCCCATCTGATGCGTGACCATCAGCATCGTCAGGTTATGCTCGGCCACCAGTTTGCGGATCACCGACGTCACCTCGCCGATCACTTCCGGGTCCAGCGCCGATGTCACCTCGTCGAAGAGCATCACCTTGGGCCGCATGGCCAATGCGCGGGCGATGGCGACGCGTTGTTGCTGGCCACCTGACAATTGGGCGGGATAATGCGCCATCTTGTCCGAAAGCCCCACCAGTTCGAGCAATTCCTCGGCCCGCGCGCGTGCCTCTGCCTTGGGCAGGCCCAGCGAATAGACCGGCCCCTCCATGCAGTTTTCCAGCGCGTTCATATGTGGAAACAGGTTGAAATGCTGGAAACACATACCGATCTGGCTGCGCATCTCGCGCAGGTGCGCGGTGTTGGCGCGCACCAGCTTGCCGCCCCGCTCCACATGCGTCAGCGGCTTGCCATCCACGTAAATCACGCCGTCGTCGATATCTTCGAGCGTCATCAGCACCCGCAGAACGGTCGTCTTGCCTGACCCGGATGGCCCGATGATCGACACCATTTCGCCTGCCGCGATCTCCAGATCCAGATTGTCCAGAACGGTCAGTGGCCCGTAGCGTTTCGTCACACCGCTCAGGCGGATCATGGGATGGGGCTTTGCGGGATGGGTCATTGCGTCTCCTTACGGGTGGGCCGAAAACCGGGAGGGCCCCGTGCCCAGGACAGCGCCGCAGCCCGCATGGTCGTCAGGCGCAGGATTTTCGCATTCACGGTCAGGGATTCCGACACGTGTTTTTCGTATGACGTATACATCTGGCATATCCAAGCAAGAAAAAACGCCATTTGATGCCCGAATTTGGCCGCCGAACTGCATTGTTGTGTTTTTCTCTGGCAATTTATTCGAATCATCCGCATCATTCAAAAACACGAACACCCAAGAGGTGCGGGACATCACACAAGGAGATTATCATGAATGGAGTGACCCGTTTTATGGGCGCGTTTGCACTGGCGGCAGGTGCAGCCCTGTCGACGATGGCGACCGCGCAAGACATGTCGCTGATCGAGAAATTCAAAACCGACGGCGTCCGCGTCGGCATCGCGGGCTATGCGCCCTACGGCTACAAACAGGTCGACGGCAGCTTTACCGGTGAACAGGTCGAGGTCGTGCAGCATGTGCTGTCCGAGATGGGCATCACCGATATCGAATATATCGCGATGGATTTTGGCGCGCTGATCCCGTCACAGGTGGCGGGCCGCATCGATCTGGCGGCAGCGGGCATTTATATCCGGCCCGAACGCTGCGAACAGGTGCTCTTTTCAGAGCCGACGTTCGGACAGGGTGCGGCCTATGTCGTCAAGACGGGCAACCCCAAGGGGCTGAACAATTTCAAGGATATCGCCGCCACAGACGGTGCCGTTCTGGCCGTTCTGGCGGGTGGCACCGAAGAGGATCTGGCCAAGCGTGACGGTGTGCCCGATGAAAAGCTGCTCAAGGTGTCGGACAAGGCCGCAGGCATCGCTGCGGTGTTGTCGGGGCGCGCCGACGGGTTCGCTCTGTCGGCCTTTGCCATCGCCGACATCGCGCGCACCGCAGGTGAGCTGATCGGCGTCGAAAGCTCCGGCTCGATCACCGAGATCGCGGGCGAGATCTACAAGGGCCACGGCGCGATTTCGTTTCCGAAGGGCACCGGCGACGACATGGCCGCCTTTGCCGCCTTTCGGGACCAGTTCGACGCGATCCAGGCCGATTACATGGCCAGCGGCGGCTATGCAGAGATGGCGGCAGCCTGGGGTTTCGGCCCTGCGGACGGTCCGGCACTTGACATGAATACGCTCTGCGCCGGAGGGCTTTGAGCCAGGCTGGCCCACGTGGGGCGCGGCGGCATGCAACGTCGCGCCCCTTTCAGACAGCACACGAAAGGCCACCCATGTCGATCCGCGCCCTGACGCTTGTGCTGCTCGCGACGGTCCTTCTGGGTGGCTGGTATTTCTACAGCTCGCCCTTTGCCGACAATGCCGGTGTCTTTGCAGATGCCGCATTGACCACGCTTCAAATCCTCGCGGCCTCGGCGGTTCTGACCACGATCATCGGGTTCGCCGCCGGTTTGGGGCGATTGTCCGGTGTCCGGGCCGTGCGCTGGCTGTCGGTCGGCTATGTCGAGATTTTCCGCGGCACCTCGGCCCTGGTGCAGCTCTTCTGGCTGTTCTACGTCCTGCCGCTTTTCGGCCCCCGGATCGACCCGTTTTCAGCAGGAGTTCTGGCGGTATCGCTCAACGTCGGATCCTACGCGGCGATTGTCGTGGAGGCTTCGGTGCGCGCCGTGCCGCGTCCCCAGATCGAGGCCGCCATCGCGCTCAACATGAGCACCTTCAACCGGATGCGCCGGGTGATCCTGCCACAGGCCATACGCATCATGATCCCGCCTTTCGGAAATCTGGCGATCCAGCTGTTCAAGCTGACGGCGCTGGTGTCGTTCATCGGCATTTCCGACCTGACCTATACCGCCTATCAGCTCAACCAGACGACCTATCTGACGGTTGAGGTGTTCACCATCGTGCTGTTCATCTATTTTGCCATCGGCCTGTCGATCACCATCGGCATGCGGCTTCTGGAGCAGCGTTTTTCGCGTGGCTACGCGGCGGCGGGGGCGTCATGATCTGGGCGGGGGCGACATGATCTGGGACTGGTCCTATGCCATCGACATCCTGCCACAGATGGCGGCGGCGTCACTTGTCACATTGCAAGTCACCGTGCTGGGCTTTGCGCTGGCCGCCGTGCTGGGCCTTGTCTGGGCGGTGATCGTTGTGCTGCGGGTGCCGGGGCTGACGTTCGTGGTGCAATTGCTGATCGAGTTTGTGCGCAGCACGCCGCTTTTGATCCAGCTCTTCGCGGTCTATTACTTCCTACCCGGCTACGGCATCTTTCTGCCTGCCTTTCTGACCGGGGTTCTGGTTCTGGGCGTGCATTATTCGGCCTATTGCGCCGAGGTCTACCGCGCCGGGTTCCTCAACGTGCCGCGCGGCCAGTGGGAGGCCGCGACGACGCTCAACCTTGGCACCCTGCGCACCATGCGGCGGATCATCCTGCCGCAGGCAGTGCCGCCGGTGATCCTGCCGCTGGGCAATTATTTCGTCACCATGTTCAAGGAAACGCCGGTCTTGCTGGCCATCACCATCATCGAACTGGTGGCCACCGCGCGCATCATCGGTAATGATACCTTCCGCTATACTGAACCGATCACGCTGGCGGGGATGTTCTTTCTCATCCTCAGCCTGTTCGCGGCGGCGGGCGTGCGGTATCTGGATCGCAGGTTCGCGGCGCCGGGTCGGCAACTTGAAAGAGCACCGACATGACCCGGGCCAACCCGACCATCCGAAAGCCCGAAACGTCCGGCAGTCAGGCCCGCGCCGATCTTATCTACCGGACCCTGCGCAACCGCATCTGCACCAACCGCGTGGCCCCCGACGAGGTGCTGCGCGAAGAAGAGCTTGCCGGCGAATTCAACGTCAGCCGCTCGCCCATCCGACGGGTTCTGGCCAAGCTCGAACACGAGGGTCTGGTCGAGGTGCGCCACGGCGTCGGCACCCGCGTCACCCGGATCGACGCCGCAGCCCTGATCGAGATCTACGATGTGCGAATGAGCATCTGCGCCCAGACCGGGCCCTATTTCGCGCCGCTGACACCTGACCACGCCGCGTTGTTCGACCGACACAAGGCAGCGTTTCAGGCGCTCGCCCCCGGCGATATCCACGGCTTTGCAGACACCAATCTGGCCTATTACGCCGATCTGACCGAGATGATCGAAAACGCCTGCCTGCGCGACATTCACCGCAACCTTTTCTTCAGCACCTCGCGGATGTGGCTGATCCAGTTGCCGCTGGTGGACTGGCAACGCACCATCGACAGCATCTGCGAAGAGCTCGACGAGATCATCCGCGCCATCCGGCACGAAGACCCCACGGGGCTGGGCTATGCCATGCGTTCGTCGCTGGCATTCAACATCAAGCTCTTTCGCTCGGCAGGCGTGGCGGTTTAGGGGGCAGCGCCGCCCCCTGCCCCATTCAGCCGAACGTCGCGTTCACCGCCTTGACCGTCTTGGCCACGATCACATCCGCCTCTTGCCGCGTCAGGCACAAAGGCGGGGCAAAGCCCGCGATATCGCCTTCGGGCATGGCACGCGCGATGATCCCCTCGGCCAGCAATGCCCCGACGACCTGTGCTCCGACCTTTTCGCCTGCGTCGAAATATGTCCGGCTGTCTTTATCCTTCACAAACTCCACCGCGCCCAGCAGCCCTTCGCCCCGGATATCGCCGACATGCGGGTGATCGCCCAAAGCGTCGCGCATCGCGGCGGTGAAATAGGCGCCGGTTTCGCCCGCATTGGCCACCAGACCCATGTCGTCGATCAGCTTGAGGTTGGCGACGCCGGCCGCGGCCCCGATAGGATGCGCGGAATAGGTCCAGCCGTGGCCGATGGGGCCGTTTTCGTCGGTGCCCTGCATCAGAACCTGCCACATCCTGTCACTGACGATGGAGCCTGAAAGCGGCGCATAGGCCGATGTCAGCCCCTTGGCGATGGTGATCAGATCGGGGCGCATCCCGTAGTGTTCAGACCCGAACATGGTGCCCAGACGGCCAAAGCCGGTCACCACCTCGTCGGCGATCAGCAGGATATCGTGCTTTTCCAGAATTGGCTGGATCGCCTCCCAATAGCCTGCGGGCGGCGGCACCAGACCGCCCGTGCCCAAAGCAGGCTCGCCGATAAAGGCGGCGATGGTATCGGCCCCCTCGCGCGCGATCAGCGCCTCGAGCTCTGCCGCGCAATGGGCGGTGAACTCGGCCTCCGACTGCGCCAGATCGGCACGGCGGAAATAATACGGCGCCTCGGTGTGCAGAACCTGCGCCAGCGGCAGGTCGAACTTGTTGTGAAACAGCTTGAGCCCCGTGAGCGAGCCGGTCATCAGCCCGGAGCCGTGATAGCCCCGCCAGCGCGAGATGATCTTTTTCTTTTCGGGCCGCCCGAGGATATTGTTGTAATACCAGATCAACTTGATGTTGGTCTCGTTCGCGTCCGAGCCCGATTGCCCGAAATACACCTTGGACATGTGGTCGGGCGCACGGTCCAGAATCATCTTGGACAACGTGATCGACGCCTCGGTGCCGTGGCCGACGTAGGAATGATAATAGGCCAGTTCGCGCGCCTGCGTGGCGATGGCCTCGGCGATCTCTTGCCGTCCGTAGCCCACGTTGACGCAATAAAGCCCCGCAAAGGCATCGAGCAGCCGGTTGCCGTCACGATCCTCGACGAACACACCGTCGCCGCCGGTCATCACCCGTGTCATCGTCTCGCCGCGCGCGTGCTGGGCCAGATGCGTCGAGGGGTGAAAGAAATTCTCGCGGTCCCAGGCGCTGAGTTGGTCGTTGGTCAACATGTGGTTTCCTTTGTTTTGATCGCAAAAGGGACAGGCGTCAGGCCCAGTCCCGGCAGACATATTTGATATCGGTAAAGGCCTCCAGCCCGCTGCGGGCGCCCTCGCGGGCAAGGCCGGACTGCTTCATGCCGCCGAACGGGATCGGCGCGCCGGTCACTTTGGTGCGGTTTACCGCAACCATCCCGAATTGCAACGCGCGGCTGGCGCGGTAGATGCGGCGCGGATCGGAGGTGTGCAGATAGGCGACCAGCCCGTATTCGGTGGCATTGGCGCGGGTCAGCGCCTCGTCTTCGGTATCGAAAGGCGCGATGGCGGCGACCGGGCCAAAGGTTTCCTCATGCATGATCTTCGCCTCGGGCGCCACATCGGCCAGCACCGTGGGCCGGTAGAACAGCGGGCCCCGGGCTGCCCGTTCGCCGCCACAAAGCAACTGCGCGCCTTTGGCCAGCGCATCGGCGACGTGGCTTTCCTGCTTGCGCACGGCGTCTTCGTTCATCAAAGGCCCAAGATCGCAATCGTCCCGCCCCGGCCCCAGCGTCAGCGCGGCGGCGGCCTTGGCGAACCGGGTGCAAAAGGCATCATAGACCGGGCGTTCCACCAAAAACCGGTTTGCCCCCAGACAATCCTGACCGGACGTGGAAAACTTGGCCTTGATCGCCTCGTCCACTGCCAGATCCAGATCGCAATCGGCAAAGACAAGGAACGGCGCGTGGCCGCCCAGCTCCAGCACCAGCCGCTTGACCGTGTCAGCGGACCGGCGATAAAGCAGCCGACCCACCTCGGTCGAGCCGGTAAACGACAGCGCCCGCACGTGCGGATCACTCAGCCAAGGCTCGACGATCTGCTCCGCATCGCCCGTCACCACGTTGAACACACCGGCGGGCAGGCCCGCGCGTTGGGCCAACTCCGCCAGCGCCAGCGCGGAATAGGGCGTTTCGGCCGAAGGATGGATCACCACGGTGCAGCCAGCAGCCAAAGCGGCAGCAGCCTTGCGGGTGATCATCGCGCAGGGGAAATTCCACGGCGTGATCAGGGCCGCGACGCCAACCGGCTCGCGCCACAGCTCCATCTCTGCGTCGGGCAGATGCGATGTGACGCCCTCGATATTTGGTCGCCTGGCCTCTTCGGCATAGAACTCGACAAAGGCCGCGGCATAGTCGATCTCTCCGCGCGCCTCGGACAGGGGCTTGCCCTGTTCGGCGGTCATGATCTGCGCCAGATCCTCGCGGTGCTGCATCATCAGATCGAACCACAACCGCAACAGACGCGACCGTTCCTGCGGCAAAAGCCCGGCCCAACCGGCAAACGCCGCCTGCGCGGCGTCCACGGCGGCGGCGCTCTCGACACCCGCCATCTGCGCCACGTCGCCGAGGATGCGGCCATCGGCGGGGTCGGTCACGGCAAAGGTGGCACCTGACGCCGCAGCCACCCAGCGCCCCCCGATATAGGCGAAACTGCGGATCAGCCTCGGGTCAGACACGTCGATGCCCTTGGGCCGTTCAAGCTGGTCTGCACATGTCATGGTGTCACCCCTTGCGTGTTGCGCATTGACCGTGACGATAACCCGAAGGGACCAGAGGGTTCTTCTGAACCCCGCGCCACAATCAGAGGATTCAACCGAAAAGACCGCGCTTTTGCGTCAATCGATCTGGTGACCCAGCAAGGCGGCCAGCATGCCCGCCCCGCCGGTCCTGACCTCTTTGGTCACCACATAGGTGAAATATCGCCTGAGCCCGATCTGTGCCTCCAGCAGGTCGTCGATCATCCGCTGATAGGCGTTGATGTCGGGCGCTGTCACCTGCATCAGGTAATCCACTCCGCCGCCGATCGCCCAGCAGCCGGTGATCTGGGGATGCCCGGCCAGGGCCGCCTCGAAGATGCGAAAACTCTCGGCGCGGTGCTGGTCCAGTTCGACCACCACAAAGATCACCACATGCGGCGCCAGCCGGGCAAGGTCGATGTCGGCGTGGTAGCCTTTGATCAGACCGGCCTTTTCAAGCCGCCGCAACCGTTCCCAGCAAGGCGACGGCGACAGGTTGACCCGCCGCGCAAGCTCGGATTTCGAGATGCGCCCCTCGGCAGAGAGGATCTGCAAAATCTTGATGTCGCGCGGGTCGAGTGCGATAGCCATCCCGCAGCTATCCGCGCCTGGATTGCTCTTGTCAAACCCCTGTGCGCACGACACGATTGTATCATGACAATGTGGCCCCCAAACGCTTCGATCTGATGCGCCCCGTCTACCTTTCGCTGGCGCAATGCCTGATGCGCGCAGTGGACGCGGACGAGGTCACGCCCGGCACGCGATTGCCGCCGCATCGCGCGCTGGCCTATCAGCTTGGCCTCAGCGTGCAGACGATCAGCCGCGCCATGGGCGAATTGCGTGCCGCGATCGACGCAGGTCTGGTCGCCCCCGACGCGCATTATCCCGAATTGGGTGATATCATCGCAGACATCGCACCGGGCCGCACATCGTCCGAACAGATCACCATCGCAGACCTGACCGGCACCGGCGTTCAGGACACTGCCATCGCCACCCTTGCCCGCACCCGCGCCGCCGAAATGGCGCTGGGTCTAAACCTTGAAAGCTGAGAAAATATGGCTGAGATCGACACATTCCGCTTTTCCGACGCCGAATACGAGACCCGCATCGACAAGGTGCGCCGCGCTATGGAAAAGGCGGAAATCGACACGCTGATCACTTCGGATCCGTCCAACATGGCATGGCTTACGGGCTATGATGGCTGGTCGTTCTACGTGCATCAGGCGGTCATCATCGGGCCCACCGGCGCGCCGGTGTGGTTTGGCCGCGAACAGGATGCACAAGGTGCGCTGCGCACCGTCTACATGGCCGAGCCCGACATCATCGGCTACCCCGATTACTTTGTGCAGGCCATTGATATGCATCCGATGGATTACCTTGCCGCGAAACTGACGGAACGCGGCTGGCACCATGGCCGCATCGGCGTCGAGATGGACAATTACTGGTTCTCTGCCAGAGGCTATCAAGCGCTGTCCGCAGGCCTGCCCGACCCGCTGGTAGATGCCACAGGTCTGGTGAACTGGCAGCGCGGCGTCAAATCCGCAGCCGAGCTGGACCGCATGCGCAAGGCCGCGAGGATCGTCGAGCGGATGCACGCCCGCATCGCCGAAAAGGTCGAACCGGGGATGCGCAAATGCGATCTGGTGGCCGAGATCTACGACGCCAGTCTGCGCTATGACGACGATCTGGGGTTTGGCGGCGATTACCCCGCCATCGTGCCGCTGCTGCCCTCGGGCACCGACGCCGCCGCCCCGCACCTGACGTGGGACGACAAGAAGATGATGACCGGCGAAGGCACGTTCTTCGAGATCGCCGGCTGTTTCCGGCGCTATCACTGCCCGCTCAGCCGCACCATCTTTCTGGGCAAACCGACGCAGAAATTCATCGACGCGGAAAAGGCCGTGCTCGAAGGGATGGACGCAGGCCTTGAGGCCGCGAAGGCAGGCAACACCTGCGAGGATATCGCCATCGCCTTCTTCAACGTGCTTCAGAAATACGAGATCATCAAGGACAACCGCGCCGGCTATCCCATCGGCCTGTCGTATCCGCCCGACTGGGGCGAACGCACCTGTTCGCTGCGCCCCGGCGATCTGACCGAACTCAAACCCGGGATGACCTTCCACTTTATGACCGGCCTGTGGATGGACGACATGGGATTCGAGATTACCGAAAGCATCGCCATCGGCGAAACCGGCCCGGAATGTCTGGCGAACGTGCCCCGCAAGATGATCGTGAAAGAATGATGCGCGCCGTTCACCTCCCCCCGAACCCGATCAGCGCGACGATCCCCTTTGACCGGGACGGCAAACACCACGGGCACCTGCGTCTGCCATGCAGCCGCGACACCTCGGCCTGGGGGTCGGTCATGATCCCCATCACGGTCGTGCACAACGGCGCGGGGCCGACCGCCCTGCTGACCGGCGCCAATCACGGCGACGAATACGAGGGGCCCATCGCGTTGCAGGGGTTGGCCCATGACCTCGACCCCGGGCACGTCACCGGGAGGATCATCATCGTGCCTTACATGAACTTGCCCGCCTTCGTGGCGGCGCGGCGCACCTCACCACTGGATGGCGGCAACCTCAACCGCAGCTTTCCCGGCGCACCCGACGGCACGCCCACCGAAAAGATCGCCGATTACTTCGTGCGCACGCTGCTGCCGATGGCCGATGTGGTGCTCGACTTTCATTCAGGCGGCAAGACACTCGATTTCATCCCCTTTGCCGCCGCACATGTGCTGGACGACCGCGACCAGCAGCGCGCCTGCATCGCCGCGATGGAGGCGTTCAACGCTCCCTATTCGATGATCCTGCGCGAAATCGACGACGTCGGCATGTATGATACCGCCGCCGAGGCCGCAGGCAAGATATTCGTGTCCACCGAACTGGGTGGCGGCGGGTCGTCCACCGCCCGTTCGGCCCGGATCGCGCGGCGCGGCGCCGAAAACGTGCTGCGCCACGCGGGCATCCTGTCGGGCGATCCGACGACGGACCCCAGTGTGCATATCGACACCACGGGTGCCGGCTGTTTCCACCTGTCCGAGATGTCCGGCATGATCGAAATGGCCGTGGATCTGGGGCAGGAGGTCACGGAGGGTGACACGCTGGCCCGTATCTGGTCTGTCGAGCGCACGGGCCAGGCGCCCCAAACCGTCGTCGCCCGCACTTCGGGCATCCTTGCCGCGCGACACTTTCCTGGCCTGATCGCACCGGGCGATTGCCTGGCCATGATCGCGGCCGAGGCCCGCTAGAGCGCGCCGGCGGGCTTTTCGGCCCAATATCCCGGCACCCCGCCGCAATAGCCGGGCACGTTCACCGTCTCTTCGATCGCGGCATACATCAGCGCGTCGGAATATCCGAGGCGCCGCTGCGTCCCGTCGCGCCCGGTATATCGGCCTGTGTAGAGCGCCTTGAGCACGGTTTTCTGCACCTCCCGTGCGGTTGTTTCTCGCACCTCCCGTGCGGTTGTTTCTCGCACCTCCCGTGCGGTTGTTTCTCGCACCTCCCGTGCGGTTGTTTCTCGCACGTCCCGGGCGGTTGACGACCCGCTGATCAGGGCGTCGCGGTCCGGATCGATCAGCATTCCGCCAACGTCGCGGAGCAATGGTCGCGCGATGGTATCGAAGCCCGACAGCGCCCGACAGTGCGCCGCAAAGCGTGCAAAGCCGGGGACGCCGGTCTGCGCCAGACCCGAACCGGGCATCAGCGCGGTGGTGGCGACGCCAGCCAGAAAAAAGCGGCGCGTGGGAAGGGATGTATCGGGCATTCTGCGGCTCTTGGTGATTGGGATATGGGGGTCCAATCGGCGTAATACGTGGTGAGCTGTGATATTTCGGCAGGCGTCAGCCGCGCAGAGAACGCCCGCATGCGACCCAAAGAGTCGGATCGGCGGGTGCCGTCGGCATAGGCCCGCAGCTGGCGCGCCAGATAGGCGTCGGGCTGGCCGTGCAGCCGGGGCACCAGACGCGCCTGATCCGCGACGCGCATGCCGGTCTTGTCGCTCTCAGGCTTCGCGCCGTGGCAGCTGGCGCAGGGGGCCAGCCCGCGCGTCCAGTCACCGGCGTCGATCAGCCGTCGCGCGGTGGCATGATCGGCGGGATCGCCCTGGAACCGCAGCCGGGGCACCGGGGCATCGGCATAAAGCCGCGCCATCGCCGCATTCCCCGCGCCAAGCATGATCGCGGTCTGCTGCATCCGGGCATGCTGGCGCAGTCCGTTTCGGTAGGCGTGCAACTGACGTTCCAGATAGCGCACCGGTTTGCCGTTCAGATCGGGATAGGGCGACAGGCCTGCGGCGGGCTCGCCCGGATCGGGCGCGACCGTGTGACAATTGGAGCAATTGAGCAGCACATCCGCCGATTGCCCCAGGACGGGTGCGGCAAATCCCAATCCGGCCAACAAGGCGGTCGCGGTCAGCATCTGTCTCATGGCCGCGCCTCCTGCACGATGCGATCGCCGATCCGCATCGCCAGCGCCGCGATCGTCAAGGTCACGTTGACACTGGACACCGACGGGAACGTCGACGACGAGCTGATCCACAGGTTCGGGTGATCATGCGTGCGGCAATCGCGGTCGACCACGCTGTCGCGCGGGTCGTCGCCCATGATGGTCGCCCCGGTGATGTGGTTGTTGGGCAAATAGCCCTCATTGTGCCAGACGGCGTCCTTGCGCGCGCCGAACGCGACCGCGATCTCTTCGACCCTGCGGCGGGTGTCGGCGGCGGCCTTGTGGACGTAATCGTCTATGGCATAGTGGATTTCGGGCCGCGGAATGCCAAGCGCGTCGGTCAGCCCTTCGCGCGAGGGAACGATCCGGTTGGACGGATCTGGCAATTGCTCGTTGAAGCTGAAGAGTATCTGGCGGCGCGCGGCGCGGTATTTCACGGCCTCGCGCAATTCAGCACCTGTCAGGCCTTCGTCGATCGCCTCGACGGTGACTTCCTCGACAGGGGTCTTGTTGTCGACCATCAGCTTTCGCGCGGCGTATTCGCTGCGGAAATCGCCGTCGCGCAGGTTGACGATGCCGGACAGGATGTTCGGCCCCCGGCCCGGCCAGAGCGGCTCCTGCGTATCGAATTTCGACATCGTTCCGGGATGGGCCATCAGGTTGCGCCCGACCATGCTCGATGCATTGCCGACGCCGTCCGGTGCGTTTTCCTGCGTCGACATCAGCATGATCTTGGGCCCTTCGATACCATTGGCCGCCAGCACGAAACGGTCGGCCTCGATGCGCAGTTCCGTGCGATCCGCGGTCAGGTAGCGGGCCGCGACGATGTGCCCGTCCGCGCCGACCTCGAGCCGGTGCACCACCGCGTCGGTGATCAGCTGGGCACCCGCGGCCTGCGCTTTTTCGACCGTCATGTTGCCGGAATATTGCGCCCCGATAGGGCAGATCGACATGCAGTTGGCATTGCCGCAACATGGCGGGCGGCGATCGTAGACCTGCTGATTGTTGCGCCCCTGCGGAGCGGGGATCACCGAATATCCCATCGCGGTCAGCTTGTCGTGAAAGACCTGATCCATGTAGGACAGCGGCGCGGCGGGCATTGGATAATCGCGGGACCGCGGCCCGTCGAAGGGTGCATCCTTGGGTCCGGCGACACCTATTTCCACCTCTGCCGCGTAATACCACGGCTCGATATCCCAGTAACCGATGGGCCAGTCGCGTCCGACGCCGTAAAGCGTCCTGAGCTTCATGTCGTTGGGGAGGTAGCGCCACGTGGCAGAGCCCCAATGCCATGTCGTGCCGCCCACGGCGCGGATATATTGCTGATCGTAGGGGTCGGGGCCTTTCTGGATCAGCTATGGATCGGTCCGCCCGACCTGCGGCTGCCGGGCGGCCACGTTCAACGGGTAGGGCGACATCAGGCTTTGGGTGTCTGCCTCGCGGAACCGCCTGACCAGATCGGCGCGGTCCAGTTCAGGGCCGTCGCACAGGATCGTGACGCGCATCCCGGCCTTTGCCGCGCCATGGGCCACCAGCCCCCCGGCGACGCCTGCGCCGATGACGACCAGTTGCGGCCGGTGAGGAAGAGTTGTGACCATGCTCGCGGCTCCCTGTATCAGAACACGAAAACGCGAAGCGGCGGTGAAAGTTCCGGGATCGGATATTGCGGCCCGGATCTTGTGGCCCTGATCGGGCGGCCCTGATCGGGCGGCCCCAGATCGTGGCGTGACCTGTCACGGCTCACGCTCAGGGTTTTCGGGCGGGGGACCAGCAGATGCGCGAAGGCGGCCACAATGTCGTCGGTCCGGGCGGGTTTGACGATGACCTGCGTGTCAGGGTGGCGATCGGGCAGATCGGTCGTGGCATGGCCCGTCAGAAACACGACGAACACGTCCGAGTCCTGCAACATGCGGGCCAGATCGACCGAAGATCTGCCATTCAGGTTCACATCAAAGATCGCCGCCCTGGGCATTCCAGATCGCAGAGCCTGAGTGGCCTGTTCGATGGTGCCCACAGGCCCCATGATCGTCCAGCCCGCTTCGCGAAAGCTCTCGGCGATATCCATGGCGATGACCGGTTGCGGGGCGGTCTGCCGTCGTTCCGGTGGAACCATTGCCGCGCGCGCATCGTTTCTGCCTTGTCCGGCCCGCCTGTCGCACAACGCAGTCGCAGGGCCCCAACAGATAAGGCGATTAAAGATGTCCTATTCGAACACCCGCAAGCGGGGGCCCGCACAGAGCCGGAACCCCGAGAGCCAGAACCCCGAGACCCGCGAACCCGGGCGGAAGCCCAAGCCCCCGCATATCCCCAACCGAGAAAGCGTCGAGCCTCTCGGCGCCGGAGTTCATGACGAGGTGCGCGCGGGCCCCGGTGATGCCGGTGCGCAGCATGCCCCCCGCGTGCTTGACGACCCGGGCGACACGCCCTCCACCGGGTGGGGAAGGTTCTGGGCGCTGGTGGCGGCGGGCCTCGCCGTGCTGTTGGTCATGATCCTCGCCAGCGTTTTCTGAACGCATCCGCCCGGGCGTCGGTCCGGGTAACGACCTTGTTTGCGGCGCGCAGGCTTGCCACCCAGGCAGGCGGCACGCCCGACGGTCGTGCAGCAAAGGGCAGAATATGCAGCGGTTTCTGAGAAAACTCGTCCATGATTTCGGCTGGATCCATCTGGGGATCGGGCTGGTGGGCAATTGCCTTTTCATTCTGGGCAGCCTGGCGTTCCTACCGGGTCTGGGCTTTGTCGTGCTGCCGGTCGCCGCACAAGCGGTCGAATGGCAGACGGTCGGCGTGTGGTTGTTCATTCTCGGCTCGACACTGATGTTCATCGGCCAGCTTGGCGAGCTGCTCGTGTCGCTCTATGACCGCAAGCACCGGCGTGATGACCGCAAGCACCGGCGTGATGACCGCAAGCACCGGCGTGATGACCGCAAGCACCGGCGTGGCTGAGCCGCGCGGTCACACCGCCAGCGCCTTGTCCAGCGCGCTTGCGGACGTCTGGTTGCTCAGGATCAGCGCGGCGGGGCGCAGCGGCGCGGTATGGTTGAAAAACACCAGCAGGCTCAGCATGATCGGTGTCGCCAGAAAGGCCCCCGCAATACCCCAGAGCCAGCTCCAGAACAGCAGCGCCACCAGAATGACCACCGGAGACAGCAGGATCTGGCGACCGAGTATTCGGGGGTCGACGTAATTGCCAATCACCTGTTCGATCAGCAGAATACCGGCCGCGATCATCAGCGCAGTGGTCAAGTCCGCGACCAGCAACGCATAAAGCACCGGCAGAATGGCCGAAATGATCGAGCCCAGATTGGGGATGAAATTCAGCACAAGCGTCATCACGCCCCAGACCAGCAGCAGATCCAGCCCGAATATCGCCAGCCACCCGACATAAAGCGCGGCCTGAAGCGCGCCGATACCGGCGCGCACAACCAAAAACCGGCGCAGCCGCTGCGTGACCGACGCCACCGCATCGTGCCAGGCGACGGCGCCTGAATTGCCCAGCGACGCCCGCAGCTTGGCGCTCCAGACGTCGAGCTCGGTCAGGGTCAGAAGCACGATGAAGAACACGATCGCCACCGACGACACGAAGGCGCCGGTGATGCTGGCCGTGGCGTTGGCCAGCGTGGTGGCCAGCGCGGTGGCCCGGTCCACGACCCAGTCGCCGAACATCCCGCTGGCGTTGCCCAGAAGATCGCGCAGCTGCGAGCCTGCGGGCACAGATTCGGTGCCGCCTGACCCGCTCTGAGACGCGATCACCCGGTCCAGTTGATCCGACACGTCGGGCATCGTGTTCAGCAATTGCTGGCCTGCAAAGGCGAGCGCGCCCATGAACACCGACAATATCCCCAGCATCAGCGCCATGACGATCACATGCGCCAGCCACGACAGCCACGCTGGCAGCGCGTTCTTCAGGCGCAGATCCAGCGGGGCGAAGACAAGGACGGCGAGCAAGGCAAATACCACCGGGATCGCCACTGGCGCCATCGCGCGCAGCGCCCAACAGGCGAGGATCACGAGCAACGCAACCTGCACCCAGACCGTCGTATCGGGCCTGGACGGGACAGGGAAACGATGGGGATCAGAGCTGTGCATCGCGGATATCCTGACTGTTTTGGGTCGATGATGAAACGCGACCGAAGCGTCGGCGGTTCCGCTTGCCGAGTGGTTTCGCGTTGCAAAGCCAGCGCCGCGCCTAACCGCCATAATTCATGAAGCTTCAGTTTTCGGTGCTGGCAGCTTTTTTCGCGCCCCCTCGGTCTCTGAAGAACAGCCGATGTCTGCGTCCGGCTT
>Ga0307981_1000459_pt1 | contig 40126 bp, 29 predicted proteins | sample OrgLakmetagen987_FD_201849 | JGI IMG/M metagenome (GOLD analysis project Ga0307981, IMG submission 201849) | Saline water microbial communities from Organic Lake, Antarctica - #987 | ecosystem: Environmental > Aquatic > Non-marine Saline and Alkaline > Saline | place: Antarctica: Organic Lake... | reverse complement strand
CTGCTGATGTTGTATCGCGGATTGGCGCAGATGAATTTTTAATATTGTTGGTAGCCCCAAGAAATAATGAACAATCATTGGCGAGTGCGCAAGCCGTGGCTGACGCACTTAGTGCGCCATTTCATATTAATGAATGGGAAATAAACATTGGCGCAAGTATTGGTATTGCCTCCGCCAAGAACTCAGATTACGAAGTTTCTCAGTTGATTTCAAACGCGGATATTGCCATGTTTAGAGCAAAACTAAGTGGCAACCATACTTATGCTGTCTTTGAACGAGACATGATGAGCGCAAATAAACGCCGCCTAGATATTGCAAATGCAATTCCTAACGCACTTAAGCTCAAGGAATTTGATTTATTCTATCAGGCTAAGGTTAATAAACGCCGCAAAGTAGTCGGCTTTGAAGCCTTGTTACGTTGGGACAGCCAAGAGCTAGGAACTATTCCGCCTGATGAGTTTATACCTATCGCAGAACAAAGCGGACGCATGACGATTATTACTCATTGGGTAATCAATAAAGTATGCGAAGACCTTTATAAGTTTCAATATGAGTATGGAGACAAGATTGTTGTAGCGCTCAATTTGTCAGCGTATGACTTAAAAGAGCCTGACTTGATTGACGTTATAAAAAATGCATTCAAGAAACATAATATTAATCCTAAATCTATTGAATTTGAGGTAACAGAATCCGCCTTTTTAGATAATTTTGAACAAGCCAATCAGTTTTTTGATCAGCTTGCGAAACTTGGCTCGTCGGTTGCCTTAGATGATTTTGGAACAGGCTACTCTTCATTAAGCTACTTAACTAAAATAAAATTCAATACACTTAAAATAGATAAGCAATTTATTGATGACATCGGCATATCAAAACGCACGACACTGGTCACTAAAACCATTATAGATATGGCAAAAAACTTAAATCTTAGCGTTTGTGCAGAAGGTGTTGAAACTGAGCAACAGATGGAATTTCTTGTACAAATGAATTGCGAACAACTTCAAGGGTATTACTTTTCTAAGCCTCAACCCATTGAATTATTACTCGAAATTTCGTTGGATTAAAGCGCAAAAAAATTGACCTAAAGCTAGTAACTTTAATTAACTTTCGGCGGGTTAACAGGGGCATGATGATCAGATTTTTGTCCAAAACTCGGGTCGCTAAGAGACAACAAAAAGGCGAGTAAATCCTGCTTTTCTTGTTCATTCATTCTAAAACCGATCACGAACTGACTTTTTAAAGGGTTCTTTATACCCGAACCTCGCCCCCCAGCGGCATAAAAATCAATCACCTCATCTAGGGTTTGAATACTTCCGTCGTGCATATAGGGCGCGCTTAGTTCAATATTTCTCAACGTTGGTGCCCTAAAACGTCCCATATCTTGAGCTTGATGCGTTACATCGATTAATCCCCTATCGCGCTCTGGGAAAGCACCCTTGCCGTCTTCATTATATAAGCCAGTGTTATGAAAAGGCTGCAAATCTAAAGGCTGAAATTCGTGCTTGCTCGACTGGGTAAAGTTAAAACCACCGTGGCAATGAAAACACTCAAATCGCTCAGAAAAAAACAGCTCTAAGCCGCGTAACTGAGATTCATTAATGGCATTGTCTTTTCCGCGGTAGGCATAATCGTCAAACGGCGATGAAAAAGATGTCAGGGAGCGCACAAAACTCGCAATAGCTTTAACGATTTTGTCGATATTAGGCTCCTCTTCGCCAAAGGCCTTTTTAAAGAGCGTGCGGTAATCTTTAGTATCAAAACGTTTAAGCACACTAGGCAAATTATTTGATATGCCCATTTCAACCGGTTGCTCATTAAAAAGCGGAATCATCATTTGTTGCTCAATGCTCGATAAACCATTATGTGCCCATGTAAATTCGCTGTTATATGCAATATTCACAAGCGCCAAACTATTTCGGGTTAGGGTGTCGCCGGTGCTACCACTTGAGCGTACTTTACCATCGCTGAACGCCTTGCTCGGTTCGTGGCAAGTACCGCAAGCCATAGCACGATTGCCAGATAACGCGGGCTCATAAAACAGTGCACGTCCAAGCTCTACTTTTGCTTGGGTCATTGGGTTATCTTCGGGCACCTGTGGCAGCGGAAAGCCCTCGGGTAAATCCCATTGGTAGGCCTTCGTGCCTTCTTTAGCGCAGCCCAGCAGTAAAACAATGCTCAGAACGCAAATTGCAAATAATTGGAGTGATTTAACTTGGCTAGATTTACTCAATGGAGTGCCTGCTCAATTTTGTTCACTTGAATAAGCGGTTGATGGTAACGCTTTGCAAAACTAAATATATCCTTATCTTGAATGTTATCGAGTAAAAGCGCACAACTAGCTTGCTCAGATAAATCGAACATACATGGAGACATTCGGGCCATATCGATATTTTCCAACAAGGCCGATAAGTCAAAGTTTAATACCGAGTTCTGATTCTGGCTGTCGATATTTAGAGTAATCTCAAAGCGATTAGGCTGCGAACAGGGCTGCTCAGGTGGTCTTAAACTAGACTGGCTTTGGCAGCCCAAGCTACCTAAATGGAAAGACCACTGCTTTTGCATCTGCTTCGAGTTTATATCTAAACGTAAGAATTTATGCCCTAATCGCCAAGACCAAAACATACTCGGATTATTTAGCGGTGAAGACTGAGTAAGCGGATTAAGATGGTTGTATTCAAAGGGCACTGATAATGAAAAGCGCATTTGAACCGGCGCTTGTGCTTGTTCAAACTCAGAGCTTTGAAGCATAAGTGAGGTGTTTCCTTGTTTGTTATCCGGAGCCTCTTGAGCAACATCGCTATCACAGCCAGTCGCATACCAAATGAGCGCTGTATGCTCCGTTTGCCATGGGCTTGTTACAAAGCTAAGCGCTTGCCATTCCTCGCTATCAGCCATTTTATACTGCATATTTGATACAAAAAATGCCAGTTGCTGAATATGCCACTGTTGGCCTTTGTGCACAAAACGCTTGTCACATTTGATTGTTTGTTGTTCATAATGCGGTGCAACATCAATTGTAAATGTCGAAGTTACAGGACGTTGAGCAAGATTATCTGACTGAGGTGAGCAAGCAGCCAGCAGCCATAAATAGCCAAACATCATGCAACACCTAAGAAAAGCATAGCAAAACCCGCCAGAACCAAGGCTCAGCTGACATTTAGGGTAATTGGGATGCTTGAATCTCAAAAAATGCTCCAGTATTCAACGCGGTAAATCACGACTATCCGCTTTAACTTTTATTATTTTAGGCACGATTGCATTTTTTTGCATCTTCTTACGTGTTTTTGCGTGTATTAAAATTGGAAGCTTGCTCAGCTATGGGTTATGTTTACTAGGGTACGGTTACTTTCATTGAGGTATTATGCGGTTTTTCAGACACATCGCGATTATTAGCATGGTAAGCGCTTGCACCATTGCCTTTTCAACAACTAGCTATGCGCATAGTGAAGCTGAAAGTGCACGTTTTGTGTCGGCTGAAGGCCGCGACAACAGCGATTGTAAAAATCGTTTTCGCCCCTGTAAAAGCATCTCATATGCGGCGCAACAGGCAAATAAAGGCGATAATATCATTGTTGCGCAGGGCACCTACGCTGTAGCCGACGAACAAACCCTGGTATATTTATTGTCTGATACGCAAAAAATTTACGGTGGCTACACTTCATTAGACAATTACCAAAGCCAATCACCCGATAAATTCATCACCACCCTCACTGGCGTACCGAGCGCATATGTAGATACTTTATTTGCACGTGGTTTTCATATTATCAGTGATACCAAATCCCTAGATTCAGAGCATGTCCAAAAGCGTCTGAGCGCCATGCAATTATCACAACAAAAACAAAGCGCGAGCCCATGTATTGATGGTCGCTCGGCAGGTTTTAGGTGCAGAAACATATCCTTACTAGGACACTTACCGTTATCAGAACTGCCAACGCAAAGTGCTACCGCAAATGACATTTGGGGACATGTAGATTTAAATAACATGCGTGAATACGCCTTGATTGGTTTGCGAGCAGGAGTGGCCATAATAGATGTTAGTGAGCCTAGTTCACCGCAAGTCGTTGCTTCTATTCAGGGTCAGTCAACCACCTGGCGCGATATTAAAGTGCATCAGTTTTATGATGCAAGTAGCAAGCGCTTCAAAGCTTTTGCCTATGTGGGGGCAGACAATGTCAACGAAGGTATTGTCATACTAGACCTTAGCGCCTTACCCGACAGAATCGATGTGGTTGGCAGAAATATTAGCGACCGACAATCTCATAACGTTTATATCAGCGGTGTAAATTACAGCACAAACACCTCTTTGAGTTCTCAATCGCCTTTGTTACACGTTACTGGTAGCGAAAATTTTGGAGGCTCATGGCGCAGTTACACGATGAACGACAGTGGAGAGTTAGATATTGCGTTTAGGCAAAACTCGGCGTCTCGCAGTGATTATACCCACGACGCATCATCGCTCTTGATTGACGATGTGCGTGCTAGTCGAGATTGCAACACCACTGATAATGGTATGTGCAATATTATAGTTGATTTCAATGAACAAGAAATACGGCTTTGGGAGCATAATTCACCAAGCAGCGCGAATCAGTTGGGACAAGCAAGCTATCCAAACGTCAGCTATGTGCATTCTGGTTGGTGGACTGAAGATAAACAGTACATTTTTGTACACGACGAACTAGATGAGCGTAACTTTTCCTTAAACACTACCATCAATATCTTTGAAATAAGTGATTTAAATAGGCCTAGCTTAGTCAGCACATGGACAGGCCCCACGCGAGCAGTTGACCACAATGGGTTTGTGCGCGGCAATAAATATTATATGTCTAACTATGAGCGTGGCGTCACCATTCTCGATATTAAAGACCCTACTGCACCTCAAGAAATTGGATATTTTGATACCTACAGTGCATCAAACAATGCTTCTTTTAATGGTAACTGGGGCGTCTACCCGTATTTACCCAGCGGTATTATTCTCGCAAGCGATATTCAGGGCGGCTTGTTTATTTTAAAAGATGAAACCCTCGACAGCCAGAGCGACACCGTAGGCTTTGCGCAAAGGACACAAAGCATCGATGAGAGTGCTGAAGACAATCCTGTGCGCTTTGAAGTACTGCGCCAGGGCACTGGGAATATCAGCGTGGATTACCGAGTGCTCTACCTATCAGCAGAACAGGAAGATCTTGAGGTCACGAGCGGTACTTTGGAGTGGCAGGCAAATGAACCGGATAGTCTGTATGTAGAGCTTGCGGCGGTTAGCGATGGCATTAATGAGTTTACCGAAATGTTCGCGCTTACTTTGAGTAATGCAAAAGGCGGCGATATCATCAACGAGCAATCCATTGCCTTTGTGAGCATCATCGGGACGGCAGCAAATACAGGTGTACTTGAACTCAGTCAAACCGAGATCACGGTGTTAGAAACCCAAGCCCGTTTGAGTATTGAAGTGCAGCGCACCGGCGGCAGTGAACAAGCAATTAGTGCGCAAGCTACCATAAATGATATTAGCGCTATTGATAATGAAGACTATCGCCTTACCAATGGCTCAAATTCGCAAATGTTAAGTTGGGCTGAAGGAGATGACAGCAGTCGATTTATCGAAATAGATATTATTGATGACGTACTATCTGAGAGCGCAGAGCAATTAAGCATCACACTGAGCGCCGAGGACCGATCATTGCTTGGCGCTGTGCGTGAAACACTGATTACTATTTTAGATGACGAGAGCAATATTGCGCCAACGGTCTCTGCTGGCGCTGACTTTCAAGTAAACACGCGTCAAAGCTTTCGCCTTAACAATGCACAAGTGAGCGATGACAATCCAGACATTGAGGTGTTGTGGACGCAAACTGCAGGCAATACAGTGTCTATTGATAATGAGAGCAGTCTTAATCCAACTGTGGTGTTCTCACAAACACCTGGCTCTATAACCCTAGAGCTCACTGCAACCGACATTTTTGGCGTACAAAGTAGCGACAGTGTCGATATTAACGTCATCGCGCCAGAGATTGTAGCTGCACCAAGCCCTAGTGACTCTGGTGGTGGTAGCTTACAATTTATAAGTATATTCTTGCTTTTATTGTTTGCGCAATATAGAAAACTCGGCGATAGAACGTACTTGAAATGCTGAGCGAGCTTGTGCATTAGACCATATTGGCATATGTTTACACCCATAAAATACTTCATTCAAAAACAAAGGAAACGTTTATGTCAGGACAAGGCTCTGGCGGTAATGTAATTGCTGCTATTTGTAATATATTTATTCCAGGATTAGGTCAACTTGTACAAGGTCGAATTTTAGCGGCATTGTTATTCTTTATATTTGCAATGGGCTGTTACGGCTTGGCGGCAACTGTCATTTTTATATTTTTATGGCCGGTAGGCGCAATTATTCATTTATGGTCTATTATAAGCGCCGCTCGCTACAGAGCAATTTAATGTTAAAAACGGGAGCTCATCAGTCTTGATCACTGTAATAAAAAACGCCAAGGTATATTCGCCTCACGCTTTAGGTATAAAGCATTTAATGATTGCTCAAGACAAAATTGTGTATGTAGGTGATACTCTCCCTGAACTCAACATTGAGCATGAACTAATAGACGCTGATAGTGCCATTGTAATGCCTGGTTTTATTGACGGGCATACTCATTTGACGGGCGGTGGCGGTGAAGCTGGATTTTCTACTCGAGTGCCTCCAGTTCCTTTGAGCCGTTTTACAAGCGCTGGAGTTACCACTGCTGTAGGATTGTTGGGCACTGACGACATAACGCGTAGCACTGAGTCGATGGTCGCACAGGTATACGCATTGCGCGAAGAGGGTTTTTCTGCTTACTGTTATACTGGCGGCTATCACTTACCCTTAACCACACTAACAGGTTCGGTCAGAACCGACATTGTTTTTATCGAACCTATTATTGGTGTAGGTGAACTTGCCATAAGCGATCATCGTTCAAGCCAGCCAACTCTTAATGAGCTATTAAAAATTGCCTCTGAAGCACATGTAGCCCGCTTAATGACAGGGAAAGCAGGAATGGTGCACTTACACTTAGGCGACGGTGAGCGTGGTTTGAGCATGATAGAGGAAGCCTTACAACAAGCAGAGATTCCTCCTCGCACCTATAATCCTACCCACATCAATCGTCAGCGCTTTTTATTTGAACAAGCTTGCGAATTAGCTAAGAAAGGTTGCTGGGTAGATGTAACCGCTTTTGAAACCGGCGATGTAGGCTATGAGCCAGCTGATGCCCTGCTGCGTTACATGGAGCAAGACGAGCTGCCACAAGACAAGCTTACTATAAGCTCTGATGGCGGCGGTTGCCTCCCTGATTTCCACGCCGATGGTAGCTTAAAACATATGAGCTTTGCTGATTCGCAATCAATGACTGACATCTTTTACGCTTTAGTGGATAATGGTGAGTCGATTGAGCGTTTCTTACCCTTTTTCACTCTCAATGTGGCACAACTGATGAATTTTCATCACAAAGGACGCATACAAGTCGGTGCCGACGCCGACATCATTATGCTGAACAAACATAAGCGAATTGAACATGTTATGGCTTTAGGGCAATGGCACGTTAAACATCAACAGCAAATTAAAAAAGGCACTTTCGAATAAATACTATGCCATCTCCTGACATACAAGGCACTCAAAGAGGATACGTTATTCCTATTGGTGGTGCGGAAGACAAATTAGACAATCAAGAAATTCTGAATAAGTTCGTTGAGCTTTGTGGCGGTAGTGAAGCGGTTATCACTGTTATCCCAACTGCTTCGCAGCTCGACGACACTGGCGCTCGCTATCAAAAAATCTTTGAAGAGCTCGGCGTTAAAACAACCTATTCATTGCCCATTACTGAGCGAAGCGACGCACAAAAGCCTGAGTATTTAACTACCCTAGAGAAGAGCACTGGTATCTTCATTACTGGCGGCAACCAACTTAGGCTGTCGACTATATTAGGCGGAACTCCCATTGCTCAGTCTATACGTAAACTTAATGCACAAGGCGTTCATTATGCGGGTACATCAGCAGGCGCTGCGATAGTGTCGCAACATATGATTACCGGTGGTAGTACCGGTATTGTACCTACAGAAAACGGTGTTAATCTTGCGCCCGGCATGGGTTTAATCAATACCATTGTAGTGGATCAGCACTTTAATCAGCGTAACCGTTTGGCGCGCTTATTATCAGCAGTTAGTTATAATCCATTTTTAATTGGCATTGGCCTAGATGAAGATACAGCGGCTTTTATTGACCACAACAACGTATTTACCTCAGTGGGTAGCGGTGCCATTACGGTAATAGACGCAAGCGATATTAAATATTCGTCAATGGCGGAAGCTCGCTCGGGTGATGCCCTCACACTTTTAAACGTCAAACTGCATATTTTAGCCGCTGGTGGGCGCTTTGATATTAGCGAACGCAAAGCTTATGTAAGCTAAAGCCCAAGATATTATTTTACCGGCTGTTTGCGGATAAAAACCACACAAAGGTAGCGTAAGCTGCCTTTTTTATGTAGGTTTATATACTCGTCAATATAATTTGTATTGCCAATGTTTTTAATTTTAAATCACGGGTGCCAATAATAATGAAAATACTCAGCAAAAATGTGTACGTAGGTCCAAATGTATACGCAAATTTTCCCGTCATTTGTTACCAAATTGATATTGGTGAACTTGAAAATTGGCCCTCAGTAAAGCTTGGCAAAGATTTCACAGATGGCTTAGTTAACGCTCTCCCTTCATTACAAAAACACGGTTGCTCATATGGCGAAGAGGGTGGCTTTTTGCGTCGCCTAACCGAAGACGAAGGTACATGGATAGGTCATATTTGGGAGCACGTGGCGATTGAGCTGCAAAATTTAGCGGGCTCCCCTGTTACGTTTGGACGCACGCGCAGCCTGCAAGACAAGGGCTGTTACTACGTGGTTTATCAATACCAACAGCGTGATGTTGGCTTAGAGGCTGGCGTATTAGGCTTACGTTTATTAACGCATTTGATGCCCAAAAACGTGCAGCTGGCAATTGATGCTAAAGTGGATGATGACTTTGACTTTACCCAAGAGCTGACCGACTTTATAAAAATGGCCCAACGCAAAGAGTTTGGCCCCAGCACAGCATCATTAGTTAGCGCCGCCGAAGACCGCGACATTCCATGGCTACGCCTAAACAACTACAGTCTTGTTCAATTTGGGCACGGTAAATACCAGCAACGTATTCAAGCCACTATCACCAGTGAAACTAAGCATATAGCGGTTGAAATTTCATGCGATAAAGAAGATACCCACAACCTACTAAACGATTTAGGATTACCTGTACCGCAGCAAATGATGGTTTACAGCGAGCGCCAAGCGGTTCGTGCTGCTCAGCGAATTGGTCATCCAGTAGTACTGAAGCCCCTCAATGCTAACCATGGCCGTGGTGTAAGCATTAATCTAACCACCGACGATGAAGTAGTAACTGCATTTGGCGAAGCGCAGCAACATGGAACCAGTCGCGCTGTACTTGTAGAGAGCTTCCTAACCGGTTACGACCATCGCATGCTGGTAGTAAACAATGAGCTTGTAGCCGTTGCCAAGCGAGTACCCGGACATGTCATTGGCGACGGTATACATACTATCGAACAACTTATCGATACTGTGAATCAAGATCCACGCCGCGGTGTAGGCCACGAAAAAGTGCTTACCCGCTTAGAGCTCGATACGCAAGCAAAGCGCCTACTCGATGAAGCCGGATATACACAAGATCATATACTCGACAAAGACCAAGCATTTTATTTACGCTCTACCGCAAACTTATCAACCGGTGGCACAGCCATTGATGTCACTGACATTGTCCATCCCGACAACCGTGATATGGCGGTGCGAGCAATCCGTGCCATAGGCTTAGATATAGGTGGTGTTGATTTCTTAACAGATGACATCAGTAAATCATATAAAGAGATTGGCGGTGGTATTTGCGAATGTAATGCCGCGCCGGGCTTTAGAATGCACGTTGCGCCAAGTGAAGGTAAATCTCGCGATGTTGCAGGTAAAGTCATGGATATGCTCTTTCCTACTGGCAGTAAGGCTCGTATTCCAGTCGCTGCAATCACCGGCACCAATGGTAAAACCACCACCTCACGCATGCTTGCAAGTATTATGAAAAGTGCCGGATATCATACTGGCATGACGTCTACCGACGGCGTTTACATCGACGGTCACCTTACTGTAAAAGGTGATATGACGGGGCCAACCTCGGCACAAATAGTATTACGCGATCCAAGTGTTGATTTTGCGATTATGGAAACTGCTCGCGGCGGCATTGTAAAACGTGGCTTAGGATATAGCACCTGTGATGTGGGGGCATGTTTAAATATCTCTGCCGACCATTTAGGTCAGCGCGGTATTGACACCCTAGAACAACTTGCGCAGATTAAACGCGTTGTAGTTGAAGTAGCAAAAGATTGTGTTGTGCTTAATGCTGACGATATTCATTGCTTACAAATGGCTGAATTTTGTGAAGCAAAGCAAATTTGCTACGTGACTATGGACTCAGGTCACGGTCTTGTACGCCAGCATATTCGTAAAGGTGGTATGGCTGTTGTTCTCGAAAAAGGCATCAATGGAGATATGATCACCATTTATGACAAAGGCGCTCATATCCCGCTTCTATGGACTCATTTAATCCCAGCGACCATTGAGGGCAAGGCCACTCACAATGTACAAAATGCTATGTTTGCTACAGCCATGGCTTATAGCTTTGATACGTCTTTAGAAGATATCAGGCAAGGCCTGCGAATCTTTAACACCTCGTTCTATCAAGCTCCAGGGCGTTTAAATATCTTTGATGAACATCCGTTTAAAGTCATCTTAGATTACGCACACAATCCTGCCGCAATAAAAACTATTGCCAGCTTAGCTTCTCGCTTAGATGTAAAAGGAAAACGCCGAATTGTCATGGCAATGCCGGGTGACCGACGTGATGAAGATATCATCGAGGCTGCTAACATTGTGGCCGATACGTTTGATAGCTTTGTATGTAAAGCCGATGATGATCGACGTGGAAGAGGCCCTGACGAAGTGCCGATGTTGCTCAAAAAGACCCTAGAAGCTAAGGGTGTAAATTCAGCTGATATTGAGGTTATACCCAGCGAGAAAGAAGCAGTTGAAGCTGGCCTTGCAAGCTGTGCCCCTGGCGATCTACTCATCATCTTGGGCGATAACATTACGCGCTGCTGGAAACAAATCGTCCATTTTAACAGCGTGAGCGAAAATCAAACAGACGATAGCGACTCAAGCCCTTCACAAGATTACCCAGAGAAGCTTTTTGAGCCGGTTGAACATAAATTTGAATTAGAAGAAGGCACTCGCATCGTACATGATGAACGAGGAGTTCACATTGTAGTTGAACGCGATGAAGAATCTGATTAATGCTTTCCTTAAGATGAAGTAGAGGAAAATGTAATGGCATTTATACTAGACGAGGTTAGGCGTCTTACAGGGCCTAACTTGCTATCAGATGAACCTGGTGCAATTGCCGATGTGCTGTTTAGCGAGGCAAACCCGCAAATTGTGCTTCATTGTTGGCAAAAGCATTTATTAGAGTGTCAGAATGCGCTTGATTGGGCTTACGGTAAAAATACCTATCAGCGATTTTACAAGGGCGGATTAAGTGTTTCTATCCCTGCACCTATGGACTTACTCTACAGTGCTTGTGATTTACTCGAGTTAGCATGGGATTTATGCGTTCAAGAGCTCTCACCTTCTAACATCGAAAGCATCGATATTGACGAGCGATTAGAAGCGCTTAAACAAAGCATTAAAGAAGAGCGCCACCCCGCCTTAATCCAATTAATTGAGCAAGCTAAGTTGCATAATGTAGTTTGCTTGGCTGACGATGACGAGCTTAGTTTAGGCACAGGACCAAGTGCTGAAACTTGGCCAATAGACGATATCACCTCTGCAAGCAGTGTGAACTGGTCTGCATATAAATCGGTCCCGTTAGCGCTGATCACTGGCACAAATGGCAAATCAACAAGCGTGCGCCTTGCTGCTGAAATAGCAAAAGCTGGGGGTATGTGTGCAGGTGTCACCTCCACTGACTTCATAAAAGTAGGCGACACTATTATTGATGAGGGTGATTATTCAGGACCTGGCGGCGCTCGCATGTTACTAAGAGACAAGCGCACAGAAATAGCATTTCTTGAGGTCGCAAGAGGCGGCTTACTTCGCCGTGGGCTGCCGGTAAACCATGCAGATGCTGCACTTATTACCAACGTTGCGAGTGACCACTTAGGCCAGTACGGCATCAATACGGTGGATGATATTGCACAAGTAAAAACGATGGTCTCCAAAGCTATTGGACCTTTAGCCGCCGATTACGCTGAGCAACAGAATGAACCGCGGGTGTTGGTGCTCAATGCAGACGACCCGCGCTTAGCTGCAATGGGCAAAAGTTTCGATATGCCTTTATGCTGGTTTAGTCCCAACCCGCATAATCCCTTGATTGTTGAGGCGATAAAACAACAACGGCCCTGCGCTTATGTAAAAGATGGTGAACTCGTTTATAGCCATATCACAAGCACAAATATCGCACGCATCAACGAGGTCCCAATGACCATAAAAGGGACGGCCACTCATAATATTCAAAACGCCTTAGGCGTGATTGGTTTATGCAAAGCATTAGGCATCGATGACGCCGCCATTAAGGCTGGCCTTCATAACTTTGCAAGCAGTGCAAAAGACAACCCCGGACGCGGTAACATCTATGAGTTAAATGGTATAACCTTTATTGTAGATTTTGCCCACAATGGCCATAGCATGCAGGCAGTTATGAACATGGCTTCAAAAATGCCTGCTAAGCACATTCACGTCATGTTTAGTCATGCAGGCGACCGCTCGGACCAAGACATTCAAGATGTTACCAACGCTGTTTTAAAATTAGCGCCGAGTACTTATGTACTAGCAGAAATTGAACAGTACTTACGAGGTCGTAAGTTTGGCGATATATCTAATCTCGTTCGTCAGCACTTATTAGACAATAATATTTCAAGAGATGATATTTTACTAGCGGCTAACCCAGTCCATGGTACTGAGCAGCTCTTAACCAAAGCCAAGGCGGGTGATTTAGTGCTGTTGTTCGTGCTAAGTGACAGAGAAGAAGTGCAGGCTTTATTGCAAACTTAAACAATCTTGATGAGTGGCGAAGGTAACTTGAGCTGCCCTCGCCTTCTAACTTAAAACGTCATTCTAAGGCCAATAGATAACACATCGGCTTCATCATAAGCTTCATACATAGCTTCAATTGAGGCTGATTCTGAAACTTGGAAAGTTGCACCCCCGCCAAAACCAAATTCCCAATCGTCTTCAGTTTCACTAAAGTCACCTATACTCGCAGTTGCTTCTAGGCGGGCGTAGCTTGGCTGTAGAAAAACGCCAAAACTGTCTGTCACGTTATACTGACCACGAATACTAGCGATTACTAGTGTGTCGATTTCAACGGTAACAGACTGACCGAAAACACCTAATGTGTCATCACCAACGCCTACTCCTAAACGTAACTCAGGCATAAATTCTAAATTGTCCGACTCATAGGTATAACCAGCGCTGGCATAAATAGCACCTAAGCTAATATCAAGATCGCCATTATCTTCCATGTAGTTTGCGTAACCACCACTAAAATTCCAGCCTTGTGCGCTCGCCATTGACGATGCCGCTAACAAACCCGCTACTGTTAAACCTGTTAAAACCTTTTTCATAATATTCCTTATAAATCTAATTAAAAAAAGCCACATCATGTGACTTGTGCGCACTTTAAGTGAGGGGTTCTGTAATTGCAATACCCACAATTTAAAATAGCCAAAGACGCTTTCTGAAATGTTGCTTCTAAAGGCCTCAACTATTACTTTTAACTTTTAATAAAATAAAAAGCCCTTTTTCAATTCCACTTCGTTAGTAGGCGATAAGTGGCATAAAGCCGCTTTTAATTAATGAAGGATGAGAATATGAAGCCACTCAAGATAAAGCCCCTTAAAATAAGTGTAGTTGCCATTGCCGTGGCACTTACATTTGCATGCGCAGGCCCGCGAGAGTCGAAACAACCGACAGCACAAAACACTGAAACCTCTCATGCTAAGAAAGACGCTACTGACGGAGTGGCTGCCGAACACGCTAGCACTGAATATTTTGAAGCTTCCCGAGCAAGAATGGCAGACACCTCGCAAGTGAAGGCGAGCAAACTCTCTCACAACATCTCGCTTCCCCGTCCGACTAACCAAAACAGCCAAGAAACATATCAAGATATTGACGAAAGCGGCGTAAAAGTAGTCACTGTTGAGCCCGTATCGACATTTTCCATTGACGTTGATACTGGCAGCTATACCAACACACGCCGGATGCTTACTCAGGGTATGTTGCCGCCATCTGATGCTGTGCGCGTCGAAGAGTTTTTAAATTACTTTGATTACCAATATCCAGTGCCTAATAACATCGACACTCCTTTTAGCGTAAGCACAGCAATATCTACCGCACCTTGGGACGCCCAAAGACACCTCCTGAGTATAGGCTTGAAAGGCTACCAGCCAGAAATAGCGCTGAATAGTGGTAGCAATCTCGTTTTTTTATTAGACGTATCGGGCTCAATGAATCAAGCAAATAAACTGCCCCTACTCAAGCGCTCATTAGCCATGCTGACTGGGCAGCTGGGGGATAAGGATAAAGTGTCGATTGTAGTTTATGCCGGTGCATCGGGTGTGGTGCTTGAACCTACATCTGGCAATGACACTGTAGCAATCGAGCGTGCATTATCCGAATTGCAGGCGGGTGGTTCGACAAATGGTGCAGCGGGTATCGAGCAGGCTTATCAAATGGCCGAGCAGGCGTTTATAAAAGGCGGTATCAATCGTGTCATTTTAGCTACCGACGGTGATTTCAATATAGGTATGGTAAACCATGATGCACTTATTGAACTGATATCTAAGAAAAAAGAAAAGGGTATTGCCCTAACCACACTGGGCTTCGGGCAAGGTAATTACAACGATTATTTAATGGAGCAGTTGGCAGATGCGGGCAATGGTAACTACGCCTATATAGACAACATTAACGAAGCGCGTAAAGTATTGGTCGACGAAATGCAGGCAACCATGCAAATCATTGCCAAAGATGTGAAAATTCAGGTAGAGTTTAATCCAGCGATAGTTGCCGAATATCGCTTAATTGGTTACGACAATCGTGCTTTAGCTAATGAAGACTTTAATAACGATAAGGTTGATGCAGGAGACATTGGCGCAGGACACTCTGTTACTGCGCTGTACGAAGTCACATTGAAGGATAGTCAGAGCAAATACAATGATAGCCTAAGATATGCTCAAGCTTCGCAGCAAAAAGGTGCTAACGATGCCACGGCAAACATGGTAAATACTGACGAAATTGCCCATGTAAAACTACGGTACAAACAGCCAAGCGCGCAGCAAAGTCAATTACTTCAACATGTGGTCAAACGCGAAGATATTCGAGATTTTGTACAACAGTCAGATGACTTCAAATTTGCCATTGCCGTTGCAAGCTTTGCGCAGAAATTGAAAAATAGCAAATTTAGCCCTGCATTGGATTACCAGTGGATTGCTGATACTGCTCAACAAGCAAAGGGCGACGATACTTTTGGCTATCGCAGTGAGTTTATTCAACTAGTGAATAATGCCAGCGCGTTGAACAGTATTAATGGCGACATCAGCCAAACGTTTAATAGGAAAAACATTGAACCCAGTGAGTGATGAAAGCTTAATGAAGCAGTATGCCAATGGTGATTTTGCTGCTTTTGAAACTTTGTATGCGCGCAACAAAGGCGGTTTATATCGATATTTGTTGCGCCAGCTACGCGATCAAAGCCTGACTGAGGATATTTTTCAAGATGTGTGGGGAAAGGTCATCACGAATGCCGCTGAGTATCAAACAACAGCTAAATTTACGACTTGGCTATATACAATCGCCCGTAATAAAGTCATCGATAATAAACGTCACATGAAACTTGTTGATGGTGCTATTGAAAAAGATAAGCTCTTTGACGACCAAACAATGTCTATCGATGAGCAAGCGCAGGCTAGTTCTATTTCGCAACAGCCTCATGCACTTCATGAGAGTACAGAGCAGTCTCTGGCGATTGAGCACTGCTTGCAAAAGCTACCACGCCATCAACTAGAAGCTTTTTTACTGCGAGAAGAAGCCGGCTTATCTGCTCAGCACATTGCCGATATTGTTAATACTAACCTCGAGGCAACTAAAAGTCGCTTGAAAGTCGCCTTCAAAAACTTGCGCGAGTGTTTAAACCTAAAGCTAGCGCTGGAGCATCAAGCAAGCTCAGCAAACATCAAGGAGCCGCGCTTATGAGTCAAAGTGACAATGACGAGCAAAGTATGGTTAGCGAGATTTATAAAGCTGCAGCGAAACCAGAACCTTCTGAGGTGCTCGATGCTAAAGTTTTAAACATGGCTAAGCAGCAAAGCAGTAGCAAAAATGTAAAAAGCTCTCAGATTCAAAATGCGTCAAAATCAAATCGCACGCCGTTTTACATGAAGTGGCAATACAGCGGTTCTATCGCAGCATCTGTTCTAATAATTGGATTTCTTTTTGTTTCACACTCCCCAGAAGAGTTTGATGCCATACCCCGCAACACGATGCAAGACGAACTGCTTTCACCAGCGCCTGAACAACGACGAATGCGCGCAGCAGAGGCAATGACTAGCGACATACAAAGTGAAAGCTTGGAAAGCGCCGACAAGTTCAATGAGCTTGCTAGTGACGCTATGAATGCGTCAAAGATGAGGCTTGAGGCCGCTCCCGTCAATCAAAAAGAGATTGCAGCACTGCAAGCAGAGGCAGCATTTATACTAGCGGCATTACATGAATCAGATCATAAATCAAAGCTAACAAGCGAAGGCTTAAAAGACCTAAGTGAATTGAGTGAGAACGTTCAGGGAAGTAGCCGTCAGCGGGACGAACAAACGCAGGCGAGCTTGCAACAACAGTTATTTAAAACTCTTAAAGCGCTTAAAGAAAAAGAACCTAACTGGGCCCTAGATGATTCATTTAAGGCTGTTTTGTCTGCGGAGCAAATAGAAGACCTTGTTGCAATAAGCGCTCATAAATAGCTTTTATGTGCCCAGGGCCAATTTCGCAGCATCCACCTACAATAGTTGCACCGTTGTTAACCCACTGCATGACATAATTTGCGTATTGTTCTGGGTTTAAATCCTCGCGCGTTTCAAGTACCTCGACAGTGCCACCAGGATGCAAAGCGGCAATTGAGACAAAACCGTTCGCATAGGCACCAATAGGCAATGTTGAATTTTGAATTTGTGGCCATGCTCCATTGATTGCCTCTGGTTGGCTGCAATTAAACAATATTGCATCCGCGCCAAGTGCCTCCAAAATAGCGACTGCTTCACTAACAGCTTCGCCACTTCGTAATTTGCCAAAATTAGTATCGCTGACAGTAAGCGCAACCCAAACCGGTTTACCACTCTCAAGAGCTGCATTACAGGCGGCGGTGGCTTCGGATATAGAGGCCATAGTTTCACAGATAAACAAGTCACAACCGGGTGACTGCAATTCTACTAACTCGCGATAACTAGACAACGATTCTGCGTACGTCAGCGTAATTTCAGGCTTGTAACTTGCGACCAAGGGCGGTAAGCACCCAGCAACACGAATACCTTCTCGTTGCGCTTGCTCAATGGCGTCAGCTGCAGCTTGCATCGCTAATGTGTGAAGAGGTTTTAACTTATCAAGCTCATTCTCACGGGCCAACCGATGCGGCGTAGCAGAATAATTATTAAGGGTAATAACGGAGGCGCCACTGAGAATGAAATCGCGATGCAGTTCAGTAACAATTGCGGGCTCATTAAACATAATATCTGCCGACCACATTCGGGTAATAGCTCTTTCGCTTCTGCGAAGAAGCTCTTGTCCCATACCGCCGTCGAGCAAGGTAACCTTATTCATTTATAGCCACAACATATGTATACATATTTTGCGCAGAGAATAAACGCTTAATGCTTACTGTGCAACTCAACTAAGCGAAGATCTATTCTTTACAATTTGGGATTAGCCTCAAACATTGCTTTCATTTTATTCGCAAAGGCAACAAACGACTCTTTTACTGTGGTCTTAATCTTAATACTTAAATCAGATAACAGCACCACCCCCTCTATTGTGATAGTTGGGGCTTGATGGCTTGCAATGGAGGGCGCTTTATTTTTTACACTGCCAAGAATACAAAACGCTTTAGATACAATATTGATGTTTTCGGGGACAAATATTTTATCCGATCCCAATATGCTAAAGACTTTAACCGTCACATTGGGTCCACTAAAGCGGGCATTAGTAAAATCGAGTGTTGAGCCCCCTAAAAAAGTAATAACGCTGAGCTCTCTAGGCACAGTCCAAATTCCGCTTCGGTCAGACTCGCCTAAAATATTTACTAGCGTGTCGCTTTTCTCTCCACCCTCATGATCGTAATTAACTGCAAATACATCTTCTTTATATTTTTTAACAGTGTCATCTGTCGCTGGCTGAAGATCCTCGATTTGGGCCATCATCTCTTGATGTGAGCTTGTAGCAATGACTGCATCGAGTCTGCGTTCGAAGGCTTCGCTAGAAATCACACTATGGCTGTAGTTATAAACGAGTACGTCGATCACTTCTTCTTTAACTTGCTCTAATGGGCGGTCTTCAAGCTTAACGGTCATGGTGACTTCCTTTTAAATATTCTTGTGTCGTTAATTTTGTTTATGGCTAATGAGCTGCATCCGCCAACGTTTCAGTCAAGCAGCATAGACCATGCCAATAAATTAATGCATATAAAACAAGCACTTAAAATTCATTAAAGTTTTTAGCTTAGCCTAATTGACCAACTTTTAGCACATTCCATTAAATTAAAGGTGTTTGTGGATGCTCGTTACAAAGACGCTTTATTTCTGCAATTTGACTGATTCGAACGGCTTCGCCCAACTCGACACCTGTTTTTCCAGCGGAGATGGCTTTTTGCACCACCATTTTGGTATCAAGGACACTTAAACCTTCAAGCAAATAAAGGCCAAAATCAATTTGAGGGTATGGCTTATTCACTCTGGTCTCGCCGCGCCCTTGGGAATCACACCGGCAGGCGTTCATGAATTGTTTAAATCGCTCAGGGTTTTTAACGGCATTAAAATCTTCAATTACCATCTTATGGATTTTCTTTGGGGTAAGATTGAAAATATTATGGAATCGAAGGTGATGATCGCTAGTGAGTTTACCTAAGGACTTGAGTTTATTTGGAATACGCAAACGGTCGCAAAAGGCCTCTATCACCGGTACGCCATCAGCTTCATGCCCGCGCAGCACTCCACGCTGTTGGAAGGCAACGGGTTTGCCAAAGTCATGGACAAGAGCCGCAAAGCGAGTGGCAAGATCAAAATTAAGGTCAGCGGCTTGCTTAAGTACAAGCATGGTGTGAATAAAGACATTACCCTCGGGGTGATGTTCGGCAGACTGAGTTATACCTCGCATAACATCAATTTCAGGGAAAATATCTAAGCCCGTTAACGTTTCAAAAAATAATTGTGGATTGTCCTCGCCTAGCGCTTTTTCAGTTTCTTTCCATACTCTCTCTGGTACGAGGTATTGAAGCTCGCCGCGAGATTTCATCTCATCAATCAGTTGTTGAGTATCTGGGTGAATCCGCCAATCTGAGCCAAAGCGTGCTAAAAAACGCGCAATACGCAACACTCTAACGGGGTCTTCAGCAAAGGCCTCAGTAGTATGTTTTAGGACTTTATTTTTCAGATCGCTTTGGCCATCAAAGGGATCAATCAATGTTCCATCAGCCGACAAAGCCATCGCATTAATGGTTAGGTCTCTACGCGCAAGATCTTCGTCTAAAGTTACCGCCTCGCTTGCGTCTACCACAAAACCTTTATAGCCAGGGCCCGACTTTCGTTCAGTGCGGGCTAAAGCGTATTCCTCTTTGGTTTTTGGGTGTAAGAATACTGGGAAATCTTTGCCCACAGAAGTAAAGCCTTGAGCTAACATCTGTTCGACGTTTGCACCCACAACAACATAATCCAAATCGTGAACACTGAAAGGTGTATCTGCAAGCTCAGATAAGCTTGGCAGCGCTGAGTCATCCGCACATGCTAGTTTTTGTAACAGCATATCGCGCACCGCGCCGCCAACTAAATAAACTTGCCGCAAAGACTGCATCGTTAATATTGTTCCTTAATTTGATTAATATTGAGTTGGTCATTTTAACCCATGTACTAAGTTTGTACACAAGTGCTCTATGACTAGCGTCAAATACTTTAGATTAAAAATAGTTCTCACTACTAGTACTTGTGAACTAAAGGGATAAGGTATATTGTTTTGAGTGTACATATTTTAAACATTAACAGCTATTCCACCTTCATATGGGTATGAGATTATCGTTTTTTTAAAGCATACATTCTTCATAAAAACAGTTTGCATTTTGTTTTGCTCATCTGCCTGTCTAACGAGCCTTAATACAAATGCAGATCCGCTAAACATTCCTGAGAAAATAGAGATAGTCGGAAATACACTACCTCCTTTTGGTTATCTTAAAAATGATACCCTTTCCGGCTTTTCATTAGAGCTACTTGAGGAAGTTTTAGCGAATAGTCACCTGCAAAATACCACACTGGTTACAAAGCATGTTTCGTTTGCCAGAGCCATGTCACAATTACAAACACGTACACACACCATTGCACTGCATTTTGCCAGAAGCCCAGAACGCGAAACTCAGTTCAAATGGTTAGGCCCTTATTTCGATATCAACATGGGACTCATCGGTCTTAGCAGTGATGCCGCTACCTATAGTGATTTTGATGGCATCAAAGATAAGCGCATTGCCGTTATAAGAGATACCTTGCTTCAAGAAATCTTGCTAAAGCGAGGAGTGAATGAAGATAATATGTTACTCATTTCAGATCCTGTAAGCGGTCTGAAAATTCTTAACGCCGGAAGAGTAGATTTTTTCGCACATATTCCTGAAGTACTTGAGTATTTGATGCACAGTGAATTAAACATCTCGCCCCCAACCATCGAAGAAAAATTCACTTTACAAACCGGTGCCTTCTACTTTGCATTATCACTCGATTTTGAAGATGAACTTGTTGCCCATCTACAAGCAGTATTAGATAGCATGAGAGATGATGATGAATTTGCATATCTACACTTGAGGCATCGACTAGAAAACCGCACTAGGGAAAATATATCTATAAAAGTGCCATCCGAGTATTGATAGCGTACATAGTCAATGTGAGTTAATTCCGAGATATACTTGCTTTAAAAAAGTTAAAGACCTAGATATTTGTGTATCATACCTCCAGTAAACAGGACCAGCGTTTCAAAAATTGTTAACTCTTAACATTAGGCCTACATGCAACTTATTCAAATTGATAAAACTCGATATCGTCGCCATTTAAACCGTGTAATAGTAGCGTGTATTGCTGCCCTGATAGTAGGTAGCTTAAGCATTGCACAAGGACTCATTGCTCTATTTCCAGATGAAAGTGGTAGTCATTTCCATTGGAATTTGCTGGGCGTAATCATCTCCAGCATAGCTATTGGCTTTACCCTAAATAAATACCGGCACCATGAATATATGACCGAAGTTGTTTATGTATGGGATCTCAAACAAACGCTTAATAAAATCAATCGTAAAATGATGAAGTTAAAGCCTGCTGCTGAGCAGGGCAACATGGATGCATTACTTGCTCTGCAATATAGCTATGCAGGCTCTCGCTTGCTGTGGCAATTAGACGATAACACTATCATTATGGATGACCTCGCGATTGCTCAGGCGGAACTGGACAGACTTATTGAAAAATATCAGCTCAAAATAGATGTTAATACTTACGACAACTCCATCCTAAAACAATTTTGAATGGGTAAACCTTTGTTCATTAAAGACCTAATGTGTAACACATAGTATCCAGATTCATAAAATGAATGTTGTTCATATGCCTTATTAGTGGTTTGACCACTTGCTTATTATTTAACCAAATGTTAATTGTTAACGTAAATAATAAGATAGTGGGTTTTACTATCAATAAAAGGAGGCTGTATGAGTATTCTCGTGTTCCCTAAAGAAGCGCTAGAAACGGAGAAGCGTATTGCGCTACTTCCGGTTAATGTAAAAACATATTGTCGATTAGGCGCAAAGGTTTTAGTTGAATCGGGTTTAGGACTCACGTTAGGGGTAGCCGACGAGGAATATGTGGAAGCAGGGGCTGAAATCTTTACTGACCGCGAACCTGCGCTTGCTCAGGCAGATGCTGTGTTATCAGTTCGCTCAATTGCCTTCGAAGACTTTGATTTATGCCCTAAGCACTCGTTAAGCGTCAGTTTTTTTGACCCCTTTAATCGCACTGAGCATCTTAAACAAGTGCTTAACAGTCAACGCTCCGCCATTAGTATGGAAATGATTCCAAGAACTAGCCGGTGTCAAAAAATGGATGCATTGAGCTCTCAAGCCAGTTTGGCAGGTTACGTAATGGTGCTAAAAGCCATGAATCAGCTTAACAAAACCCTTCCCATGATGATGACACCAGCGGGTACTCTAAAACCCGCTAAAATATTTGTCATCGGTGCTGGTGTGGCAGGCTTACAAGCTATTGCAACAGCGAAACGCATGGGTGCGAGCGTGCTCGCTTACGATACCCGTGCAGAAGTAGCAGAGCAGGTACAATCTTTGGGTGCAAAATTCTTGAAGATTGATTTAGGTGAAACTAAGTCATCTGATCAAGGCTACGCTAGCGCGCTCACCGAAGAGCAAATGTCGCTGCAGCAGAAGGCGCAAGAAGAATGCATAGCCGATTCAGATATTGTCATCACAACCGCCCAGCTCTTTGGCCGCAAACCACCTTTATTGATTACCAATGACGTCCTTAAAAAGATGAGGCCAGGCTCAGTTGTTGTTGATATGGCTGCAGAAGACGGCGGCAATGTTGAAGCATCTGTTGCAGGAGAGACGATTGATTTTAATGGCATCAAAATTGTTGGAACAGGGAATTGGGCGTCTGAGGTCTCTCTTGATGCGAGTCAGATGTATGCTAACAATTTACAGGCACTCATCAGTGACATGTGGGATGAAGAGCGAAAAGCACTGCATATTGACGATAGCGATGAGGTGCTGCGTTCAGCCTTAATTACCCACAAAGGCGAACTCGTTAACGCCATCATTAAAGCGACACACGAAAAGGAAACTGCGTAATGACTGTTATTTATCTTTTAATGATTCTGGTGCTGGCTATATTTTTAGGCTTTGAACTTATTCGCAAAGTACCCGCTACTCTTCACACGCCTTTAATGTCAGGCGCTAACGCAATATCAGGGATTACACTGGTTGGCGCATTTGCATTTGCCGGCTCAGAGTCTAATTTGATCTCGCAAATTCTTGGCGCATTTGCGGTTTTTCTAGCAGCAATCAACGTTGTTGGTGGATATGTGGTGACAGACCGAATGCTTGGAATGTTTAAAGCAAAAGGAGAGCGCAATGCAAAGTGAGCTAATTATTAACGGAGTTTACGTTTTATGTGCTGCCCTGTTCATCTTAGGGCTTAAATTATTGAGTCATCCAAGCACCGCTCGCAAAGGTAATTTACTCTCTGCGCTGGGCATGCTGTTAGCAATATGCGTCACTTTAATAGGCCAAAATATTCTACGCTATGAGTGGATAGCGGCTTCCTTGCTCGCCGGCAGCACGGTAGGTTTAATTATTGCCAAGAAGGTTCAGTTAACCTCAATGCCTGAATTAGTATCCTTACTGAACGGCATCGGCGGTTTAGCGAGTTTGGTTGTCTCCTTTGTTATGCTGATTACTGTTCCACTGCCCGCTTTCATTACAGCTATCTTATTAATTGCCATCGCAATAGGCGGTGTCACGTTTACCGGAAGTTTGGTGGCATGGGCGAAACTCAGCGGTAATATGAGTATGCTGATAAAAACCAAAGCTATGGTATTCAAGGGCCAAGCACTTATAAATTCATTGTTGGTACTGGTGATCGTTGGCTTAGGAGTAGCAATCGGTATAACACCAGACGTACACATGAATACTTACATCTTTGTCGCTCTATGCTTACTGCTTGGTATTATGATGGTGATCCCCATAGGCGGCGCAGACATGCCCGTGGTGATTTCATTGCTCAACAGCTACTCTGGCTTAGCTGCTTGTGCAGCAGGTATTGCACTTAATAATAATCTACTGATTGTAGCGGGTGCATTAGTTGGTGCGAGCGGCATTATACTCACTAGCATTATGTGTAAAGCGATGAATCGCTCATTGAGCAATGTTTTGTTTTCTGGCTTTCAAGCTGTATCAGGTGACACCATCAAGATTGAGGGCGAAGTTAAAGCCATTTCCTGTGAAGACGCCTACTATATGTTGGAGGCGGCCCAATCCGTGTTAGTCATTCCCGGTTACGGTATGGCGGTTGCTCAAGCGCAACATGCGATGAAAGAGCTCCAATCCCTGTTAGAAGAAAACGATGCCGAGGTGGTATATGGAATTCACCCGGTTGCCGGACGTATGCCAGGTCATATGAACGTACTATTGGCTGAAGCAGATGTGCCTTATGAGCTGCTGCTAGAGATGGATGAAGTTAATCCCCGCATGGAAAACTACGACATCGCAATCGTCATTGGCGCAAACGATGTGGTCAATCCGGCTGCGAGGGAGATAAAAGGGAGTCCTATTTATGGCATGCCTATCATTAATGCTGATCTTGCGAAAAACGTCTTCATAATGAAGCGCTCGATGGCTTCAGGCTTTGCAGGTATTGATAACCCGCTATTTTTCAAAGATAACACTCGGATGATTTTCGGTGATGCAAAAGAGTCGCTTAATCATATTATTCGTCAATTCTCTGATGATTAAAGCATAAATACCACAGCGAAAAGGGCTGGCTTCTCTAGCCAGCCTTGTTTGTATCTATAGTATCGATAGGCTTCATTTTACTAAACCTCAATATCCCATCTTCAACGGGCTCTTTTAACAAAACCTTTTTTTCAAAGCGATAGTCTTGGGTAATACGCCATGGCATTTTTGTGCTTTGACGCGGCAATATATCGCTTGCTCTCTCAATATAGCCAGAAGAAAAGTCGTACATCGCTTCTTCCTCTAATCCATCCGGCTCATCTAGAGCTGGGATGGCAATATCACTATTATTCTGCTCCATTTGATTAAGTAAGCGGCACACGTAGTGCGATACAATATCGGCTTTTAACGTCCATGACGCATTTAAATAGCCAAACACAATTGCCATGTTCGGGACATTAGAAAACATACAGCCTTTATAATAAAAGTGCTCAGCAAAATTGGCTTCAAGGCCATCAATAGTGAATGTGACCTTACCCGCCATGGCTAACTTTAAACCGGTTGCCGTGACAATAACATCAGCCTCTAAATGTTTACCCGAGCTAAGCTGAATCCCCGTTTTGGTAAAGTGATCGATATGGTCGGTTTGTATACTCGCGCGTCCTTCTTTCATTGCGGTAAACATATCACCGTCGGGCACTAAGCACAGTCTCTGCTCCCATGGGTTATAGGGTGGTGTAAAGTCTTTAGTATTAGGCTCACTGCCCAAAGCTTTGCGCACATCTTTCATTAACCACTTGATAACGCGTTTTGGCTTACTGCGCGCGTAGTTATATACCAAGCCTTGCATCCAAACATTTCGCGCTCGAATAATATTGTAAGCCCATTGGTCGGGCATTATTTTACGCAAACCATTGGCAATCATATCCTCTGAAGGGCGCACTCCATACCACGTAGGTGTGCGCTGCAACATAGTGACATGTTCGGCAGTTTTAGCCATAGCAGGCAATAAAGTAACGGCGGTCGCGCCAGAGCCAATGACCACCACTTTTTTATTAGCAAAGTCTAAATCTTTTGGCCAAAATTGGGGATGAACAAGCTCCCCTGCAAAGTCTTCTCTGCCATTAAAGACCGGCGCATGGCCTTGCTCGTAATCGTAGTATCCGGTTCCCATAAATAAGAATCGGCCTTTTTGTGTGATGTGTTCGCCTAACTGATTTTCAACCGTCAATGTCCAAAGTGCCTCCGCACTCGACCAACTTGCTGAAATAATTTTGCTGGAAAACTGAATATGTTTACGCAGGTCATATTTGTCGGTAATACGTTTTAAATAATGAAGAATAGAAGGACCATCGGCGATGGCTTTTTGTTCGGTCCATGGTTCAAAGTCAAAACCAAGAGTTTGCATATCGCTATCGGAGCGCACACCTGGGTAATTAAACAGACTCCACGTTCCGCCAATATCCTCGCGTTGCTCAAACATGGCAAAACTTCGATTTGGACATTCGCGCTTTAAATGAACCGCCATGCCAATCCCAGAGATACCCGCGCCCGCAATCAGCAAGTCTACGATCTGTTCCGCCATTCTTTTCTCCTTAATCAGTCGATTGAGCATAACCATTAAGCGTCTATGAGGCAACAAACTATCACCTAAAGGCTCGTTAGTAAGCCAAAACATGGTGCTCAGTGGATATCTCAATAAAATTCAGTGATAATTCAGCTTCGCCCACGAATAGAGTGCCTCATTTGAACTACTTAAACCTTTCTGACGACTCAGCCAGCTATATTCAAAGCTCTCTAATGGAGGGAGTTGTTACCATCATGATGAACAAGCCAAAGAAACTAAATGGCTGGACATCAGAGATGATGGAGGCCTTTGCGGCAGCATTCGACAAAGCGCGAGAAGATGAGCATTGCAAGGTTGTCATATTTACCGGTGCTGGAGACTATTACTCGGCAGGTGTCAATTTAGGCGGTACCTTGAAGCTCATGGCGCCGAAAAAGCTCCATAAACTCATTGTTGAGCACAACGAGCTTTTATTTGAGCGCTTTTTAAGCTTTCCTAAACCTATATTGATTGCAACAAATGGCCCTGCTATTGGTGCCAGCGTTACCTCTGCAACACTTTGTGACGGCATCATAGCCTCTGAAACTGCAAGCTTCTTAACACCTTTTGCTGCACTGGGCATCACACCTGAAGGTTGCTCTAGTATTCAGTTTGCGCGTTTGATGGGAGAAGACAACGCGCAGCGCATGCTTGGCAGTGAAGGATGGAAACCCAGTGCGAACGAAGCACATCGCGTTGGTTTAGTGCAATGGGTAGTCGCCAAAGAGAAGCTACAAGAAGAAGCGCAAAAAATCGCTCAAGAGTGGGCGCAAAGTGGCAAGCAACGTGCATTTATGGCAGGCAGCGAGTTAGCAGAGTTGCAGGCCGCCAATGCTCGCGAATCAATTGAACTTGCCGATCGTTTTTTAGGCGCAGCATTTTTGTACGGACAATTTAAGTTTTTATGGACCAAGAAAAAGCGTTTGCCTGCAATGATGTTTTTAATGCTTTGGGGACTGCGTCCAGTATGGCGTTTGTTTTTATAGACCAGTTTTTATGGCAACGGCAATGTTATTGTCTTGCCGCCTTATAAACCAAATCCAAGCGCTAAACGTATCCTAATAGCTAACTTAACTGATCTTGGGCAAGTCTGTTCGCCCTCAACTTTGAGCACCCGATTCACTTATGCATCTAATTTGTTTTGACCTAGACGGCACGCTTCTAAACAATGAATCTGAAATAACTCCCTTTACCCGAGAAACTCTGGGATTACTAAGTGAAAAAGACATTGCCTTCACCGTAGCCACGGGTCGCACCATGTTATCGGCACATCGGATAATTGAGGGGCATAATTTTGTACTGCCGCATATTTACAATAATGGCGTGACCATTTGGAATCCTAAAGAACAGCAACTAAGCTTCGACAATTTACTTAGCAATACAGAAATTACCGCAGTTTTAAAAGTTGCTCTTGCTCATGGCATCACTCCTTTTGTTAATGCTATGGAAGACCGTGACCACTATATTTTTCATGCAGAGACTCAACACAATATTGAAAAAGAGTTAGTAGAAAAATATTTCAAACGTACAAAAGCCAAGCTATTACCCCTAGAAGCATTATCAGCCAACAGCCACGTGACTAATATCAGCATGATTGGTGACTCCGAGCCCATTACCGAGATGTGGCAAGCGCTTAATCAACACCCTAACTTAATCGCCTATTCAGGACCTGCCATAGAGGGTAAAAACTTTAGATGGATGGACGTGCACCATTGCCTTGCTAATAAAGGCAGTGCTGTTATGAATTTAAAACAGCAATTAGGAGCAAGCAATGTTATTTGCTTTGGTGATAGCGACAACGACCTCAGCATGTTTGCGCAAGCCGATGAAAGTTACGCGCCACAAAACGCCAAAGAGGAAATCAAAAAAGTGGCGAGCGCAGTTATTGGTCATAATCACAAAGACGGCATTGCTCACTTCTTGCGCGAGCGCTTTTCTTTATAATTATTTTTTGCGTAAAGCTTATAAGGCCAATCTCAAATTCCCTCTTGTCAAAATTTCGGTATGACTCTATAAAAAAAGCCCCCCATTCTTGCAAATGGAGGGCTTTTTATTGCTGAGCACATTACTCTTCGATTTACTCTAAGAGTTGGCCCTCTTCATCTAACTCTACAATATTGTCAAACATTGGTTTAAGACTTTCCATCACAGTGGCTTTGTCGCCAACTACTACCGTAATCATCTCATCAAGGTCGAGGTATTTTGCGGCTAAAGCATTTAGCTCTGCTTTTTCAATACCCGCTAAGATTGCGTTTTGCTCATCAATAAAAGACGAATCCAAATTGTAAGTCATTATTTCAGATAAGAAGCCTAGCTTTTGATTAGGTGTTTCATAAGCTCTTGCATCACGCTGACCAATCGCATTTTTCATGAACGACATTTCTTCATCGGTTAGGCCGTTCTCTCTAAAACCGTTTATTTCATTTCTAAACTGAACGATAGAGTCGGCGGTTGTATCAGCACGAACCCCAGCTTGCGCTCTAAAGAAACCACTATAATCATTACCGCTAAAGAATGAACGAGCACCATAGGTATATCCTTTATCTTCTCGAAGATTAAGATTAATACGACTATTAAAGGCGCCACCTAGGTTGTAGTTCATTAAATCAAGTCTAAAAAACTCGCCCGTAGCGTCATAGTTAAGACCGCGCTTACCAATTCGGATTTCAGATTGTGCAGCGCCTGGCTTGTCAATAAAATAAAGCGTTCCACCGGCTAACTCAGGGAATGCATTCATCGCGGGTTTTTCACTTGATTGACCTTTCCAGTCATTCAATACTGCTAAATGCTTAGTAATATCCTCACTATTCATATCACTAACAACAATTACCTCTGCATTTGCTGGCCCATAGTTTGCGGCATAAAACGCTTTAACGTCGTCAACGCTTAACTTCTCAGCCGTTGCAATCGTTCCACCATTAGGAAACGCAAAACTATTATCTACACCAAACACCAATTTACTGAAAATTTCAGTCGCCACTGGCGATGCATTTTTCTTATTGTTTTTGAGACCCTCTATCGCTTGTTTTTGTAAGCGGGCAAAATCCGCTTCATCAAACTTAGGTGAGGTTAAACGCTCCATCGCAATTGCTAAAGTAGGCTCAATGTTTTTGGATAGGGTTCTTATTCTCAGTGTTGTAACTTGGTTACCTGAAGCAAAAAATACACTTGAACCTAACTTTTGCAGTTCATTTGATAACTCTTCCGCGGTTGATGTTAACGTGCTTTCTCCAAGCATAGCAGCGGTCATAGAGGCTAAACCAAGCTTATCTAAACCTTCTCTTGATTGGCCTGCAGGTATACGTAGCTGAATAGTCGTAGTAGGGACTTCGTCGTTTACTGCGCCTAATACTTTTATGCCGTTTTCAATTTCAACACGATAGATATTAGGTACTTTAATGCTCGGGTTTTTACCAGCCGGCGGCACAACAGAACGGTCAAAGTCAGATGTGCCAGGGCGCAATACCAAGGCTGCTTCATCTGTGTTTTCAGGAATAGTGCGTTCAAAGCGCTCCCACGTATCAGCTTGGGCAACAGTGTCTGCTTGTCCTTTAGGCACGATGCTCATAATGACGGCATTTTGATCTTTGACGTATTTTTTATAAACACGCATTACGTCATCTTTGGTTACATTCTCGTATCGAGCAATGTCATCGCTTATACCATTGGGGTCTGAACGAAAGGTTTCGTAGGCAGCAAGTTGACTTACTTTACCTGCAACGCTCTCTAAACCATATACTCGGCCTGATACGATACTTGCTTTTACACGCGCTAAATCGTCGTCATTGGCACCGCCTCGGGTTTCAAACTCTTCCAAAGATGCGCGCATAATCGCTTCTAATTCAGTTAAGGTATTGCCCGGAGTAGGTAACGCGAGCATTGTAAACTCGCAGCTTAATTCTCTGCACCGATGACTTGAGTTTGCTTGTACTGCTTTGCCATTTTTAACCAGATTCTTATATAAAAGCGAGGTTTGTCCGCCGCCTAAAATAGACTCAAGTACGTCTAATGGAGCTTCATCTGGATGGTTTGCATATACCGTTGGGATTGACATGTACACTAAAGGTAACGACACATTGTCTTCTAAAGAAATATAACGGTCTGCGTCTAAAGTTACTGGCGTGTGCACCGGTTTTGTGACTTCAGGTCCTCTTGGAATGCCGCCAAAGTACTTCTTAACCCAAGCTAAGGTTTGCGCTTCATCCATGTCGCCACCAATGGTTAAGGTCGCGTTGTTAGGTCCATACCAGCGTAAAAAGAATTTTTTCAAATCATCTAAGTTGGCGCGATTAAGGTCTTCGATATAACCAATAACAGACCATGAATAAGGATGGCCCTCTGGAAACATTGCTTCGCCAACTCTTTCGCCAAGCAGGCCATAAGGACGATTGTCGACACGTTGGCCGCGTTCATTCTTAACAGTCTCGCGCTGATTTTCAAACTTCTCTTCGGTAACCGCGTCAAGGAAAAAACCCATGCGATCAGCTTCTAACCAAAGCATGCGTTCTAACTGGTTAGACGGAACCGTTTCAAAATAATTAGTACGGTCACTGTTGGTAGTGCCATTGAGAGTGCCGCCCGACTCGGTGATTAAGCCAAAATGTTGTTCATCAGCGACATTTTCAGAACCTTGAAACATCATGTGTTCAAAAAAGTGAGCAAAACCCGATCTGCCAACTTCTTCACGACCCGAACCTACGTGATAAGTGATATCAACATGAACTAGTGGGTCAGAGTCATCAGGATGCAATACAATGGTTAAACCATTGTCCATGACATACTTTTTGAATGGGATTACTATTTCGTCACCTGTTTTAGTGACCGATGCAACTTCGGAGATACCCTCAGGTAATGTAGTTGCTTGAGCGCTGGCCTCTGCAGTGCTTGCACTAGCATCAGCTGCCTTGTTTGCGTTGTCGCAACCGCTCAAGCCGATTAGCGCGGCTATACTTGCGGTTAATAATATCTTTTTTCTCATGAAAATAATTACACTTGTGAATTATAAAAAATCAAGACTAAACGATGTGCCTATCCTATTCAATAGTTTACAGACACATGACCCCGAAGACCGGGCACATTTTTAGTGCGTTAGATTTTTCTGAGATGATATAAAACGAAATAGCAGACTATCTTGTTTATTTGTAATTAAACAATTTTACCATTTTAAAACAATGCTTTATGAATTTTTGTTAAGTGTTTCTATTCTTGATGAAATTTCAAACCAAGTTTCAAGAAACCGCGTTGACGCCCTGAACAATCATCATCATTTACTGTTAAGTAATAGCTTTCGTCAAAGATCTCCCACTGATAGATTCCAACTTCTATTCCCTCACCCTCAAAGCTATCTAAGCATGCACGAGGACCTTCGGTATCTGTTACGATCAGATACTTACCGCGAGTAATATAAGTTCCACTTACTAACACCTCATCACCTACTTTCCACTCAAAAATACCATCTTTGAAAACATGGGTAGATATTTTATCCCCGGACTCATCTTCTGAAACACCGCCTGTAAATTCTTCCGTCGCAGTTGCTGAACCAAAACTGAGTAAACAAAAAACAAGCGCAGCAACGGGGGTCTTTTTGAGTGTAAACATAATATTTCCTTATAAAATTAATAGTTTCATTGTTCTTAATCGCTCAAAAATATACGACAATAAAAGAACAAAATAAAGTTTTGTAATTCATTGCACCTTTGGTCTTTTCCTATCGTTAAGTATGGACAAAAGGTTTACCCTTTAAATATTAGTCATGGCTGTGAAAAAATTCTCTAGGCGAGCTTGGTGCTCTCCCTAGATACTGGGAGAGCATCAATGTTGGCTCATACCATGATTTTTAAAATCTTGCTTAATTTTCCTTACTCATCCATTAGTTTTTGCGCTAAGAAAGTATATTCAAGCGACACGCGTTTTGCTGTTTCTTGCAAATCTGCGGCTGCAGAGTGACCGCCATCTATATTTTCATAATACTCAAACTCATGGCCATATTGCTCAACAACGTGAGCCATTTTGCGCGCATGGCCTGGGTGAACTCGGTCGTCTTTAGTCGAAGTCACAAAAAAGATGGCGGGATAGTCTTTATCGGCAGCCACATTGTGCACAGGCGAAATGCTTTCTAAAAATGCGCGCTCTTCAGCAATATCTGGCGAACCATATTCACCCACCCAACTAGCACCTGCAAGGAGCTTGTGGTACCTGAGCATATCCAATAGCGGCACCTGACATACTACCGCATTAAACAGGTCGGGGCGCTGGTTATACATAACCCCCATTAGCAGGCCGCCATTGCTTCCACCCATAATGCCAAGCTTTTTAGGCGAGGTAATCTTGTTATCAATCAAGTCTTCGGCAACGGCTGCCATATCATCAAAAATAACCTGACGATTAGTTTTTAAACCAGCTTGGTGCCAGCTTGGTCCAAACTCGCCGCCGCCGCGAATATTGGCAAGTACGTATGCGCCTCCATTCTCTAACCAAAGCTTACCCCTTATGCCTGAATATCGCGGTGTCATGCTTATTTGAAAACCGCCGTAGGCGTAGAGCAAAGTAGGCATTGTACCGTCTAGCTCAATGCCCTCTTCACGCACTATAAAATAGGGCACCTGTGTACCATCGGCTGAGGTCGCTTCACGTTGCTCTACTACCAAGCCCTCTGCGTTAAAACGCGCAGGAGACTGTTTGATAGGCTCAGACGTATTTTCCACAGCGTTAACCGCATATTGCGTATTAGCTTGTAAAAAGGTTTGTTGATTTACAAAAATAATGTCAGTTTCATCACTCGCCGAGCTGATACTCACAGTACCGGTGCCCGGAATAGAAAGCTCAGTTTTAACCCAAGCATTATCCTTATAATCGAAGGCATATATTTTACCAATTACGTTTTCTAAGACTGAAACTAAAATGCGTGATTGGCTACGCGTCATCGAGCTCACGGTCGAGCGTTCATCGGGCTGATAAACTACTTGAGCATTAGAAATACTGCGGTCTTTCTTCCACTGCTCTAGGTCAAATGACATTAAGCTACCCGATGCGAAGGTCTGTTCATCGCTAACCACCCAGTCCTCTTGCAAGGAGATCACCAGTTGGCCATTAAACACGCCCTGTGGACTAGACTTGGCCGGCAATGGCATTTGAATTTGTTCACCCTCATTCAGCCAGTAATAAGCTCGGTCGTAAAATGTAAGGCTACGGAGGCCGAGTAAAACATAACTGTCTTTGCCTGTTTTTACTCTCGACACCCCTGCTGCAACATCAGTCATCTCGCCTTCAAATAACACATCGGCTTGCTCAAGACTCTGACCTCGCTTAAGCGTTTTGGCTATGCGTGCATAACCGCTTTCAGTCAAACTCCCCTCGCCCCAATCAGTGCCAACAATCAAGGTATCAATGTCTAACCAAGAAGTGCTGCTTTTTGCTTCTGGAATATAAAAGCCATCTCCAATAAAGGCTTTTTGCTCATGATCCCATTCGCGTATTTCTACCGCATCTTTGCCGCCGTCAGACAGTCGCACCATACATCGGGTAAAATCAGGCTCAAGGCAGCTACTGCCTTTGTATACCCAGTTCGCCGATTCTTTTGCGTTAAGTGCATCAATATCTAACAGAACATCCCACTCGGGCTCGGCAGATTTATAACTATTTAAAGATGTGCGACGCAACATGCCGCGCACGTTTTTTTCGTCTTGCCAAAAGTTGTATACATAGCCGGCTGAGTAGCTACCGTAAGCAATTCGGTCGGTTGCATTAACTATTTCGAGGGCCTCACTTTGAAACTCAGCAAAGCGCGGATCAGCTGTGAGTTTATCCAATGTGCGCTCATTCCATGCAGAGACTTTTGCCATCGCTTGTTCACCCTCTACTTCCTCGTAAAAGCGAGGAGCGGGTTCATTGTCCATACTGTTGCTGCTCATCATGTCAGATGCTGAATCCGGCTCAGGCTCCGATGAAACAGGTTCGTTCGGTTGACTGCATGCGGCTAAACCGAGCGATGCAAGTAGGGTAAAAAATGGGAGTCTTTTCATGAGATGCCTCTTCTTTTAATTATTGATTAAAGCAAGAGCGATAAGCACTTATTTGCTTTGCCAACGCTACGATTTTATCAGTCTAAAGCTAAAAACCGATTAATAAAATATTTAATGCAAAAGCAATTGCAGAATAAAGGCTTTAAATCGAGCAATTTGACATTTACTAAGATTATTTTATGAGGCCTTATGTATGAGCTATTCACCGATTCAAGAAATGTATGTAGCCGGATAGAAAAGTAATAAATGCAGCTGTACTTGGTCCAACACCTACAAACACCAAAAGTCGGTTTGGAAAACTAACGTTTATAAAAGGTGACCTGTTGTGTCGAATGAGCTGATGATTTGCGTTATAATTAGGCCGTAATACTTTATTTTTGTAACACCAATTTCACCTCAATCGATAATAGGAGAATTTATATAACCCCTTATTTACAGCCGTTCTCAAAATACATTAATCACACAAAAGCAGTTAAGCGAAACATTACAAATTCAGGGCCTCACTCTTTGAGTCCTCACTTGCGTTTCGACTGCCTCACGCACACATATCAAAACATTACAGCAAGCATTGGTAAAAAAATAATGCGGTTAAGTGCAACAATAACATTGCTAATGTTTTTTTCTTTATCTTGCTTAGCGGGCGAAAAAAACCAACCTCTGAGATGGGGATATGTAAATTTCGCACCATACCATTCTAGTGAAAATGGTGATGTCGTTGGTTCAATTGCAGAAAAAATTGACCTGCTTTTTAAAAAAGCTGAAATTCAATATACGGCCTCCGAACTACCCAATAAGAGAGTCAAACTGTATATCGAACAAGGAGATATTGACATTACCGCGGTAATTGAAAGCTTCATTTCAAGTCCAGAGCTATTTTTTAGATCCAATTTACCTGTATATACAATAAAGCTCGGGGCAATTTGCTTAAGAGACAATTTACAAATTAATAGTTTAGAGCAACTTAAAAAGTTAGAAATTATCTTAATGTCTGGATATACCTACGGTCACGATAAATTATTAAATGACCAAAATGGTTTCAATATAGCCCTGTCAGCAAAAAATCATGAGAGTGCAATAAAAGCACTGATTCGTAAAAGAGCAGATTGTGTTTTGGGTTACATGTCCCCTATCAATGTGGAAGCATTAAAATACACAGAAGATAATTTGTACTTTTATCCGATAGGTGAGCTTCCCGTTTATTTATATCTGAACAAAACGGTACCAAACGCTATCAATATCATGAAATCAATCAATCAAAATAATTAATAATGTGTGTTGACTAAATATTATGTAGTGCGCTGACGTCGCGGAGCTGAAGATTTTTAGTCAATAAGGCATTTAAGACTGTTTCAAACTCTAACTCTAAAATTTGTGTGAACCCTCTGCGAACGCTATTATCGTAAAATTGCTGTTGAGAGAGTAATTGAGAAAACGATAGTGCGCACTTCAGTTAAGTTACTTTTTAATATGTCGCTTTTAGTCTTTGTCGTTTTGACTTTGAATATAGCAATAGCGATACAAACTCCGTCACTGATGAGAAATCCCTCAGCGTTAGGGGCGACTTGGTTGATAGAGAGCGTTAATGTTGTAGATGCTGAAGAGAACAACATATTTCCAAATCAAAATGTTTGGATCAAAGACGGATTGATTGAATGTATTGGCTCGTGTGAACGCGCACCTGAGACTACTAAGAGAATTAACGGTAAGGGAAAATATTTATTGCCAGGCTTAATAGATTCTCACGTTCACTTAAACGATATTAGCGAACTCGCTGCCAACTTAGTTTATGGCGTAACCACAATTCGCAATATGGGCGGCTACCCCTTTCACTTGCGCCTGAAACGAGAAATCGAAGAATTCAAAGTCCTTGGCCCGAAGCTAATAACAACAGGCCCGATTTTAAACAGCAATGGACCGAATGAAAATATAATTCAGAAAATGGTTAATTCACCTGAGCAGGCTGAAGCTGAAATACAGCGACAGTTTGATGCAGGGTTTGATCAAATAAAAGTTTATTCTAATCTAAAGCCTGAAGTCTTTAATGTCATAATAGACACCGCAAACAAACTAGACATTCCTATTACAGGTCACAGCCCAGAGGGTGAGCGGTATCAAGGAGTCCCTCATATCACACCTTTCGAAATCCCATGGAAGCAGAGTTTAGGCCGAGGTTTTAATACTTTAGAGCACATAGAGACTATTGTTTGGCATGGCCTCAAGGATGACCTTGATATTGAAAAAATGAAAGTGCTAGCAAAAGAACTCAAAGAATCAGGTGAAACTGTAACACCGACGCTTATTGCGCATCGTCGCTTGGTATACTTGGCACAATCGAAAGGTAATTATCTGCATCATGAAGACTCAGCGATGTTGAACCCACTAGTTGAATGGTCAGAATCTGGCTCTATTGAATATTGGAGCAATATGAATCCAAATGAATATGAGCTTCCTCATGCAGATTTTTTTCTAAAGGGAACAAAAACTCTGCATGAACACGGCGTTAATATTATTGCCGGTAGTGATGCCGGAGGGTTTGCACTAACTCCGGGCAGAGCCCTTCATGAAGAGATGGCCTTGTTATATCAAGCTGGCCTTCAAAATCATGAAGTGCTGCAAGCAGCTACAATCAATGCCGCGAGGGCCTTAAAAATTGATAAATTAGGGCTTATTAAAGAGGGCTATATTGCTAACTTATTAATCATAAATGGCAATCCTCTTGAAGACCTAAGTCACGCTGAAGAAGTACAAGTTGTTTTTATTGATGGCCTATTACTCAATGCAGATAAATTAAACGGATTACGGGAGGTTGCAAAAGAACCTAGTTTCATCCGCTCTTTAATATACTTCATCGAGATGAAATGGTATCAAACAGATCAATTAAAGTGAGTCCCACTATCCGCAAATGGCATAAAGCCCTAGGTCAGCAGAGATATAGAGGCGGACTATCAGGTTTTTATACATTTTTTCTTCGTTGGGCGATGAGCCGCTCTGAGTTTAAATCATGCCTATGACAAGAGGGCCAACATTGCAGACCAAAGTTTGGTGCAAAACATCTCTACAAATCAATCACAAAAAAAGGCGCACAAGCGCCTTTTTAATATCAAAATTTGAATTTACTCAATATTGACTTGATAAATTTGCACACTTCCAGAGACTTCGTTACCAACAATTAAAAGAGGCTCGCCTGTTGGGCTGTCCTCAGCGCTAACAAAAGACATGCCTTCTGGCGCTAAATCGCCTGTTACATCGGCACCTTCGGCAACACCGCGATTAGCGAAGTAGCTAACAAATTGCACATTATATGGATTGGTAATATCGTAAGCCATAACGCCTCCCATGCGCTCAAGACCAACAAATGCATATCTACGCCCGTCAATTTTACCTAATGCAAGCGCTTCTGGCTCTGGTCCTTTTGCATCTGAACGTGTATCCCCTTCGTTTTCATCGTTGTTGTTATTAAATAATGGGCCAAAAATGGAAGCAGTGATGCGTTCAAAGTCATCTCCAGAATCATAAACAACTAATCCATTAGTATCCCAAATGGTAAACGAGCGTGCGCCATAAGTATACAGCTCTCCATACGTTCCGGAACCATCTGTACTGTCGTCAGTGGCGCCTTTAAACGTCGTGACTAATAGGCGACCAACATCGTTATCATCATTGTCAACATAGTCAAAGTTCGCGGCTAATGAAAGATCCTCAACGCGAATCTCATCAACAAATGCTAAACATCCATCGTCTTCATCAAAATCTAGTCCGCCAGCTGCTGTGCATGCTGCTTCATCAGCAACATCAAAGAAGTATTCTCTACCATCACCCTCATTTGCGGTCACAATGAAGTTAGCGCCGTTCCAACTATAGCTATCTATACTGTCAGGTTGATACATGCCATAAACTCCCGGATAGTTTTGAAAGTTTACGCCACCATCTCGGTCTGATGCATCAAGAAGTAAGCTTTCCCAGTCTTTGAAGCCTAAGCCAATAATATTACTCAGTGTGTTAGTTGTTAAATCGACAATTGCCAATGCGTTGTTTTCTTGAATGGCCACAAAAGCAAGTGTGTCATCTTCCGATACGGCCACGTATTCTGGCTCTAAATCTTTAGCAACAGACGCGGTATACAGACTCCCATTAATTGTTCGACCGTTTGGATTTGCAAAAACTACGCCTTGAGCTTCAAGCTCTGCTTGGTCGGTGTTAAAACCTTCAAACGTCAATTCAATGTCATCGTCAGCTGGAACGCCATTAGTAAGTGTGATGATTGAGATAGAACCTTCAGGATCAACACTGTAATCCCCTGCGGGCTCACCTTCATTAGCAACGATTGCTTTTGTGCCGTCGTGAGTAAACACTACATTATCAGGTAAAAAACCAACTTCTACTGTTTTTATGAATACTGGAGCAGCGCCTGTTACATCATAAAAAGCGACAACTCCCCGGGTGCCTGTTTCAGCAGCAACAGCAACGGCCAATACATCATTATTGTTATCAAACGCTAAGCTATTAGCTTCACCTGTTACGCCATCGGACGCAAGACTAAGAGTAATTACTGAACCAACATTGGTATTTGTAATGATGCCCTCTGCGTCTGGAGTGAGTGCACCTGCATCTAAACTATTGATGTCAATAATTTCGACCACAGCAGGGTCAACTGACGCATTAACTGCATAGACCCAACCTTTACTTGCTTGGAACGCAACTATTTCGGCACCACCCTCTGGATCAGCAGTATTTAAAACTGCACGACCAATCAAAGTAGCATTAAGAGTCGCAGGAGCATTAGCGCCAGGTGAACCGTCTGCGCCAGGGGCGCCTGGTTGACCGTCTGAACCATTTGCACCATCGTCACCTTCTAAACTACATGCTGATAAAGCAGCAATCATAGATGACACTATTAAAGCTTGGATAAATTGCTTTCTTATTTTCATATTGAGCGTCCTTAGATAATAAAGACATTCACGTTAGGCAATTAATACTTCAAAAAAATGAACGTTTTATTAAGAGAAAGCTACTGATTTATGACGGTTTCATTTCAATGTAAAAGTAAATGCTTCTGGTTTTACATTTTTCATAACATGAGACCTTATATTGTTTGATAGTTTACAATACCTACGATGTCCTTCACCTAACCCTAAATCTCTTTTTTGCTAGAGACGCCGCTTTTTTACCTTTTTGGTCGATTTAAGTCGTTTTCAGATAAGAGTCCAATGACTGCAGATGGCACACTGCCGAATTTCGGCAAAGAGTCGTGAGTTCAATCGGTCGTCGCAACATATTGGTTGAATCCCTCTGCTGGTGTCTTATAGCCTAACGTTTTTCTTGGTCTTTCGTTTAGTTGTCTAGCAACTTGACTCAATTTTTTTTGGGAATGTACATTTAGGTCTGTTCCTTTTGGGAAGTATGGCCGCAATAAGCAATTGGTATTTTCATTTGAACTCCGCTGCCAAGGCGATTTTGGGTCGCAGAAATAAACTTGGATATCAGTCGCTAGCGTAAATGGTTTGTAATTAAACATTGCATAGCCTCTATCCCAAGTAAGCATTTTGTATAGCTCTTCAGGTAGCCTTTTAGACTGTTTGATTAATGCGTCAATGACAGCCGCTGTCTTGTTGCTTCCCACTTTAACTAGCATGACATAACGAGAGTGCCTTTCAACCAA